>Ga0126383_10003205_pt1 | contig 10766 bp, 9 predicted proteins | sample PanSoiMetPlot_35_FD_96882 | JGI IMG/M metagenome (GOLD analysis project Ga0126383, IMG submission 96882) | Tropical forest soil microbial communities from Panama - MetaG Plot_35 | ecosystem: Environmental > Terrestrial > Soil > Tropical forest > Bulk soil | place: Panama | collected 2016-02-17
AAGGCCTGCTCAAAGCCTCGCGGTTGGAAACACAGTTGGCGCAATCGCAACTTGCGGCTCTGAAGATGCAACTCAATCCGCATTTTCTCTTCAACACTCTGCATTCGATCTCGGCTTTGATGCGCGAAGACGTCGAGGCCGCCGACCAGATGATCGCCCGCCTGGGTGAATTTCTGCGAATGACTCTGCGAAATTCCGGTGAGCAGGAGACGACACTGGAGCAGGAGTTGAAGTTTCTGGAATGTTACCTAGAGATCGAGAAACTGCGGTTTCAAGATCGCCTGACAATCCGGATAGAAGCCGAGCCGTCGGCGATGGGAGCGTTGGCGCCGAACCTTTTTCTGCAACCGATAGTCGAAAACGCCATCCGCCACGGCGTCGCTCGGCAGACAAACGAGGGCATGGTTGCGATCACCGCGCGCCGCAGCAACGGACGCCTGCAAGTCGAAGTGCGCGACAACGGCCCGGGACTGACATTGGAAAACGACGTCGCCGACGGCGTTGGGCTCGCCAACACGCGATCGCGTTTACAGCGCCTTTACGGCGACGAACACCACTTCGGGATGAAGAACGCGGCGGAAGGCGGCCTTGTCGTGACTCTCGAAATTCCTTTTCACACCGAAAAACGATGACAGATTCCAAACCGATCCGAGTCCTGATCGTTGACGACGAGCCGCTCGCTCGCAAACGCTTGCGCGAACTGCTCAAGGACGATCATGAAATCGCCGTCATCGGCGAATGCGCGAACGGGGCCGAAACCATATCCGCCACGCAGGAGCTAGCGCCGGACCTGATCTTTCTGGATGTGCAGATGCCGGGAATAGACGGCCTGGCCGTTTCCGAGGCTCTCGATAGTAAGAAGAGCCCGCTGGTCATCTTCGTCACCGCTTATGAGCAATATGCAGTGCGAGCGTTCGACGTGCAGGCGGTTGACTACCTGCTCAAGCCGTTCGATCGCGCGCGGTTCACACAGGCGATGAATCGGGCGAAAGAGCGGTTTCGAGAAAAACACCGTGACGACGTGAACCGGCAAATCCTCGGTCTGCTCTCCGAAATCAAGGACAAGCCGCAATACCTCGACCGTCTGGTGATCAAAAACAACGACCGGGTCTTCGTGCTCAAGACCGATGAGATTGACTGGATCGAAGCCGAAGGCAATTACGTCCGCGTCCATTTCGGCAAACAATCATCGCTGATACGCGAAACCCTCACTCATCTCGGCGCCCGGCTCGACCCGCGCAAATTCCCGCGCATTCACCGCTCGCGTCTGGTCAACATTGATCGCATTAAGGAATTGCAGCCCTGGTCGCATCGCGATTGGCGGATCATCCTCCGCAACGGCGCCGAACTGCGTCTGAGCCGTAATTACCGTGAACAGTTGAGCCAACTCCTGGGCAAGCTTTAAATGGGATAGCATTCAAGAAACGGGATTTCAGCCACGAATGAACACGAATACTCACGAATAGGAGCAAGGGATGGAAAACGAATAGTTTTTCAAGGTCAAGGTAGAGATTCGTGTTCATTCGTGTTCATTCGTGGCTGAAATCCCGTTTCTTGAATGCTATAACTCCCTGACGCCATTTTTTTTGGCTCCGGACCGGCGATATGCCCCCGGTCCCTGTCCGTTCCATTTTTTAAACGCTTTACTGAACGCCGCCTCACTTTCGTAACCGACGAGGGAGGCGATCTCGGCGGTCGCCAGCCTGCCTTCCTGGATCATCTCAATGGCCTTGTGCATTCGCCAACGCGCCAGATATCGAAGTGGCGGTTCCCCCACAAGTTTTGCGAACCGGTTTGCGAATGCCGAGCGTGACATTCCGGAGAGGATCGCCAATTGTTCCACCGTCCAGGGAGTTTGCGGCGTCCGATGGATATTGGCGATCGCCTCGCCAATCTGCGGATCTTTGGCGGCGGCGAACCAGTTCGGTTGCTCGCCGGAAACGGTGTTCGCGTATGCCCGAACCGCTTGAATGAAGAGGATATCGGAGAGCCTGGTAATGATCGTCTCGGCGCCCGGTTTGCGCATGGCTGCTTCGGCAGAGATGAAGTCGAGAGTTGTTCCAAACCAGTCAACCACTCTGCCATCTTCCCCGGTCCTTCCTGACGTTCCGGAAAAATGAAGGAAGGTCGGTAATACTTTCAATAGTGGATGACTTTCATGGTTCTCAAAGAAAAACGTGCCGCCGATAAAATTTGTGACTTCGCCTTCACCCTCGACCTTGTATGTTCCGTCCGGTCTTGGAGGATTGCGTCGCAACCATTCCTGAAGTTCTATGAGTTCTGACTCCGGCGAGTCAGAAACTTTACAGGGGCACTTTTTCGTGATGATGATGAAATCGCCCGCCTTCAGGTACCGGCGAATATTCAGTTCTTCAATTACAAGAAAAGCCGATCCTTTGACAAGGATGCAAAACGACGCGCCGTCCTCTTCCGGAATATAAAGACCCCATGGCGCGCCAATCTCAATCGGGCAATAGACCGTGCTGCGGACCCGAACACTGTTCAAGACTTCGGTTAAAGCATCCATGACGATTCAAATTGCTGCGATTCAAATTGGACGATCTGACATAAAATCGAGCGTATCTCACATAGAAAATCCGGACAGACAATTATAGTCTCCTCTCCGTTGGTCAACCAAACTTAAAAAGGAGAAGGATATGTCTGTTGTGATTACAACGCCGACGGGTAATATTGGCAGCCGCGCTTTAAAGCAACTTCTGCAGGCCGGAGCGGATGTCTCCGTCATTGTTCGCCATCCGGAAAAACTCTCCGATTCCATACGCAATCGGGTCAAAGTCCATCAAGGATCGCTGACTGACGCGGCTCTGGTAAAAAAGGCGTTCCGAGGGGCCAAGGCTGCGCTCTGGCTAACGCCGCCCAGTTTCACGCATCCGGATGTCGCCGCATATCACAGCGAGTTGGGCGCCGTCGCTGCGAGGGCAATCAAGGAAAGTAAAATTCCCTATGTAGTCAATATTTCGAGCGCGGGCGCGCAACTCGACAACGCTGGACCGATCTCCGGTCTCGGCATGGTTGAGCGCCGATTGAACGAGGTCGCGGATAATGTCATCCATCTGCGACCGGGTTTTTTTATGGAAAATTATCTCTTGGAGCTAGAAACGATTAAGAGGGACGGCGCTGTCTATTCGCTTATCCCTGACGATATACCTTATCCGATTATTGCGACCCAAGACATCGGCGACGTCGCGGCGGAGTTATTACTCGAGACGAAGTGGAGCGATCGGAGCGTTCGCGCCCTGCTCGGTCCGGCTGACTTGACTTTCGCGGACGCGGCGAACATCTTGAGCGATTCGATCGGCAAGCCGGTCAAGCATGTTCAGATTACACCGGATCAAGCCTATCAAGCCTTTCTCGGTTTTGGGGCCAGTCCCGGATTTGCGAAGGCGTTAGTGGAAATGTATCAGGCTCTCGCACGGCCGGGGGCAGTCGCGGAGTTACGGACGCGGCAGACGACGACACCGACTACGCTGCGCGAGTGGAGCGGTAACGTTTTCCGCCCGCTTTTTGCCATCTAATAGAGCAGGGGATTACAGAATAGACGGAAAAGACGGAAAAGACGGAAATAGGCCGGGTAACTTTCTGTCTATTCCGTTTTTTCCGTCTGTTCCGTAATCCTCTTCATAAGCCGCGGCGCCACGCCATTTGGCCAACTCATCACTCGATCTTCCCCTCTGATCACATTATTCTTCGCCGCTTCACTGATCCCACCTAAGATCGCGCGCGATCGGATCACACATCATCAACACGGGAGAAAAAAATATGTCTAAGCTGCTTGCCACCAAGCCGGTCGATCAACTGCTCGCCGAAGCTCGTTCGGAGAGCGCGCACAGCCTGGTTCGCGCGCTTGGACCGTACAACCTGATCTCGTTGGGAATCGGCGCGGTCATCGGCGCGGGCATCTTCGTGTTCACGGGGACAGCGGCGGCGCAATTCGCTGGCCCCGCGATTGTAATTTCATTTTTGCTTGCGGGGCTAGGCTGCGCATTCGCCGGGCTTTGTTACGCCGAATTCGCCGCGATGATTCCGATTTCGGGCTCGGCTTACACTTACGGTTACGCGGCGCTCGGCGAAATCTTCGCCTGGATCATCGGGTGGGACCTGGCGCTGGAATACGCGTTCAGCTCGGCCACAGTGGCTTCAGGATGGAGCGGCACAATCGTCAGCCTGTTACAGGACTTCGGCGTCAATTTACCGCCGCGATTTATTGGAACGCCGGGAAGTGAGTTTGTGTTCTTTCAAGGCCGCTGGGCGCCGCCGGCGACGATTCTGCCCGCCATCAACGCGGCGGGAATCAGTCTAGACAGCCTGCCGCACGCGGCCGCCCTGTTCAATCTGCCTGCCTTCATTTCAATCCTGATAGTCACAACTATTCTGGTCATCGGCGTCAAAGAGTCGGCGCGATTCAACACAGTCGCGGTCTTCATCAAGGTCGGCACGATCATCATCTTCATCGCCATCGCCGGCGCGTATCTCTGGAAAAACCCCGGCGTGTTTACGAATAACTGGCGAGAGTTCATACCGAAAAACAAAGGCGAATTCGGACTGTTCGGATGGTCGGGCATAGCGCGCGGCGCCGCGGTGATCTTCTTCGCCTACATCGGCTTCGACGCCGTCACGACCGCCGCTCAGGAGGCGAAGAATCCGCAGCGCGACATGCCCATCGGCCTTCTGGGTTCGCTCGCCATCTGTACGATTCTCTTTCTGGGTGTGGCGGCCACGTTGACCGGCGTCCTTCACTATTCGCAATTGAACGTAGCCGCGCCAGTCGCCCTGGCGATTGACGCGACGGGAGTAAAGTGGGGGAGCCTGTTGGTCAAATTCGGCAGCTTGGCCGGATTGACCAGCGTCATGCTGGTGACGTTGATGGGGCAATCGCGGATCTTTTACTCGATGTCGCGCGACGGGTTGCTGCCGCCCTGGGTGAGCGCGATTCATCCACGTTTCCGCACGCCGTGGATTTCATCAATCGTGGTCGGTCTGGTGGTCGCGACTTTTTCGGGTTTGTTTCCGATCAGCGTCCTCGGCCAACTGGTCAGCATCGGCACTCTGCTGGCGTTCATCATCGTCTGCGCGGGTGTGTGGATGTTGCGGATCAACCGCCCCGATATGGACAGGCCGTTCAAAGCCCCCTGGGTTCCGTTCACCCCGCTAATGGGCATACTGCTCTCACTGTCGCTGATGGCGAGTCTGCCGCTCGACACATGGATTCGGTTGGTCGTGTGGCTGCTCATCGGATTTGCGATCTATTTCGGCTACAGCCGCAGGCACAGCCGCGTACAGGCGGCCAATAGCGCTTCTGCGGTGATTGCCGCTGATTGACATGAATCCTCGGAGGTTTAAAAGCTAATTTTTACATCTCATTGAAGACAGGTTCATTTCGTTTCGGCGATAATAGCGCCCTAGATTCTCTAACTTCCCGATTCTCGAAGGAGTCGTTCATGTCGCCTGGCGACGCCCTGAAACAATGAAAGCAAACCACGTAGTGACGACTTTAGTCGTTACGACACGTAACGACTAAAGTCGTCACTACGTGGTCACTATACGACTGTTTTCGAAGGAGATGAAAACCATGCCTTGTCGCCTGCTCAAAAGATTCCTGGCCATTTCGTTAATCGCGTTCAGCGGCGCGCTCTGCATCTTCGCGCAACCGCAACCGTCAAAATCGCAATCGAACACGCAACCGCAGGTCAATCTCTGTCGCGCGAAGCCTGAATATCGCCAGTTCGATTTCTGGATCGGCGAATGGGACGTGCAAGCGGGCGGCAAGCCCGCCGGTACCAACAGCGTGCGATTGATACTCGACGACTGCGTCATCTTCGAAAACTGGAAGGGCGCAGGTGGGATGACCGGCAAGAGCTTTAACATCTACAACGCCTCTATAGGAAAATGGCAGCAGACTTGGGTGGACAGCGCCGGCAATGCGCTGGAATTTTACGGTGAGTTCAAAGACGGCGCGATGCGGCTGGTCGGCGAAAAACCTGGTCCGAATGGCGCCAAGATCATCAACAAACTCACCTTCTTCCCGCTCGAAGGCGGGCGCGTGCGCCAGCTTTGGGAGTCGTCACAGGACGGCGGCCAAACCTGGACCACGGTGTTCGATGGTTTGTATATTCGTAAGAAAACCGCTGGCGCAGGCTCACCGAGCGCGACTCAGGCGTCGGCGCCGAGCGCGGAGGAACAGGTGAAAGCCGCGATGCGGCGCTACGATCAGCTCGTGCTGTCCATGAACGCACAGGGCATTGCGGCGATGTTCACTCCGGATGGCGAAATAGTTAACGCGGGCAAGACGGTTGCTCGCACTCCTGCTTCCATCCGCGCCTTCCTCGATTCTTTCGACGGCAAGGTTCGTGTGGAAGAAAACGCCAGTTCGATCGAGTCAGTAACCGGTACGGGCGCGTCGGCCATCATGACCGGGACTTATCAGCAGAAGGCCTTGATGTTGTCAGATAAACGGGAAATCCGAGTCCAAGGTAAGTTTGAAGTGGAATGGAGTCGCCAACCCGACGGTCAGTGGTTAATCCGGCGCATAAGCACACGATCAGCCCAATGATTCGGCGACGTGGTCAAAAACGAACTCACCAAGTAAAATCCCGCATCTGTTCAAACTTTCATTTGCAAATGCAGGGCAATCTGTACACTTTGCCCTGCTTTCTTCAAAGACGCCTTTCGAGGACGCCAGGCAAACCTAGACAGTTTGCCTTATCTGTTCCGCAGAGGTGGGGGGATTATGAAAGCAATCGTCGTTGAGAACTGTGGCGGGCCGGAGGCATTGGTATATCGCGAGTCGCCGACGCCCGCGCCCCAGGCCGGGGAAGCATTGATCAAGCTGGAAGCCATCGGCCTTAACTACATTGATGTTTATCACCGTTCGGGACTTTATCCGTTGCCGCGTCCGTTCATTCCTGGAATGGAAGCCGCCGGCGTGGTTGAGGCTGTCGGACCTGATGTGACCGAGGTTGCTGTTGGCGACCGCGTGGCTTATGCGATGCAGCCGGGCGCCTATGCCGAATACGCTGTCGCGCCCGCATGGAAGCTGGTCAAAGTTCCGAAAGGCGTGAGCGCCGAACAAGCCGCCGCCGCATTGCTGCAAGGCATGACGGCGCATTACCTGACGACTTCGGTTTATCCACTCAAAGCCAGCGAAGCGGCGTTGATTCACGCGGCGGCGGGCGGCGTCGGACTGTTGCTGATCCAGATGGTCAAACGCATCGGGGCGCGGGCGATCGGCACGGTTTCGACTGAAGCCAAAGCCGGGCTTGCGCGCGAAGCGGGCGCCGACGAGATCATTCTTTACACCCAGCAGGATTTCGAGCAGGAAACGCGCCGGTTGACCGGCGGAAAAGGCGTTCAAGTGGTCTACGATTCGGTCGGGCGCGACACGTTTCTGAAGAGCCTGTCGTCGCTCGCGTCGCGCGGAATGCTGGCGCTCTTCGGCCAATCGAGCGGTCCCGTCGCGGCCTTCGACCCGGCGCTGCTCGCGCAAAAAGGCTCGCTGTTTTTGACCAGACCGAGTCTGGCGCAATACGCGGCGACGAGAGAAGAATTGCTATGGCGCGCCGGCGATGTGTTCAACTGGATCAAAGCGGGCGAGTTGAAGCTGCGGATCGAAAAGACATTCCCGCTGCGTGACGCCGCCGAAGCGCACCGGCAACTTGAGGGCAGGAAGACGACAGGGAAGGTGTTATTGATTCCCTGATCGGTTTAATTCGCCATTTGCCGTTTTCCATTTTCATTATGTCATTGGTCAAATGACCTCTGCCGCAATGGCAAATGAAAAATGGAAAACAGCAAATGGCAGATGGACGGACAGCTTATGCTGCTGGACTCTTTTGCCATGACCAAACCCATCAGGAGGATCCTATCCCTATCGGCGCTAACCGCGAGCATCTGCGATCATGAGTCCGCTGTTGCTCAAAACAAACTTTGGCGTGAAATTAAAGGGAAGCCTCTGGTCAAGTTTGATTGGAATTGCGCGGCGCCTTCGATATATCCGAAGGCGAAACTCAGCCGACTTGTGGAAGTCGCGCAGCGGAGAGAAGACTCTAGAGAGACAGCGCCTGACCGCGCTTTCGCTTTTGATCTGAATAACGATGGTAGGGCTGAATACTTCGTCCCATTAGCTTGTGGAGCCACAGGTAATTGCACATGGGGAGTATTTGCCTTGAGGCCAACCCGGTTTCTGGGCGCAGTCAGTGGGCAATATATATATATTCACAAACGCACGGGGCGTTGGCCTGGCGTGATTACATACGGCCACTTGAGCGCTGCGGAAGGCGCTCTACATACCTACCTTTTCAGAAAGGGACGGTACGCCTCGTTCGGCAAAAACTATCCGATTGGCCCTGTGAATCGCGCCCTGGAGATCCAAGGCGTTACTGGGCGCCAGATGCCGAAGTTCCTGGATAGGGCGCGCGCCGCCTGTAAAGGCCTCTTGAGATAGACACTGTCGAACAGTGTCACACGTAGGCCGGGAAATGCGGTGCGTTAGGCGTTCTTCGGGGGATTCTCGGCAAACCATTCCGCGATCGCCGGCATGTTACTCTCGAAATCGCCCGGGACCGAAAAGTTCAGTACACCCGCCCGGCTTGAACTTCGGTTCTCGAAATCATGCGTCACTCCGCCAGGCGCCAATACGAAGGAGCCTTTTGGGGCATCAATCCAGTGGTCGCCAACCAGAATGCTCATTGTTCCTTCAATCACATAGAAAATGTCGTCTTCAGCGTGGGAGTGCGCTCCGGGGCCCTGCGTGTGTGGCTCCAGCCACCACTCGGAGATGGAATATCCTCCTCGCGTTTCGTCTCCATCTGCTTTGAAGACGGCGCTAATGCGGCCCATCGGATACGAACGCCCGGCGCCGGGAGGCAGAAAAATGCCGGCTCGTTTTGCAGAGTTGTCTTGGACGCTCATGTGACTTCCTGGGTTACTTTTCATGCCAATGTACGAGTTAAACCGGATTGCAGTCGAGTGTGCGGCGAACTGTCAGTTCGCCTTTGCTCCCACGACTTGCGCATTGGATTCTTAAAGGGGGTGACCAATGAAGCCCACGGCGAACTGGCAGCTCAAATCTGCGGGTAAGAATTTGAAAAACGATTTTGACCAATGAAGGTAAGCTTCTTCACTGTCTCGGTTAGTTAACTGAAGCTTGTGCAAATTAAAACGCTTTGCAATCAACACTGTGTGTCGCGAGCCTGGGTACGCGTCGCTTCCAGCGCGCAGTCTCGGCATGAGGCGGATTGAGAAGCAATGTGGCGCCTCGCCGAGACTGCGCGCTGGAAGCGACGCGTACCCAGGGCGCGCTTCCCGATTTATGCGCAGGCTTCAGTTACCTATTGGGTGAGACCGCACGGACGTACAGCGGACTGTCTCGGTCTATTGATTGCTAACATCATTATGCAAGATCGCTTAATGTTCGAAGAATGCTGCGAATCGCTTCTGTATTTCTTCAGGCGGCACATCTTCCTTACGGGTTGCGATGAACCAGATGTGGCCGAAAGGATCTTCCAGTCTGCCGTTGCGGTCGCCGTAGAACTCGCCCTTAACCGGCTGCAATATTTTCGCTCCGGCGTCGTAAGCCTGACTGACAATCGAATCCGCATCTTCGACGTAAAGATGAATTTTCACTGGCGACCCGCCGAGCGTTTGCGGGCTGCGATGGTCGGATTCTGGGTGCTCATCGGCAAGCATAATCACCGCGCGTCCGATTCTGATCTCGGCGTGCCCGATCTTTCCGTTGGGTTCTGCCAACCGATAGACCTCAGTCGCTCCGAAGGCTTTTTTGTAAAACTCTATGGCCGCGGCCGCGTCATTGACGCACAAGTACGGCGTCGCGCCCTCGCAGCCATCAGGAATCGGTTTCACTTCGGTCCCCATAAATTTTCTCCTTTGTGTCAAATCGGCAGCGCCTCGATCACGCTGAACGCGGTGGGCGGCGCCAACACGATTCGCTCGATGCGCAGGCCGGCTGTTTCAAGCAGCGCGCGGAACTCGGCTTCAGTTCGTTCGCGTCCGCCGGTCATCACGAGCATGTTCAGGTCGCTGCCGACGATCACTCCGTCGTGTGACGACGATCCCACCCTCTCTGGCACGGTCGGCTCGATGATGAGCAACCGCGCGCCATTCTTACGCTCTGGGCGCTCTGGCATCGCCGCGCGGCATTTCTTGAATATCGTCAAGCTCTGTTCGTCGTCCCAATCATGTATGACGCTCTTCAGAATATACGTGTCCGCGCCAGCCGGCACAGATTCAAAGAAGCTGCCCGCGAGAAACTCGGCGCGGCCGGCGACGCCGCTTTCCGCAAGCAGTCGCGTAGCGCCTTCCTGGCAATGCGGCAAATCGAAGACTTTGCCGCGCGCCTCCGGATAAGCTGCCAGGATCGCCGCCAGTAACGCGCCATAACCCCCGCCGACATCCACCATTGTGCGAACTCCGGAAAAATCATACGCCTTGATTATCGCCTCGACAGCCTGACGGGTCACTTCCAGCATCGCCTTGTAGAAGATCGCCGCTCCTTCCGGATCCGCAGCCATCGCCTCGAAAGTCTCTTTTTCGCCGAGAAGCTTTGGCGCAGGTTGCCCCGTCCGCACGCAATCCACCAGGCATTCCCATCCGTGCCAGACGTAACGACCGCCCATCAGCAGGGCCCAGGAGCGCGCAGAGTCTGGTGAATCAGACCGCAGAAGATCGCCCATCGGCGTGAGAGCGAAGGCGCCATCTTCGGTTTGAGTACACAGTTCGAGCGCGACCAA
>Ga0126383_10003206_pt1 | contig 10764 bp, 6 predicted proteins | sample PanSoiMetPlot_35_FD_96882 | JGI IMG/M metagenome (GOLD analysis project Ga0126383, IMG submission 96882) | Tropical forest soil microbial communities from Panama - MetaG Plot_35 | ecosystem: Environmental > Terrestrial > Soil > Tropical forest > Bulk soil | place: Panama | collected 2016-02-17
CAAATACATTTTGACCCAATAATTAAAAAAATACCCAATGTCTTCCTTCGCCTGTTCAAGGCGTCCCTCCACCGTCCGGTAGCGCAGTGTAACCCAACGATCGTTGACCGTGACTCCTACGAGATTTGTTTCGTGCCGGTTATCCAAATAGGCGCCGGCACCGCGCAGAAGCTGCGATAAACTGTATGGGTCGGGCGTTTTGCTCGGCTCCGTACGTTTCGCTCGTCCCTCCTCATCGAGCTGCTGAATTTCGTTGGTCGTATAACGAAGCGTGACGTCCTTACCGTCTTTCGCAATGGAACTCGCGCCCGCTCCGAAAAGAAAATCACGAACCAATCGACCAAGCGACGTTTGCCCGGGTCTCAAAGGGGTGGCTTTACCGTGTACAAAGTAAACCCCGCTGTCAATTTCAAGTTCGACGGCCGATATCTGATGCGCTTCCAACGCTTGTCCCAAGGTACGAAGCTCTTTGGCGTAACACCAATCGCTATCTTGCAAAGCCGTTTTCTCCGCAGAGTCGGGATTGTCGAATTCCACCGATGACGCATGTTGATCTGCTGCGTTCTGCTTCATATTTGACTCCGGAAACTTCAACCAGGAAACATTCGTCCGTTTTGATGGACCCCTTCACGCAAACAAACAGCAAGCCCAGTGCCAAAATCTCGACGGGCAAAATTGGAGCATCGCAAGCCAAATTTGGAAAAGAAAGTCGTTGCAAATGACAGATTGGGGCTGTCACTTGACACCGCTGACAATCCAAATCGGGAACACTAGCGAACTAACTAAATGCAGTTACAGTGGCATAAAAGACCCACGTTTGGGTAAGCTTTGGCGCCCATAGGACCTAGCTTGACGCAGGTGACGCCGTCGCGTCGCGGATTTGTCCGGCTAGCGAGGAAAACTGATTGGATAGAATCAACGGTTCCCTAACGAATGTTTCCGGGGTACCGCTCAGGATCAGGGTAGGTTCGTTTGTCCCATAAGGTAACGGTCGCACTCCCGCGCCGCGCCGCGACCCTCGTTGATAGCCCACACCACCAGGCTTTGGCCGCGCCGGCAGTCGCCGGCAGCGAAAACACCAGGAACATTGGTTGCAAACTGTCCGTACTCGGCCTTGGCGTTGGAGCGCGCGTCACGTTCGACTCCGAGCTGTGTGAGAACCGACTCTTCGGGACCGAGAAATCCCATAGCGAGCAGTACGAGATCCGCTGGAAAAGCCCTATCGGTGCCTGGAACTCTCTTCGGGATAAAGGCACCTTTCTCATCTCTCGTCCACTCAACATCGTAAATGTGCAACTCCTTAACGTGGCCGTCGCCATTGCCGACAAATTGTTCGCCGGTGGTGAGATAAATCCGTGGATCGGCTCCAAAGCGGGCTGCGGCTTCCTCTTGACCATAATCCAACTTGTAAACCTTCGGCCATTCGGGCCAAGGATTGTCCGGTTGGCGTGTATCCGGCGGCCGCGGCAGAATTTCGAGTTGAGTGAGATTCTTGCAACCGTGCCGCATCGCGGTTCCGACGCAATCAGTGCCGGTATCGCCTCCGCCGACAACGATCACCCGTTTATCCCTCGCCGAGATGTAGTTGCCGTCCCGGTGTTCTGAATCGAGAAGGCTTTTGGTATTCGCATGGAGAAATTCCATGGCAAAATGGATGCCCTTCAGTTCGCGGCCGGGTATCGGCAAATCGCGGGGCTTGGTTGCCCCAGAGCAAATAACCATGGCATCGAATTCCGCGCGCAGCTTCTGCGCAGGGATGTCGGCGCCAATGTTGGCCTTGGTCACGAATTCGACCCCTTCAGCCGTCATCAAATCGATGCGCCGCTGCACGATCCTCTTGTCGAGCTTCATGTTGGGAATGCCGTACATGAGCAGGCCGCCGATGCGATCTGCCCGCTCGTAAACGGTTACATCGTGCCCGGCGCGATTAAGCTGCGCCGCGCATGCCAATCCCGCTGGCCCGGAGCCAATAACCGCGACCTTCTTCCCTGTCCGTTTTTCCGGCGGCTCTGCTGTTACCCAACCTTGGGCAAAGCCGTTATCGATAATCGAACATTCAATATTCTTGATGGTCACCGGCAGCTCGTTGATACCCAGCACGCATGAACCCTCGCACGGTGCCGGACAAACGCGGCCGGTAAACTCAGGAAAGTTGTTAGTGATGTGGAGCCTTTGCAACGCCTCTTTCCAAAGGCCGCGATAGACAAGGTCGTTCCATTCCGGGATCAAGTTATTGATCGGGCAACCGGAAGCCATGCCACTGATGAGTTGGCCGGTGTGACAAAAGGGAATACCGCAATCCATGCAGCGCGCACCTTGCTGCTGGAGCTTCGTTTCCGAAAAATGCGCGTGGAACTCCTGCCAATCCTTTACCCGCTCCAGCGGGGATCGGTCCAATGGAAGTTCCCTTTCGTATTCCATGAATCCTGTCGCTTTACCCATCTGTGGTCTTTCTCCCCGAAACCTAAGATAACACTGCGCCTCCCCTGCAATGTGATCCTACGAACGTTCAATTTTGAATATTTGGATTTTGAGTTGGAAGGATCAACCTAAGAACTCAAAACTCAAAACTCTTATGCGCTCGGGCACTCGATGAGGATCAGTTCCCGCTTACTCGCGCAGCGTCGTTTTTATTGGCTTCAAAAGCCGCCATCAGGGCTGCCTCTCCCACGAGGCCCCGGCTTTCGGCTTCATTCAATGCTTCCAAAACCCGGCGGTAATCTTTGGGCATCACCTTGACGAACTTTGGCGCGTTTTCTTCCCACAATGCAAGAATCTGCCAAGCCCTCGCACTGTGAGTATAGACCGCATGGCGTTTTAGCAGCTCCTCGACTTCCTGCAGGTCAACTTCACCGAGGCGTTCCAAACTCACCGTGTCTAAGTTGCAATGCCTCTCAAAGGTGCCCTCTTCATCGAGTACATAAGCGATACCGCCGGACATGCCAGCGGCAAAATTACGTCCGGTTTTGCCAATGACGACCACGCGGCCGCCGGTCATATATTCACAGCCGTGGTCCCCTACCCCTTCAATGACCGCGCGCACCCCGCTGTTGCGAACGCAGAAACGCTCCCCCGCCATCCCACGAATATAGGCTTCCCCGCTGGTGGCTCCATAGAATGCTACATTACCAACGATAATGTTTTCTTCTGGGGCGAACGTCGAACCTTCGGGCGGAAACAGAATCACTTTCCCGCCGGAAAGTCCCTTGCCAAAATAATCGTTGGCATCGCCCTCCAATTCGAGGGTCATACCGGGGGGCACAAACGCGCCAAAACTCTGCCCCGCCGACCCGCGAAAATGAAAATGGATCGTGTCCTCGGGCAATCCCTCCGGCCCAAATCGCCGAGTGACTTCGCTGCCAAGAATGGTTCCCACGACCCGATTCGTGTTTCGAATCGATAACGTTGCTTTTACCTTTTCGCGCCGTTCCAAGGCTGGAACCGCTAAGTCGAGCAGCACCTGGTTGTCTAGCGCATTCTCCAATCCATGGTTCTGCGGAATCTGGCAATAGCGACCCACATCCGGGCCGACTTGCGGCTGGTAAAGAATCGCCGCATACTCCAACCCTTTTGCTTTCCAGTGTTCAACGGCCTTTCGCACCTCGAGCAAATCGGACCGACCCACCATTTGGTTGACGGTACGAAAACCCAACTTAGCCATGTGTTCACGCATCTCTTGAGCGATGAAACGCATGAAATTGACCACATGTGCCGGATCGCCGGTAAATTTCTTGCGCAACTCAGGATTTTGGGTCGCCACCCCTACAGGGCAGGTGTCAAGATGACAGACCCGCATCATAATACAGCCCAGCGTCACCAAAGCCGTAGTGGCGAAACCAAACTCTTCCGCACCGAGCAGCGCAGCTATCACAACATCACGGCCGGTCTTTAGCTGACCGTCGGTCTCAACAGCGATGCGGCTGCGTAGATTATTAAGCACGAGTGTTTGGTGCGTCTCCGCAAGTCCCAATTCCCAGGGGAGGCCGGCATGTTTGATACTCGTCTGCGGCGATGCGCCAGTGCCACCGTCATGCCCACTGATTAGCACTACGTCCGCATGTCCTTTCGCCACACCGGCGGCAATGGTCCCCACGCCGATTTCCGATACCAGCTTGACGCTGATGCGTGCGTGATGATTGGCGTTCTTGAGGTCGTGGATCAATTGCGCGAGATCCTCGATGGAGTAGATGTCATGATGCGGCGGCGGCGAAATAAGGCCGACACCCGGTGTCGAGTGGCGCACCTTGGCGATCCAGGGATAAACCTTACGGCCAGGCAGCTCGCCTCCCTCCCCCGGCTTCGCGCCCTGCGCCATTTTGATCTGAAGCTCTTTGGCCTGCGTTAGATAATAGCTGGTCACGCCAAACCGCCCCGAAGCCACTTGCTTGATGGCGCTGTTCTTCGAATCGCCATTAGGCTCGGGAACATACCTCGCCGGATCTTCACCGCCTTCGCCGGTGTTACTTTTGCCACCGATGCGATTCATGGCGATGGCCAACGCCTCGTGCGCTTCTTTGCTGATCGATCCATAGGACATGGCTCCGGTCTTAAAGCGCTTGACGATCGCTTCCACCGGCTCTACTTCTTCGATGGGTATGGGTTGCGCCGCGTATTTAAGATGCATGAGCCCACGCAATGTCGCCATTCGTTCCGACTGATCGTCGATGAGACGGGTGTACTCTTTGAAGGCATTATAATCGTTGGTTCGGCAAGCTTTCTGCAGAAGATGAATCGTGCGCGGGTTGAAAAGATGCAGCTCGCCGTCCTTTCGGTACTGGTACTGCCCGTATACATCCAAGGTATGACCGTTGAGCGGATAAATCGGGTAAGCCTTGGCGTGTTGCTGCTGTACTTCGCGCGCGATCTCCTCTAGACCAATGCCGCCGACTCGCGACGGAGTCCAGGTGAAATATTTGTCCACCAACTCTTGGCCCAATCCCACCGCCTCGAAAATCTGGGCGCCGCAGTACGACTTTATGGTGGAGATCCCCATTTTGGCCATGACCTTCACCACGCCCTTGTACACGGCTTTATCGTACCCTTTCACTGCTTCATGGTAGTTGATCTCTTTCAGCATGCCTTCATGGATCATGTCGTTGAGGCATTCATAGGCGAGATAAGGATTGATCGCCTGGACGCCGTATCCAAGCAACAAACAGAAGTGATGCACTTCCCGCGGGTCTCCAGACTCGAGCACTAAACCAACCCTTGTCCGCGTTCCCGCACGGATTAGATGATGATGCAATCCCGAAGACGCGAGCAGCGCAGGAATAGGTGCATGGGTCCGGTCCACTCCCTTGTCGGACAAGATGATAATGGTTGCCCCGTCAGCAATCGCTTGGTCCGCGGAGTGGAACAACTTCTCCAACGCTCCCTCGAGAGCCGCCTTGCCACCGTGAGGGTCAAAAAGTATAGGCAGGGTCACTGATTTGATACCCGGCAAGTTCACGCGACGCAGCTTGTCCATGTCGGAATTTTTTAGAATCGGCTCGGCAAGCCTGAGTTGCCGGCAGCTTTCGGGCTTGGGATCGATCAAATTGCCTTCAGAGCCCAACGTCAGAGTCGTGGAGGTAATCAACTCTTCGCGGATAGGATCGATGGGGGGGTTGGTCACCTGGGCGAACAGCTCCTTGAAATAATTATAGAGGAGCTGGGGTTTGTCGGACAAAACTGCAAGCGGCGTGTCCGTGCCCATGGAACCCACTGGCTGAATGGAATTTTGCGCCATCGGACCCAGATTGACGCGTAGGTCTTCAAAGTTATAGCCGAAGGCCTGCAGTCGCTGCAGCGTCGCCCGATGATTCGGTGTCGGCGCTTCGTCTGAGACTTCCGGCAGATCTTTGAAATGCACTAGGTTAGCCTTCAGCCATTTCCCGTAGGGGCGAGCCTCGGCCATTTCTTGCTTGATCTCTTCGTCGCTGATTATGCGGCCTTCGCGGGTATCGACGAGGAACATTCGTCCGGGCTGCAATCGGCGCTTTTCCAGCACCCGCTCGGGCGGAACATCGAGCACGCCCACCTCAGAAGCCATAATCACCAGGTCATCTTTCGTGACATAGTAACGTGAGGGTCGCAGACCATTACGGTCCAGAACCGCGCCGACTACGATCCCGTCGGTAAAGGCGATGGAAGCTGGACCATCCCAGGGTTCCATCAAGGTGCTGTGATAGTCGTAGAAGGCACGTTTCTTTTTATCCATGCTCTCGTGATTCTCCCAGGGCTCTGGGATCATCATCATCATGGCGTGCGGCAACGATCTCCTGCTCAGAGCGAGGAACTCAAGACAGTTGTCAAATTTCGCCGAGTCACTGCCATCTTCTTGGATGATCGGAAAAAGCTTCTTTAAATCATCGCCGAATAAGTCCGACGCCAGCATCGCCTGACGCGCGTGCATCCAGTTCTCGTTGCCGCGCAGGGTGTTAATCTCACCATTGTGAATAAGATACCGGTATGGATGCGCCCTTCCCCAACTTGGGAATGTGTTAGTGCTAAAGCGTGAATGAACCACGGCAATAGCGGTTTCAACCAGTGGATCAGAAAGGTCTGGATAGAACGTAATGACCTGCCTCGGCGTCAGCATGCCCTTATAGATGATTGTCCTAGAAGACATACTAGGAACATAGAAAAAATCTCCGCCCGGCAATCCTGCGTAACGAATGGCGTTTTCCGCGCGGCGCCGGATCACGTAAAGCTTCCGCTCAAACGCCTGCTCGTCGGCTATCCCTTCGCCGCGACCAATAAAAACCTGGCGCACAAATGGCTCGCACAATTTCGCCGTGTCGCCGAGGTAAAGATTGTCAGTGGGGACCTTGCGCCAGCCCAGCAGTTTCTGACCCTCGCTGGTGACAATTTCCGCCAGGATCTTTTCGAACTGCCGGCGCTGTTTTCTCTCATCAGGCAGGAAGATCAGTCCCACGCCGTACTCGCCTGGGTCTGGCAGATGAAACCCGAGCCCTTTACAGGCGTGCTGAAAAAAGGCATGAGGAACCTGCATCAAAATACCCGCACCGTCGCCGGTATTCTCTTCGCAACCGCAGGCCCCCCGATGATCGAGGTTTTGCAGAACGGTCAACGCTTGATCGACGATCTCGTGGGATTTTTCACCCTTAATGTTGACGACAAAACCGACGCCGCAAGCATCATGTTCGAATCGGGGATCGTAAAGACCTTGTTTAGATGGCAAACCCGCTGTTTTCATTTCGCTGTCCTTTGTGCATTTTCGTGGCGAGAACTGACGGCCGTTTGGCTTCAGCTGTCTCATCAAACGGCAACGCTTATCGAGAAAGTTGTCCCACGTCAACAAGAAAAATCCTAAAGTGCCCCTTTTCTCTTCCCCGTCGAATTTCCTGCCAAACCCGCGTCCAATTCCAACGTCTGACTTTCTTTAGCCGTCGAGAGTACGATCTTCGTCACGGTGCGCGTAACACCTTCGACGGAACGAATCTCACCTAAAAGTTTTTCCAGCGAACCCGTGTTTGCGGACTTCACCTTGAGGATGAAGCTTTCATCGCCGGTTACGTGGTGGCATTCCAAAACGTCGCGGTATCTCAACATCTGCGCAGCGAATTTGTCTATGTCCCCCTGGTGTCCGACGGAAACGCCGATGAATGCCGTAATATCTTTTCCGACCTTTTTACTATCTAGAAGTGCTTGGTAACCTGTAATGACCCCCCCCGCCTCGAGTTTCTTGACTCGTTCCATTACCGCAGGCGCTGAAAGCTCCACTTCATCGGCAATATCCGCCAAGCGCGACCTGCCGTGTTCCTGCAAGATAGAAAGTATTTTTAAATCTATTTGGTCAATCAAGTTAATAATCTTAGGGCTATCCGGCATATAGCTTAAGCTTTTTATGTCATTGACCTTTAGTAATGTCAAGAGCATTTGGTCGGAAAATTGTCAGTTCCAGGTAAAAATCTTGTTTGCCCCTGTCTCACTGAGCAACCTACTCAGTGGGACAAAAGGCGCAATTCGGTGGCGACCAGAATCAGGCCCATCAAATATTTCGGGCTACCGATTTTGTCGGGTGAGATGTTAGCGAGTCGGCGAACCTATTTTGCGCAATAAAGCGATCTTAGGTCGTAATGTAACGCTCAAGCTGTTCGATGAGGAATTGCTGTTCAGCGATAATAGACTTTACAAGATCACCGATAGAAATGACTCCCACCAAACGCCCTTCCTCCATCACCGGCAGATGACGAATTCGCTTCTCGGTCATTATGACCATGCATTCGTCGACGTTCTGTTGTGGTTGAGCGTAGACCACACGGGGAGTCATGATTTCACTCACCAGAGTCGTGGGCGAAGAACGACCCTGCAGAATGACCTTGCGCGCGTAGTCTCTCTCGGAGATGATGCCAACGACCTTGGAAGCTTCAAGAACCACTAGCGCGCCGATTCCTTTCTCGGCCATCAGTTTCAGAGCATCGAAGACCGATTCGTTAGGCCCAATGGACCAAACCTCGTGTCCTTTGCTTTCTAGAATGTCTCCAACTTTTTTCATGAGACACCTCCTTCCACCACTGGAGTTGTTGGAGCCACGTAAATCTAACGAAGTGGATAGGACAAACTTACTGCCACGGCGAGGGTTTGTAAACACCGCAGGCTGGCAACCGATGGTGACGATGACCGCTAGAGAAGACGAAACGTAGCTAAAAGAGAAAGAGATCGAATCAATATCAAGTGCAAGCGGTTTCCATGATTTTCGCACTCGAGGAGCTGAATCCCTCCATGATCCAAGGATTGGAAACCACCAGAGTGGGGTTCGACGAGAGCAGTTTTTCTAATAGGACTCGGGCTCGATTATCCGACGAATCTGCTTTCGCAGCTTCAACTAAGGCCCAGGCAGAGCCTATTATATCTCCTTGACCATGGAGACTCACGCCCAGATTGCGATACGCGCTAGGGCGCACCCAATCGATTTCTAATGCTTTGCGGCACTGCTGCTCGCCTTCGCCATAGCGACCCAACATGTTGAGGCAATAACCGATATTATTGAGGAGGACGTATTCCACCTTTTTGGTCGTCGGCTTCAGCGCAAGCGCCGCGCTAAAATGGTTGAGGGCGGCTTCTAGCTCTTGTTCATCGGTTGCGATCTGGCCAAGGGCTAGGTGACAATGGACTTTGTATTCGGATTTTTCGCTTTCCCGCAGAAATTTTTGCAGTAAACCCTTCGCGGCATCGACTCGCTGCACCCCCCGATAATAGCCGACAACAAAAAGTAGCCAGCGAAAGTGATCGTCTTCTGTCGTGCTGTTCTGGAGTCGCTCCAGCAGCATCGTTTCTGTGTCATGCCCCGGTACAGCGGAGCCAGGCAGCAACATCTGTCTTTTTGCAAAGTCGTTCATGGCTTGAGTTGCTGAGCAACGCCGATACCAGTTTCGAGAGCGGCGGAATATACTTTTCTGGCAGCGAACGTGTCCTAGAGTCTAGAATTGGCGAGTATCAAAATGGGAAATGAACGCCCGTGGCTCATAAATAGGGCGACGAGACCCGATCTATGCCAGTCGATTGTCGTTTTGCTGTAATGGAATGGGAATCCATGAACGGTCAACGGAGAGTCACATTACAATCTCTTTGGCTCCTGACCCGCTGATTAAAAGTCCAAGCCCGACAAAACCTCCGTCCTGCTCGGACCTCGTGTAGAGAGGAAAAACCAAAATTTCCACTGGTCACTTTTTGTGGCCGTTCATACCGAAAACAAGGACACAAAACGGATACAGATGATACAAAAAGTATCGCTTCCATTTGATTGTCGCATAACGTGACGCCTCTGAGTCTTCGTCATAATGTGACAGCGAAACGCCGGGCATAACCTGCCGCGCCTAAAGCAAAGGGAACTGCCGATCAAAGCCTCTGGCTTTTTCTATTGCTCCAAACGCTTGTTATGCTTCGGCATCTCTCCTCAAAGCTGCGCGTCGAAGTATCTCTGCCTCAAGCTCACTAGCGATATGTTGCTCGATTGAAGAAGGGCTCACCAAGTAAACATTGGCCCAAAAGTTATCGATTCCCGAATCGTTTCTTGATTTACTTTGCTTTGGCTTTGCTAATTCACAGACAGAAAACAGACGCAGATATAAACAATATCCTTGGTCAGTACAGCACCTATACCTGCATAGCATATCGGCTCGACGCAGAATTGTGCAACGCACCAGATCCTTGGCGATCAAAACTAGCCCTTGGCTGAAGTCCAAAAGCCTCTTGCGCGACTCGTTTCGTATTTTTGTCTCGCTGTTTTCTTCCACTGTCGCTATCTTCTGCTTTTGACTAGGACCTTGAAATAAGGACGGGCTAGTGTGTCCTAATCGTCTAATGCTTGGGAGATGAGGGCATCGAGACCCGCCTCACTACAAGACAAATCACGACTTCTAAAAACTTGCGTGTCAGCCAAGACCATGGGGGTGCACCCGGCAGGTCCGGCATCCGTGTTGCTATATCGACCCTCTGCATGGGTAGGTGACACTTGGTCACATAGAGGTACCTAATGTATTTGCTTTAACAGTTTCAAGAAAGAAATATGATGAAGAAAAGATCCGTTGATGTTTTGCGGGTCTCTGTTTTTTTACTGGCAATGGCTTTTTCTCGGCCTCTCTATGCCGATTCGCCAGCGCTTGAGTATTTGAAAACGAGTCTAGCGAGCCTGCAGCAAGTATTAACCGATCCGAAGTTGGCCGGCGATCAGCACTCGTTTCAACGAAGAAAACTCGTGCGAGCCGTCCTGCAGCAACTCTTTGATTTTCAAGAAATGTCGCAGCGATCGCTGGGTGC
>Ga0126383_10003210_pt1 | contig 10755 bp, 10 predicted proteins | sample PanSoiMetPlot_35_FD_96882 | JGI IMG/M metagenome (GOLD analysis project Ga0126383, IMG submission 96882) | Tropical forest soil microbial communities from Panama - MetaG Plot_35 | ecosystem: Environmental > Terrestrial > Soil > Tropical forest > Bulk soil | place: Panama | collected 2016-02-17
AACGGCTCGGGACTCCAGAACGAACGCGCTCCCGATTCTGGTTCGGTGGGATGGCACCGCATCGCCTCTGTCCAGCTTCGGAGTTACGCGGTCGCTGTAACCTTGTGTGCGCTTTATCTGTTGTTTTGCGTGGCGCCCGCGGGCGCACAAATCTCCCCCGGGTCGTTGTCGAGTCCCCACCAGTCGCTCGATGGACCAACCAATTGCGCCAGTTGCCACAAATTCAGCGGGCAGGCCGCCCTCAAGTGTCTTGAGTGTCATACGGAGATTGCCACGCGGCTCAATGCGCGCAGTGGGCTGCACGCGACATATAACATTGCTCCCGGTTCCAGCCAGGAATGCGCGCGTTGTCACTCGGAGCACAACGGCGAAGATTTTCCCCTGATCAAGTGGGACATTAAAGCGTTCGACCACAAGCAGACCGGATACGCACTGCTGGGCAAGCACGCGAGCGTTGGGTGCAACAGCTGTCATGCTCCGACGCGAATCAGTCCGCAAGAGCGATCAGCGATCAAAATCAAGGATCTCAACCGCACCTACCTGGGCCTACCGACCAGCTGCGCAATTTGCCACCGCGATCCCCATAACGGACGGCTTGGGCCAGTTTGCCAGCAATGCCATAACTTTGAAGACTGGAAAGCGATCAGCGAAGTTCAGGTCGACCACTCGAGGACCCGGTATCCCTTAACCGGGCTGCATTCTCATGTCGGGTGCGCAAAATGCCACACACCGGGACCGGACAATAGACCCCGCTACACGGGCATCCCATTCAGCCAGTGCGTCGATTGCCACAAGGATCCGCATCATGGGACCTTCCCGCAGGGTTGCCAATCCTGCCATAGCGTGGCGGGATGGAAGAAGATTTCGGTTACTGCAGTGAACGAGCGTTTTGACCACTCCAAGACGAAGTATCCGCTCGAAGGAAAGCACCTCAGCGTGGACTGCGCGCAATGCCATGTCAATGGCGACTTCAAGAAGCCGTTGGTTTTCGCCCAGTGCATGGACTGTCACAAACCCGATCCGCACAACGGGCAGTTTGCGAAACGGCCAGATCATGGTGAGTGTTCTTCCTGTCACAGCGCGAGCGGATGGAAGCCGTCGACATTCACTGCGAAGCAACATGCCTCGAGCGCATATCCGTTGCGGGGCGGACATGCACGCCTGGAGTGCGCCCTGTGCCATGTTCCGAAAGGCAAGGACACGCTCTTCAAGATCGAGTTCGAACGCTGCACCGATTGCCACGCCGACCGCCACGCCGGCCAGTTTGCATCAGCACCGAACTTTAACGCCTGCGATCGCTGCCACAACCTTGAGGGATACAAGCCTTCCACTTTCACGCTCGTCCGCCATAAGGAAACGAACTTCGTGCTCACCGGAGGACATATTGCAGTGCCCTGTTCCGATTGCCACAAAGCGGCGGCACTCTCACCCAAGTCGGCGGTTATTTATCATTGGCAGGAATTAAGTTGCACGTCTTGTCATGCGGATCCGCACAAGGGACAATTCGCAGAGAGCATGAAACAGGCGCGCGGCAATCGCACAGCCGCCGGCTGTGAAGCCTGCCACTCCACGAAATCGTGGAAAGAGCTCTCCGCGTTCGATCACTCGAAAACCAAATTCCCGCTTTTGGGGGCGCACCGAGTGACGGCTTGCATCGGCTGCCACAAGGCGACGAACCCGGAAACCAAACTTATTAATACGGATTTCAAGGCGGCGTCCACACAGTGTGAAGACTGCCATGAGGACATCCACGGGAAACAGTTCGCCAAGGCAGGGGGGACGCAATGCGTCGAGTGCCACAACAGCATGAAATGGAGACCTTCCTTGTTTGACCATGAAAAGAGGACGCAATTCCCACTGCGAGGGGCGCACCAAAACGTCCGCTGTTCAGAGTGCCACAAGCTGACAAAAGTTGTGGCCGCGAAAAGCGTGCTGTTCTACAAACCCACCCCGATAGAATGCGCTGCGTGCCACGGATCTACGAATCCTGTTCCCAAGGTGAAACCGTGATCTGCGCTCGCCAACCCTCCGGCCACGCCATCGCCCAGCTGTAAACTTTCGAGGCACCAGCGGACTAGGGCGACGGCTATATCTCGAAGTCAAGCTCCTCGCCCTACTAAACAGGGCAGGGGTTCTTTCTTTGATTCCCACACCGCATCGCCGCACCTTGCATTCTTCGATAGCGCAACGCTTATGCAAAGCAACGACATCAAGTAACTTTCTCACTCACAAGTAGCTCCCCTAGTCTTGGTGGAACGTGAATTGCATATTCAAAGCCAATTGCTTCAGTTTCACGATCAGGCAATGGTCCGCGAAAGGGCACACACATGTTGGCGTTGGGGGGAAAGCTCAAGCTGGCAGCGGTGCTGGTGCTGACTTTCCCGAGCGTCGCGCCAACTCTGGCTCAAACGTCCGGCGCAGGCTCGCACAGTCCTCATGGCAACCTCGATATGCCTTGCCAGAACTGCCACACCGACAACGCATGGAGGCCGATTCGAGCCCTTCCAGAATTCGATCACAACCAGACCCAGTATCCACTGCGCGGTATGCACCAGGCCGTGGCCTGCACCGAGTGCCACTTGAAGCCGATGTTCAAGAACGTGGGATTGCGTTGCCAGGACTGCCACGCGGACATTCACAAGCGGCAACTGGGCGCAAACTGCGAACAGTGCCATACCGTGCGCGGATGGATGGTTTCGATCCAGCAGGTGCAGCAGCACAACAATCGCTTTCCGCTGACTGGCGCGCATGCGGCCGTCGATTGTAGTTCCTGCCACAAGGGCGCCGCCAACAGCAGGTTCCAGACCACATCGACAGACTGCTACTCGTGCCATGCCGCGGATTTCAAAGCGGCGACGAATCCAAAACACGTTACAGCGCAGTTTGGCATCACTTGCAACCAGTGCCACAGCACGGATAACTGGCTGAATGCCAAGTTCGATCACTCGACCGTGGGCTTTGCTTTAACCAACAGCCATGCCGTGCCGCCGCGTCAGTGTACAGACTGCCATCTCAACAACAACTACAACCTGAACAGTACCGCATGCGTCAGCTGTCACATGAAGGATTACCAGGGAACAAATGCTCCGAATCATGCCATGGCAAACATGCCGCAGACCTGCGAGCAGTGTCACAACACGGCGTCATGGCTCAATGCCTCATTCAATCACGACAAGACGGGCTTTTCCCTTACCGGAATGCACACTGTTCCGCCGCGACAATGCACGGACTGCCATATCAACAGCAACTACACGCTGAACAGCACCGCGTGTTACGGGTGCCATCAGAAGGACTATACCAGTACGACGAGCCCAAACCATGCGGCCGCAAATTTTCCTCAGGCTTGCGGCTCCTGCCATAACACCACAACTTGGCTGAGCGCGACGTTCAACCACGCCAGCACCGGGTTCCCACTGGCCGGTGCTCACACCGTCCCGCCGCGTCAGTGCACGGATTGCCACATTAATAATAACTATACGCTGAACAGTACGGCGTGCTTCTCGTGTCACCAGAAGGACTACACCGGCGCGACCAGCCCTGTGTCCCACACGGGATTCCCGACAACATGCGAGAGTTGTCACGACGCTGTGCGGTGGTCCGATGGCAAGTTCGACCACTCCACGACGGGCTTTCCGCTGACCAGCTCGCACACAGTCCCGCCGCGCCAGTGCACTGATTGCCATCTGAACAATAACTACACGCTGAATAGCACGGCGTGCTTCTCCTGTCACCAGAAGGATTACACCGGGACAACGGCTCCCGCACACTCTGCTGCCGGGTTCCCGACTACGTGTGAACTCTGCCACGATACGAGCGTCTGGACAAATTCAACCTTCAACCACGACAAGACAGCGTTCCCGCTGACTGGTTCCCACACAGTGCCACCACGGGTCTGCGCCGACTGCCACGTCAACGGCAATTACACGACTCTGCCGATAAACTGCATCGGCTGCCACCAAACGGATTACAACAACACAGCGAATCCAGGGCACTTCGCGCAGCCGCAATTTTTCCCGACGACCTGCCAGAAATGCCATAGCACCAACAACTGGCTGAATGCGAGCTTTAGTCACACGCAATACTCGCCATTCCCAACCAGTCACGGCAATGCCAACAACGTGTGCTCCACCTGTCACACCCATTCGAATGATTACTCCGTTTTCCAGTGCACGGGCTGCCATGGTGGAAACAACGCGAACAACTTTCATCACGACAAAGTTTCCGGGTATGTCTACAACAACATCAATTGTTACCAGTGCCATCAGAACGGACAAGGTGGGGGATAAGAGACAAACGATCACACACTGCCGATCGCAAGCTTTCGGCGCAAACAGAAAATTCGGGCGGAGCCTGAAGGCCCGCCGGATGATCGCCAGGAACGAGTGATGGTGAACCATGACAGCAGTTCAGAAACGCGGCGTGACGCTGATGCTCTTGATGATCCTCTTGTTGTCGTGCGCGGGAGAGCAGAACACAGCCGCGCCGGTGACTGCGCAGAAGGTCACAGTCGCCTCTAGCGCGCCCGTGAATGCTTCTGCCGATACTGCGATTCATCCCGATCGAATCCTCGTCGACGTTCTCGAGACCACGTACGATGGGAAAATACCGCAGAAGGTTGAGGTCGACGCCAGTCGTGTTGCTCCGGCAAACGGGATTCCTTTGAGGAGCGGAACCAATTCCGACCTTCACACAGTGTTCAGGGTGAAATACGTGGCGGAAGGCGTTGCGTACCTAGACGGCGGCACTGGCGCCGGCCTGAAAGAGGGGATGAAACTTGAAGTTAGAGATGACGCCTTGCCAGCGCGGCAAGGCGATAGCGCCTCCGCAGCCGATCCCCGCGTGGTGGCCGAGCTTGAAATTGACGGGGTCGCTGAGACTTCCTCCGTGGCGGACATCCGCAGTTCCAAGCGGTCCGTAAAGGTCGGCGATCTCGCCTACCTTTCCTCGAGCGACGCCGAGGCGCTTGTGCAGGAAAGGACATTGAGCGCGAGCCGGCGGTATCCCGCGGTGATCTCTTTTACCGAAGGGGACACGCTCGATGAAGAAGCACGCGAGGAAGTACCGCGACCGCCATTGCCCTCGGTGAACCGCGCCCGCGGCCGCATCGGCTTTGACTACGTCGATACCATCAGCCACGGCGCAACCAGCATGACCAGCTCCGACCTAGGCATGGCTTTCCGCGGCGACATCACGCGCATTGGCGGTTCATACTGGAACTTGAGCGGCTACTGGCGCGGACGCATCACCAAGACCTCTGCCACCAGTCAGCAAACACTGCAGGATTTGATCAACCGCACCTATCACTTAAACATGACTTACGACAATCCAAACTCAGACTTTGTCGCCGGCTTTGGCCGCCTTTATCTTCCGTGGGCGTCGAGCCTGGACACCATTGACGGCGGATATTTCGGAAAAAGAGTCTCGAGAGGCACGACACTGGGAATCTTCGGCGGCTCAACGCCCGACCCGTCGACGTGGGATTACAGCCCGGATCGCATCATTAGCGGAGCATTCATCAACTTCGATGGCGGTGACTACAGCGCCCTTCACTATAGCAGCACATCGGGTGCCGGCGTCAGCATGGTGAAGTGGCAGGTCGATCGACCCTTCATTTTCCTTGAAGATAATATTTCCTACGGGCGGCGCTTGGCCTTGTATGAATCCGCGCAGTTCGACGATCCCAAGGGCCATCCCGCTACCTCGTCACCCGGGGCGGGACTGGCGCGCAGTTTCTTCAATGTCCGCCTGCAACCTTTTTCGCGCGTGGAACTCAATCTCAACCACGTTTACTTTCGCGACATTCCCACCTTTGATCCCACCCTCATCGGTACGGGCTTGCTCGACAAATTCCTATTTCAAGGGTTCACCGTTGGAGCGCGCGTCGAGGTCGTCAAAGAGGTGTGGATCTCCACTAACCTGGGCCGCAGTAGCCGGAGTGGAGACACCAACTCTTCGCTGAACGAAATGTTCGGCCTCACCCTTGGTCAGTTACCATGGCTGCGCCTGCGGGCAGATGCACACTATGCGCGCTTTAACAGCTCTTTCGGCAGCGGCTCTTATGAATCCGTCACCCTGTCACGTCAGGTCAGCGATCGCCTGCGGATCGAGGCTCTCATGGGCCGACAGAATCTCAATTCAACTGTGACGACAAACAGCCGGTCGCGGTTCGTCACCGGCTCGATTGAAACCTCACTCGGACCGCACTACTACGTTGAAGGCAGCTTCACTACCAACCGCGGCTTGCTTAGTTATGAGCAGTTCATGTTCTCGCTGGGCTACCGTTTTGACTCGAAGAACCACCGAAAATGATCAGGCAACTACAATTCGCAATGTTTTTTCAATGCTCCGGGTGTGCGCTTTTGGCAATGGTGGGGTTCTGTTTTGCGGGGAATACTCCTGCCTCGCCCGAAGCCCAGAGCTTAAGCAACCTGCTGAACCACGTTGGCGACCAGTATGCGGCATTTCTTGATCAGTTCTCCGATGTGAAGTGCACCGAACACGTTCGCCAGGAGAAGTTAGGGAAGGGCGACAAGGTCGAACTGAAAGAAGTGTCCAGCTACAACTACCTGGTCATTCTCACGAACGCCGGCGGGGAGTTGAGCCTTAGCGAATCGCGCTTGCCACTGCACGAGGCGAAACGCGATCGCAGGAACACGTCGATGCTGCTCAGCAATGGGTTCGCCACACTGTTCCTCGTGTTCCATCCGTACTACTCCGAAGCGTTCCGGTTCAGCCTGGCTGGAAAGGAGACGATCGGCGGTCGGGTACTTGACAGAGTCAGGTTTCAGCATATTCGCGGAATGAAGTCTCCAGCGGCTCTCGCTCTGCGCGGACGGGAATATCCGCTGGAGCTTTCAGGAACTGCATACATCGATCCCAAGACTGGCGCCATCGAGCGAATCGAGGCGGGTATCGAGGACACCCTGCAGTTTGTCGGCCTGGAGTCTCTGCATTCGCAGATTGATTTTGCTCCCCTGCAGTTCTCCGATTCGAAAGAGGTGTACTGGTTCCCCGACCGAGCCACGGTCGAAGTGGAAACACCGCGGCAGCACTGGCGCAACGTGCATCAGTTCACCGAATACAGGAAGTTCTCAGTAAGCACTGAGGAAAAAGTGGCGAGAAAATGAGCGCGAATGCAACCGCAACGTGAGCCTGTGGCCCCCGCATCCATTGTCTTCCATGATTCCGAGAACTGAAACCCGGCGAGTCCTCCTAAAAGTGATGAGAGCCCTGTTGAAAGAGGGGGATAGGTTCCTTAGGGACGAATAGGGTCTTCCGTTGTCTGAAGTCATCTCCCAGGAGTCGGACGCGGGAGCATCCATTCAAAATTGGTCACTATATAATTCGTGCGGCAGATATAGGCTCTATCTTGGTCCGTCGAGGACCCACTGCGCCGCAGGCTTCTGAGACTACTGAACAAACATCGATAGGTTGCACAAGAACAGAACGCAAACCAAAACCGGGACAGCTTAGATGCTCTTCTTTCTGCATTGTTGTCTCGTTCTAATATTCAAGGGCAGTTTCAAATATTGGGAGCACACCAGGGCATAACTTCGGTTTGATCGTGATCCCCAATGGATCTCACGACTTCCGACAGTTGGAGGTCGGCATCGTCCGACTGAACCCTAAGCGATTGCCTTGCCACCCGTCCGGATGCTTGTCAGGAAACAGCAGAAGACGAAATAAGGACGACGTTGCAAAACCCTATTGGGTCAGTCAGGTCGGTCTCCTCCCTTACTTCGCGATTCTGTCTTTTGATGATCGGGACGCTCGACCTTTTGCCCGGCTCTGTTTCCGCTTCTCTCGTCGAAGGGGTGGCTGCGAGGTTCTTGAGCACCGCGATTCTCTTCGACTTCGGTTGAGAAGTCGGGTCGAACCAGTACTGGAGCGCTACCCGCAAGCAGGCCTTGCACCTCTACCACTCCTTCGAACACCTGGACATACGTGCTCTTCTTCTTCGTGACCTCAACTGAGAATCTTGTCCCGCGAATTGTGATCACTGCTGACGGAGTTCCTATTCGGAAGGAGGGAGTATTCCCGATCCGCTTTTGGACTTTAGCAATAATATTTCCGATGAAGAGCTCGAGACATAGACCGCGGCTGATGTCGGGAGACTTGAGGACCACCCGGCTGTGAGGTTTTACCAGAACCTCTGAACCGTCCTCCATGTTCAGCAATACGCTGCCTTTGCCGGTCTCAATCGTACTCTCCGTTTCTAGAACTAAGCTGCGTTGAGCCGTTAAGACCTCTCCTTTCGGTGAATGCAGCAAAACTTCTCCTTTTAGGTCGGCGATCTTTGCATTGCCGACGGGCAGTGAAGCCTGTTGTTGCTGAAAGCTCTGTTGGGCGCCCATGCAAAAGCCTAGTAAAAGCAACAAGCCCGCAACGTGCTTGAGCCGCAGACTCACGCGCTCGCCTTCAACCTGACACCTACGGACGCATCAGTGGGAAGATGAATTTCCAACGTTGTCCCAGTCACGTTGCTCTCGACGGTCACCGAGCCACCGTGCTTTTCCGCAATACGCTTTACGAATGCCAGGCCGATTCCCCATCCGGATGCGACTTTCCCGCTATCGAGAGCTCGATAGTATGGGTCGAAAAGCCGAGGGATGGTATCCGCGGGAATCGGTTCGCCCTGATTGCTCACTGCGATCACTGTCTCGTTGTCGCGGTTCAAGCAGCTAGCGACGATTTCAGTTCCAGCTCTGCCGTACTTGATTGCATTACTGACCAAATTCAGAATAGCACCGCTGATCAGGGATGGATCGGCAAGGGCCCGCAGAGCGGGTTCGTCCATCACCTGTAATTTCAGCCACATGCCATTGGCGGTCGCCAAGGGCTGAAGAATATCGAAAACCTGGCTTACGAGTTCATGGATATCAATCTCAATTTTTTGCAGCGATTTCGCCCCTGCGTCCATTCGGAGTAGGTCGAGATAGCTATTGATAACTGCCAGCAGACGCTTTGATTCGCGCGCAATCGTCTGAGGAGCGATCGCGCACGAAGGCGAATCGGGATAGCGCATCATGAGCTCGGCAAATCCTTGTATCGAGGTGAGTGGAGTACGTAGTTCATGAGTGATAAATCCCAACGCCTCCGCCCGAGCCCGATCGCGTTCTTCCCGGGCTCGGAGATTCGTCATTCTTAGAATCGTTCCGCTACTCGGCGAAAGGAACGTGGGGGGCAATGACGCTAAGTGCAGTAAGTAGAGCTCCTTTTCGAAATACACTTCCTGTTCCCATGTCTGCCCCTTCTCCAGAGTGGGCATATTCGGGTCTAGAGATGCGCGTTCTAGCAGCTGACCTAGGGTAAGCTGTTCCACGTTGCCTAGGCACACCGCCGCGAAGATTTCGTTCCTGAGAAGAAGATTTCCGTTCCCATCAAAGATGGCGACCAGATCCTGCATCGCCTCCAGTAGTGCTCGATGCAACTCATAAGCCGCGCCTAGCTCCGTCTGTAAATCCTGGAGAAGCTCAAGCTTCCAGGAGAGGGCGCCCTCCTCGCGGCGCGCGTGGTCCTTGTCTCGGCGGTGAAGCCACATGCGGACCCTGAGCAGTTGCCGGGTAACGTTCCGCTCCACGATAATTAACTGGGCGCTGTACACCACCATCGGTGCGAGGATAGCAGCCATTACCAACGCTCCCACCGGCATCATGCGCCCGACGAACCGGTGCAGGAACAACGCAATCACATAGATACTTACGATCGCGGCGGTCAAATACACGAACCTGACCCAGCAAAAACCGTACGGAACGATTCTGACGGACAGTGCGCACACCCCCAGCAATAGCAGACCATCCAACCACAGCGGAAACTCACGAAGCGTACGGCCCGTCAAGATGCTATCCAGTATCTGCGCATGAATTTCCACACCGGGAGTCAGAAGATCACCGCTGAGCGGGGTTGTCAGGCGATCTCCGATTTCCACCTGCCCGAAACCTACCAGCACTGGTTTGTCTCGTACCAACGATAGCAGGGGATGATCCAGCACTGCTTGAGCAGAAATTGTTTGAAAACCGTCACTCCGGAAGGGAATGCGGACCAATGTCGGTTTGGCTGTTCCAATTGGGGATGCGCTTTCGCTCTCGGTGAATCCGTATGTTGAGATGAACCGCGCAGCCTGTTGCGGAGCAGCTTTGCGCGCCAATTCGATCGCGAAAGCCCACCGAGGCCCATCTAGCGTTAGCTCTAATGGGGGGAAACGGCGGCAAACGCTGTCCGGGTCTAATACCGCCTGTGCATGGCCCACCCCGGCCGAGCGGGCAAACTCGGGCAATGGTTCGATCCAACGCGGACCGTCCGGAAGAGTACCTATCTTATCTACGATCACAGTACGATCCGATTTTCGAAGCGCGTCGCTAAGAGCGCGATCCGGCTCGGAAGCCTGCGGCTCCGACAAAAGAATATCGAGGCCAATCACCTTGGCGCCGGCAGCGGAAAGATTGCTGGTAAGCTTCGCCAGAAGAGTCCGCGACCAGGGCCACTGGCCGTACATGTGAAGACTCTCCTCATCAATCAGAACCACCACAACCTGGGACGCTGGCTTAGGAGCTGGAGCGAGCCGGGAAAGCGTGTCGCCTAGTCGTACCTCGAATTCATGAACGATAGGTATGAGCGAGAGCACCACGACCGCGATAAAGAGAATCGCCGTCAATGCCGCTCCCTGGCGCCAATCGCGTTTCACGCGCACGAGGGATTCGCCTTCGAGTTGGCCTGACTTGGAAATCACTTTTAGCGGGTATCCTGAAGATTGAT
>Ga0126383_10003211_pt1 | contig 10753 bp, 4 predicted proteins | sample PanSoiMetPlot_35_FD_96882 | JGI IMG/M metagenome (GOLD analysis project Ga0126383, IMG submission 96882) | Tropical forest soil microbial communities from Panama - MetaG Plot_35 | ecosystem: Environmental > Terrestrial > Soil > Tropical forest > Bulk soil | place: Panama | collected 2016-02-17
AAGCCGGTGGGGCTGGCGCGTTTTGCGCTGCATTCGATGCCGCATAAATGCTCAGTGCTGCTAATGCAACGAACCCGCACGCCATATGATTCAAATTTTTCACGCCCATGGATTCGCTCTGACTCCTTCCAACCCGCTGGTCTGGATTCCATGCCAAAGACAGCTGACTCTATTTCTTCCCCTAATTTGCCGCAAGTCGCTAGCCCAGATAGGCAGGTATAGCACACGTATAGCACCTGAAAGGGTTTGAAAACCACCGTCGCAAATATTAGCGTGCGCCTAGTTTTTCTGTTTTTGCGAGGTGGGTGTGACGACAGTTCCAGACTTTTCGAATTGTCTCGTCATCTCGTTTACGCCGAACCTTAAGAATCAACGACCACAACCTCAGGTGCCAAGCTTTGCGTTGAATCACCAGCCCGAACGGCCTGGCCGCCGACAAGAGTTCGCCTAATCAGGAGGAAACATGTTGGAAATGTTCAAAAGAGCAGCCGTGGCGCTATTGCTTCTCACTTTCTGTGCGCTTCTACCGACTAGGCTGCAGGCGCAGGTGGTAACGGCGGACGTGGTGGGTACAGTTACGGATGCGACGGGAGGAGTACTTCCCGGTGCGACCGTCACCATCCTAAACACGGGTACGGGCATTGCCAAGACCACAACGACGAGCGGTAGTGGAGATTATGTGTTCACCTTGCTGCAGGTCGGGAGCTATTCGATCAAGGTCGAAGCAAAAGGTTTTAGGACTTACACGGCTTCCGGCATTGCGCTTTCGTCGGGTGACCGCGCTCGTTTAGATGCGAGGCTCGAAGTAGGCGAGGCTTCGCAAACGATCGAAGTTTCTGGAACTGCTGCCCCCGCTCTGCAAACCGATTCGGCCACGGTGGGCACCCTGGTTACGTCGCAGGCCGTGCAAGACGTACCGCTCGATGGCAGAAACATTACAAGTCTTGTGCAGCTTGCACAGGGCGTGAATCAGGGCTTGCCCAACGATCTAATGTCGGGCAAGCGTCCCGACGACCGCCGTGAGACGGCGTCGTTTTCTGCGAATGGGCAGGCGGAGAACGTAAACAATCTGATGGTCGACGGCATGGACAACAACGACCGAATCATCGGCACGACGGTTCTTCGGCCCTCGATTGATGCGATTCAAGAGGTGAACGTCTCGACCAATTTGTATGATGCGTCGGCAACGCGTTCGGCGGGTGCCGTGGTAGATATCATCACGAAATCGGGCTCAAATGGTTTCCACGGCTCCGCATACGAGTTCTTCCGAAATGCGGTGCTCAATGCAAACCAGACCCACCAAACGCCCGCAGGATGTCCTTCAGGTAACAACGCGCCCGTCTGTACGATAAGCAACGTAATCATGACGCCGGCTCAACCCAAGGGCGCCTTCCGCCAGAATCAGTATGGAGCAAGTCTTGGTGGTCCAATCAAAAAGGACAAAGCTTTCTTTTTCGTCGATCTGGAAAAGTTCAACCAGGCGGTCGGAGTCCCGTTAGTTTCCACAGTTCCGACGCTCTGCGAACGCGGCCTGGCGCCTTGTCCGGACTCCGGTGGAGTGAATCCGGCAGGTCCGGGAGATTTTTCGGATGTTCTGCCAATCTCAGCGCCGGTGCCGAACAACAACCAGGCGTGCGTGTTTGGCACTCCTGGCGCAAATCAACAGCAGTATGGAACGCCGGGATGTCCCTATGTGAATCTCGTTGGCTCGCCTGCGCTTACGTCAATCGGGGCAGCGTATTTCAACATGTATCCGAAGCCCAACAGCTCCGCACTTACTAACAATTACGCTTCGGATCCGGCACGAACACAAAGTCAAACAACCTTCGACACACGAATTGATTACCATTTTTCGGAGTCCGACTCGCTATTCGGTCGCTACTCCTTCAACGACGCCACGACGGTCACGCCAGATGCGTTTCCGGCAGTCACCGTAAACGGTGTCAGCGTACAACCAGGGGGTTGGTTGTTTAACGGTCCTAACAATTTCCCTGGTCCGGCGAAGGAGAGAGCCCAAGCCGTTGTCCTCTCCTACGTCCATGTCTTCTCTCCGCAGCTGATATTGAACCTCAAAGGCGGCTTCGATCGTCTGGCGGACAACTCGCTTTCAGTGAATGCGGGGTCAAGCGCGGCCAGTAAAGCGTTTGGGTTCCCCTGTAACTCTGTCAGCTGCGTCAACTTTGGACCGCTTACCGCAAGCGGAATACCCAACGTCTCCATGCCGGGCTACACCAACTTGGGAGACGCCATTTTCCTGCCGATCATCTATTACGATACGACGTTCCAATACAGCGGCGTGCTCACCTGGGTCAAAGGTTCCCAGAGTATCCGTGTGGGTGCATCTCTCATTCGTCGGCGGGCGACCCAAGGGCAAAGCAATAGTCCAAACGGTGGATGGGAATTCACCGGAGGCTATACCGGGCAGCCCCTTGGTGACTTGCTGGAAGGATTGTCGGCCCGGGGCGGCGGCGCCATCCAGAGTTCGGGGTCTTTCTTTTCAGTGGGGCTGCGGCAGTTTGCCCTCGTCCAATCGGGTTTGCGCAACTGGGAGCCCGGCGTGTTCGTCCAGGACGATTGGCGTGCACGCCACTGGCTCACCCTCAACTTGGGAGCGCGATACGACATATTCACACCCTCTACGGAAAAACTTGGCCGACTCACCAACTGGAATCCTGCTAATGGATACATGCAGGGGATTTCGCTTCCAGGAATGCAGCAGAGCGGAGCAACGGCAGGTATAAATACGTTCTATCGGGCTTTCGCTCCGAGGATCGGCTTTGCCGCTACTCTCAAGCATAATTTCGTAGTCCGCGGAGGATTTGGGATTTCCTTCTACCAGACCACTGTTGGACCAACGAAGAACGCGCCGTACGCTTTTAACAGCAACTGCGCGGCCCAGAATGCCCAAGGATCCAACACAACCTGCCTCGCACCGTTTGCGCAGTCCGCGGTGGTGCAGTACGGCGCGTCGGGAAGCACCAGCCAAGTAGGTTTTTCTGGCGGTGTGTATATGCCTGCGGGCACCCCTCTGCCAACTCTTGATATTACGACTGTTCTTCCCCAGGCGACCTGCACGGCGAGCACTCCTGCGAATGCTGCGGGTTGCACCGTAGCCGGGGGCAACGCTTACGCGAAAATCGGCAGCATCACCGCGACATGGCCCAATTATCCAGCTCCCTACCTCGAGCAGTACAGCTTGCAGGTTCAGAAAGAGTTGAAAGGAAACGTAATCCAGTTGGGATATGTGGGCGAATTCGGAAGGCACCAGGGCGGTACGATACCCTTCACTTCGGTGGTGAGCACGGCGGAATCCCTGGCGCTAAAAAATGCCCACCTCGCGAATCCATTGGCCGCTCAGTATCCCTGGCTCAATTTCAACACCATCAGCGCGGGCGCTCGCCTGACCACGAGTTCTTACAACGCCTTGCAAGCATCCTTTGTTCGTCGGTTCAAGGACGGCCTCACAGTCAACGTGAACTACACCTGGATGCACGAACTAACGAACGGTGGAGGCTCGTGCACTCCCGTATATTCGCCCGCGGATTTCGGTTATGGCAGCGGAGCGCAATATATTTATCCCTGCTACTTCGACAACCCGGCGTCCCCGTCCTCGCCGTTCGCTGTGTCAGATCTTGTGAACGGACCCGGCAGAACAGGAAACGCCTCGGTTGACGTCCCGAACCGCATCGCAGGCTCGGTGAACTATCAACTGCCTTTCGGCAAGAATGCAAAGGGCCTTCGCGGGCTGGCAACGAAAGGATGGGCGACAAATTTTGCCGGCTATTGGCAGTCGGGTCTTCCGTTCAGCGTTACGAACGGAGATGCCCGAAATGTGGCCGATTCTAAGTACGTGTTCAGCGGTGCCCCTATTGCAGCTGTCGGCGGAGGATTGAACCAGACCTGTTCGGGAAAAGCGGCTAATCCGACCATCGTACAGTGGATTGATCCAACCTGTTTCAGCCAGCCGACGATCAGCACGTGGGGTACGGCAGCATCCAATCAGATGTTCGGTCCCCGGCAGAGAAACCTGGACTTCTCTATGTTCAAGACGTTCGATCTCACCGAACGGCTGCACCTGCAATTCCGAACAGAGATCTTTAACATACTCAACGTCGTCAACTACGCGCCGCCAGGGGGCACGCCTGGGACGAACTCCGGCAGCGTGGCAATCCCGTGGTTCAGCGGAGCCTGTACAGACGGAAATCCCGGTGGTCAATGCGGTGCCGGAACACCGGTTAAAACACAGGGAGACGGCAAGTTGCCGGAAGGCGCGGTTACTAGCCTCAATCCGAGCGCCAATGCACGGGAGATCCAGTTCGCGTTGAAGTTTTTGTTCTAGTCTCCCCACCAGAGCGATATGGGCCCTTTGACGGCAGATTGAGAGTCGCCGAAGGGCCCGTACTCGACTCGGGCTTATTATCCCATCGCAGTCAGTGAACCCAATTCCGCGAGCGTTTCGCGCGGCGAAAAGAAAGGCGGTCTTTATGTCACGAAAAGCGGCACCTCTGGTTTTGGGATTCGCAATTTTACTTTTGGTGATCTCGGCGTACGGGGAAGGGCCGACGTTTCGGGCGGAGTATGTATTTAAGGGGACGAGTTTGGGGGCGGGGTGGAAGACACTGGGGCAAGCGGAGTGGAAGGTGCGCGATGGCGCGATCGTCGGGACGGCGAAGGAGCCGAGCGGCGGGTGGCTGGTTCTGGATCGACCGCTCGAGAACGCGGCGTTTTACTCGAACATTCATTGCACCGATCCGTGCAAGGCGGGCGTGCTGCTGCGCGCGACGAAAACGCCGGACGGCGGTTTGAAGGGCGTTTATTTTTCGGCGACCGATGGCGACATCGCTTCCTATGAAGTGACGCTCGATGCGCAGGGCGCTGTGGCGCATCGCGATAAATTGCCGGCGGGCGGCGGCGAAGCTGGAGCGGGCGCAGGATATGTAGGCGGTTCGCTGACGCGCAATCAGCCGGGCGTGGCGCCGGGTCCGTCGTTTGCGGCGACGGGCGGTCAAAGCGGCGCAGGGCAAAACGCTGCAGGTCAAAACGGCGCAGCGCCAGCGCCGACTCGTGGCGGCGGACGCGCTCCGGTTCTGCCTCCACCGGGCGTGACGATTCCGGCGAGCATCGTGCGGCCGACGGGCGGCTTCAATCCGGGGCAGTGGAATCAGATCGAGATTATTTTGTACGGCGAGAGCATGACGCCGCGTCTGAACGGCGGGACGCTCGGCGGAAACTCCGGCGGCGGCAAGGCGAGCGAAGAGTTCGCGAGCTATGGCCCGATCGCGCTCTACGTGGGCGGAACGGGCGAAGCCGAATTCAAGGATCTGCGCTTCAGTGACCTCAACAAGCTTGAGACGCCGAAGGAGCAAGTCTCGAAGAACTTTCGCATGCAACAGCTGAGCAATCTTTACTATTCCTGGAGCGCCCAGGTGGCCGACGTGAATCACGACGGAATCCCTGACGTGATCGCCGGTCCTTATTATTATCTCGGGCCGAACTACACCGAAGCGCACGAGATTTATCATCCGGCGGCGTATAACCCGACGATCGACTACGCGCAGAACTCGATGGTGAGCCTCGCTTACGATTTCACGGGCGACGGTTGGCCGGACGTTCTTGTAATGAGCGGCAACGCGGGCAACGGCACGGGCACGCTTTACGTTAATCCGAAAGGCGAATCGCGCGACTGGGATCACTACGTTGTGCTGCCGCACGTGGGCAACGAAGAGACGCTGCTCAAAGACATCGATGGCGATGGCAAGCCGGAAGTAATCCACGCGATGAATAATCAGCTTTGCTATTCGAAGCCCGACCCTGCGAATCCGACCGGCGCGTGGATCACGACGCCGATCACCGAAGTGGGACCGTGGGGCGTGAACATCGGCCACGGGCTTGGCGTCGGCGACGTGAACGGCGATGGGCGCATGGATCTGCTGAACGCTTACGGCTGGTGGGAGCATCCACCGAAAGGAAGCACGGAGAAATATTGGACGTATCATCCGCAGGCGTTTGGCCGCTGGGGACATTATCAAGGCGGCGCGGGCGGCGCGGAAATCGCGGTTTATGACGTGAACGGCGACGGATTAAACGACGTGGTGACGGTGATGGAAGGCCACGGCTTCGGGCTTGCGTGGTATGAGCAGAAGCGCGACGCGCAGGGCAATTCAACGTTCGTCGAACACGTGATCATGGATAATTTCCTGACGCAAAATGCGGGCGATGTAATCTTCACCGAGCCGCACTCGATCGCGTTCGCGGACATGGACGGCGACGGGATTATGGATTTGGTAACGGGCAAGCGCGTTTTTTCGCACCTGTTCACGTTCTCCGATCCCGATCCGTTCGGCCCGGGTGTTTTGTATTGGTATCGGACGGTGCGCGATCCGAAAGCGCCAGGCGGAGCAAAGTTCGTGCCCGAGCTAATCCATAATCGCTCGGGCGTCGGCTCGCACTTTGCCATCGCCGATTTGAACGGCGACGGCACGCCCGACGTGGTCACCTCCGGCGTCTACGGCACCTTCGTCTTCTTCAACCAAATGAAGAAGCCCAGCGCCAAAACCAGTGCCAAGACTAACGCCAAACCGGCTCCCAATCACGCCGGCCACTAAAGCGATTTCAAGAAACAGGAATTAGGTTTAGCCGTCTAAGAAATAGGGGGATTGACGATGCGAAAATTTTTAGGTGCGGCGGCAGTTTGTCTGCTCGGTGGATTTGGATGGCTGGCTGTGGCCCAGAGCCAGGACGCAGGCCGCGCTGAATGGATTACCAGCGGCGGCGATCCGCAGCGTTCGGGTTGGCAAAAGGACGAGACCAAAATCTCGCCCTCCACTGCGAAGAATCTGCAGCTTCTCTGGACGTATAAAACCGACAACAAGCGGATGGGGCTTGCCGGACTCCTCGAGCCGGTGATCCTCTCGGTCAACACACCAACAGGCATAAAAGAACTTACTGTCGTCGCGGGCAGTTCCAATACGCTTACGGCGATCGACACCGCTACAGGAAAGGCCGTGTGGCATAAGAATTTTAACTGGCTCTCGCCTGATCCACAGACGGCCGAAATACCCATCAGCTTCATCTGCGAAGACGCGGACACGGCCTCGCCCGTTGCAAACCCTGCTGGCTCGAACCCGCGTGTGGTCTATACGCTCACGGCTGATGGCTTTCTGCACAGCGTGAACGCCTCCACGGGCGAAGAGGTAAAAGACGCCATTCAAGCCTCTCCGCACGCCTACATCAAGGCCAATGGCCTTAACTTATACAAGAACACGATCTTCACCATTTCAGGTCAAGGCTGCGGCAGCAGCGCGGGCCGCAATCCCAACACGGTGTACGCGATCGATATCGAGACAGGCCAGACGACGGAAATGCAGCCTGGTCAATCGGGGATGTGGGGCGTCGCTGGCGTTTCGGTCGGCAGTGACGGCAGCGTATATGCCGAAACCGGCGACGGAGTCTACGACGTTCCGTCGAAGAGACTTTCCACCAGCGTGCTGAAAGTCGATCCGGCGACGGATCAAATCAAGGACTATTTCACGCCAACGAATCACGAGTGGCTCACCGAGCGCGACATGGATATGAACTACACGCCCTCCATCTTCAACTACAAGGGCCGCGAGCTTCTGATCGCGTCGGGCAAGGAAGGCCGCTACTACCTGCTGGACACCAAGACGATGGGTGGCTCAGATCACGAGACGCCGCTTTATAAAACTCCGCTGATCTCGAACGTAAATGTGAATTTCCAAACCGAAGGCAGTTGGGGCAGCGGCGCCACGTGGGAAGACAAATCCGGAACTCGCTTTTATCTCGCGCCGATCGGCGGACCGCTAAATCCAGAAGTAAAATTCCCGATTAGCTATGGTCCGATTCCAGACGGCTCAACAATCGCCCTCAAGCTCACTGAGGTGAACGGCAAGCTGCAGCTCGTTCCTGCCTGGGTGTCCGTAAACATGGTGACGGCGGAAACTCCCATCGTCGCGAATGGAGTTGTCTTCGCACTGGCGGCGGGCGAGTTCACCGGCCAAGGCCATGATGGCGGGAATGGATTGTGGACGGCGCAGGAGCGCGTTGATCGATCGGTTCCGGCGATTCTTTACGCGCTCGACGGGCAGACCGGTAAGGTCCTTTGGTCGAGCGGTCACGAAATTGGCTCGTTCCTTCATGAAGGCGGCATGGCACTGGCGAATGGAAAAGTGATTCTCGGCACAAACGACGGTACCGTTTATTGCTTTGGCTTGAGATAGCCTGCGCGCTTCAGACGATTTGCACTAAGGGGGGTTGGCGATGCGGAAATTGGCGACTGCGGTAGCGCTGTTTTGTGGCTGTTCGGTTGGATTGGTTTCGGTAGCGCAAGGGCAAGGCAGAGGCGGTGGATCCTGGAGCACTGCGGGCGGCGATACGCAGCTCTCCGGCTGGCAGAAGGCGGAGCCACGTCTCACCCGCGCGAACGTAAAGCAGATGAAGTATCTGTGGAAGATCAAGCTCGGGTCACAACCAGTGACGCAACCGAGTGAACCTCTCTTCGGCGGTCACACGCTTGGCGCCGATGGTTTCAAGGACATGGCGCTCGTCCTGGGACCTGGAGGCACGCTGAGTAATGTTGATTTTGAATTGGGTAAGCTGCTTTGGCAGCGCCAGCTTGGGGATGCGAACGCCAAACCGGGCGCGGCGTGCTCTAACGGCCAGCTTTCCGCGATGGTGATTCAGCCGCCCAGGTCGTTCACCAATCCTGTGGCGCGCGGCGCGGGTGGTGGATCAGCGGGCGGTGGGCGCGGAGCGGCTCCAGCAGCCGCTGTCGTGCCAGCTCCCGCGCCGGTGCTGCCTGCGTTTGCCGCTCCTCGCGTAGGAGGCAATCTGATTACGGCCGGCGTTTTCGCCGAGCTTCGCGGCATTTTCGTTGTGACCGGTGACGGCACACTGCATGAACAAGCTCTGACAAATGGCTGGGACTATGGCACGCCGGTGAAATTTACGCCGCCGGGTGCAGACCTTGGCTCCCCGAAGATGGTCGGCACGATGATTTACGCCACGGCGAATGGCAGCTGCGCGCCTGATTCTGCTGGCGCTTACGCGATGGACATGAAAACAGACGCGTACGACAAAGTGGCGTACAGCGGCGTCAGTATTACGGGAACAGATGGAGGCGCGCTCAGCAACGACAACAAGACGCTCTATGTCACCACGGGCAGTGGCTCGGGCGATGCGCACGCGAACGGCGTGGTCGCGCTCGATGCGGCGACAATGCAGGTGAAAGACTACTTCACGCCTTCCGGAGCGGATGCGAAGACGAACATTAATATTAGCCCCGTAGTTTTCGCCTACAAGGGACGTGACCTGGTCGCCGCGTATGTTGCTGGCGGCAGACTTGCGCTGCTCGACTCTGCGTCACTCGGCGGCCCCGACCACCATGCGGCGTTGGCAATTTCCGCTCCGATCTCTAAAGACGCGCGCGCAAGCTCCTGGGGACGCCTCGCGAGCGCAGCGGATTCGACCGGCGCGCGATTCATCTATGTGTCGGTGCGAGGTGCACTCGCCACGGGTGCCAAGCTGCCCGCCGGCAACGGCGCTGTCACGAGTGGTGCAGTAATCGCCTTCAAAGTCACCGATGAGAATGGCGGCGTGGCGCTCACGCCGGTTTGGGTGTCACCCAACATAGCGATTCCCTCACCCGCTACGATTGTGATGAACACAGCGTCGCTGGCCGCGGGGGGTTTTGGCGGCGCAGCAGCGGCCGCACCGGCCACGCCGCCTCCTGCAGTTGAGCCGGGCGGCCTGGTATTTGTCCTCGCGCAGGGTGGAGCAGCGGCACATGCTAAGCTCTACGCGCTCGACGCAGAAACTGGGACCCCAGTTTTCACATCCGGCGAAGAGCTCGCTTCATCGGCTACCATGGCGAGCCTCTCGCTAAGCGGTGCGCATGTGCTGTTTCTTACGTCGGACAACACTCTCTACTCCTACGGCATAGAGTACGAGAAGAATTAGCCACCGAAAGGCACCCATGCCCGGCAAATATCGCGCAGATCACATTGGCAGCTTTCTTCGTCCACCTGAATTGCTCGAGGCGCGGTCGCGAGCAACAGATTCCTCAAAACTCCGCGAAGTGGAAGACAAGCAGATCTTGCGCGTCCTCGCGAAGCAGAAGGAGCTGGGCTATGAAATGGCGACCGACGGTGAATTCCGACGTCGCAATTTCATGAGCGATTTCACGGATGCCGTGTCAGGCTTCGATCTCGGCGACGCCGTGGCGCGCGGCTGGCAGGACAGTGGCTCGACCCAAGCGAAGCAGACCCAGGTGAGCAGCATTACGGGTATTGTCACCGAAAAGCTCCGGGCCGTGCGCCCACTTACCGGCCACGAGCTCCCTTTTTTGAAGAGGCATTGTACTACGGACATCAAGATGACGCTGCCGAGCGCGACGCAGTTCCCCGCCATCGCCTTCAAGGGGGGTATTACCGACCGGGTGTACAAGGACCACTCGGAGCTACTCTGGGAGATCGTGGGGATAATGAAGGTGGAGATGGAGAGGTTGGCGGCGGATGGAGTGAAGTACATCCAGATAGATGCGCCACGGTATAGCTACTACATGGACCCCAAGTGGCGGGAGTGGATACGCACGGAGATGAAGATGGATCCGGACATAGCCCTAGATGAGGCGGTGCGGGCGGATAGCGCGTGCTTCCAGGCAGCTAGGCGTCCAGGGATGACACTAGGGATTCACCTGTGCCGGGGCAACAACCGGAGCCATTGGTATGCGGAAGGC
>Ga0126383_10003212_pt1 | contig 10753 bp, 11 predicted proteins | sample PanSoiMetPlot_35_FD_96882 | JGI IMG/M metagenome (GOLD analysis project Ga0126383, IMG submission 96882) | Tropical forest soil microbial communities from Panama - MetaG Plot_35 | ecosystem: Environmental > Terrestrial > Soil > Tropical forest > Bulk soil | place: Panama | collected 2016-02-17
TCATCGCAAGGAGCGCTATAAGCAGCGATAGCGAAGCCAATGTTATATCGGTCATGGTCGCCTCCTGGGTACATGCCCCAAGGTTACGAACCCAACCCTTAATGCTGTGTAAATCTCTCCCTTGCGCGCCGTCGTAGCGCTTGGTGCCAGCCTCAGTAGTGAACACATGAGGGCTCTGAGTTCAGGACCGCGTAAGGAACGCTTTCACCGCCGCCTTTGGCTCGATTGACGTGCAATCGTCCATTGCGCAGATCGACTTGAACCCAACGAAGCTGGCAGAGTTCTTGGGCACGCAGGCCATGACGATATGCAAGGAGGATCGCGGCACCGTCACGGGGGCCATTGCGCCCACGCTTACGCGCTGCTTCGATTAACTTTTCAACCTCCTTCTCCGTCAGATACTCCCGTTGCCTGTAGGCTGAATTTGGCTGGCGGCGAGGCAGTGTTCGGTTTGGTGTTGTTGGCGCAGCATCAGCCTTTAGCGATTTCTCCTGTGATTGCGCAGTTTGCTTCTGGCGAGTGTTCGAACACCTCGTGCCCCGGCGGTAAGCGCCATCGCTCGAAGTAAGGCGATGCCGCGATGATCTGCTCAGCCTCAGCAATCAGCGGCAGCTTGGCGATATTCGGCCGCGATCCGCCTCGTCCTTGCTGAGCAACTTCGCCGCTGATCGTCGCCCCGGCTCACATTCATAATAAACATATGCGATCTGCTATCCGCCGTGATCGCGCACGACGTAGTAGTTCGGCTGCAATTCGGCAGACCATGGTGGCGGGAAGCGTGGCGGGGAGGGCATATCCACTCCTAGACGGTTGCTGCCCCTTATCCTTTCCCAGATAATCTCATTTGGTAAACAGAGGGAGATTTCATTATGCGTACTTTTATCCTCGCTTGGGTGATTGGTTTACTGGGCCTGGTAATGATCGGGGGTGGGATCTGGGGTGTCATCGATCTGTACAGACAAGAGGTGCGGGCTCCGCTGAAATCTTATGGCGGTGCAATTAGCATGATATGCGGCGGCGTTGCCATGTTGGGCTTGGCGCAGGGGTTGCGTTTATTGCTCGCTCTTATTCTGCTGCACGTCCATTGAGCGAGGCCGGACGCTCAAGCCTCCGCCAAGCGAGTGAACGCAAGCGGGGCTAAGGATGTGGAAGGCGACGAGGGGAGGGCATGAACTCAAGCACCTAGGATTGCTCTCCGCATTGCGCAGCGCTAACCTTTACGTGCGGGCGAAGCTCAATCGTGGTGCTGTCTCTTTAGGAACAGACGCGAGCCGCAGGGCTAAGGAGCTTCGCTCGCGGGTGAGGCGTTCCAATGCGGTTGTTGAAGCAGGCGACGACACCTTTGGCAGTGTCACTGGCGATCATACTGGTAGTCACGGCAGTTCTTTTTTACTTCAAAAGCGTTCAGCACCAGCATCATCTTGTCTTTTTTTACCTCTTTCCCACCGCGCTCGTGGCAATGATCTATGGTAGCGTCCTGTCAATGGTCTGCGCGACTTTCGCAATCCTAGTCGCAGCCTTTTTTCTCTACGATCCGATCTACAGCTTGTACGTGTCTGATCCGCGTGACATAGGCGAATTGATCCTCTTTGCAGTTACTGGATTGATCGCAGCCAAGTGCACGGCGGAACTGATGCGGTCGCCAGAAAAGCGCCTCTGAGCTTAAGGGTCCATGGTGGCGGGAAGCAACGAGCTGTCATATTCCGGTTCTCCCGCCGCCTTGCTTTGAACAAATCCATTGCGCACAAACGCGAACGATTGTGGGTCGGGGGACCCCATGCAAATTACTTTGCGTTATCCGACAGTGACCTGTCCGGGTTGTAAACAGCCAATGACCCCATCGCCGCCATTGGCCGTTTCAGACGATACGGACCTGTGCGACTTGACCTATACCTGCAAAAAATGTGGGGCGACCACCACCCGCACAATCAAGATTGAGAAGTAACAAGTATCCCTCCGCCCCTGCGCAGCCACAAACGGTCATGAAGATCGTGACGACGCTGTAGCTCAAGGGGGATAGAGCGTCCTTGTTCTCCGGGGCGGGGGAGGTTGCGGGTTCAAGTCCTGCCAGCGTCACCAGCGCCAGTGTTGGCGCATCACTGAGGCAAGCAAGGCACTCGCTCTAGCTGCAACACCAAGCGCAACGAAACCACCGCGTCATTGATGTCACCACCGCGCGCTGCTTTGGATAACTGATCCGAAACGTGCCGCCACGTCTCTCGCTCCCGACATTCAGCAGGGAGGTGGCGTTGCACAAGCTCCGCACATCAGCGAGCGTGTGCAGTGTCGTCACAGTTGGGATTTGCACTCGTTACTCCACACAAAAGCGTCTGCGTACCTATAGCGTGCCTTGCCAATTACAACATCGAGAGTGTTGAGGAGATCGCGCGTTGAACGTGCAAGGCGATCTAGATTGCAGACCACCAACGTATCGCCTTCCGCAAGCGCAGCCAGTGCCTTTGCGAGCTGCGGCCTATCAGCGTACGCACCACTGAGCTTCTCACTGTAGACGCGACCACAGCCAGCGGAGTGCAGCGCCTCAGTTTGAGCCTGTAGCGATTGCCCGTCCGTACTCACTCTTGCGTAGCCAATTATTGCCAGGAGTTTTGTTCCTAAGTTTCGTTAAGCCAAAGCCTGCGATTTATGCGGGCTTCTGTTTTTCACTTTTGTTTTGAGTTTAGTTACGCAGTTGTCGTCAGGCCGGCTTGGCGGTAAAGTTTGTGTAGCCATAACGGCAAACTCCCTTGTCATGACGTTGTGGTTAGGGCTCAGCCACGATCTTCACCAGTCGTGGTTGGGCCCGCTTTCATTTGCACATCGATTTTTATCACAACGCGCAACGCCGAACTAATAAAATTAAACAGCGCTACGAGTGTTTGTTTAATGTTTGTTTGCTCGTGATGTTTGTTTGCTCGCGCTGCGTGCGCGTTGTGTTTGGACGAAGTCAGGCGGGGTACCCCCAAAAATCATCGCTCGCTCGCTCGCCCTAGGGGTTCGCAAGTTGATGTGAAATTTTTCGCGGTCACTTCTCATTTTAAAAATTATTTGCGTGTTGGAAATTCCTCGACCCATACTCCCTTAATACCCGCCGTCAGGTTGAGATGTGTACACAATAATTAGTATGTCTACTATTGGTGAAAGAACGGACGTTACGGCTAAATGGCTGAATGACCGCCAGCGGGCATGGTATCCGCCACACTTTATTGCTAACCTAATGAAGAGGAAGCGTGGGCGATGACGACGCTCGCTAGGTACTCTTCAAACTTGGTTGGTTTCTTCAGCTATTCGCGTGCAGATGACGCTGATTTTGATGACGTCTTGTCGAAATTCCGTGTCGCCATCCAAGCAGAGTTAAGTGCGCAACTTGGCCGCAACCGAGACAACTTCCGCATTTGGCAGGATAAATTCGCCATTCCACACGGAGCGCTTTGGCAGCAGCAGATAACTGACGGCATCAAGCAGTCGACGTTCTACATTCCCATTATTACTCCACGGGTGGTCAATAGCCCCCATTGTGCATTCGAGTTCAATTCATTTCTGGCTCGTGAGAAGGAGCTCGGTCGCGACGACCTGGTTTTTCCCATTCTCTACATATCAGTTCCAGAACTAGATGGGACATGGCAAGAAAATCCTGTGCTGAAAATCGTCCAGGAACGACAGTATCTCGATTGGCGGGACTATCGCCCCCGCCAGCTTAATGAACCTAAGGTACGGACGAAGATCATCCAATTCTGCCAAAACATATCAGATGCATTGCGCAAGCCCTGGGAGAGCCCAGAAGAACAAAAGCACATGGCTGAGGCTGAGCGCGCAGACGGTGCGAGGCGCCTTCGCTTTTGGCAGTTGCGCGATGCCGAGTGGCGATCCGGGCGCCGTGTCCCATTTATCTTGTTGCTTGACTACGGCAAGCAAAGGCTCCGGCTCAGGACCTCGTGCTTTACTATGCGCGTAATGATGATCGGAGGCTCGCTCGCTGCTGTATCCTCATTGGCGCGTTAGCCTGGACCCTAAGCAATGGCTCGCTGTCAAGGGAACACGCTTCCGTAACATCTCCGGCGCCAATCGCACCAGTGAGACTTCCAACTGCCACTCCATTGCCTGGGAGCGATACGAGTGACACATCCACGGCGCTCTTCAACCTAGCCCCGCAGGGAAGCCAATAGTTTGTTGACAAATCAAAGGTCTTTCTCGCACCAGCGAGGGAAGGTCCAGGTCGGCAGTTCTTTTTTCTTGAGCCAAGTGAGGAATTAGAGAAGCAAGGCGCACAGCGAGGTACACTGCTATTCGACGGTCGAAAGGTCAATGAGACCTATGAAGGTAAGCTCTTTGTCTTTGCAGGAGGTTGTGCACCGCAGCCCTATGCTGCTTCGGGCCCAATTACGAACAACTCTAACAGAGTGACTTTGACAGGCGTGGCTCCGCTGATCGATCCCAAAAGCTGTCGAATATTGGGCGAGCAGGAAAAAACGCTTATATTTGACCATCCGGGCTGATGCGAGGACAAAGAGTTGGGATTATTCGGTGAAGCCAAATGGAGCGGACTATTTTGTTTGGTCGTTGGCGCAATTGTTTTGCTGGTTGAGTACCCTTAGACTTGCGCACCAACTCCGGCAGCTTCGCCACGTTGGCCGCGCTTCGTCGCACTAATCCGATTTGATCCTAATCAAACTTCCGATTGAGCCACTGTGGTTCAAATCAGCCGGTATGCGACGCCCCTTAAGGCGCTGGCGGATACAAGGAGATGTCGGCAATGGCGAACGTCTATATTGAACCGCGACCCAAGGGCCGCCCCAAAGGCAGCCATATCGACGATTATGTGGTCGAAGATCACGCAGATCACGTACTTGCCACGTTCAAAACACAGCGAGAAGCAATCGATTGGGCGAGAAAGAACGGCCATGCCCCACTTGTCGGCCGCGTCCGCCATCTCAACGATAAGAAACAGGCCGATCATTGGCGTACGGCGTAGGCAGCCATTAGCAAGACGGCCTGAAATTTAATCGCGCCTACCTAACAGACGTAGTTATGCACCTATGGCATGATTCACTGAGCAGTAAAGACTTGCTCGAAGCTTGCGTGGCGTTCGCTATGGGGCTTACTTTTGTCATCGCGTTTCGTTGGGAAGAAGTAAACACTGGGTACGGTCTAAAATCAGGACCGAAGTGACTACCACACCAAACAGACTTACCGCTCGACCCCTAGCAAAACCGGAGAGGATCAAATGTCCATCATCGGCTGGATCGTTTTAGGCCTCATTGCAGGATTCATCGCGAGTAAAATAGTAGAAGGATCGGGCCAAGGTTTCTTTCTAAACATGGCGTTGGGTATTGTCGGTGCCGTTGTTGGCGGGTTCCTCTACTCCTTGGTCTTAGGTGGCGAAGGCGTAACTGGTGTTAATATCGGCAGCATCATCGTGTCCATTATCGGAGCAATCATAGTGTTGTGGGTTTATAACGCGGTTGCGGGCCGTCGCGCCCTATGACGCCGGAGTAAATTAATAGTTCTTAGGCCTGGCGGCGGCTCAGTAACTCCGGCAACTTGGCGATGTTCGCCGCGATCCGTCGCGCCTCATCTTTGCACGCGGTCGGCATCGCTTGCCGACCGCCGATAGGGTCACGCGTGGGCTAGGGGCGCCGAGTTGGCGGCGCTTTTCTATTGGTCTGAGCGGAAAAATTGCTCGCTTTAAAAAATTTACGGGACCGTCAACTTTGCTAGGGCACCGCCCTGCAGTACTTCATTATTGCGAGTGACTTGTATGGCCAGCGCATAGATGTATTGGCCGGAAAGCCAAGTGCACGCCGGATTGCTCAGGTTGTATTCGAAATTCATGAAGCCAGTGGCATTGCCGCCTGGCCGAGCTAGGCTCGTCAGGCGCGATTTGCTTGAGGAGCTCCACCCACTTCCCGCTCAAACTGCGTAAAACGGGTAGCAGTCCTTCGCGATCCTGCAATACCCGCCGGCATCGGTCAGTTCAGCGCGATCCAGGGCGCAGCGCAATCTCTTGGCGTGGGCTATTGGCATACGTGACTCCAGCGAAATGGAACGCGCAGTAACAGCCTTTGCTCGTCTTGCTGGTGGAGGTCTCATCGCGACGGGAACCGCGTCGGCATTCGTTTATTCTGATCGAATTATTGCGTTAGCGGTCCGACTAAAGCTGCCCGCGATCTACACTTACTTACGAAGCCACCAATGGCCGGGCCTGACTATCTCGACCAGTATCGTCGTGCGGCCAGCTATGTCGATCGCATCCTCAAAGGCGAGAAGCCGGCCGATCTCCCGGTGCAATCGCCGACCACTATCAAGCTGGTCATCAACCTCAAGACTGCCACAGCACTCGGCCTCACCGTACCGCCATCGTTGCTTAGCCGTGCCGACGACGTGATCGAATAGTCAGCGCTCCATGTCTGCTTTTGGCATGCCGGATCGAATTCGAGATAATCGGACATCTGGATCGCTCTTATTCAGCCTACCAGCAGTCAGGTCTGCCTGAAAGCGAGCACCGTTCGACGGATACACCGCGTCGATATTTGGTGTACAGGGGACCCGTGCAGTCCGAAATCGGCAACTGCGACTTCGTCCGTTGTTTCTCCTGGGTTCGTTGATCTCTCACCGGGGAAGTCACTGACCTTATTCTCTATGCGTTCAAAACTCGCTTTTGGCGAAGCGCCAGCACGTCAAAGCAAAGCTTGTTGTGATCGGTTTTGCTCCTGCGATACGATCCAAGCACGACGTACTGGCGGCCAGAGGTCAGGGAGGAAAGCATGGGCGAATTCGGTGCAGGCGACACTTATCGGTGGTACAGATCGCTCAACTGGACGCAATGGAAAGCATTGATCGCATCCAACCTGGGGTGGACGTTCGATGGTTTCGAGGTGTTCGCCCTCATTCTCACCGTCGGCGCCGCGTTGCATGAGCTTCTCGACGCCTCCGAATATCGGCTCATCCCCTTCTATGCCGGGGCAGTGATTGCAATCACGGTGTTCGGTTGGGGCACCGGCGGTCTCTTAGGTGGCATTCTTGCCGACTATATCGGTCGCAAACGATCGATGACTCTTACGATCCTCGCGTATTCCGCGCTGACAGGCTTGAGTGCGCTGTCCTGGAATTGGTGGTCATTCGCTGTGTTTCGCTTTCTGGTCGGGCTCGCGATCGGCTCGGAATGGGCTACGGGCGCATCGATCACGGCTGAGCTTTGGCCGGACCACGCCCGCGGCAAAGGCGGCGCCTTTCTGCAAGCGGGTTACCCGATCGGCAGCATTCTGGCCTCAGGCGTCTGGGTGGCGATCGGCACACTTGGTCCCGATGCATGGCGCTATATGTATCTGGTCGGCGTTCTGCCGGCGCTCGTAGCGTTTTGGATCAGGCGCAATATTCCGGAATCGCCGCGCTGGGAGCGATCGAACAGGCAGCGGCGCGCCGCGTACGATCGCAGGCGGCAGGGCGAAGTGCTGCAAGGCGAAGACGCTGCGATCGTGCGCTTTACGCTTGTTGACATGTTCGCCGAACCTGCCGTCCGCTCACGTTTGATTTTGACGTTCCTGATGTCGTTGTCGGTGACGATCGGTTATTGGGGCGTCTCAAGCTTTGTTCCGAGCTATGTCGGATCGGTTGCCACCGCCGCGGGGCTTGCCGCGCAGCGGTGGGTGGGATTGGCTGGGCTGGTGCAAAACATTGGCGCTTTGATCGGTTTCATCAGCTTCGGCTTTCTCGCCGATGCGGCCGGCCGCAGGCCGACGACGTTCTTATACTATCTGATGAGCCTTACCCTGACCCCGATCGTCTATCTGTGGGTACAGGACATTCATCTGTTGCTGCTTGTCTTTGCCGTTTACGGTTTTTTCGTCCAGGGCGTCTTCTCGTGGACCGCGGTATGGCTGCCGGAACTCTTTCCGACGCGCATGCGCGCGACAGCCGCCGGCTTTATCTTCAACACTCCGCGGCTGATCTCGGCGATTGCGCCGTTGTTCGCCGGCACCTTGATTGTCGGTCTCGGCGGTTACGGCAAAGCGGCCACCATTATCGGCTTGTTTTATGCCCTCGGGCTGTTCGCTGTGCCGTTCCTACCCGAGACGAAGGGAATACCGCTACCGGAAGCCGACACGCTGTCGCTGCCTCAAGAACCAATCCGCAAAACGGCCTGATCAAGGGCAACGCCGAAGTGACGAGTGCCGCATGTATCACGATCTGCGCGAGTTCATCGGTCTGGTGGAGAAGCTCGGTGCTTTACGGCGGATCCCCGATGCCGATCCGCAGTTTGAGATCGGTGGGATCACCGAGGTCGCCGCCGGTTTGCCGGAATGTCCGGCATTGCTATTCGAACAGATCAAGGGGTTCGCGCCAGGCGTTCGAATCTTCACAAACGCGACGACTACGCCGCAGCGGGCGGCGCTCGCGCTTGGCATTGATCCGGGCCTGCGGCCGCTCGATGCACTCAAGGAATGGATGAAGAAACGGCAGACGCTCACGCCGTGCGCGCCTATTGCAATATCATCTGCTCCGTTTCTTGAAAACTCTCTGCGTCACAGTGATGTCGATCTAGCGAAGCTGCCCGCTCCGCATTGGCATCGCAAAGACGGCGGGCCGTTCATCGGCTCCGGTTCGCTTGTAGTCATGCGCGATCCCGAGCACGGGTGGGTAAACGCCTCAATTTACCGAGTGCAGGTGCACGGTCGAACGAAGGTCACGGTCCAATTCGATCATGAGGGTCGACATGGGGCAATCATCACAAAAAAATACTGGGATAAAGGTCAATCTTGTCCGGCTGCAGTAGTGAATGGCGAAGATCCTGCCCTCTTTGTCGCCGGATTCGAGTATTTGCCAACGGGCCAGTCTGAATATGATTTTGCTGGAGCAATCAGAGGCGCGCCGATTGAAGTCGTGTCCGGACCGGTGACCAATCTGCCGCTCCCGGCCCACGCCGAAATCATTTTGGAGGGCGAGATATTGCCGGGTTCCCAAGAAAGCCTGCTCGAAGGCCCGTTCGGCGAATTCACCGGCTACTACGCCGGTGACAAACGGCCGTGCCCAGTGATGGACGTAAAGGCTATTCACTTTCGCAACGATCCGATCCTGCTCGGCTCCCCGCCGATGAAGCCACCGCGCTTCCATTTCGGCCTGCCCCTACGTGCTGCAACTGTCTGGAGTAATCTCGATGCTGTCGGGGTAACGGACGTTGTGGGTGTTTGGCAGCATGTAGCCCAACTGATGACCGTGGTCGCGATCAGGCAGCGTTATGCTGGGCACGCGAAGCGGGCAGGACTAGTGGCAGCAGCGAATAGTTACATGGCACGCCTGATTGTGGTGGTAGATCATGACGTTGACCCTTCCAATCTAAATGATGTTCTGTGGGCGGTGACCACTCGCTGTGAGCCATCAGAGCAGATTGATATCGTGCGCGACGCTTGGAGTTCGGCCCTTGACCCGCGCATACCGGCCGAGAAAAAAATGGCGGGAACCACTTCCCACTCGAAAGCGATCGTCGACGCCTGCTGCCCATTCGCGTGGAGAGATGAATATCCGCCTACCTCATCGCTCACTGAAGAGGAGGCGCGGACGATCGAGTCAAAGTGGGGAGCGGTGTTAAAGTACTCCACGTGATTGGCATGTCCACGCGCCTGCACAAAAAGTCTGTATTTTGCACATAAAGCTCTACCCTCAAGGGGCTTTATGTGCAAAGCCCCTTCAACGAGTGGGATCGCCACGGCACCTGTTCAGGCCAGACGCCGCGCGCCTATTTCGGGACGGTGCGCAAGGCCCGCGCGGCGGTAAAAATCCCACCCGACTATGCTGATGTCCAACAGCAACTCAGCGTTACGCCGCGCGATGTCGAGGAAGCGTTCATCAGCGCCAATCCCGGTTTGTCGCCAGCCGCGATTGCGATCGGTTGCGCTCGCAAGCGCTTAACCGAAGTGCGACTTTGTCTTTCTAAGGATGATTGCCCAAGCGGTCACTAAGCGCAGCTGCCGACGCGACCAACTCGTCATGCCACCGACGCGCGGCGAGTAGCGCGACCGACGCTCCAGCGATGTCCGCTTTTGAGGGTAAAGCGGACATCGGGCGGAAGCACTTCAATGTCCGCTTTTGACCCAAAGCAGACACGGCTTAGCAAGGGACGCGGGTGACGCACACTGATGCGCTAGGAGGAGAAAGAGGATAGGATTGAGCTGGCTGAGGGGCTTCCCATAAGGGAGTTCCGAGATGTGTGACTACAGCCTTCACAGCATCAAATCTCGCCCTGCGAAAGTTGGCGACAAGCTGACGACGCGAGACTTTGGTACGGGCACGCGAGGATTTGCGCCGTCAGAAGATGCGAGCGTCGCGGTCTGCGTTCGACCAGGAACCGAGTTGTCTTTTGTTCGCGAGGTTACGTGCCAATCGATTGGTATGTCGGGTTGGCGGGATAAGATCATCAAGCACAAGACGGCGATCTTTCGGCAAATCAATAAAGAACGGGTCGTCACCCACCACGATGCACTGGAATTTCCGGACGGCCAGATCGTGCTCCTGACATGTCTGAGAGAAGATCAAGAGGCTACGGTTCTTCAGTTGTCGGCGGCGCCAAGGAACGCCGTAGAATCTGAAGCCCAGCGGCGCGCAGCCTATGTGGGCTAAATTTGAATACGGTGGCTGTCCTAATGCGGGCGGTCATTCCTACATTACATCAAGCACACGAAATTATTCAGGAGAGATGCCATGCCAATCTACATCTCACGTGGTTGTTTCACTTCAGCCGCTGTCAAAGGCATGCTGGCAA
>Ga0126383_10003213_pt1 | contig 10751 bp, 8 predicted proteins | sample PanSoiMetPlot_35_FD_96882 | JGI IMG/M metagenome (GOLD analysis project Ga0126383, IMG submission 96882) | Tropical forest soil microbial communities from Panama - MetaG Plot_35 | ecosystem: Environmental > Terrestrial > Soil > Tropical forest > Bulk soil | place: Panama | collected 2016-02-17
ACGAGGTCGGCGTTCGACGCGCTCCCGAGGACGCCAAAGCCGACGGCGAACCCGAGGATCCAGCCGAGGAGGTTCATCGCGTCGAACCGGCCCATCTCGTAGCCGGTCGCCCGCGTGTCGGCCTCGTTCGCGACGGCGGTGCTCGACGCAAACGGCCGTCCGCCGGCGCGCTCCAGGCGACGGCACGCCGCGGGGACCGGATCGTAGCCGCACACTGGGAAGCCGGCGGCGAGCAACGCTTCGGCCATTGCGCCGCCCATGATGCCGAGCCCGATGACGCCGAGTGATCGGTTCATATGATGCCGGTTCCTAAACCGGATGCCTCAAGGCGCTCTCTGACTCGAGCTAGGAGCGTGCGACGCTCACTCGGGCTTGATCGGCTGCGGCGCGGGTCTCGTCGTGCGCTTACCCGGACAGTTGTACAGCTCCGTCGTGGTCGGCTGGTAATAGTGCCATCCGCGCGCGAGCTGACCCTGCTTCAGCTCGACTTCCTGCCATTTGGGATGACCTTTCGTCTGCAACGTGGAGATGTTGTGGCACAGCGAACGGCCAAATCGGATCAGGCGGCTCTCGGTCTCATGGTCGCGAAAATCCTGGGTGACCAGATACACCTTCACTGCGAGCGCCGGCAGGTCCTCCCGCAGCAGTGCGGGGTAGCTCCGCGCGTACGTCGTCGCGGGCAGGTACGCCCTCAGCGCGGCGCCGCTCGCCGCGTCCTTGGGATCGAGCTTGAGGAGCTTGATGTACTGGCGCGCTTCGGGCTTCATGTTTGCGAGCAGCCTGGTGGGCTGCCCGGCAACGATGACGACGACGTCGATCGTCTTGTCGGTCGCGAGCTTCACGAGCGCCTGCTCGTGCGGGAGGAAGCTCGCCTGGGGTTCCTTCAGCGGCCTATTGAACATCACGCGATAGAGCGTGCTCGCAGTGACCGCAGTATCGCTGCGCGGGGGACCGACGTTGATCTTCGCGTCCCTGATCTGATGGACATAGTCGTAGGGCGCGTCGGCGCGCACGATGAAATGGATCTCCTCGTTGTGGAGCGGCGCCACCACGCGGAGGGGCCGCGCCAGATCGTCGACGCCCGGGTTGCCGCGCCCGGCCTGCTCGAGGAACGCCTCGTAGACATCCGCTTGTGCGGTGGCGAGCTTGACGGTCGGATCCGAGACTAGGCGGCGGAGGCTCTCCGCCGATCCGTCGGCCGTTATCACCTCCAACTGCAGGTCGGCGCCGGGCGCGACGAATTTGGCGAGGTCGCGGGCGATCTGAAGGTCCGCTTCCGCGCCCTCGGCCACCATCCGAAACTGCACGTTTGCAGAGAGCGCCACCCCGCACAGGCAGCACAGGCCGAGCGAGATGCCCGCCAGGACGGCGAGCCCCTCCTTACGGCCGGTTCGCATCGCACAGGCTCATCGCCGCAACCGCGGGAGGACACGCCGGCTGCGGCGCCCCCGCCGGGGTAGGGCCTGCAGCGGGCGCCGCCGGGACGTCGCGTGCGATGCCTGGCTCTTGAGGCGCGACGATCGCCCGTGGCGCGGGCCCCGTCGCGGCAACCTCGCCTGGCGCGACGGCTGACGGTGCATCGGTCGCGGCGCGCGGCGCGGCCTGCGCAGCCACCGCCGGCGGGGGCGAGGGCTTCGCGGTCGGGCCGTCGGGTGCGACTACCGGCGGCGCATCGCTCGCAGCGCGCGGTTCGGCCGGCGCATCGAGCCGCAGCCATCCCAGCCATGGCGTGAGCGTTTCACGCACGGGCAGCTCGGCCAGTCGGTAGGAGAAGTACCCGCCACCCACGATCGCCACCACAAACATCGCGATGGCGAGCAACTCCTGCCATCGGGCGTCGACCCGTCGGCCGAGCGGTGGCTTCCCAAGACCCGGAAAGGCACTCTCAGCGCCGCGGTTCCGCCCAGACTTCCCAGAGGTCTGCTCGACTTGGGCCACCGTTGCAGAATCCGGGAAGGCGGAGTCCACTCGTACTTGTGCCAATTCCCGAGGGCTCTGCTCGCTTCGGGCAACCGTCGCGTTGTCGGGGAGCGCCGTGCGCTCGGGCACCTGCGCCAGTTCCGGGGCGCCCTGCTTGACCTGGCCCACTGCCGCCCCGTCTGGGAGCGTCGGGCTCGTTGGCGCTTGTCCCAGTTCCCGAAGTCCCTGCTCGATCAACGCAAGGTCCTGGTCGAGCGTGCTGGGCTCGCCACCGGAGCGGGCAAACTCCGCCTCGGCTTGCCCTGGCTCCGCCGACGAGCTCGGCCGCACCAGAATGGCGCCGCACCGCTGGCACTCCGCGTCCAGCATGTTGTTGATCGCGCCGCAGCGCTTGCACGGCGCCAGGTTCAGCGGCGATCCGCACTCGTTGCAGAACTTCGCGCTGGCCGGATTCTTGTGATCGCAGAAGGGGCAATCGGAGGGAAGCATTCGACCGCTGGCAAGGACGCACGGGGACGACGCAATGCCTCTATAGCACGGCTTCGGGTTTGATACATCCTTTTGCTGTCGCCGGCAGGCGACAGCGCGTACTCGCTCTCGCGGCGAGCCGGATGCCGGCGACGCCGCGCGCCGACGAGACTTTACTTGACCAACACCACCGGTGGCTCGGCGGTATGCAGCACCTTATGGGCCACCGAGCCCAGCAGCCCGCCGGTGAACGATCCTAGCCCGCGCCTGCCCAGGATGATGTGGTCGCACCCCTTCTCTCTGGCGTACTGGCTGATCATCTGCGCGGGGTCGCCGACCAGCAGGTGATAGCTGTACGGCAGCCCGCTCCCATCGAGCCGGGCCCGCGCCCTTTCGAGCGCCTTGAGACCGCTGTCGTGGTGGTACTGCCGGAGCGCCCCTTTTGGCACGAAGGTGCTCACGTCTCCCGACACCGGTCGTTGCACATTGAGCAGGTGGATGTCGATCGGCGCTCCCAACCGTTCCCGGAGCCCGATCACGTAGTCGACGGCGCGCAGCGCGTTGTCGGAAGCGTCGGCGCAAAGCAGAACGCGATTGAACATCGTCGCCTCCATCAGTTGGGCCGCTGGGCGGATGCGCCGCCCGCCGGTTGCCGATCGTCGGCGAGATCGTCCAGCGCGCCCGGGACCCGCTCTTCGTGCCGCTTCGCAAGCAACTTCCCGACCGCGACGACCGCGATCGCGCCCGCCGCAGGGGCCGCGTAATGCAGCCATGCCGCCTTCGCGTCCACCCAGTCCTTCACGACCGGGTCGCCGACCAGCATCTCGCCCGCCACCCACCCGAGGAGCGCCGCGCCGATCGTGATGATCACCGGGAATCGTCCCATCAACCCGAGCAACAGCGTGCTACCGAAGATGACCAACGGGATCGAGATTCCCAGGCCCGCGACGAGCAGCAGCAGACTACCCTTCGCCGCCGCCGCCACCGCAATGACGTTGTCGAGGCTCATTACTAGATCGGCAATCAGGATCGTCTTGACGGCGCTCGCCATGCTGGCACTTGCCTTGCCTTCGCCCTCGCCCTCGGACTCCGGCAGCAGTAGCTTGATCGCGATCCAGAAGAGCAGCGCTGCGCCGACAAGCTTCAGCCATGCCAGTTTGAGCAACTCTACCGCGGCGACGGTGAGGATGATGCGCATGACGACCGCTGCGCCACTGCCCCAGAGCACGGCTTGCTTCTGCTGCCTGGGCGGCAGCGAACGCGCGGCAAGCGCGATAACCACAGCGTTGTCGCCGGAGAGCACGATGTTGACGCCGATGATCTGCGCGAGTGCGATCCAGAACTCGGTGCTGTCAAGGCCCATCGCCCCCTCCGGTCACTCGATCGAGCACAGCCCTATTCCGATCCGCTCCTCGGCCGCTGGCCGCTACTCGAGCGCGACGAAGGATACGGCGAAGCGGCGGTCGGTCGTTCCACGAGGCGCTCCTCGGCATCTGGACCGTTTTCGCCCTTGGCGCTGCGGCCGGAAGGTTAGGGCGAAAAAAAACCTTTACCGGTCGGTAAAGGTCTCGCCACAACTCGCGTTGCCAGCACGGCCGGGGAGGTCATCCCGGATTGACGACCGTTGCTGTGAGGCTACTCCCCTTTGGGACTGCGCCGAAACGTTACTGCCAGGACGCGGCCGATGTCAACACGGCGCGTCGGCAGCTTGCCGCGCTTAGCCGAGGAAGTGCAGGACGGCGGGCACTTGACGGCGAAGCAGCGCGCCGCGCGCGCTCCACTCGGCCTCCGGCGAAAGCCGCTCGAGGAAGCGCGCCTCGCCGCCCGCGAGGAGTGCGATCGGCACGCCGTCGCGGTAGAGCACGCGGTTGCCGGTGAGACCGGGCAGCCGCGCGCCGGGAGTCAGGATGCCGACGAGGTTGAGGGGATCCGCGCCGCTAAGCGAGACGAGCGCACCGGTGCGCTCGGCGCGCCGCGCATCGCGCAAGCCGCCGACAGCCTCGGGGAGGGCGAACTGCTCGCCCGACACGCCGGCCACGAACCGTCCGCCGCGGATTTCCCCGCGCGCCTCGAGCCGCCGGTAGCAGCGAAGGAGGTTTCGCCACGGCGGCAGCCACTCGGCCTCACGCTCGATCAAACGCCAGAAGACCACGCCGTAACGCTTGAGCAAGGTCCGAGCGACATGCTCGACCGCCTCAGCGTCGTCGCGCTGCGCGAGCTGCGCGGGCGAGGAAGTGGCCTTTCTCCGCAGGAGCGCCCAGCGGCCGGCGTCCTCGATGCCGAACAACGCGGTACGCCGGCGGCGCCTTTGGCCACCCAGCGATCGGCGGCGATCGGAGGGCACGAGCAGCGCGCGCAGGCCGCCGAAGCTGTCCGCGTTGACGAGCCCGAGCGCGGTGAGCTCGCCGAGCGCTTCCTCCACCCGCGTGCGCAGGAGCCCGGTGCCTTCGACGATCTCGTCGAAGAACGACGCGCCGTGGATCTCCACGAACTGCGCCACATCGGCCGCGCGAGCGCTCGGCGCGGGCCGGTCACGTGCGTCCGCGAGCCCAGTCCAGATGCCGAGGTTTCGCCGCGAGAGGAGTGCAATCGGGGTGGTGCGCACGGGGCTCGGTGCGCGCTCGCCGTTGGGTCGCGCCGCGGCAAGACGCGTCCACACGACGCGGCCTGCGAGGCTCAGCTCGTCCAGCCAGGCGGGGTCGTACTCGTTCACTCGCGCGGGCAGGATCTCGGTCTCCCACGCTGCGGCGGGTGCCTCGAATCCCTCGAGCTGGGAGACGATGGCGGCGACCGCATCGGCACCTTCGACCCGCGCTTCGGGCGCGACCCGTTGCCAGCGGAACAGGAAGCGCAGGAAATCGCGCGGCTCGACCGGCTCGATCTCGGCCCGCAGCCGGTTCACGGTGTAGCGATGAACGCGCGCGAGCAGCCGTCGCTCGCACCATTCGCTGTCTGCGGCATCCGGCGAGAAGCGCCCGCGCAGGACCGCGCCCTCGGCTTCGAGCTTCGCGAGGGTTGCCTCGATCTCGGCCGCTGCCAACCCCAAGGGCTCGGCGAGCCCCGCTGCGGTCACGGGGCCGAGGCCCTGCAACCGGTCACGAGCGATCTCGAGGAGCGCAGCCTCGCGTGTCCAGGCCTTCCGGTACTCCGCGGGCGCCTCGATGGCGGGTATCGGTGTCGCGCCCGGGAGCGCGGCGCCGAACTCGGGCAAACGCTCTGCCGCGACGTGAATCGCATGCGCATCGCACCGGAGGCGGGCCGCGCGGTGGCCCGCCGCGAGCTCATCCGCGAACGCTCTCCATTCCGGCTTGATCTCGTCGTCGGTCAGGAACGCGAGGCTCGTGAGCGCATCGGCGAGCTCGTCGGCGGTGCGCGGTTCCGGCCAGACCTCCTCGCGCACGCGCTGGATCGCGTCGGGGTCGAGCTTGCCCAGATCGGCGGCGCTGTCGGGGTCGAGCCAGCGGCGCGCCATCACGGCCTGGGTGCGGCGCTCTTCCAGCGGCGCGTCGTCGAGGAAGGCGTAAGGCCGTGCGGACAGGATCTCGAGGGCGAGCGGCGAGGGCTCGGTGAGATCGCGAGCAAGCACCCGGATGTCACCGCGCTCGATCCCCGCCAGGACGCGTTCGAGACCCGCCACGTCCATCGCCTCGTGCAGACAGTCGGCGATTGTCTGGCTGACGAGCGGGTGATCGGGGATCTCGCGCTCGCCGACGAGGTTCTCGCCGCACGCGAGCTGGTCGGGGAAGACCGTCGCGAGCAGGTCCTCGGCTTCGATCCGCTGGAGCTGCGGCGGCACCTTGCGGCCGCCGCGGAAGCGCAGGAGCGCCAGCGCGACCGCAGCGTTCCACCGCCAGCGGGTGACGAACATCGGCGCATCGAGAAGGGCTTGGACGAGCAGTGGTCGCACCGTCTTTGCGGAGAGATAGCGTGCGACCTCCTCGAGCGCGAAGCTGTGGCTCGTGGCGAGCGAGAGCACGATCGCGTCCTCGGTCGCCGCGGCCTGCAGCTCGAAGTTGAACTGCCGACAGAAGCGCTTGCGCAGCGCGAGCCCCCAGGCGCGGTTGATGCGGCCGCCGAACGGCGCGTGGACGACGAGCTGCATGCCGCCCGATTCGTCGAAGAAACGCTCGAACACCACGGTGCCGAGCGTCGGCAGCTCGCCAAAGGCGCCGCGCGCGGCGGCGAGGTAGTCGACGATCTGCTCGGCGGCCGCTTGGCCGAGCCCGACCTCTTGCACGAGCCATCCGTTGGCCGCGTCGTGCCCGCCGCGATCGAGCGCGGTCGCGATCGTCTCGCGCAGGCGCGACAGCGATTGCGAGAGCTCCTCGCTCCGCGCCGGCGCTTCGCCGAACCAGAACGGAATGCCCGGCGGCGCGCCGTTCGCGTCCTCGACGCGTACCGTCCCGCGCTCGACGCGGAGGATGCGATACGAGGTGTTGCCGAGCTGGAAGACGTCTCCCGCGAGACTCTCGATCGCGAAGTCCTCGTTCACCGACCCGACGGTGTGGCCCTGCGGCTCGAGTACGACCGCGTAGTCGGCGGTATCGGGGATCGTGCCGCCCGAGGTGACCGCCGCGAGTGCCGCGCCGCGGCGGCCGCGCAGCACGCCGTTGACTGCGTCGCGGTGCAGATGGGCGCTGCGCCGGCCGCGCCGCGTATGGAAGCCCTCCGCGAGCATCTGCACGACCGCGGCGAACGCGTCGCGCCCGAGGTCGCGGAACGGATAGGCGCGCCGGAAGCGCTCGAAGAGCGCCTCCTCACGCCACTCGTGCCGCGCGACCTCGGCGACGATCTGCTGCGCGAGGACGTCGAGCGGCTTCGCGGGCACCGTGATCCGATCGAGCTCGCCGCGCCGCGCCGAATCGAGGAGGGCCGCGGCGTCGCAGAGGTCGTCGCGCGACAGCGGAAAGAGCCGCCCCTTCGGTACACCGCCGACCGCATGGCCCGAGCGCCCGACGCGCTGCAGGAACGCCGCGATCGTCCGCGTCGCGCCGATCTGGCAGACGAGGTCGACGTCGCCGATATCGATTCCGAGCTCGAGCGAGGCGGTGGCGACCAGCACCTTGAGCTGTCCGAGCTTCAACCGCTGCTCGGCGTCGAGGCGGAGCTCGCGCGCCAAGCTGCCGTGGTGCGCTGCAACCTTGTCCACACCCAGCCGCTCGGAGAGATGTCGCGCCACGCGCTCCGCGAGCCGCCGCGTGTTCACGAAGACGAGCGTCGAGCGGTGCTCGCTCGCGAGCGCGGCAAGGCGGTCATACACCTGCTGCCACACTTCGCCGGACATCACCGCTTCGAGCGGTGAGGACGGCAGCTCGATCGCAAGGTCGCGGCGCTTCACGTGACCGGTGTCGACGATGGTGCACGCCTTGTCGCCTGTCAGGAATCGCGCGATCTCGGCGATCGGCTTCTGCGTGGCCGAGAGCCCGACGCGGACGAGATCCGGCCCCGCGAGCGCCTCCAGCCGCTCGAGCGACAGCGCGAGGTGGGCACCGCGCTTGTTCGGGGCGAGGGCGTGGATCTCGTCGACGATCACGGTCCGCGTCGTGGCGAGCATTCGCCGCCCGGATTCGCTCGTGAGCAAGATGTAGAGTGACTCGGGCGTCGTGACCACGATGTGCGGTGGGCGCTTGCGCATGCTCTGGCGATCGGCCTGCGGCGTGTCGCCGGTACGAACGAGCGTCCGGATCGCGACGTCGGGCAGCCCGAGCGCCGCCAGCGCGTCGCGGATCCCGGCGAGCGGCGCTTCGAGGTTGCGCTGGACATCGTTCGAAAGCGCCTTCAGCGGCGACACATAGACAACGTGGGTTTCGTCGGGAAGCCCGCGCGCGATCCCCGCGCGGACGAGCGCGTCGATTGCGCCGAGGAACGCCGCAAGCGTCTTGCCCGAACCGGTGGGAGCGGCGACGAGGGCGTGCCTGCCAGACTTGATCGCCGGCCACGCTGCGACTTGCGGCGGCGTTGGTGCGGCGAACGCCGACCGGAACCAGGTCTGGACTGCGGGATGGAAGAGCTCGAGGACTTCGTCGGTCATTGCTTGAACTATTGCCCCGTTAATGGGGCTGCGCTCGCGCAGCGCGGCGCCGGTTTGGTTCGGACTATGCCGGTTCCCGATTGCGCGTTGCGACCCTCGTCACGGGTCACTCAACCGTTACGCCATGCCAAAAAGCGATGTAACCCTTGATGTTCGCCGCAGCGGGCTTGACGTCCGGGTAGTACCAGGCCGCGTCCTTGTTGACCTTGCCGTCCACGACGACATCGAAGTAGCTTGCCGTCCCCTTCCAGCCGCATACGGTGTGCGTCTCGCTTGGACGCAAATGCTCACGCTTCACGGCTTCGGGAGGGAAGTACTGATTGCCTTCGACCGTCTCGCAGGCGTCGCTCTCGGCGATCACCGCGCCGTTCCAGATCGCTCGTGTCATGTTCGGCTTCCTTGGACGCTCGGGTTCCGATCTTAGTTCGGGTGCGGTCCGCATGTGCATCGGCCTTGCCTCGGGAGCACCAGAGCCCCGACCCGCGCGGATCCTGTAAGCCGCCTGTATGTAACAGAGCCGGATACTCCCAGCCGCCGACGAGGGCTAAGGCGATGGTGCGATGCACAACCGCTCTGCGGTGGGATCGGGCTAGGTCGATCGGACTAGCCCTAAGGTGGCATTCTAAATTCCCACGCACTTCTCTATTAATTCATCAAGCAACCGGTAAACCATGATCCTTTTGCGCGAGCGCTACCACCCCGCGAACAGGCCGGGCCACGAGACCGTGCTTGGGTTCGGCGACGCTCGGAGCATCGCCGACGCGCTCAAGATCATGCCGCTCTTCCTCGCGGCGGTCGTCATTTCTCACCTGGGCCGGCGTCGGCGCGGCCTGGGTCTGGTAGCTCCCCGACCCTAAGGTAGCGCTGCTCCTCTCTGCCTTGAGGTCGTTCTTGATTCCGGCGCCGCTCGGCTAGAGAGCGGCGCCGGAATCCTTCTCTCCCTGTCACGGGTTCACCGATCCGGCCTAGCCATTGGTCGCATTCCCCGCGCGCCCAGCCTGCGCGACACTCAGGTTGCGATGAAACAGGCAATGTCCCAGCAGTATCGCGACGAACACGCGATCGTTCTCGGCGCGGATGCGCTGCCTCCGTCCGCTTGCCGCGTGCCGCACGCGGTCTGGATCAACCGTCCGGCGCCGCGGGGCTGGACGGCCGTTGTTCGAGGCGCGTTCGCCGCCGGCATTCTGCTCGGCTTGGCGGGCATCGTCGTCGTCGCGGCGCGCGCGCGAATGTGATGCGGGCGGTCGTCCGCACTACCGCTGCCCTCCGCGGATGACGGCGCCGGGGATCGTGGCGCCGGTCAGTTCCGCAAGTGCACGCCGAGCGCGGTCGGGAGCGGCTGCTCGACCTGTAGGCCGAGGCGGCTCGCCTCAATGACCGCCTGCGTGCGCGTGCTGACGTTCAGCGCGCGCAGGATCGCGGCGACGTGGATCTTGACCGTACCTTCCGCGAGCCCGAGTTCGCGGCAGATCACCTTGTTCGGCTTCCCCTGCAGGATCAGCGCGAGCACCTGCGCCTGGCGCGCGGTTAGACCGAGCTCGCGCGGCGTGGTGCGCGACGCGAGGACATCCATGACCCGCGGCGGCTCGGTCCCCAGCTCGTCGCGCCCGCTCAGAGCGATCGGCGGCAAGTAGACGCCGCCCGAGAGCACGAGCCGCAGCGCTTGCAGCATCACCTGGTTCGACGACGCCTTCGGGATATAGCCCATCGCGCCAAGGTCGATCGCCCGCATGATGTCCTCCCGGCGGTCGGACGCGGACAGCACCACGACCGGAATGCTCGGGTAGGCGTTACGCAACTCCTCCAGCAGGCTGAACCCGTCGGCGCCGGGTAGCGTGAGGTCAAGCAGCAGCAACCCGGCGTCAGCATGATCGGCGACGAGCTGGCGCCCTTCCTCGGCGGTGCGGGCATCGCGGACCTCCACCTCGCCATCGAGTTGGCGCAGCACGTGATGCAACGCCTCGAGGATGAGCGGATGGTCATCCACGACCAAGATCTTCACGGTGCCCCTCTGAACGTCTTGTTGGTGTTCGCCCCGGATGGTAGCACCCGTGCAAGTCAGTTGCATATCGCCCACGAGACTCGGCCGAGGCCCGGAGCCGGCTCGAGGGTTTTGGCGCGGCCCGCCCGCGGTGCGGCGCGGTGCGGCGGCTCAAGCCGCCTGGCGCAGCTTGAAGTGGATGAGCGTTCGGAGCTTCGCCGGCATGACCGGCTTCAGCAGTAGGTGGAAGCCTTTCGACTTCGCCTCGTCCATGTGAACGGGCATCGTGCTGCCGGTGATCACGACCGCGGGGATATCGCGGTGGAAACGCGCGCGCAGCGCGTCGATCGC
>Ga0126383_10003216_pt1 | contig 10748 bp, 9 predicted proteins | sample PanSoiMetPlot_35_FD_96882 | JGI IMG/M metagenome (GOLD analysis project Ga0126383, IMG submission 96882) | Tropical forest soil microbial communities from Panama - MetaG Plot_35 | ecosystem: Environmental > Terrestrial > Soil > Tropical forest > Bulk soil | place: Panama | collected 2016-02-17
GATCGCATGTTCTTTACTTCCACTAAAGCCGAGCGGGAGTTGTCCTACCGTTTCCGTCCCTATATTCAAGGAATCGAAGACGCGGTGCACTGGTTTCGTGCAGCGGGACATCTGAATTCCTAGCGGTAGAGTCGCTCTAACCATTAAAGAGCGGAATGCGACCCAATTGAGTTGCCTAACGATGACGCCGTGGCTCTTTACACGGGTGGCTGGGCGCTAGTCCAAGTTGCTGGCTCCGCCGAAGAGGGTATAGCTGCAATTGATAGAGCTTTGACGCTTAATCCAAATATGACGTCTGCATGGTTGCTCAGCGGCTGGGCGGGAATTTATGTCGGTGAGCCAGACAAGGCGGTCGAACACTTGAGTCGTGCGATGCGCCTAAACCCGCTTGATCCATTTTTTCACAGAATGCACACCGGCACTGCAGCAGCGCACTTCCTTGCTGGGCGTTATGACCGGGCTTCATTGTCGGCACAAACTGCTCTGCGGCGGCATCCAAATGATCTACCGTCATTACGCGTTGCTGCAGCAAGCCACGCGTTTGCCGGGAATGTCACAGAAGCGCAAAAAGCCGGTGAGTCGCGTTCGACAGCTCGACCCGACATCACGTTTGTCGCGAGTGGCCCAGTTCGACCCGTTTCGCCGCCTAGAAGATGTTTCTAGATACAGCGATGGACTCCGAAAGGCTGGTCTACCGGAATGAATAGCCTTCGATGTCCGCTTTTGGCCCAGGTCGGTTTGGCATTCGAATTGCGCTGCGCCGCCGAGCTCCGTCTGCGTCGCCGCGTGGCCAATCGCGCTGCTGTGAAATTTTTCTCTGTCCGCCCCGATTGGTGTGGCTTGTCATCTAACTGCAATACTATCGTGTCGAAAAAGCTAAGGCGCCAACCCTTGACCACACAAATGTCTCGCGCGGGAGGAAAACCCATGAAAATCAAGCTGCTCGGTCTCGCCTTTGTTGCGCTCGCCGCTCTGACGCTGCGCAGTCCGGCACAGGCTGCCGACGTGATCTGCTACAACTGCCCACCGCAATGGGCGGACTGGGCTTCGATGCTCAAGGCTATCAAAACTGACCTCGGCTACGACATCCCGCATGACAACAAGAATTCCGGACAGACGCTGTCGCAGCTGATCGCTGAGAAAGGCAATCCTGTCGCCGATATCGCCTATATGGGTGTCGACGTCGGCTACAAAGCGAAAGAGGCAGGCGTGCTGGAGCCATACAAGCCGAGGGGCTTTGACGACGTTCCGGCCGGCCTGAAGGATCCGGAAGGCTACTGGTACGCGATCCACTACGGCACGCTCGGCCTGTTCGTGAACAAGGATGCGCTCGGCGGCAACCCTGTGCCGGCGTGCTGGAAGGATTTGCTGAAGTCCGATTACAAGGGCATGGTCGGCTATCTCGATCCGTCTTCCGCCTCGGTAGGCTTTGTCGGCGCAGTCGCTGTCAATCAGGCGCTGGGCGGAGACGAGAAGAACTTCGACAAGGCAATTGAATTCTTCAAGGGCTTGGCAAAGAATGGCGCCATTGTACCCAAACAAACGTCGTATGCGCGCGTAGTGTCCGGCGAAATTCCGATCCTGTTCGACTACGATTTTAATGCCTATCGCGGCAAATATACCGAGAAGGGCAATTTCGAGTTCGTCATTCCATGTGAGGGCAGCGTGACGTTCCCCTACGTCGAGGGACTGGTAAAGAACGCGCCCAACGAGGAGAAGGCCAAAAAGACGCTTGATTTCCTGCTGTCGGACAAGGGCCAGGCGATCTGGACCAACGCCTATTTGCACCCAGCGCGCAACGTGCCGCTGCCGGACGCAGTGTCGAAGCGCTTCCTGCCGGCTAGGGACTATGAGCGCGCCAAGAGCGTGAACTGGGGCGAGCTCTCGACGGTGCAGAAGGGGTTTGTGGACCGCTATCTCGCTGAAGTGCGATGATGCATCATGTTGCTCTGGCCGACCTCGGAGCACCATTTCTTTCCATGCGACTGAAGACTTTCGTCTGGCTTTGCCTGCTGCCGCTTGCCGTCGTGGTGCTGGCGTTTTTCGTGCTGCCAATGGTGCGGCTGATGATCGTGGGCGGCAGCGGGCCGCAGGGCCTTGCCGCCTACGCCGCGATCCTCACCGAGCCGCGGTACCGTGCAACCTTGATCAACACTGTGGTGCTGGCCGCGGGGACCACCATCGTTTCGCTCGTCGTCGCCACCGTTGCCGGCCTCTTCCTGCAACGCACGCGATTTCTGGGCCGCTCCGTGCTGGTGGCGATGCTGACCTTCCCGCTGGCCTTTCCGGGCGTGGTGGTCGGCTTCATGATCATCCTGCTCGCCGGGCGCCAGGGGCTGATCGGCGACCTGACACTGAGGGTGTTGGGTGAAAAGGTTGTGTTCGCCTATACGATTCAGGGCCTGTTTCTCGGTTACCTGTATTTTTCCATTCCGCGCGTGATCCTCACCATCATGGCGGCGGTCGAGAAGCTCGACCCGAGCCTGGAGGAAGCGGCCCGCGCGCTCGGCGCGGGACCGTGGGCCGTCCACCGCGACGTCATCCTGCCGGCGCTGGGCCCAGCGTTCGTCGCCTCCGGTGCCATCGCCTTTGCGACCGCGATGGGCGCCTTCGGCACCGCCTTCACACTCGCCACCAATATTGATGTGCTGCCGATGTTGATCTACACCGAGTTCACCCTGTCGGCGAACATCGCAATCTCGGCGGCCCTGTCGGTCGGGCTCGGCCTCGTCGCCTGGGCGGTGCTCGCGCTGGCGCGATCGTTCGGCGGCAATTCCGTTGCGGCGGCGGGATAGCGCGATGCGGGACCGCCTGATCTTTGCCGGACAATTGCTGTTCACGCTGTTGGTTGCGGCGTTCCTGATCGTGCCCGCCGCGCTGTCGATGCTTGCCGGCGTTACGACAAACTACTTTCGCGGCATCAGCTCGGGCTTCACCCTGCAGTGGATCGTGCAGGTCTGGGACCTCTATGCCGACACGATTGGCCGCTCGTTCCTGATCGCCGGTGCGACCCTAGTCGTCACGCTGCTTATCGGTATCCCGGCGGCCTACGGCCTGCACGTGCGTGGCGGACGATTGGCGCGCGCGATCGAGGAAATCATCACTCTGCCACTTGCGATTCCCGGCCTCGCGATCGCATTGGCGCTGCTACTGACCTACAACGGCTTCTCGGATTTCCGCCGGTCCTGGTTGTTCATTCTGGCCGGCCACGTCGTGTTCACGCTGCCATTCATGGTGCGCTCGGTGATGGCGATTTTTTCCGCGATTGACGTTAAGACGCTGGACGAAAGTGCGTCTTCGCTTGGCGCGTCGCCTTTGCGGCGCTTTCTCGACGTAATCGTGCCGAATGCGCGCCCAGGAATACTCGCCGGCTCGCTGATGGTGGTGACGCTGTCGCTTGGCGAATTCAACCTCACCTGGATGCTGCACACCCCGCTAACCAAAACATTGCCGGTCGGCCTTGCCGACAGCTACGCCTCAATGCGGCTCGAAGTCGCGTCCGCATATACGCTGGTGTTCTTTTGCATGATCATCCCGCTGCTGATCGCGATGCAGATGTTCGCCACCTGGGGTGAGGCCAGCGGGGTACGCAAATGAAGGCGCAAGCGAGCGAGCCTCATGGCGTCGCAGTGCGCATCGCCGCCTGTGGCAAGACGTTCGGCGATGGCACCCGCGCGCTGGAGCCGGTATCGCTCGATATTGCGCGTGGCGAAACGATGGTATTGCTCGGCCCTTCCGGCTGCGGCAAAACCACGCTGCTACGCATGGTGGCCGGGCTCGAAAGGCCGGACGCCGCCGGGCGGATCTTCTTCAACGATGCCGACGTGACCGATGTGCCGATCGAACAGCGCAAGGTTGGCATGGTGTTCCAGTCCTACGCGCTGTTTCCCAACATGAATGTGGCGGAGAACATCGCTTACGGGTTGAAATTCCGCGGTGGGTCAGCGCAGGAGCGTAAGGCGCGCGTCGCCGAACTGGTCGCGCTCACCGGCATTGAAGGACTCGAGCATCGCCGCATCGACCAGCTTTCCGGCGGGCAACGGCAGCGCGTGGCGCTAGCGCGTGCCGTCGCCGTGCGCCCAAGCGTACTTCTGCTCGACGAGCCGCTCACCGCGCTCGACGCGGCGCTGCGCGAGCGGCTGCGCAGCGACCTCAACCGGTTGCTGCGCACGCTCGGCATCACAACCATCTACGTCACCCACGATCAGGCCGAAGCGATGGCGCTCGGCGACCGGATCGTAGTGATGCGCAAAGGCGCGGTCGCGCAGGTCGGCGCGCCACGTGACATCTATTTCACGCCGGCGAACCGCTTCGTCGCCGAATTTGTCGGCGCTGCCAACATTCTCGAAGGCGTGAGCGGTGCCGGCGCCCTAACGTTGCGCGGTGGTCGGCTGGCGATCGAGAAGACGAGCGTCAAAGGGCCGTCCCTCGCGATGGTGCGCCCGGAATCGATCGCCATTGTCGCGGCGGAGAACGCGAGCCTGACTGGCGAGGTGACTAGTGTCAGTTTCACCGGCGACCGCCAGCGTCTGACCATAAGCGGCGCGGCGGAGCGGCCGATCATGGTGGATATTCCGAATACGCTGATGGTGAAAGCTGGAGACCGGGTTGGGCTTTCGGTCGATCCCTCCGCGATCCGGCTTTTGCCGAAGGGTGAAGCATGAACGCACCCCTCCTAATCGCTCAGATCTCAGACCTGCACATCAAGGCTCCCGGCGCGCTGGCCTACGGCCAGGTCGACACCGCGGCGGCGCTCACGCGGTGCGTCGCCGAACTTAACCGCATCAGGCCGCGGCCGCAGCTGGTGGTGATCTCCGGCGACCTTGCCGATACGCCGGTGGCCGAGGAATACGAGCATCTCAAGCGCCTGCTGGCGCCGCTAGAGATCGGCTTTGCGGCCGTTCCCGGCAATCACGACAGCCGGGCGCTGATGCGCGCGGAGTTGCCCAAGGGCGGCTACGCGCAACCAAACGGAGCGCTTAATTCGCTGCACGCGATCGGGCCGCTCGATCTCGTGCTGCTCGACTCGAGTGTACCCGGCAAGCCGCACGGCGAGCTCGACGACGCAACGCTCGCCTGGCTCGATGCGACGCTCGCTCTATCGTTAACGCGGCCGGCGCTGATCTTTCTGCACCATCCGCCCTTCGTCACCGGCGTCCGGCACATGGACGTGCAGAACTTGCGAAACGCCGAGGCGCTCGGCAACATTCTGCGGCGGCATCCACGCGCGCGTCTGGTAGCTGCCGGCCACGTCCACCGTGCGACGGTGACGCAATTCGCCGGATGCCTCGCGACGATCTGCCCGGCACCGAACCATGCGGTCGTCCTCGACCTCGAAGAAAGCTTACCGCCCTCGCTCAAGGTCGAGCCGCCGGCCCTTCACCTGCATACTTGGTTCGCCGGTGGAAACTTCGGTAACCTGATCACGCATCACGTGCCGATCGGCGACTTCCCGGGACCATTTCCGTTCTTCAGGCCGGACGGCCGCTTAGTCTGAATGGAGCATTCCGATGGGTCGCTATTGGCCCTTAGCGGAGTTGGGCTGTTGCGCTCACGCCGCGGGCAACGAAGCCAACTGGCTTCCTGCGCCGAAGACAGCATTCAACTTGCTCCTGCGAATGTATGCGCCGGAATCAAAGGCGCTCACTGGAAAGTGGAACCCACCGCAGTCAACCGCGGGGATTGGCGCTCAATAAATTCCGCGAGCAGGGATGTGGCACATGTCTGCTTCTGACCCAAAGCGGACATGAGTTGATATTTGTCAATGCCGACCCAAAACCGACAGTGATGGTAACGATGACGCTGAGTGTATGCGCGAAGGTTTGGGAGCTAAAACAAGACCAACGGTAAGCGGAGGCAGGCATGCGCTTGGCGTCCATAGTATTTGCGTCAGCACTGCTTACCGGATTTTCTTTGATCTGTAGCATCGATCAGGCTACGGCCCAGCGGGGCAGAGCCGCGGCGCGCAGCGAAAACGCAAAGCAAAACGATACCTGTTTCCAATGCCATAGCGCGCTCAATCCAGGGCTTGCCCAGGAATGGCTGGCCAGCGGCCACGGGCAAAAAGGCGTCGGCTGCTACGACTGCCACAAGGCGGGAAAAACCGACAGTGATGCCTTTGAGCATAACGGCGCGACGATCGCCGTCATCGTGTCGCCGAAAGACTGCGGAGGCTGCCACCAGAACGAAGTGGACCAGCAGAAAGGCAGCCATCACGCCAAGGCCGGCGAGATTCTTGCCTCGCTCGACAATTTCCTCGGCGAAGTCGTCGGTGGTCCACCGGCCGTTGCCGTCGGTTGCCTGCAGTGCCACGGCTCGACCGTGAAGATGCTGCCGAACGGCAAGTTCGATCCCGCGACTTGGCCAAATACCGGTATCGGCCGGATCAACCCCGACGGGAGCGCGGGCAGCTGCAGCGCCTGCCATACGCGGCACCGGTTCTCGGTCGCGCAGGCCCGCCAGCCCGAGGCCTGCGGCAAATGCCACCTCGGCCCCGACCATCCGCAGATGGAGGTCTACAAGGAATCCAAGCACGGCATCCTGTTCGAGGCCAACAAGGATCAGCTCAACCTCGATCGGAAGTCATGGAAGCCGGGCATCGACTATACCGCCGCGCCGTCCTGCACGAGTTGCCACATGGGCGCCACACGCAGCCAAGACGCTACGCATGACGTCGGCGAGCGCATCAGCTGGACACTGCGGCCGGCGATCTCCACCAAGCTCAACATGGTGGTCTTCGACGATCTTTCGAAAATGGACGTGCCTGAGGGCCAAGCGTTGCCGAAAGTCGGCGACGAGCGCAAGGGCAGCGACGGCAAGACAAAGAAAGTTACGCAAGTATTGACCTGGCAGGACCGGCGAGAACGCATGCGTGACGTCTGCACGAACTGTCATGCCAGCGGCCAGGTCGAGGGTTTCTACCAGCAGTTCGACAACCTTGTTGAGCTTTATAACGACAAATTTGCAAAGCCGGCTGCCGCGATCATGGCGGAGCTCTACAAGGCTAACAAGCTGACGGCGGCGCAGATGGATGAGAAGTTGGAGTGGACCTATTACGAGCTCTGGCACCACGAAGGGCGGCGTGCGCGGCATGGCGCGGCGATGTCCGGTCCCGACTACGCCTGGTGGCACGGCGTCTACGATGTCGCCAAGAATTTCTATCTGCACTTCATTCCGGAAGTGAAGGAAGTGGCCGGGGAGCAGCTCGCGAAGGAACTGCTGGACAAATATGTCTACAGCCAGCCCGGCCATAAATGGCTCAAGGAGGGGATGAGCAAGGATCAACTTCAGCAAATCCAGGAGTTCTATCGCCAGCGTTACGGCAACCAGAACGAGCCCAAGTAAAAACTGGCCGCCGGGCAGGGACGCGGAAATGCGGATCAATCGTCGTTGGCTGTTTGCTACGTTGACAATCAGCGCGGTTGTCGGTGCGGGCGCGATCATCGCCAGCATTTCATTCAACCGCTACACATCGACCATCGCGTTCTGCACCTCCTGCCATTCGATGAAATTCGTAATCGCCGATCCCCATTTCCAGAAGTCGGCGCATTTTGCCAACAGTAGGGGAGTGAGGCCGAGCTGCGGCGATTGCCATATTCCGAAGACCAACTGGTTTATCGAGACTCACACCCACGTCTCCTCCGGTATTCACGACATCATCGCTGAATTGACGCACAACTACAGCGACCCCAAGCTTTGGGAGGCTCGCCGGGCCGAAATGGCCCCAGAGGTCGTGGCAAAGATGCGTGCCCAAAACAGCGTGACGTGCCGCAGCTGCCACGATGCGAACGCGATCACGCCGGCAACCGAGAACGGACGGGTGTCGCACGCGCTGCTGCGCCAGGGCTCCGTGACCTGCATCGATTGCCACACCAATATCGTTCATGCACCAACGTCGGGGCCCGCTGCGAAGAACTAGATGCCGCACGAAGCGATGCAAATGTCCGCTTTTGGGGGTAAAGCGGACATGTGGTTGCCTTCGATAACAGACTTTATCAGAGGTGAGGCTACTTTCTTGCTTCTAGGCACAACATCTCTCGGGCCTCCGCTGGCGTCGCGACCTGATCGCCTAGAATATCGATGATCTCAGCGGCTTTCTCTACAAGTGCGGCATTGCTCGGGGCTAGCTTGCCCTTTTCCAAATAGAGATTGTCCTCCAGCCCGACCCGCACGTGGCCGCCGAGTAGAATGGTCTGCGCAGCAATGGGAAATTGGTGCAGCGAGATCCCAAAGCTGAACCAGACACAACCCGCCGGCAACAGGCTGCGCATGTAGATCAGAGCTTCCGGTGTCGCGGGCTGTCCCCACGAGATCCCAAGACAAATTTGAAACAGACCAGGCGGCTTAATATGGCCGGTCTCAATCATCTGTTTCGCGAGCAGGAGATGGCCCGCCTCGAAAACTTCCAACTCAGGCATGACGCCCGCGTCGCGGATCGATATCGCCATTGCTTCGAGATGAGGCTGCGTGTTCATGAAGACTTGATTGCCCATATTCATGCTACCCATGTCCAGGCTGCAGATTTCTGGGGCAAGGTCGATGACATGACGGACTCGCTCAGCCGGCAACGATAGTGTGCTGCCGGGGCCGGGGCTTAGAGGGTTGTCCGGCCCGGGAATGAAGCGCGCTCCGGGGCCAGTCGTCAGGTTGATAAGAACGTCGGACCCGCTAGTACGGATGCGCTCCACCACTTCACGATAGAGTGCTGGGTCCATGCTCGGGCGTGTCGTTTGCGGGTCGCGAACGTGGATATGCACGATTGCGGCGCCGGCTTTAGCGGCATCGATTGCCGACGCTGCAATTTCACTTGGCGTCACGGGAACGGCGCGATTGCGTGCAGGAGTATCTGCCGACCCAGTAATCGCACAACTTACGATAATCTTACGCGGCATTCGGAGTGCTCGAAATTCGCTTTGTTCTAATTTGAGGTCGTCATTGGATCCGCAGATTGGCGTCGTGGATTACCTTTCCCCACTTCGCGATTTCGGTCTTGATGCGCGCACCGAATTCTTCCGGTTTATTTGCCACGGGTTCGAAGCCGAGTTTAAATAGGCGGTCCCTGACTCTTGGATCCACCACCGCTTTCGCGATCTCTCGATGTAGCAGGTCGACAATTTCGTTCGGCGTGCCTACAGGCGCCAACACGCCGGTTAGAGTATCCGCTTCCTGATCAGGATAGCCGGCTTCTTGCATGGTCGGTACGTTCGGGATTTCCTGGCTTCGTTTGACCGCCAGTAGAGCAAGCGCTCGCAATTTTCCCTCCTGGATATTCGCCAGCGCCGGCGGCAGGGCTGTAAAAGCGATCGGCGTATGCCCAGCAATGGCAGAGGAGATCGCCTGGGCTGCACCCGGGAAGGGAACGTGCACCATGTCAAGGCCGAATTTCTGCTTAAACAGTTCACCCGATAGATGCGGTGTAGAGCCAATACCCGGTCCAGCGAAGCTATATTTGTTTGGGTTCGCTTTGATCAGCGAGATCAGTTCTCTGACATTGTTGGCTGGCACCGACGGATTGACCAGGACCACGTTGGGTGAATAAGCGACCATGGTAATCGGTGCAAAGTCCTTGATAGCATCGTAGGGAACGTGAGCGTAAAGACTCATGTTCACCATGAAACCGGTGCTCACAACGATGATCGTATACCCATCCGGCGCCGCCTTCGCCACTTCTGCGCTTGCGATGTTTCCGCCGGCGCCGGGCCGGTTATCGACGTAGAATTGCTGCCCAGTGGATGTCGAAAGTCTTTCCGCGATGATACGTGCGATCACGTCGGTTGGCCCGCCTGCGGTGAAGCCGACGACCATTCGGACCGAATGTTCCGGGTAATGAGTTGCTACGCGGGTCGATGCATCCTGTGCACTTAGCGACCCACTGGCCATTAAACTCGCGCAGAGAGTTAGCAAACCGAAGCTTTTCATCACAAGGGTTCTCCCGGGACGTTGAGAACGAACATGAATATTAGTGCCTGTCGCGCGCTACGGCGACTCGACGTCCGCTGGACTCGAGCCGGTCTGAGAGCGTGTTTGAGCACCGCAGAATTCCACCTGCATGCGTCCGCTATTGGCCCTTAGCAGACATTCCCCCTTGCACCGCAGATGCGCGCTCCCGGGAGTAAAGCGGACAGCAGTTTTTGCACTCCAAACTCCGCTCCTCATCCTGAGCGCACGAGTTCTACTGTTAGTGTAATTCAGCAAAGTTGCGCGATTGACAGGCAAGCGCCGACAAACTACGCATGATCTCTATCGTGAAATACTGTTCCATCAGTTGGAACACGCTGAGGGCCGAGATTTCGCCGCGCAAGTTTGGAAAATTCTCTATGGGTCCTTCCTAGAGTTACCGCCGATGTGATCGAAGGAATGGCACAATGTCCGCTTCTGGCCCAAAGCGGATAGGACATTTTGCAGAGGATGGACGGGCCGATCGACGGTGTTTGGAAGGCGCAAGGGATATCGTCATGTCAGCTTGGTCCAATTGGGTTGGTAAATTCTGCTTCGTTGCGGCTTTGGCGGTGCCGATAGCCCTGTCAGGCGTTTTATTGCCTGTGTCGGCTCAGGATCAGCAGGACCAACAACAGCCACAGCAGCAACCCCTCAACCAGCAAGAGCTCGCACAACTGGTCGCGCCGATTGCGCTTTATCCCGATGCTCTGCTGGCGCAGGTACTGACCGCATCGACCTATCCGCTCGAGGTGGTGATGGCGGCGCGCTGGTCCGAGAAGAATCCAGACCTCAAAGGTGCGGCCCTCGAA
>Ga0126383_10003217_pt1 | contig 10748 bp, 9 predicted proteins | sample PanSoiMetPlot_35_FD_96882 | JGI IMG/M metagenome (GOLD analysis project Ga0126383, IMG submission 96882) | Tropical forest soil microbial communities from Panama - MetaG Plot_35 | ecosystem: Environmental > Terrestrial > Soil > Tropical forest > Bulk soil | place: Panama | collected 2016-02-17
CGAACGTCTCTGGCTTCCCGGCGCCCCGCGCCGCCCGGCGCACGGCCGCGAACCGGCCGAACTCGATCAGGCGCGTCTTGCCCGGGTGCAGCTCCAGGCAGAATCTCGCGAACCGGTCGCGGAGGTCCCGCAGGAACTGCCTGGCGTCTCCCAGATGCTCGAATCCGGCGATGAAGTCGTCGGCGAAGCGCACGATGATCATGTCGCCGCGCGCGTGCCGCCGCCTCCACCACTCGGCCCACAGGTCAAGGACATAGTGGAGGTAGACGTTCGCCAGCAGCGGGGATACCGATGCCCCCTGCGGCGACCCCTCCGGGGTCTTCGACCATGTCCCGTCCTCGATGACCCCTGCGCCCAGCCACTTGCCGACCAGGCGCAGGACCCGCTTGTCCGCGATCCGGTGCCCGAGGAACCTTTCCAGCCAGCCCTGATCCAAGCTGGTGAAAAAGTCGCGGATGTCCGCGTCGAGCACCCAGTTCACCTTCTTCTTGTAGATCCCGGCCGCCAGCGCATCCAGCGCGTCATGCGGGCCGCGCCTTGGCCGGAACCCGTAAGAGAAACCCAGGAAGTCCGTCTCGTAGACGGCGTTGAGCACCCCAGCGACGGCCCGCTGGACGATCTTGTCCTCCAGCGCGGCGATGCCCAGCGGCCGCAGCCGCCCGTCCGCCTTCGGGATGTACGCCCGCCGAGATGGCCGCGCCTGGTAGCGCCCGCTGTGAACCCGGTCATGCAGGTCCCGGAGGCTGCCCGCCAGGTCCTGCCCGTAGTCCTCCCACGTCACCCCGTCCACCCCCCGGCGCGGCCTTCGGGCTCAGGTCCCAGTAGGCCATCACCAGCCGTTCCAGGCTGATATGGTGCAGCAGCGCGGTGAACCGCGCGTCCTTATTCCGTCGTGCCACTTCACGCACGCGGTCCAGCCCGCCTGGCACGCCTGGCCCGGCCCTGTGTCCGGGGCGTGCCGGCCCGTCCGCGTTCCCCTCGGCCAGTCCCCTTTCCTCCGCCGCCTCCGCAGCCGCACGAGCGGCCTTGTTCGGCGGCATCGCAGGTACTACGGGACTGTCTGACTTCCCATGGCCGTTCATCTCAGGCTTGCGGCCTCAGCCTTCCCTGAGCGGCCCGCCCGGCGATCACCCGCACGGGCAGCCATGGGATCTCCCGGTTCTCGCGCCTGGAGGTTCCGCGCATGCACAGGTTCTCCGACCGCGCGGGGTCCGCCGCCCGCTCGCGCTGACGCTGACGCTGACGGCGATGTTGCCTTCCGCTCAAAGACACGGCGTCGGCACCCCGGACGTCGACATTTCGCGGCTCAATAGCCCCGCCTGCGCGTACCCCTGTCAACGCTTCACCTGCGCCCTCACGGACGCCTGCGCATGACTCGGGGCCGTCGTGGCTCGCTAGGCCTTCGACGTAGAGCTCTCCCATCTCCTCCTCCAGGCCGGTTTAACCCCGGCGCACGCCCCTTCGTCCCGAAGCCTACGCGTGATGCGACGTACCACGACTCTTACTCAGTCTGATCTGCCTTGCACCGTCCGTGGACGTCCTCCGGCCTCTGCTGATGTCAGCGGCCGTTGTCATTCAGTTAGGTACTCACCCGCCAAGAGGCGCAGTAGTGGTGGCAATGCGGATGGACCGGCCGCACCGACCGGCCTGGAGATCAAGAGATGACCATGCCCCGGCCATCTGCGGCTGCTTCCCCATGCTGGCGTGCAGATGCATGGCTTCCACCCAACCGTTTGCGGCTTGCCCGGCGGTAGTAAGTGACCGAACGGGCATTGCTGGGGCTTGTGCTTGAACAGGGGATGCGGACGCAAGATGATCCTGCCCAGCTTGGCGATCCTCAGTCATGCGACGGTGATCGGTGCGGTGCCGAGCCTACGGACCTTTTGCTGCGCGCCTTCCGCTGCCCACAAGCGGACTGAGGTTTCACCTTGAGGCGAGGCGGCTTGTCTAAGGCACATGCGCTATTCTTAACCTGCCCTCGGTCCGGGCATTGCGAAACGTGCTTTTAATGATCTTGTCGCGACTCGGTTTCTTGCATGTCAGCTAGTACGGCCAACATAAGTGCGGTGACGGTACTGGCCAACGTCGCGGCTACGATCGCAAAATCAGCAGCGCTAGCCTGGAGTTGGCCTTTTTCATCTTCGCCAAAGGCTAGAACGTTTAGAGCAGCAACTTCGCCTAGAAATACGACAAATATTGGCAGAGCTAGCTGATGACTTTTTAGATGATTCGATCGCCGTACGTCAATGACTGCGGCGAGCAATAGGACTGGTAGGACTTGCGCAGAGATCTCGAAAAATTGCGAAGCTGGTACGATACCTAGCTGACTTGCAGTCCAGTAGAAAAGTGGATAGGTTACTACTCCCAGAGTGACGGGAAGCCATCCAAAATGCTTGGCAAAGAGCGATGGATATTTGGTCCGAGGAATTGCAATCAGAGCGGCTCCCCCTACAATTCCTATGACAACAAGTACAGAATCCGGCCACAGGACTGCCGACGTAGTTCCGGCTGTCGGACCGATCGCCAGTCCAGCCATTGCTAGGGTGGATATGATTCCGAGCAGCTGAGTCCTGTAATCTCTAAGCCATCTCAAGTACTTCTTGAGCTCTTTGGGAGGCGCGGAGATGAGTCGCCGTTGCTGTGAGTTGGGGTGCATCGTTCACCTCTGACTGACGTCTTGAACCTAATCCCGGTTACATGATGTCACCTACATCACTAGATGTATACGGGTTAGCTAGTCAGGGTTATTAACTTAGCCCGGAGCAAGGCAATTCCAGCCGCCGTATGGACTACTGATCGGACTATCAGCTTGGGAATGAGTGCGGAGAAGCCGCTGATCTACGAAGACGTAGGCAGACCGTCGTTCAAAATGTCCGTGAGTGCTGTTCTACTGCCCGGTACGCAGATGATCACGTCCTGGGATTCGCCGGGCCGAAAGCCGAAGCCGAGCAGATCAAGGCGGACCTGGTACGGTTCTTGCGAGAGACCCTCGCCCTGGAACTCAGCCCGGGCAAGACCCTGATCACCCACGCCCGCACTCGCGCGGCGATGTTCTGGCGGTGGCCAAGAGCTACCCTCAGTCACCACCGGGACCGGCCCGCGCCAGCGATCGAGCTGGCCCGGCGGCTGCCTGCCCGGCCTGGGAGTGGCTCTCGGCCGGTACCAAAGGACCCCGCTGCTGTGACTGGGCCTTCATCGAGGCTTCCGATCGCGCGGTGACCAATGGCTGCTCGCGCATCGTCTTGCTGGACATCCCGGAATCTGAGCTGCCGCCCCGACCAATTAGATATCGCGCGTTCCCTGATCCTCACACTGTCACCTTCTGTAACGAACTGCCTGGGCCCGTGTGAGCCACGGGTTCGTTTCGGGCCAATCCCCGCCGATCGGCGAACTCCGGGGGAACCACGCCGTGGCGGCGCACAAGCATGATCTCGCGGTGCCAGGCGCGCCCGCCCTTTCATGGACCGGCCACTCGCCCCAGCCGTTACGTCGCGATCCTGCGCGGGTAGTTTCGGCGGTGCTCGTCGCCGAGCTCGCGCACGGCCTTGTAGTCCCGTTCGGAGAAGGTGTGCCAGGGCTTGCGCATCCCGGTGATCACCGCGATCGCGGGCCTGTGCTGCCCTCGCCTGGCCAGCTCCTCAGCGGCCGCGTTCTCCAGCAGGCAGAACAGCCGGAACTGCTCGCGGCCCGGGTTCCGCGATGATGCGAGGGCCGATCCCCGATGGGGGCGGTCACCTTGCGTTATCGGCAGATGGCCCGCACCCGGGGTCGGCTCGTTCCACGGGTTGTTCCACGGAGGTCGATCATGTTAGAACACAGAAACAAATTTAGGCGTTTAGCTGCGGCTTTGGAGCCGCCTATCGGAATCGAACCGATGACCTACGCATTACGAGAGGCCCGGTTCCCTGCCCCGAGCGCCCGGCCTGCACTGATACACCGTCTCGGCCGCTCAGGATGCCCTGAGTGCCCGGAAAGCACCGGCATCCGGTCCACGAGCTGTTCCACGACGCCAGACATTCTCAGTCACGCTGCGTGACTGGCGATGTTTGAGGCGTCGGTGCGGGCGCCCATCGTCTGGTCCTGGCCACGGCAGGGCCTTCGGTGGTGGCGATGATTTGCCACGGAGCGTGCCGACCGGAGTTCACCCCGGGTGCAACGGTGTGGCGGTGCTTGACCTGTGCCAGACTCGCCTGAGAGAGTGAGGACACATCCATGCGAACAGGTGTTCGATAAGCGGGAGTAGCATGGGATGAAGGTCGCCAAGGGGCAGCGTAGGCTGCTGGAGCTGTGCGCGATCAGGGTCGACCGGGAGAGCGTGGACTGGAGCCTGATCGCCCGTCAAGCCCAGTTCGCCGACGGCCTCGATACGCTCTGGCAGGGCGTCATCTTGGAGAAGTCAGCAGCGGCGCAGCGGTCACGTCCGGTGCTGCGCCGCGGCCTGCAGGATCGCGCGGCGCAAGCGGACCGGGTCGAGGAAGAGCTGGCTGCGGCGGCGCGGGCCGGGGCGCGTCTGGTCACGGTCCTTGACCAGGAGTACCCGGCGAATCTGCGGCTGATCCCGAACCTGCCGCCGTTCCTGTTCATCCGCGGCGAGCTGGCGGAGGCGGACGCGCGGTCAGTGGCCGTGGTCGGGACGCGGGATGCGTCGCCGGATGGGATCCGCCGGGCGGGCCGCATGTCCCGGCTGCTGGCCGAGCAGGGCGTCACAGTGATCTCGGGGCTGGCCAAGGGCATCGACACTGCAGCCCACCGGGCCGCCCTGGACGCAGAGGGCCGCACGATCGCGGTGCTCGGCACGGGGATCACCAAGTGTTACCCGAGCCAGAACCGCGAGCTGGCCGAGGAGATCACCCGCGCCGGTGCGCTGGTGTCGCAGTTCTGGCCGACCCGGCCGCCGGGGAAGGACACCTTCCCGCGCCGCAACGTGGTCACCAGCGGGCTCAGCCAGGGCACGGTAGTGATCGAGGCGAGCAGCACCTCAGGCGCCAAGATGCAGGCCCGGCTCGCACTAGAGCATGGCAAGAAGGTGTTCCTGCTCCACTCGCTGGCCACCAAGCAGCCCTGGGCCCGCGACTACATCGCCAGGCGCGGCGCGATCGAGGTGGCCGACGTGGACGAGGTGGTCAAACATCTCGCCCCGCCCGAGCGGGTCAGGCAGGCGACCGAGCAGCAGCAGCAGCTCACGCTCGCGCTGCTGTGAGCTCATGCCATTCTCGGCCGAGCTGCCCGCGGGCCCGCCCCTGGGGTTCCCGCAGTGCCCGAAGTGCCCATATGTGCGGGTAGGGCCACCGAGGATCTGCGTGGCCTGCGCAAGCCAGACGATCGAAGACATCGCCCCCGTAGCCTGCCCGGTTTGCTGCCAGAAACTGGCCGAAGACGGCTCGTGCCCGAACTGGCTGTGCCGCGACCCGCAGCGGCGGATCAGCCGCATCCACGCGATCGCCTACCTGTCAGGCTCGCTACGGACCAGGATCCTCCGCTACAAATACGACGGCGCGTACGGCTGGTCGCTGATCTTCGGGCGGCTCCTGCTCGGCTGGCTAGAACAGCACGCCACCGGCAGCCCGCCCGGCCTGATCATCGCTAACCCCACCTGCGTTGCAGCCGGGGAGCCAGGGTTCGCGCACACCGAGCGGGTGATCGAGGTCGCAGCCCGGGAGGACATCCCCGGTGCCTGGCGATTCGACACCGCCGATCCTCGGGCGATCGTTAAGACTCGGGCCACCGCGAAGTCCGCCCGCAACACTGCCCCGGCGAAACGCGCTGCAGCGCGTGAGCTGCGGTCCGCGCTGCGCATCCCGAACCCCTCCCGAACAGCCGGGCGCCACATCCTCATCTACGACGACGTGTGCACCACCGGCAGCCAACTCGACACGGTGGCCGCGTGCCTTCTCGACGACGGCCACGCCGCACACGTCGATGCAGTTGTCCTCGCGCGAGCACCTTGGCGGGGGCGCACCTGACAGCGGCTGGCTCATCGGCCACTGCCGTATCAGCCGGCCAAGTCCCCGCGGTCGACCCCGTGCGCCAGAAGCTGACACTGGGCGGAGACGGCGGCGGCGTCTTCGACCTGAACAACCGCGGCGCCGTCACCCTCACCGTCACCCAGCTGGCCACCGCGGGGCCGCGCGCAGCCCAGGTCACCGACGCGCTCGCCGGCCACGCACCCACCTCTGCCGTGCTCGGCGACCTGCCCGCCAGCACCCGAACCGCCCTGTCCCACCTCGCCGACTCCTTCAACACCCCTGCCGGGCAGCGCCCGGCCTAACGACCCTCACCAACCGGAAATCAGCAACCAGGTCATACCCGGCGCTGCCCGCAGCCGCCAGACCGGACCGGCCGTCCACACACCCGGACCCTGTAATCAGGGGAGGCCAAATGATGTTCCTAGACTGCCCCGCCCAGCTGGGCCAGGACGGCACCGTCCGATACGGGCTTCCCGCCGAGGTCAGATGCCGGTACACCATGTGGTCAACCGGCGGGCCCCTCGAAAGCGCCATGATCAGGTGCCCTGCCGGGCACTGGTTCAACGGGCCCATCGAATTCCTCGCCTGGGAAAGCAGCGACAAGCATCCGCAGGGCCTTGCCGGAGCCGCTGCCAATGCCACGCGGTCGGCATGGGCGTGTGGCTCACCGGATGGTGAGGCACAGAAGAGACAGTAACGAGGCGCAGATCATCCATTCGGGCGCGACCCGGCCTGCCAATCCCCGGAGCCCGGCAGCGTCCAATAAGGCCGATATATGCTTCACCACCGCCAGGGGCGTGCCGTCCGCCGCCGCGCAGATCGGCGACTCGGCGAGCGTGAGCCAGGGCAGGGCCAATCACCGAGCGTGATCCGATCTTGAGCCTGGTGTGCGCTGCCGAGTATGGGCGCTGATTAGCCATTGAGTGCGTGGGCCGAACTGGCACGCAGATCCACGAGTCAACACCCGCGGCGACATCATCGGGACCAAAGCTGAGTTCTCGCAGGCGTGGGAGCTGCGCCATGGCGCCGTGAGATTTCTGCGCCACCTGCCGGGCAGCGGCGGGCCCGGCTCTATCGCCGCGCGCCGGATCAACTCACGGGGGCAGATCGCCCGCGGGGCCGGCGACAGCTCCGATGCCTTGCGGTGGGCGTCCGCAGCCGCCGCCCCGGCCATCTTGCGGCCGCGGCCGGGTGATGCCTTTTCCTTTCGCCCGGGGCATCAACGACGTCGGCGCGGTGGCCGGGGAGACCGACCAGCGGGACTCCATGGCGCACGCGGCCATCTGGGATCGCCTTGGGCGCATCCGTGTGCTCAGCGGCGCCTACGGGCCGGGGACGCCCGCCGGCCTGTTCGAGATCAACAATGCCGGGGACAGCGGCCGGCGAGTCCTACCGCACCGATGCCTATGGCAACACGGTGTCCGATGAGGCCACCGTGTGGTCACCCTCCGGTGTGCCGACCGGCCTCGGCTTCTTGCCCGGCACCAACATGAGCGTGGCGTTTGGCCCGTCGGAGTTCGGTTACGCGGCCGGTCGCACCCAAGCGGTCAGCTACCCCGGCCTCGGGCCGCCCATCCAGCCGCACGGGTTCGTCTGGCCCGGCCACGGCCCGCTGCTGACGCTGCCGGTGCCAGGGCTCTCCTATGCCCGCAGCGAGTCTTACTACCACCAGACCACCGATAACGGCACCGTGGCTGGCACGGCCGGCCGGGTGGGCGGGCCTGACCTTCACTACGTCTGGAGGTGCGCATTCCAGCAGGCCTACCGGCCCCCCGTGAAGGCCGCTGTTCAGCGGTTGCGCGCACGAGGGGCAGCGGCAGTGCTTCATCGCTGACCTGCTGGGGCTCTTGAGCGGGACGCTGCGCGGTTGAAGCCCCGGCCCGGGATGCCGACCTGGGCGTCGAGCAGGACCTTCTTGACGCGGTGGTCGCCGATGTGCGCGGCCAGCCGGGTGCCGGTCGCGGCGCGGGCGGCGGGAGACCCGTTGAGGGGCGGGCCCAGGCCGCGTCACGGGCAGGGTTTCGCGCTTACCGGCGTGATCGAGTACAGCGTGCGGTCCTGGGGGGTGAAGTCCCGGCGGGCGATGTGGCAGGCGCGGCTCAGCCAGGCTGCCGTGGTGGCGGGCCAGGTGGTGACCCGGCCAGTGGTGTCCATGCCGAGCATTTCCTTGCCATCGGGGGTAAACGCGGCGAATGCTCCCTGGGCCGAAAGCAGGTGCAGCGGTTCCCCGACCGGATGCAAGTGTGCCGGCTCCCACAGCCGGATGGCGCCGTCGGTGCCGGAGGTCAAGATGGTCCGGCCGTCTGGGGCGAACGATGCGGCCAGGACGGGGCCGGCTTGCGCGACTATTGGGCCGGCGAGCTGCCGGCCGGATGCCGCGTCGAACGTGGCGATGCTGCCGTCATACGTTCCCGCGACAAGGCGGCGCCCCCGGGAGAATCCCAGCACCTGGACCTGGCTCAGTGAACGGTTCGCCCAGCTAACCTTGCCATTGCGGACCTGAAGGACTGTCACCCCTTGGTCGGCGTAGTCGCCGAGGGCGACAAGCCTGCCGTCCGGGCTGAATGCGGCCGCGCCAGCAGTGAGTCCTGGCTCAATTTGGGGGCCGACGCGGTGCAGCGTCCGGGCGTTGGCGAAGTAGCAAGGGCCGCCGCCGCCGGACCCATCGCATACGACAAGTAGCCGACCGTTAGGTGACACGCTGACCACGCCTTTGCCGGTGCTGTCGCCCACCGTTGACACCTTGTCGACCCGCCCGGTGGTGGTGTCCCATCGGCGCAGCAGCCCGTCCGTTGAGGTGAGGTAGGCGTACCGGCCGTCGGGTGAGAGCGCCAGGTCTTCGAGATCTTTCAACGGCCTGCCCCGTGCGGTCAGCCTGCCTGCCGGGACATCCATGGTCGCGACCAGGCCTGTCTGGAAGCCGATCACGGCCCGCCGGCGGTCGGCCGACCAGCCCACGTACGGGAAGCCCAGAGTGGCGACGCTGAAGGGACCTCGGTCCACGTTCGGGCGTGTGGTGCCGAAGGACCGGCCGCCGGTCAGGTCCCAGGCGATGACCGAACTGTCGAGCCCGTCGGTATAGAGCGTCTGGCCATCGGGCGCGAACGCCCCGCCGAGGATGTAGCCGGTGTGTCCCTGGAGGGTGAGCCGCGGTTTGCCCGTTTTGACGTCCCACACCATGACCTTCTCGTCGGTCGACAGCGAGGCGACCGTCCGCCCGTTGGGGGAGAAGACCAGGTTGGTGACCAGGCTGGCGTGCGCGCGGGGGCGCTGCAGAACTCTGCCCGTCTTGACATCGTCGATGACGACATCGCCCTTAACGTCCCCGGCGGCCACGGTCCGGCCGTCCCTGCTGACGCCCGCGCCCGAAGCGGGGACCGGCAGCAGCATCCGGCGGATAATGTGCGCGGTCTTGGGGTCCACGAGCACCGCGTCCCGCGTGTTCTCGGCGATGGCCAGGATCTTGTCTCCCGCCGGGTAAGCGTCGACGGCGTGCGAGGTGCTGGCGCCGGGCACATTGACCTGGCCCTCCTCGCGCCCGGTGGCCGCGTCGTAGAAGATGAGCGGCCCGGTGCCGGACCCGGCCGCCACGATCCGGCCATCACGTGTCCACGTCAGCTTTCCGTCCCCGGCCGTGTCACTGCCGGGGGCGGGCAGGCGCAGGATGACCTGCCGGCTGGTGAGGTCGAATATCACAACCTGGTCGCCGGAGCCGGTATCGCTCAGCACGGCCAGCTGACGGCTGTCGGGCGAGAAATCGACCCGCCCGCTCCAGTCGCCCACATGGAGCGGTGTGCCGATCCGGCGCATCGTGCGCGCGTCCCAGAGTATGACCGTGCCGTCGTTGTCGCCGGCGGCAAGGATGCGGCCGTCGGGGCTCAACGCCAGGTCCTGCAGGCGGCCGTTGCCGCGGCCCTGGGCGAGCGCGTGCGGGCTGCGCAGCAGCGCCGCGAGCAGGTCGCCCTCGGTTGCCAGCGACGGGTCGGTGCGCACCGCGGCGGCGGCGAGCAGCAGCGACCGGTCGAGGTCGGGCTCGCTGAGCGCGAGCGCGCCGAGCCGCCGCGCCTCGGCGCTGCGCTGGGCCGCGCGCGCTTGGCCGCGCTGCTGCAGCGCGACCGCGCCGGCCGCCGCGGAGAACACGAGCAGCGCGAGGACGCAGGCCAAGACCGCGCGCAGACGCCGTCGCGCCCGGGCCTCCCGCCGGCGCGCCTGGGCTTCCCGGTCGGCGCGTTCCCGCTGTTCCCGCAGCTCCCAGTCCGCGGCGGCGCGGCTGGCCGCCAGGAACTCCGTTTCGGCCGGGTTGAGCTCCCCGGTGTGCCCGGCCGCCCAGTCCAGCGCGCTGGCCAGCCTCGCCCCGCGGTAAAGCTCGGCGCCGGGGCGGCCGGACCGGGCCCAGTCGCGGGCGGCGGGCGCCAGATGCCTGCGGAGGGCGCGGCCCTGCTCGTCCTCCTCCAGCCAGCGGGCCAGCCTCGGCCAGTGCGACAGCAGCGCCTCGTGCGCGACCTCCACGTTGCCGTCTCCGGCCGTAACCAGCCGGCGCGCGACGAGAACGTCGAGGGCGGTGCGGGCCGCCTCATCGCCTTGCGGGACGACCTCCTCCAGCGGCACCCGGCGGCGCACCGGCAGCCCGGCCTCGCCGGTCTCGGCCAGCCGGACGAGGATGCGCCGCGCCACCGCCTGCCCGGCCGGTGACAGCCGGGCGTACGCCGATTCGGCCAGCCGCGCAAGCGCGCCGGACACCCCGCCCGCCGCCAGGTACCCGGCGTGGGTGAGGGTGCGGCC
>Ga0126383_10003218_pt1 | contig 10746 bp, 9 predicted proteins | sample PanSoiMetPlot_35_FD_96882 | JGI IMG/M metagenome (GOLD analysis project Ga0126383, IMG submission 96882) | Tropical forest soil microbial communities from Panama - MetaG Plot_35 | ecosystem: Environmental > Terrestrial > Soil > Tropical forest > Bulk soil | place: Panama | collected 2016-02-17
AAGGCCATGCCCTCCTCGATGGTGTCGAACGTACGGCCGTCGAACAGGTCGGGTGCATGGACCGGGTGCCCGGCCTGTCGCAACTCGTCGGCGAACGACCGCACTCCCTCGGTCAGGCCCTGGACGTGGTGGTACAGCACGACGTCGGTCATCCTTGATCCCTCCTGAGGATTGATCCAATAACTTGGAACATTCCGCAATGTTAGTCTGTTCCGGCTTGGCTGGCAACCCATCTCCTCCCGATTACGACTTCGCCGACCGAATCGCGCTGACGACGCCCGCCCAGGTGAAGGCGATCAGCCATCCCCTGCGCACGAGCATCCTGAGCCTGCTCCACGAGCGGGCGGCCACGGTCGCCGAGCTGGCGGCCGCGCTCGAGCGGCCGAAGAGCACGGTCGCCCACCACGTCAAGGTGCTCACCGAGGCGGGGCTACTAAAGGTTGTAAGGACACGGCGCGTGCGGGCCATCGACGAGCGTTTCTACGGCCGCACGGCACGGATGTTTTACGTCGCCGTCGAGCAGAGCCCGGACGGCGACCAACTGCCGCGAGACTTCAATGACTTCGAGGTCGCCGCCCGAGAGTCGGCGGTGGCCTTCCAGAACGGGAAGCTGTGGGGTTTCATCCGGCACGCTCGCATATCGGAGGAGCAAACCTCCCTCTTCTGGGAGCGGATGGCAGAGCTGGTGGCGGAGTTCGATCAGCTTCCGCGGTCGGGAGAGACCGTCTATGGGTTCGCGGTCGGTATCTATCCAACCGACCATCCAATCCTGCCGGCCGCCGCCGACCACTAGCCGCGGTCGTAGCCCGAGGCTCCTCCACGCGTTCGTGAGATAGCGGCGGCAGGACTCGAACCTGCGACACGCGGATTATGATTCCGCTGCTCTAACCAACTGAGCTACGCCGCCATGCAAGCGGATTCTAGCGGCGCCGAGGGCGCCTTTCGGCGCCCCCGACACAGAAGATCTCGCCTCTGGCTAGTGGGCCGCGGCGACGAGATCCGGGATGAGTGCAGCGGCGTTCGGCGTTCCGAGACCGGTGACCGGATCCCAGCCGGGACCGGCCGGGAAACCGGGGACGCTCGGGTCGCCCTGGTTGTCGTTCGGGACACCCGCGCCCGCCGTGTGCGCGATGTCGAAGAAATCAGCGCCGTACTTCGCCGGGTTGGCCCCGAGCTTGTAGAGCGCCGGGTTGATCAGGCCGAGCCCGAACTCGCTCGGGTGGCTGGCCTTGTTCAGCTGGTCGGCGATCGCAACGAGACCGGCCCACTGCGGACAGCTCAGCGACGTGCCCCCGATGTCGTACCAACCGGTCTGGTTGATGTTGCTGTCGCTGCCGTCGGGCGGCAGCGACAGATACACGAGCGCACCGGTTGCAGCGCTCGCCTGGAACGCGATGTCCGGGACGCCGCGGGTCGCCTGAGGAATCGCGGTGCTCCCCGCCGGCAGGACGTCCTGGTAGCTCGGACGCGAGAAGACCCGGCTGAAGCCACCGCCTGAGAACGTCCATGCAACCTCAGCGGCGCCCGCGGTGTTGAACGAGTTGCCGCACTTCGCGCCGATGCCCGGCTTGATGAAGGTCGTTCGCGGGTCGGTCTCCTGGGCGTTGGGCTTCGTGCACAGATACGTGCCGCCGACGCCGGTCACGAGCGGGTCGGACGCCGGCCAGACCACCGTTGGGTACGGGATCAAGGCGCCTTGTTTTGCGGTCGGCGCCTTCATGCCGTTGGCGCTGCCGCCGTCTCCCGACGAGCCGAGCACAGTGACGCCGTTGGCCGCCGCGTTCTGGAACGCGTAGCGGAGGTTCTGCAGCGACGCGGCGCCGTTGAAGGCGTCCTCCGCGGAGGCGAAGCTCTGCGAGATCACCTGCGCGAGGTGGTTCGAGACGACGTAGTCCTCGGCCTTCATCATGTTCGGGAACCCCTGCACGCCGAGAGTCTCGGCGTTGTTCGAGTGAACCAGCAGGATGTTCGCCATCGGGGCGATCGCGTGCGACGTCTCGACGTCGAGCGCGACCTCGAGCGCCCACGCGCTCTTGTCCTGGAGATGCGTCCCGTTCCCCGGCTGAGGCTTCGTGTCCGGCGTGCCGTTGATCGCCAGCTCGCTGAACTTGGGCATACCGGGCTGACACGTCACGCCTTCCTCGCCGCACATCGCCTGCAGGCCGAACGCCTGGTTGAACACATGCAGGTCGTGCGCCATCGTGTCGCTGCCGTACGAGTCGACGATGGCGATCGTCACGCCCTGTCCCTTCAAGCCGCCCGCGTAGAGCGGCGCGAGGTTGTACGCGGAACGAATCGCCTGCGGCGTGAAGCACGTTCGCGCAACTGCCTCGCAATCGGCCTCGGTCGGCGTCGTCGCCTTGATGAACTGGAAGTCCGTCACCGTCGGTCGCGGGACCGGATACGCCGCTTTGGCGCTTCCGGACCGGCCCGAGCCGGCCAGCGCCGCCACCGCTGCGAGCAGCGCAACGAGCGTGGCAGCGAACAGCAGTCTTCGCTTCATAGCTTCCCCTCCAAGTGGCTCTCCCTTTCGCCGCGAATCCCGCGGCGCCCGGCGGAACCCTAGAGCAGTGCACCGGTGGCTGCGTAACCAACGGACACGCTCGCTCGTTGTCCGTACCGCACGAGCCCGCACGCAGGGCTCGCGCGTCGCGCCTGCTCGGGCAAACTGAGCTTGTGCTCTCTGCGGTGTTCTCCGGCCGGTACGACCGGCTCATCTGGTGTGGCGTCGCAATCGCGGCCGCGATCGTGCTCACGCGCATCCTTCGCCTGATCGTCGCGAGGCTCGAGGCGCGCCATCCGGGGGAGGAGCGCGAACTCGCGCGACTGCGCCGCGGCGAGACGGCGCTGGCGCTGATCGCGACCGCCATCCCCTACGTCGCCGCGATCGCGGTGATCATCATCGTGGCGAGCGCGTTTCTGCCAGGGACCGCCGCTGCGCTCGGCGGGTCGGCCCTCATCCTGGTGCTCGTCGGCTTCGGCGCTCAGCGCTTCCTGATGGATGTCATCGCCGGGACGCTGATCGCGTTCGAGAGGTGGTACGGCATCGGCGACTTCGTGCGCCTCGAGCCGGCTCAAGTGGCAGGCATCGTCGAGCAGCTCAGCCTCCGCACGACGGTGATCCGCTCACTCAACGGTGACCGGACGTACGTGCCGAACTCCCAGATCATCGCCGCCAGCAGGAGCCCCGGCGGCTATCGGCGCTACAGCATCGAGCTGCTGACCACCGACCCGGAAGACGCGCGCAACGCGATCGAGCAGGTCGGCCGGCGGGCCCCGGTCGGCGAGGCCAGGTTCCTGCGTGCGCCGCGCGTGGTCGAGGAGCGGGAGCTCGGCGAGGGAACCTGGCTAGTGCGCGGCCAGGCAGACGTCGCACCCACCATGGAGTGGCTGGCGGAGAACCTCCTGCCCGCCCGTCTCAAGGCGTCACTCTCGGACGAGGCGCTGCTGGCCGACCCGATCGTGTACACGATCGACGAGGGCACGTTCTCGCGCTACCAGCGGCGGGTTCTCGTCCGCTAGCTCATGCGGACGAGAGAGTTCGGGCGCAGGTCGACCTAGCATGTTGGGTTAAACGGCCGCCCGGGCGAAGCCCGCGCGGCCTCCATGCGGCGCCGCCGAGTCGGCGCCTAGAGCTCTTCCGGCGGGAGGAAGAGCGCCGTCACGTCGAGGACCCTGGAGGCCGTCGTCACCCCGCGGACGCGACTAGAGCGCGAAGTCGTGCCGCAGGCGATCCGGTCTATCGGTCGATAGTCGCCTCTCACTCTCTCCTCCGCAACCGTTGTGACACCAGATCGTTACCGCATCGACTCGGCCGAAGCGACGACGATCGGCCGGCGCGATGAGTCAACGTGAGTTCGAGCGGCTCGCCGAGGACGCCCTGCCGATGAGGCTGGCGGCGGCGGCGAACCGCCTCGACAAGGAGTTCGATGGCATCTACGAGCGCGACGCGATCGAGGCCGCGCTCGAGGAGTCCGCCGAGGCGCTCAGCCCGAACGGGGTGACGCCGTACGTCCATATCCTCGCCGAACGGTTCACGCGCGAGCGGCTCACCGCACTGGCATATGCGGAAGGACGACTGGCCAAGACAGCTCCGCAAATCGTCTTCGTGAGCCTGACCGGCGGTGGGCGCGCTCAGATCGGCGCGGCCCTGCTCGCCCGTCGTCTCGGGTCGGCGGTCGACGTCCACTGCGCGGGCTCGGACCCATCCGCCGAGATCGACGAGAACGTGAAGGCCGCACTGAGCGAGGTCGGAATCGACATCAGCGAGGGATTCACGAGGCCACTGACCAGCGAGGTGCTCGCCGGCGCCGACGTCGTGGTCACGATGGGCCGCAGTGTCGGCGAGGTCGAGATTCCCGCCACGACTCGGCACCTGGACTGGCGTGTGGGGGATCCCGCCGGCGCCGACCTCGACGAGGTCCGTCACGTCCGCAACGAAATCGAAGGACGCGTCGATGTGCTCGCGGAAGAGCTGACCGGCGGTTCTCAGCCTATTTGACGAGCGAGAGCATGCGGAACATCGGCAGGTACATCGCGATCACGATCACGCCGACCATGCAACCCACGAGGATCATCATCAACGGCTCGACGATCGACGTCAGCGACTGGATCGCCGCGTCGACCTCGTCCTCGTAGAAGTCCGCGATCTTCCCGAGCATCTTCTCGAGCTCTCCCGTCTCCTCGCCGATCTTCACCATCTGGCTGACCATGGGCGGGAAGATGTCGTTGTCGACGAGCGGCTGCGCGATCGGCACGCCTTCGTGCACTTTCGCGCGCACGTCGGCGAGCGCGCTCTCGACGCGCCAGTTGCCCGACGTCTGACCGGTGATCTCGAGCGCCTGGATGATGTCGACGCCCGCCGCCACCAGCGTCGACAGCGTGCGCGAGAAGCGCGCCATCGTCACCTTGAGGACGACCGGCCCGATCTTCGGCACGCGAAGCTTGAAGCGGTCCCACTGCTTGCGGCCCGACTCGCTCTTCTTCCACTTGAAGAAGCCGAAGATCATCCCGCCGACCGCCGGAAAGATGATGTACCACTTGTGCTTGAGCAGGTTCGACACGTCGACGACGTACTGCGTCAGCTTCGGGAGGTCGCCGCCGAGCTGCGAGAAGATGTGGACGAAGACCGGCACGAGGAAGAGCAGCAGCCCGATCAGCACAACCGTCGCGAAACAGAGGACCATCAGCGGATAGAGCATCGCGCCTTTCACACGCCGCTTGATCTGCGTCGCCTTCTCGATGTGGAGCGCGACGCGGTCGAGCACCTCGTCGAGGATGCCGGCTGCCTCGCCGGCCTCCACCATCGAGACGAAGAGGCGTTCGAAGACTTTCGGGTGCCGCTGCATCGCCTGAGAGAGCAGCAGCCCGCCCTCGACGTCGGCGCGCAGCTCGCGCACGATCGACGCGAAGTACGCATCCTCGGTCTGCTCTTCGAGGATGACGAGCGCCTGCACGACGTTGAGGCCGGCCTCGATCATCGTCGCGAACTGGCGCGAGAAGATCTGCAACGTCTTCGGCTTGACCTTCTTGAAGACGTTGCGCGCGCTGTCGTCCCCGGCCGAGGGCAGCTCCTCGAGCTTGCTCGCGAGCAGGCCGCGCACGCGCAACTGCTCTCGTGCCCCGGCCAGGTCCGGCGCATGAAGCTCGCCGTCGAGCTCGATGCCCTGCGCATTGATGGCGGAGTACGAGTAGGCAGCCACAGACGAGTTCCCTCGATTGGCTATCGGCAGGGGGGTTGAGCCTCTAAAGGGGGATGCCGATAGGCCTTACATGCGGCGCGCGCGCGAGGAGAGCGGCTTCGGCCTGCTCGAGCTGCTGATGGCGATGCTGATGCTGAACGTCGGCATCCTCGCGATCGTTGCTGCGTTCTCGTCGGGGAACGCCGCGTTGGCGCGGGCGAGTCGTGTCTCGACGGCGACGGCGCTCGCGGACAAGCAGATGGAGATCTATCGCGGCGCGGACTACGACAACATTGAGTTCACCACCGCCGAATGGAACTCTGCGCTCGGAGACTCGGTCTACACCGGCGACACCGTCTACCAGCAGAACATGGCGAGCCCGCAGGCGCCCAAGGCGCTTGTCGGCACGGTCACGACATGCCCGACGGCCGTCTCGGCCCAGGCGTGCGATCCGAGCTTCATCGTGACGGGCGCGGATCATCGCAACTATCGCGTCGACACCTATCTCTACTTCGACACGCCGACGAGCTTCGGGAACCAGCTGAAGACAATCACCGTCGTCGTCCGCGACGGTGACGTGACGTCGAAGACGTACGCACGAGACACGTCGACGTTCGACCCCTCGGTGGGGTAGTCGGGTCTGACCCCGCAGGCGTCTGGCCCAAGCCTTTCTCCCGCCGCGGCCGATGCAAATGCTGGGGTCATGCCCCTTTGGGGCCAGACCCCTAGGGAGAAGACGGGGGCGGAACCGTGACCGTTGTCGAAGTGGTCGAGGTCGGTGCAGGCGGAGCGGCGACTGGCGTGCCCACCGGCTTCAAGATCAGCTTGTAGCGGGTTCCGTCGGCGGTGTTCATCAGCGTCACCGGCTTGTTCTCCTGCAGCGTCACCGTCGGGGCGCCGTTCGCGTACGAGCCGCCGACGATCGAAACCCTTGCCGTGTGCGCTGTCACCGAGACGAGATGGAAGAGGGGCTGGATCGACGGGTCCGTCGAGCTCGCAGCGGGGAAGTCGTTGCCGACGGCGACGGAGTAGAGCGTCCCGTTCACCGAGATGACGGCGGTACCGGGCGTCGGTGCGCTGGCGCTGCCGCCCGGGGAGGAGCTGCTCGCGCCGCTGTTCCTACGGCCCGAGCTGCTCTTCGAGCCGGAGCCGCCCGAGGGCGTTCCCGAGGAAGAGGTGGAAGCGGTGGGGCTGTCGCTTAGCTGCTGCGCGAACGGGTCCTTGCTGGCGAAGAGGCTGAACGAGGACAGCTGACCGTCCGCGACTTTCGGCGAAGGGGAGGACGCAAGCGACGAGCCGGTTGACGAGGTCGACCCGGGTGTCTCGCTGCCGCTGAGAGACGGCGCGGCGAGGCTCGGGGTTCCGGTCGTCGTCGTCGTGCGCTCGTTCCAGGAGACGTTCGCCTGGGAGGCGGGCGGATGCAGCTGCTTCCACAGTTTCGGCCCCTCGAACGCGACAACTCCGAGGAACACGACGCCGAGGACAGCGGCGAGGATCTTCTGCTTCTTCTGCTTTGCCTTCAGGCTGTCGACCCGCTTGTTCGCCATTTACGGAGCCCCTGTCGCCGATGCGCTGCTGGAAGGCGTCGTGGTTGTCTCGCCGGTGGTGGTGGTCGTCGTGGACGGAGGCGTCGCGGCGGGCGCCGCCGCAGGCGCCGAGGAGTAGACGAACGCGTCGATCACGAGCGTCGCCTGGATCTGCGGAAACTTCTTCGGGCTCTCGTTGAACGCGAGCGTGTCGACGGAGAACAGCCGGCCCGTGGCGTCGAGGCGGCCGGCGTGCACAGTCACGAGCGAGCGCAGCCGGTAAAGGAAATCGGCGAGGTTGTAGAAGTTGCCGTTGAAGGTGACCGAGATGGGGAGCACGGAGTAGCTGCCGACGGCGGCAATCGCCTGCGGCGAGATCGAGTCGAAGCTGATGCCCGTGTCGCGTGCGAGCTGGCTGAGCTCGAGGACGACGTCGGGCATGTCCGTCTTCGTCGGCATTGCCTTGGCGAGGCGGTAGACGTCGGCAACCTCGATCTTCGGCGCCGAACGCGCCGCGGCCACCTGCTGGTGATAGGCGTCGATCTTCTCCTGCACGTCCTGCGACTGGCGCTTCAGGCTGCTGACCTTCCCGGACTGCGGATGGACGAGGAGGAACCACGCCGCGAGGCCGAACACCAGCAAGCCGGCGACGACTACGCCGATCTGAGCGTTCTGCGAGAGCTTGCCTTTCACGTGCCGCCCCCGGTCGCCGGCGCGATGTCGGCTGCGATGTTGAACTCGACGACCGGCTGGTTGCCGACCTTCGAGCGCGTCGAGCTGATCAGCTGGACGTTCGTCAGGTCGGGGATGACCTGCAGGCGCGAAAGGAGCCGGGCGACACCGTCGTGCGAGTACGTGCGCCCCGCGATCGTGAACATCGACGGCACCGTGCTTCCTCCGGTGCTCGAGGCGTTCGTCGCGGGCGAGATCGGCGACTTCGCGGTCAGCGAGGTGAGCCAGACGTCGTCAGGCAGGACGAGCGAGAACTCGCGGAAGACGCGGTCCCACGAGACGCGGCTCGACATCGCAGTCGTCAGCGCGCCCACGCGCGCGCTCTGCTCGCCGGCGAGCTGCTGCTGAGCAGAGCTCGGCCCGGGCGGTGGCGGCGGCAACGCCTCGAACTGCCGGTTGAGGTCGTCGAGGTTGCGCCTTGCGGCGGCGACCTTGCCGCTGCCCATCATGAACATGGCGCCAAGGACCGCGACGACGAGCAGTCCGGTGCAACCGCCGACCAGGACCGGCAGGCTCTCCTTTCTGACCTTGCGCTGACCGTGGTCGCGCGGGAGGAGGTTGACCGCACGCATCGCTAGTCCTCGATCCCGAGGCCGATGGCGACGGCCAGCGAGCCGACCTGCTCCGCCTCGCCGACCTTCTTCGAGACCTTCATGCGGCCGAGCGGGTCACCGACGCGCACGCGGACGCCGATCAGGCGCTCGAGCTCGCCGGACAGCCCGGCAAGGTGCGCAGTCCCGCCGGTGAGGACGATCTCGCCGATGCCGAGCGATCCCGGCTGGTTCTGGTAGTACTGGAGCGAGGAGACGAGCTCTCGCGCGAAGGTCTGGATCGCGCGGCGCATCGCGTCCCGTGCCTTCTGTGCCTGCTCTGCGGTGAGCCCTTCGGGAACCATCTCGTCCGTCAGCGCAAGCGCACGCTTGACGGAGTCGACCTCCGACGGCGCTGCGTCGAGCGCGCGCGCGATCGCGACGTTGAGCGCGGAGCCGCCCCACTCGAGCACACGCGTGAACTCGCAGATGCGCCCGTCGGAGACGGCGAAGGTCGAGCGGTCGTGTCCGATCGCGACGGCGACGAGCGCAGCGTCTGCCTCGGCGTCGCCGAGCGGAGCCTGCAGGGCACGCAGGAGCGCGAATGCCTCGAGGTCGATCCCCACCAGCGAGATGCCCGCCTTCTTGCACGCCTCGACGTAGCGGTCGATCAGGTCGCGGTACGCGACGACGAGCAGCACACGCTTCGTCGGCTGGCCGTCCTCGCTCGTTCCGTCACCGAGCACCTGGTAATCGAGGACGGCCTCGTCGATCGGGATCGGCAGCGTCTCCTGTGCGCGGAACCGGATCGCGTTCGTCAACTGCTTGTCGTCGTCGATGCCGGCGATGTCGAACGTGCGCACACCGATGCGGTTGTTGGCGATGCCGAGCCGGACGCCCTTCTTGGGAAGGTTGTTCTTTGCGAAGAAGTCTTTGAGGGCCTCGGCGAGCGCGTCGGGGTCCCGGAGCTCACCGCCGACGACGATGCCCGGCTCGAGCGGTGTCCGCGCGATCTGAAGCAGCTCCGCCGAGCCGTTGTTCGCGACGCGCGCGGCGGCGAGCTGTGAGGCGCCGATCTTGAGGCCGGTGATCCGCTTGGCGCCCCGGCTGCCGCGCGCAGCCTTGACCTTCGGCTGCTTCGGAGCCTTCACCTTCTTCTGCTTCTTCTCCTTCGGTTGCTTCGGCGGCTTCGGCGCACGCTCGGCCTTCGGCGCCTTCTCCTTCTTCTTGCCGCCGATCTCCGCCTTCCAGAACGGGACCTTCTTGTCGGGATCCGGCGCGGGCTCAGGCGTGTCCGCGACCGCGTCAGCCTTCTGCTTAGGCGCCTTGCCCTTCTTCTTGCCGCCGATCTCCTTCTTCCAGAACGGGACCTTCTTCTCTTCCTGCTCCTGGTTCTCCGCGGCCGGCAACTCATCCACCGTCACCGGCGCAGGCGTTGCGCTCCACGTCTGCGTCGGCGGCGCGACCTCGGGCTGAGCGCTCCACACCTGCGCAGAAGGCTCCGCCTCGACCGGCTCGGGAACGACGGCAACCGGTTCCGGCGCGGCAGGCTCGCTCGCAACGGGCTCTTGCGGACCTGGCTCAGGGACAGTCCCTCCGACAGGTCCCGAATCGTCAGCGACCGCCGCAGGCTCGTCAGCGACCGGCTCGAGCTCGCTCTTCCGGCCGAACGAGACCGCGCGCGTCCACGCCGGCTCCTCGTCCGCTACTGGCTCCTCCGGACCCGGCTCGGGGACAGTCCCCTCGACAGGTCCCAAATCGTCAGCGACCGGCTCGGGGTCGGCCTTCCGGCCGAACGAGACCGCACGCGTCCACGTCTCCTCCTCCGCCGCAACCGGCTCCTCCGGACCCGCCTCGGGGACAGTCCCCTCGACAGGTCCCAAATCGTCAGCGACCGGCTCGGGGTCGGCCTTACGGCCGAACGAGACCGCGCGCGTCCACGTCTCCTCCTCCGCCGCAACCGGCTCCTGCGGACCCGGCTCGGGGACAGTCCCCTCGATAGGTCCCAAATCGTCGGCGACCGGCTCGGGGTCGGCCTTACGGCCGAACGAGACCGCGCGCGTCCACGCCGGTTCCTCGGCCGCGACAGTTTCGTCGGCCACCGGCTCGTCGGCGACCGGCTCCGTCTTCTTTTTCCGTCCGAAGCTGAGCTCTTTCTTCCAGATCGAGGTCGGCTCGTCGCCGTCGCCCGCCTGCCTCTCGGGCTCCTCGTTCTCCTTGCGCTTGCGCCCGAAGGAGATCTCCTTCTTCCAGATCGACTCGTCGCCCATTCCTAGC
>Ga0126383_10003219_pt1 | contig 10745 bp, 7 predicted proteins | sample PanSoiMetPlot_35_FD_96882 | JGI IMG/M metagenome (GOLD analysis project Ga0126383, IMG submission 96882) | Tropical forest soil microbial communities from Panama - MetaG Plot_35 | ecosystem: Environmental > Terrestrial > Soil > Tropical forest > Bulk soil | place: Panama | collected 2016-02-17
CGCCGATGTCGCCTTCGTTTTGCACGTAGCCTTCCGGCGTGATGTAACGCTGGATGTTGTGCGAATCAATGCCGTACGAACCCATGCCGACGGGGTCAGGCGTGGGACGCCGTTTGAGCAATTCGTGTTCGGTCATCACGTACGATCCGATCATCCGCCGCGCTTCACGAACATAGATCTGACGCGGCCAATTGCCGTTGTCTTTGAATTCATCTCTGGCCAGCCCCCATCGGCGCATCTCCGTCCGCACATCCTCGGGCACGCGCGGGTCGTTGGCGATGAAATAGAGCCAGCCTTTCTGATAAGTCTCATGCTCACGGATGATCTCGCGGCGTCGTTCATATGACGCCTCCGGATAATCGTAGTTGTAACCGATGTTGTCCGTGCTCATCGGCCCGTGATTGTTGGTGTCGGTCTTGCGATTGGGGATGCGGTCGAACTTCTGAAATGTCTCGCGCCAGCCGGCGTAGAAGATCCGAACGAGCAATTCAAATTGTTTTGGATCATAACCGGCAGGTTTGGGAAATGGGACCCGATTGTCGGGATGATCGGTCAGGCACATGCGAAAGCAATAGGCCTGCACTTTCTTGTCGCCCTGCCCGTATTCGCCCGGCGGCTCGGCGCTGATACGCGGTAACACGCCGCTCCCGGGATCGCCGGGAACGACATACGGGCTGATCTTCTCTTTCACCGCGCCGAAATGGTGGCGGTGGTTCAACACGCCCGTCTGCACACCGTTCCATTTCTCGCCGTAAACGCTCATCGCCTCGCGGCCCACGTGGTAATCCACGCCCGCGGCCGCCATCAGGTCTCCCTCGTAGGTCGCGTCAATGAACATTTTGCCCGCGTAGCGTCTGCCGCTGAGCGTCGTGATCGAAGTGATGCGAGAGCCGTTCTTCTTCACTCCATTCTTGCGATCGAGCCATTCGTTACGATGGACTGGGATCTTGTGTTCCCTGATCAGTTCTTCAAAAACCTCCTCGGCGATGTGCGGTTCGAAGATCCACATGGTGCGATGCTCGCCGTCAATCGCCGGCGTGCCCTGTCCCTTATTCCCATAATCCTCACGCTTCTCCCACTTCCAGACCGCGGGATGGTCATAACGCTTCCAGACGCGGTGGTAAAACTCGCGCGCCAGCCCGCCGATGACCGCTTTGTCTCCAGTGTCAGTGAAACCCAGTCCGCCGCTGGATAGCCCGCCCAGATGCTTGTCCGGCGAGACGATGATGACCGTCTTGCCCAGCCTCTTTGCCTGTACCGCCGCCGTGACCGCCGCCGCAGCGCCCCCGTACACGACCAGGTCGTAGTTGGGCGCCGATTGAGTCACCGCGGGCGTATCGATGAATAGAAGCAGAAAAACTATTAAGAGATGACGCATGGATTCCTCCTTGATTGTAATTGGCGGTCTTACGCGCGCCGACAGTCACCGAGACCACGATCGCCTTGCAAATTAACCGGCCGGCGGCGTTGAAGCAATAAGCGGCCGGGCGCAGTATAATCACGCGCCATGAAATTCTCCTTCACTCTTCCTGATAATCGTGAATTCGATGTGGCCGGATTCGGTCTCAACGCGGTAGATCATCTGGTGACGATCCCGCGCTTCCCTTCTTTCAATACCAAAGTCCGTTTGACCGATCACCGGCAGATGTCCGGCGGGCAGGTCTCGTCGGCGATGGTCGGGGCGCGCCGATTAGGATTGCGCGCCAGTTACATCGGCAAGGTCGGTTACGACAACGAAGGCCGGATGTTGATCGAATCGCTGCAGAAAGAGGGCGTTGATTGCGGCGCCGTGATGATCGCAATGGGCGCCAAAACTCAGGGCGCCGTGATCATCATCGAACAATTTTCGGGCGAACGGACCATCCTCTGGTACCATGACGACGGCACGCGCATCGCTCCCGAAGAGTTGAAGCGCGAGATGATCGCGCGCGCGCGCGTTTTGCACATTGACGGTTTCGACACCGAAGCCGCGATGCAGGCCGCGCGATGGGCGCACGAAGCCGGAATGCCGGTGACGATTGACCTGGACACGGCTTATCCTGGAATTGACGACCTGCTGCCGATGGTTGATTGTTTGATAACCTCGCAGGGGCTGGCGAACGAGCTGACCGGGACTATGGACGAGCAGCAGGCGCTGAGGAAGTTGAACGAGAGATACGGCTGCTATCTGGTGGCGATGACGCAGGGCGCGCGCGGCGCGCTGGCGTATGTTGAAAATCAATACATCGCCTCGCCGGCTTTTCGCCCGCCGGTCATTCGCGACACGACAGGCGCCGGCGACGCGTTCCGCGCCGGGTTCATTTACGGATTGTGCAAAGGCTACAGCATCGAAGAGACGATGCGCGCGGCGAACGCCGTGGCCGCGCTGCAATGCCGCGAACTCGGCGCGCGTGACGGATTACCGACCGAAGATGAGTTGCGGCGATTCCTCGCTTGAGTGTACGCTGAACTTTCAGTTCGCCGTCGGCATCATTGATAGAAGCTATCAAGAATTCAATGCGCGAGCCGCAGGGCCGCCGGCGAACTGACAGTTCGCCTCACACTGGTGGTGTTTATGTCGAAATGGAAACCACGACGCGGACGCGGCCAAACCCGCCCGCTACCGCTCAACATACGTAACCGCATTGATGACGCCGAGGCGTTGATCGATAAGAACCGATACGTGGAGGCGCTGGAAATTCTCGACCCACTCGCCTCTAAATATCCCGACCGGCTTGAGATCGTCGCTTCACAGGCGATGTGCTATTTCCATCTGGGCGATGGGGTTGAATATCTGGAAGCGAGTCTGAAGCTGCGCCGGATGCTGCCAAACCAGCCGGAGGCGTTGTTGTCGCTGGCCCAGGCCTATTTAATGAACGAGCGGTTCGCGCTGGCGCGGCGCGTCTATCTGCAATTCCTCGAACGCTGGCCGAAGGGCGAAGACGCCGAAGATGCGCGCGAGGCGCTGCGAATATTGGAGCCTCAATTGGGACTGATGCTGGCGATGATCAATCTGCCCGGCGAGGAGCGATACGAGGCGGCTGAGCTGCACGAGGAGTCGCAGGTCTTGATGGAGCAGGGTCACGTGGCCCAGGCTCGCGCGGCGGTGGGCAAGCTGCTCGAACGGCTGCCCGGCTTCGTTCCGGCGCTCAACAATCTCAGCCAGATGCAACACCTCGACAATCAGCCCGGCGAAGCTATAGCGACAGCCGAACGCGTGTTGGAACTCGATCCGCAAAATTATCACGCGCTGGGCAATCTGGCGCGATACCTGTTTTTGCAGGGGCGAGTTGATGAAGCGAGGCGCGTGGCTGAACGGTTGCAAGCCGCGCAATCTAACCGCGACGACATCTGGATCAAGAAGGCTGAAGCGTTCAGTTTTCTCGGCGATGATCGGGCCGTGCTGGCAGCGTTCGATGACGCGCAGGCGGCGGGCGCGCTCGAAAGGTTGTTGAACAGCGAGATGCTTTATCACCTGGCCGCGGTTGCGGCATGTCGATTGGGGCAGGAGGAACGCGCGCGCGAATTGTGGTGGCAGCGCCTGGAAGCGGGGCCGGGCTCCGAACTCCCCAAAGCTAATCTCGAGGATTTGAGAAGGCCTGTGGGCGAACGCAACGGGCCGTGGGCATTCACACTCGACTACTTTCTGTCGCGGCGCGCGCTCGATGAGATGATCAGAGAAACCGGCAGAGACATCCGGCGACATAAGGCTGACTTTGCTGACGCGATACAAGCCTATGCGCGACGCCATCCTGAGATCACACACCTGATCCCTTACCTGCTCGAACGCGGCGATCCCATCGGGCGCGACTTCGCCATCAAGCTGGCAAGCTTCATCAAAACGCCGGAGATATTGGCGGTGTTGCGTGACTTCGCGCTCGGCCAACAAGGGACCGACCAGATGCGAATGGAAGCCGCGCAGGCCGCCACTCAAGCCGATTTGTTGCCCAGCGGCGCAAACGCGCGCATGTGGATCAAAGGCAAATGGCAGGAGATTATGATGCTCGGCTTCGAGATATCCTATGAGCCAAATGAAGAAAACAGGTTGGCGCCCAAAGTCGAGCGTCTGGCCGTGGGCGCGATGGAGGAAATCAAATCCGGCGACCCGGTCAAGGGCGAACGATTGATCAAACAGGCGATCGAGCTGGCGCCCAATAACCCATCCCTGCTCAACAACCTGGCTGCGGCTTATAGCAGGCAGGGTAAAGTTGAAGAGGTTCGCAATCTGAAGGCGGAGATCCGTCAGAGATTTCCCGACTACTTCTTCGGGATCACCAACGAAGCATTGACTCTGGCGTGGGGTGGCAAGCCTGACGAAGCCGAAGAGTTAATCAAGCCGCTGCTCCAACGCAGGCGGCTGCATGTCACCGAATTCACTTCGCTGTGCAGGGCGCAGATCGAGATCGCAATAGCGCGCAGGAACCGCAAGGCCGCGCAGGGCTGGATTCAAATGTGGGAGTCGGTTGAACCTGACGACCCGAATCTGGAAATCCTGCGTTCGCAAGTGGAGCGCCCGCGACTGCGCGACCTGCTCGAGCGCCGGTGGCCACGGTAGACAACCGAGCGGCGCATCAAGTAAATTCAGGCTTACTTCCCTAATCAATCAATTGAGGAATCATCAGCTATGTTACGCGCAGGCATAGTCGGTCTGCCGAACGTCGGCAAATCAACGCTATTCAACGCTCTTACCGCGACGCGCGGAGCCGAGAGCGCCAATTATCCTTTCAGCACCACGGGTACGAACGTCGGCGTGGTCAACCTGCCCGACGCGCGACTCCGACCTCTGGCCAAAATCGCCAAGACCAGCAAGATCGTATACGCCACGGTCGAATTCGTTGACATCGCCGGATTGGCCAAAGGCGCGAGCCGCGGCGAGGGGCTGGGTAATCAGTTCCTCCATCACATCCGCGAGACCGAATTAATCGTCCACGTCGTGCGCTGCTTTGAAGACGAGAACGTCGTCCACGTCGAAGAAACGATCAATCCGCGACGCGATATCGAAACGCTCAACCTGGAACTGATCCTGGCCGATCTGGCCACGGTCGAAAAACGGCGCGAGCGGGTGACCAAGCAGGCCAAGGTCGGAGACAAAACCGCCAAAGAGGAGTTGGACTTGCTAGATAAACTGCAGGCGGCTTTCGACGACGGCAAACCGGCGCGGCTCGCCGGGCTGACCGAGGATGAAAAGGCGAAGGCCTATCATCTCTTCCTGCTGACGATGAAGCCGATGATCTACGTCGCCAACGTCTCGGAATCCGATCTGAGCAAACCCGAGACGGATTTCATCCGCCAAGTTCGCGAGCATGCCGAGAGCGAGGGCGCGGATTACGTCGTCATCAGCGCGCAGCTCGAAGCCGATCTGGTTGACCTGGAGCCTGAAGAGCGCCCGGAATATTTGACCGGCCTGGGTGTGACTGAGACCGGCCTGGGTAAACTGATCCGCGGCGCCTATCACACGCTCGGCCTGATCTCATATTTCACCGCGGGCGAGAAGGAGGCGCGCGCCTGGACGATTCGCAAAGGCGCGAAGGCGCCCGAAGCCGCCGGAGAGATTCATTCCGACATCGAACGAGGATTCATCCGCGCCCAGGTCATCGCATACAACCACTTGATCGAAGCCGGCTCGGAAGTCGCAGCGAAAGAGAAAGGATGGATGCGGCTGGAAGGCAAAGAATACATCGTGCAGGACGGCGACGTGATCGAATTTCGGTTCAATGTTTGATGATGCCAGAGCGAGATACTAGATGTCAGATGTCAGATGTCAGCGCCCCCTCAAGGAGAACGACTATGGCAGACAAAAAATCAGAGATCAAAAGTCACCGAGATTTGATAGCCTGGCAAAAGGCAATGGATTTGGTAGTCGAGGCATACAAGGTAAGCCGAGACTTTCCAAAGGAAGAGTTATACGGATTGACAAGCCAAATGCGTCGCGCTGCAGTATCAGTCCCAGCCAATATTGCGGAAGGGCAAGGCAGACGGTTAGGGGGTGAATTCGCACACTTCCTGGGAAATGCAAGAGGCTCGCTATTGGAATTGGATACCCATCTGGAGATCTCGCTGCGTTTGGGGTATATCGAACAAAAGCGGTACCAGCCAGTTCAAGCCCAAATTCAGGAGGTAGGTCGAATACTCAATGGGCTTTTGCGATCAATCGAAAATTAAGACTCAATCTCAACCGCCGAAAATCGAGGATCTGCTTCAACAACAAAACTCACTGACATCTGACATCTGACATCTGACATCTGACATCTAGTATCTGACATTTTTCACCCGAGCTTCAGCCGGCTGTTTTTCGACTTATACCTGCTGTCACTCAGCACCGTATTGTCTGTCAATCTGGTCTTGCCGAAATAGGCCGCGACCGAGACGAGCGCGTTCTGGTCGGTCAAATCATCGAGCTGATCGAGATGCTCTGTGTCGGTGATCGCTATGTAATCAATGCGCGCCAGCGGCGCTCTTTCAATCTCCTTGCGCATGGCTTTGATGATCCGTGAGGGGTTGCGTTCACCGTCATTGAACATCTCTGCGGCCAGCGTCAACGCGCGATATAGCACCGGCGCGGCGAGCCGCTCATCATGTGAAAGGCGGCGGTTTCGTGACGAGCAGGCCAGACCGTCCTCTTCGCGCGCAATCGGCGTGACCACGACTTCGACCGGCAGGCTCAGATCGCGGACGAGTTTTTTAACGATCACAACCTGCTGGGGGTCGCGTTGACCGAGGAAGACGAACTTCGGGTGCACGATGTTGAATAAAAGGCTCAAGGCCGTGGTCACGCTGCGGAAATAGCCCGGGCGGGACAGCCCTTCGAGTTTGTCGCTCAAACCTTCGACCTCGACGTGAGTGGCGAATCCCGGCGGATACATTTCCTCGTAACTCGGCGCGAAGATGTAATCAACGCCGATCGGCGCCAGTTGGTCGGCGTCGCGGGCCAGATCGCGTGGGAACTGCTCGAACTCCTTCTCTGAGCGGAACTGCGCGGGATCAACAAAGATCGAAACAACAACTGTGTCGGCCATCCGGCTGGCGTCGCGCACCATACTGAGATGGCCCTCATGCAACGCGCCCATCGTGGGAACAAACCCGATCGAGCGGCTCTCCTCCCACAACTTGCCCGAAACTACTCGCATGCGCGCGGCTTTAGTAATAATTTCCATAAGCGCCCTTTCAAGAAACGCTGAAAACAATTGAAGCGCCAACCTCTCCGGCCGGCGCTTCACGTGTAAATCGAGCTATTCCCGTCAAATTCGTTTGGCCTGCTCATGCGACATCCTCTGCGACAGCAGGGGCGACAGGACTGACACTCCGATTCAATTTGGGGATGATCTAAGCTGAATTGCGGCGCCGCAAGACAAGTCATCGAAAAGCTCGCTTCTGTTTATTATGACGACACGGCTGCAATTATATGCCGACGCGCGCGCTTTGCAATGACCGATCACCCCGCATAAATCAGCGCGGGGGCCGAATCGTCCAATTCGTCCAGGAGCTGCTTAATCGTCCTGCCGAGGACCGGATGTCGGAGTTCCGGCGCGATCTCGGCGAGTGGCGCAAGCGCGAATCTCCGGAGGTGCAATCGAGGGTGAGGCAGCGTCAGCGCGACGCCGTCACGAACGCCGTCCAGCGCCAGGCCGTCAAAGAGCAGCAGGTCAATGTCTATTGTGCGCGCGCCTTTCGGAATCAATCGCTCGCGGCCCAGACGCGTCTCCACGTCGAGACAAAGTTTGAGCAGTGAAAACGGCTCGATCCGTGGCGCGCGGACGGCGACGGCCAGATTCAAAAAATCGGGCTGGTCGAGATAATCAACCGGCTCGGTCTCGTATATTGATGACAGGGCGTGAACGCGCAGGCCGGCGTCGCGGAGCGCCTTAAGAGCCCGCAACAGGTTGGCGGCGCGATCATCCAGGTTCGATCCCAGACCCAGATAAGCCGTTGTCAATCGCTTTGCATCGCTTAATTCCATCTATTACACTCCCGCCACTCCGGAATTGCTGTGGCGGCGTTAATCATCCTAACCCGTTAATCCTGCCGATTCATTACAATCCGATATGATTAGTGAGACACAGAACGAAATCGAAAAGAGCAAAACCAATTATCACAAGGCACAGGCCATCGTCGAGTTCTCCCTGCAATCTTTTCCCGTCGAGCGTGAGGAAGAACTCGACGCGGAGCGGGTCAGGGAGAGATTGAAACTGGAGGCGAAGGAAAATCTGGCTCTGCTTCCCGGGGACTTCTTCGCGCGGCGACGCGAGGTCGAGATTACCATCGTTATGCTCTCTTACCGCCGCCTTGATCGAACCATCAGCGCGATCAAGGCCCTCAAGGAGAATGTGGGCGTCCCGTTCAAGCTTCTGCTGGTAGACAACGATTCAGGGCCGGAGGCGCGAGCGAAGCTCAGTGAGGTCTGCGCCGCTCACGATTTCATCGAGCTGATATTACTGGAGGAGAACCTTGGGTGCGCCGGCGGGCGCGATTACGCGATGCGGCGCGTGCAAACTCACTACGCCATGCTGATCGACAACGACATCGAGGTCTTGCCCGGCGCGGTGGAGCATCTGCTGCGCTGCCTCGAAACCAACCCACAAGCCCTGGCCGCCACCGGCAAAGTCATCCTGCCCGACGGCTCGATCCATTTGTGCGGCGGCGGCTATCGAATCGAAGACGGCGTTCTGAATTTCGAGTTATTTGGCTTCGGGCGCAGATTCGAGGATTGGGCCGGCGAATCGGGGCCATGCCAATGGGTCCCGGGATGTCTGACGCTGCTTCGCCGCGAAGCTCTGATTGACTGTCCTTACGATCTTGGCATGCGCAACTATTACGAAGATCTGGAGTGGTGCTACCGGCTCAACCAATCAGGCGTCGGACCGGGCGAAGGGGCTTTCCGACGCGTCGTCGAATCGGTCGCGTTGCATTATCACGAGACGAAAGACCTGAACAATTCCCTGCCCGTCGAGCAGAGACGGAAGGCCGCGATGAAGTACATCGAGACCATCGCTTACTTTTACAAAATTCACGGACTGGTGATTCCGAACATTTTCAATTACGTCCCCGAGCTCGGAACGCAATCTTCTCCCATCAGCAGGTTATCCGCCCGGCTCTTCCTCACACTGACCAACACCCAGGGAACCGGATGGATTCTGGAGAAATGGAACAGCGGCGAGTTGGTCCCTCTCTTTTCGGGCGGTTTTGGAGACGAAATGGGGCGCCAAGAATGCAAGAGGAAGATCGCCGAGCTGGAGAAAAGTCTGGCTGAGTTGGAGAAGACCCTGAAGGATATTTATCAGTCCAAACACTGGAAGCTCTTTGACCGTTACTGGCGGGTCAGACAGTCCATCTTGAATCTTCTTCCGGGCGGCAATGGATAAATGGTAATGTGACGATCGAATGGTTGATCGGAACAGAACAATTTCATTGAATCCGTCTGACCCTCCATCCGGCGCGGTAGTCTCGGCGGCGGGCGCGGCGCGCGCGCGCTCAGGCCATCTGTGGATTTACCGCAGCGATGTCACGCGGAAACCGCAAGCCGAAAGCGGATCAATCGTGCGCGTCGTCGATCATCGCGGGCGATTCATCGCGCGGGCGCATTATGGCAAAGAGTCCGAGATCACGCTTCGAATAATTTCAAAAGAGGATGTCGAGATTGACCGCGAGTTCTGGCTGGCGCGTTTGCGCGCCGCGGCCGCCTGGCGCGACCGCGTGGTCAGCGATACCGACGCTTACCGCCTGGTTCACGCTGAAGGCGACCTGCTGCCGGGCCTGGTCATTGATCGTTACGGCGATTGTTTCGCGCTGCAGACGCTCACCAGAGGAATGGACGCGCTGAAGACGATGTGGGTCGAGACGCTGGTCGAAGAATTCCGTCCGCGCCTGATCGTCGAACGCAACGACGCCAAAGTTCGCCAACTCGAAGGGCTGCCGATGATCAACAGCGTTCTCTATTCCAACGCAGGGCAAACTGTCAGTTCGCGCATGACCTCGGAAGGCGCTGATCAATCCGCTGTAGGGCATACTGTCGGTTCGCCCATGACCTCGAAAGGCGCTTATGGAGATGGCCAGGGCAAACTGACAGTTTGCCCTACAGCGGGCGCCGATCTTTTCATCACCGAGAACGGGATCAAATTTCGGATCGACCTTCTCGAAGGACAGAAGACCGGCGCGTTCCTCGATCAGCGCGAAAACCGCGCGGCGGCTATGCGCTACGCGCGCGGGCGCGGGCTCGATTGTTTCAGCTTCCACGGCTCGTTCGCGCTTCATTTGGCGAGAGGCTGCGAAAGGGTGACCGCCGTTGACATCTCCGAGCCGGCCATCGAACGCGCCCGCCGCAACGCCGAGCTCAACGACGTCGCCAATATCGAATTCATCGTGGCCAACGTCTTCGACCTGCTGCGCGATTACGACGACGCCGGCGAACGCTTCGACACGATCGTGCTCGACCCTCCGGCCTTCGCTAAGAATCGCGGCGCGGTCGAGGCGGCGCTGCGCGGCTACAAGGAGATCAACCTGCGCGCGCTGCGATTGTTGAATCCAGGCGGCGTATTGATCACCTGCTCGTGTTCATATCACATCGGCGAGGAACTGTTTCTGAAGACGCTGGCCGAAGCCGCGCGCGACGCCGGTCGCGACGTTCAGATCGTCGAGAAACGCGCGCAATCACGCGACCATCCGATCCTACTCAGTGTGCCCGAAACTTATTATCTGAAATGCGTTGTGGCCAGGGTGATGAATTGAGGATCGCAAGAAAGAAACTCATCCACAAAGTCACACAAAGGAAC
>Ga0126383_10003221_pt1 | contig 10743 bp, 8 predicted proteins | sample PanSoiMetPlot_35_FD_96882 | JGI IMG/M metagenome (GOLD analysis project Ga0126383, IMG submission 96882) | Tropical forest soil microbial communities from Panama - MetaG Plot_35 | ecosystem: Environmental > Terrestrial > Soil > Tropical forest > Bulk soil | place: Panama | collected 2016-02-17
CATGACAATCATTCATCAACCGGAAACCAAGACCTTCGGAGTACGAATCGATTGGGTTGACACTAACTCGTCGGCTGATCTTTTCGGCATCAAGCCCGGTGACATCATCACTGACCTGGACAATATTCCGATTCGCACGCCTGATGAGTTTTATATGCGCGTGCGGCGCACAGTTCCCTACACGACGGTGAATATCACTTTGCTGCGCGATGCGGTGAAGATGGTGATTCCCGTCAAAATCGGCAAAGCCTAGCGCGTCATATATTCGCGCATCTTGTTTTCCATTTCCCGCCGCGCATCTTCGCGATCATCTTCGCTTTCGTCTGCTTCAAAAGCTTCAAATAACGCGTACGGCTGTTCTGCAGCCAGACGCAATTCCCAGGCTTCGCGTCCGGCACTCGCAGCTCGGGCAAACCAGAGCGCATCAATTTCAGCCTGGACGATCGTCGCATGGGGAAAAGCTTCAGCGATCTGATGATGTTCTTCTTCCGTTAGAGTTAACGTCAGGACTCGGCGCAGTTGCCAACCGTGCTTCTGGTAATTAGCAAAAATCTCTTGGGCCAGGCCGAGGTTCATCAGGGAGGAGTATAGCGGAAGTTCACTTGAACCTGGACAATTACGATCCTCACGTTGCTCGTCGGCAAGCCCGCCCGTATGATTGCTGATTCATGGCTACTGCCAATCTTAAGTCGCCCTTCTATCGTGCACTCGCCGGCGCCCTGGAACAGCGGGAAATAGCTTTGACTGAGCTTTGTCCGGACGGGGACGTCGTAGCGCGCCGCGTGCTGCATGACTATGGGGCAATGTTTGTCGCCGCTGACTCGGTTTTGCCGCCGCCGGCTTGCGTCTTCACTAGTGAGGAGCAGGTCAAACAGTTTCAGGAACAGGCCGGATGGAATGCGGAAAAGATCGGCAGCGCGACCATTGAATTGCAGCCGGCCGCGATGGACGCCTTGCTGCGCGCCCGCACCGTCGCTGCTAACGAAGGACTGAACATTTCGCCGCGGGATGGCGCGGAAGGCGCCGGTCGTAACTATGCCGACACGGTGCGCCTGTGGAACTCACGTTTCCTGCCCGCGCTTGATCATTGGCAACGTGCCGGCCGGCTGGCGGCGGATCAGGCTGACCGTTTGCTGGGCTTACCGATAAATCAACAGGTAGCGGAGGTGCTCGAGCTGGAAAAGGAGGGCATCTTCTTCAGCAAAGACCTTTCGAAATCGGTGCTCTACTCAATAGCGGCGCCGGGCACCTCGCAACACATCGCGATGCTCGCGTTTGATGTCAATGAATTCCTCGATGAACGTGTGCGCGAAATCATGGCGGCTGAAGGTTGGTTTCAAACGGTGCTTAGCGACTTGCCACATTTTACTTTCCTCGGCCTGGCAGAGAGCGAATTGCCCAATCGCGGTCTGAAGGCCGTGGAAGTCAATCGCCAGACATTTTGGATCCCGGACGTCGGCTAAGCTCCTGGCATCCGCGAGTGTCCAGCTGACATCGTATTCGCTTGAAGTCGTCCCCAATTTTGGAGTGCAGTGACTGATCACCGCTTTTACGGAATTGGGAGAATAGGGCGGCGACGAGTCGGCGCACTCCAGATGAGGATCTCGTCACCTAATCGCGATTTTGCGGGCTCGCGCTCGTCGCTGTAACATGGTTCAGCTGCAACCGCTGGTTTCCCGATTATCATTTTACACATGCTTAGAAATGTACTTTTAGTCGCTGTTCTCTTCGCGTTTACGGGCACCCTGTGGGCCCAGGTACCACCCCGCCCCACCCCGTCGCCGGCCCCCCAGACTCGGCCTGCCACGCCCTTCGATTTAAACGATTATGGCGTGCAACTCCAGCCGGATGCGCGATTGATCATCATGATGGCAGCTTTGGATGCGGCTGGTTTTGATCCTACGCCTGCCGGTAAAGAGCCATCGGCGTTTCGCCGGCTGGTGCGCAAAGATCAAGAGACGCTTGATCCCGCCCTACGTGAGCGCATGAAAAATTTCTTTGAGCGGAACAAATTGCCGGCACCCGCTACCGCCGCCGATCAGGCAGCGCGTTACGTGTCGCTGGCGTACGCGATTGGCCAGCCGCCCTTGCTCGACATTCCTGAGCGCTCAGATGACTTGCCGGGCGGCGTGCTGGAAGTGCTCGACTTCGCGCCGATGGTGCGCGACTTCTATCACAAGTCCGGAATTGACGAGCGCCTCGTTGGTTACATGAGGGCTTATCAGGCAGAAGGCGATCGCTTGCGCCCCCAATCAGCCGAGATGGTGCGCGCCGTGCTTTCGTATCTGCACACCCGTCCGATCATGGTGACCACTGAGCGCGTGCGCGTGAAGACTCCCGACAAAAAGAAGAGCAACACGCTCGTTTATTCCACCCGCGAACACGATCGGCACTTCTATATCGTTCCGGATCTGCTGGCCGCGCCCGGCGCCGTGAACTTTCGGGTGATCGCCGACGATTACTACGCCATTGTGCCCGAAGGCACAGACCCGACTTCATCGGAAATCCGCCACGCATTCCTGCAGTTCGTGATCGATCCGCTGGTCCTGAAATTTAATAAAGATATTTCGGCACAGCGCGATCAGATCAAGCAACTGATCGATTTGCGCACGAAAGCGGGCGCAACAGTTTCACCTGATGTATTTGTCGTGGTCGGACACTCGCTGGTGACCGGGGCCGAAGCGAGATTCGATGAAGCGATGCGGCTGACTGAAGTGACCAGGCTCCAGCGCCAGCGTGTGCAGCAAGCCAAGGATGACGCAGAGCGCAAAACGATCGCAACTCAGGCCGAATCGGCGCGCGCCGCCATTGCCGATGAAGCCGTCGCGCGACTGGCAGAAGAATATGAAGATGGTGCGGTCCTCGATTTCTTTTTCGCGGACCGGTTGCGGGATTTTCAAAGCTCGGGCTTTGATATCGCGAACTTTTTTGCGGAGATGCTCACGGGAATCGATCCAGCCAAAGAGAACACGCGTCTCACAGATGCCGCGACGGCGCGCAACCGTGCCGGCGAAGCGCGCAAAGCCCATCCGCATTATTCAGTCTGGCTGATCGATCCGGCTTTTGAGGCGCGCGCAACCGGCGAAATGTTACGCAACGCGACGCTGGTAAATAAGCTAAGAGAAGTTGAAAAACTATTGCAGACGCGGAATTACGAACAGGCTGACACCGATTTGAAAGCTCTGCTGCTCGAATACCCAGGTGAAGCGCGGCTACTTTTTACCATGGGTCAAACCGCGGTTTTATGGGCGCGCGATACTACTGATGATGACCTGCAAACGCAGCGATTGAATCGGGCGCTGGCGAATTATCGGCTGGCCGTCGCCGCCGCGACCCCGGAAACAGAGCAGGGACTCTTGTCGCGCGCGCACGAATCAATGGGCCGTATCCTGGCTTACCTTGATCAGAAGGACGAAGCCATGAAGGAGTTCGACGCCGCGATCAAAATCGGCAATGTCGCCGGCGGCGCCTACAATGATGCCCTGGCGGGAAAACGGAAGCTCGCGCAGCCGTAGCGCCTCGAGCATTTCTCCAACCCAGCCGTTACCGCCCGGGCCAATGAATTGTTTCATTCTGGCGGACTGATCTGATCGATCTCTTTTTCAATGAGCGGAAACAATCGCTGTCGCAGTCTGGCGACTAACTGATCGGCCTGGCGCACGTCTTCTTCAAGTCTAATCCGGCTCTGCACCGTCACGCTCAAAAGATTGTCGATACCTTTCTTATCGCTTTCCAGGACTCGACGTCGCGTATCGCGCATTTCGGCACTGCGGGTACCACCGACACCAACCATCGATCGCTCGATGTTCTCCGGACGCAAATCTTCGTCGAATTGGGCCATGCGGCTGCGATAGGCGGTCTCTTTCTCGATCAAGTCGATTAGTTGTTTCCGCAAAACCTCCGCGCGCTCCTCAGCATGCGTCAGCAGATCCAGATTGGTCGTTACCTTCTTCACACTGTCGACCGCGTTGTCCTCTTTCTTCTTGTCCGGCGATAAGAGTTCGTCACTAATCGTTTTCAGACGATTGTTCAAAGTCTGCAACGACTGCCGGAGTCCGGCCACTTCACCACTCAAGGGATCGGCGGAATTCTGCTGCGGAGTTTGGGCCAGCGCCGGCGCCGCGGCCAACGCACACACAGAAATAAAAAGCGAAACCGTGAGATGGGCTTTCATCGATTTTCCCTCCGTAAACCTAAGCGCAGACGTGCCTTTAAGCACGCAGTCCTCTGGCGAAAGTTCCCTTTATCATTTGTAGACACGAAAAAAACAGACGCGCCTATGGCAGCTTCAGCGTCTGGCGCGAGCTAAAAAAGTCTTCCCAGGTATTGCCTTGCTTCTTGATCAAAGCCGGTACATTCCGAATCGAGAAGTCAGAGATCCGGATGCCTTTCTCAATCTGCTTCCATGTCAGCGGCATGGAAACGGTCGCGCCGTCACGCGCCCGCGCGCTGAACGCCGCCGCAATTGTCTTGCCTCGCGCGTTCTGCATGGCGTCGACATATACCTGTTGCTTTTGCCGCTTCGCTAACGAGCGCTGCACCGTAGCAATCTCCGGCGCGCGGCGAGCTACTTCCGCCGCGAGTCCTTCCGCAATGGCCGCTATTTTGTGATAGTCAGACTTCGGTTTCAGCGGTAGATAAATGTGGACGCCCGAGGAACCGGAGGTCTTCGGAAATGCCGGGACTCCCAATTCATCAAAGACTTGTTTGCACAGGAGCGCGACATCCAAAACGTTTTGCCACGGCGCTTGCTTAGGATCGAGATCGAGCATCAGATAATCCGGCTGGTCCAGATGCTTGAGCGTTGAATGCCATGGGTGTTGCTCGATCGTGCCGAGGTTGACGAAGTGCAGCAGCGACCCCACGGTCGTGTACACGGAATAATTCACCTCGCGTCCTTCCTGATTGACCAGCTTGACCGTCTTGATGAATGCCGGTGCCGTGCTGGTGTCCTGCTGAAAAAACATCGGCGCCTTTATCCCGCGTGGATAACGCTGCAGGATCGCGGGACGATCTTTTAGGAACGGCATGATCAAAGAACCAACGTTCAGGTAATAACAAAGCAGATCGAACTTGGTGAGTTTCTCCGCCGGCCAGTAAATTCGATCGAGGCTGGTAAGCGCGACGCGCTCACCGTCGACATTAAGCAGCACGTCGCCCTTGGGTTCTTTGAGATTGAGAAAGGCGGCGACCGTAATTTCCTCTCTCCCCTTGGTCCCGGTGACCTTTACCCTGGTAGTCATCTGTTATTCCTCAGGTGTCGGCGATTCTAGCACTTCGGAATGAATCGAACTCTGCGATCTGTGTGGCCGATGATTGTGACGCCGCTCACCTGTAGGCGGAAATTAATCCTTGACGAGCAACCTGCCTACTGGCTAGACTGCGAATCATGAAAATGATTGTCAAAATCAATAACAGGGCTTGGTGGTGGAAAATTGCACCAATCGCTCAATATGCGGCGATTTTTGGACTCGCGCTGCTGCTCGTCCGGGACTGCTCGGCACAAAACCCGACCAGCAGAATGCTGCGGGGATTAATCGTCGATCCCGCGCACGCCACGATTGTAGGAGCGCGAATCAGCGTCGAAGATGCTCCTGATTACGCAGCCGTATCCAATACCAACGGCGAATTCTCCCTTGCGCTGGCCGCCGGGACCCATAAACTGAAAATCACGGCCGACGGCTTCGAAGCGGTCCACCGCACCATTACTATCGGCGCGAACGATTCCCCGCTTATCGAAATTGTCTTGCCGATTGCCGCCACGACCGCCAGTGTCACGATCAGCGGTGCTGACACCTTTGGTTACCGCACCGATACCTTGAGTAGTGCCACGCGGACCCTGACCGAGTTACGCAATGTACCCCAATCGATCGCCGTCGTCAGCAAACAGCAGATAAACGATCAATCAATGAAGAGTATCGCCGACGTGGTGAATTACGTGCCGGGGGTCATTTCGCATCAGGGAGAGAATAACCGCGACCAGTTGGTCATCCGTGGCGTCAGCAGCAGCGCTGACTTTTTCCTTAACGGTCTGCGCGATGACGTTCAGTATTACCGCGATCTCTACAACCTCGATCGGGTTGAGATCCTGAAGGGTCCGAACGCGATGATTTTCGGACGCGGTGGTGGTGGTGGTGTTGTGAATCGCGTCGCTAAGGACGCCGGATTTTCAAAGATTCGGGAATTTACTTTCGCCGGAGGATCTTTCGGCGACCTGCGCACCACCGGTGATTTCAATCAGCCGTTGAGTCATACGCTCGCACTCCGAGTCGACGGCATGTACGAACGCTCGCGCAGTTTTCGACGTTACGTCAATCTGCAACGCTACGGTATCAACCCGATGTTGAGCTTCACGCCGAATGCGAACACGCGCGTCGCAGTCAACTTTGAGCATTTTCACGACGGCCGCATTGCCGATCGCGGTATTCCCTCGTTCGACGGTAAACCCGCCGACGTGGCGATCGACACTTACTTCGGAAATCCGCGCGACAGTAGGGTACGGGCGGATGTCGATCGATTGAGCAGTACCATTCAACATGTCGCGGGACGATTGGTGATCACGAACCGCACGATGTTCGGCAATTACGATCGCGGCTACCAAAACTACGTTCCTGGCGCCGTTAATTCCACCATGACACTGGTGGCGATGTCGGCGTATAACAACGCCACCCGGCGTCAAAATTTCTTCAATCAAACAGACTTCAGCTACAAGATTTCGATCGGAAGGACCAGTCATAATTTGCTGCTGGGGACCGAAGTCGGACGACAGGCGACCGACAATCTTCGCAACACCGGGTTCTTCAACAACACCAGCACCACCATCCAGGTACCTTATAGTGACCCTTTGGTTACCACGCCGGTAATCTTTCGGCAGAGCGCTACCGACGCGAGCAATCATCTGACTATCAACCTCGCGGCCACTTTCATTCAGGATCAAATCGAACTCACCAGAAAGGTGCAATTGCTGGCCGGCCTTCGGTTTGATTACTTTGATTTGCAATTCCACAACAATCGCAACGGTGAAGACCTGCGGCGCATCGACCGATTGATGTCCCCTCGTTTGGGACTGGTAGTCAAGCCGCTTACGCCATTGTCTCTCTACGCGAGCTATGGCATCTCTTACTTGCCGAGTTCAGGTGATCAATTCTCTTCTCTCACGTCCGTGACCCAACAGGTTAAGCCCGAGCAATTCACCAACTATGAAGTCGGCGCCAAGTGGGACGTGCGGCCGAATCTCGCGTTTACTACCGCTATTTACCGGCAGGATCGCACCAACACGCGCGCCACTGACCCGAACGACCCGACGCGGATTCTGCAAACCGGCAGCCAGCGAACCAGAGGGTTCGAAGCCGGATTGAGCGGCAACGTAACTCGCTCATGGAATATCAGTGGTGGCTACGCCCAGCAGGATGCTTTCATCACCAGCGCTACGACGGCGGCGCGCGCGGGCGCGCAGGTTGCGCTGGTGCCGCATAACACTTTCTCGCTTTGGAACAAGTATGAGGTGGCAAATCACTTTTCGTTGGGCGTTGGCGTGCTTCACCGCGCCGACATGTACGCAGCGATCGACAACACCGTCACCTTGCCTGCGTACACGAGGGTTGACGCAGCTATGTACATCCCGTTTTCTGAAAAGTGGAAGCTGCAAGCGAACGTTGAGAATCTCTTGAATCGGAAGTATTACCTGAATGCCGACGGCAATAACAATATTTCGCCCGGCTCGCCGCGGGCGATTCGCGTTGCTCTCGTGACTCGGTTTTAAGGATTTTCCGCGTCGGGGCTTTTGCGTTCGCGGACTGAGCGAAGTCGAACTCCACTTCAGGAAACGACCCGCGTCCGAAGAATACATGTTCCGCAAACGAGCTCATCAGCGGGAGACGCATCAGGGCACAGCCAACTTCCAACACGGCTCGTGAGCGAATCCCTGCGAGGAGGCGACGCATCCATAATCGTGACACAAAGCGCGCGCGAAATAACTCTCCGGAGTAGGCAGCCAGCACTCGCGGATCTCCACCGCGCAGATAATTAGCGATGACTGCGGCGGCGTAGGTCGACTGCCGCATGCAGGGATCCAACCCGCCCGCGGTCAGGGGTGATACCGCTCCCGCCGCATCGCCGAGCAGCGGCCCCTGGGAATTGACGATGTTTCGCAGCACGCCTCCCACCGGAATGCTGCCACCCCGTCTTTCTATGACAGTGGCGGCGCTCAGATCGAGAATACCGTGAAGACTGGCGCGGAAATGTTTGAGCGCGCCGGCCGGATCAAAGCGCGCCGCATAGCCGCCCACGCCGATGTGAACCTGTTCGCCATCCTGAATGGCCCAGGCAAGATAACCAGGCGCCAGCATCGGATCGAGGAAACAATGAAACCGCGGCGGACCCTCGGCCGGGACTCCTTCCAGAACTTCTTCCAAACCGACAATCCACTCTCGATTCTGTTCCAGACCCAGCGCCCTGGCGACAGGTGAACGAGCGCCGTCGGCGCCAACCACATAACGACTCTCCAGCTGAATTGATGTCTTCTGTGTTTTCATTTCCACCCGGGATCGATCGTGCCAGCGGCTGCAATCTACAAACTGTGTCCGGGGCATCCAGTCGACGCCGGCGCTAATTGCCTCATTGAGAAAGCGTTCGTAGAGCAGGCCCATTCGGCCGACTCGGAACTCGTCGTGGGAGCTGTGCAGTTCAAGTTTGCGGCGCGCCGGCGAATACAGCGTAACGTCACGCACCACCGGGCCGAGACAGTCGTCAGGTAAAGGAAAATCTTCGAGCGTCCGCCGCACAAAGATGCCGGTTGTATGTACGGCCCGGCTGAGGTCTGTCTTCCGATCGACCAACAGAACGCGCAGGTCCTGCTCAGCGAGTAAACGGGACAGTTGCAAGCCGGCGAGGCCTGCCCCAACGATGACCACATCGTAGATTTCCATTTCAGTTCGGCTCGAGGCTGAGATTGCTGTTAGTCGTTAAAGGGACGAGCGCGGACATCGATGTCAGCACCGGTGATTTGCCGGTAGATAGATTTGAGTTGGGCTTTGCGCGCTTCGTTCTTTTCGCTGAGATAGGCATCGACGATCTTGTTCACTTCAGCTTCGGCTAGATATTGAAGTGGGACCAGACGGTGGGCTGCCAAATCCGCGCGCCGCGAATCGCCTTGAAGTATGTCATTGACGGCGTCACGGGCCGCGGCGCGAATGCTCAGGCTCAGCAACAAAGGTAGAGAAAACACTATGGCGAATGCGGCGGCCATCAGACCGCCACTGTCGGCGACAGAGCACCTTACGCCTGAACGAACGGCGCGAACGCTGTTGCGCACATACACAAACGCAGTGAAGAAGGGCGTGAAGCCGAACACTCCGACGCCGAACATCAAACCGAGCAGACTATATGGCGCCAGGATCAAACCCGTGATTACACAAAACAGTGCGCCACAAAGCAGCGATCCAGCGATCAGTTGGTTGCTGATAGAGTTCGCCGGCCGTGCTGCCAGCCACGTACATAAGATCACAATCTGAACGCCGCTGAACAGATAGGCGAATGTCTGATACTCAGGAAACAGCGGCGCCATCATCCAGCCCCGGAACGCGATGGGGTCAAACAAAAAACATAGTACCGGTGCGATGGCTCCTAAAATCACATCAAAGATTATCTGCGGGGTCGTGATGTTAGGCGCGAACTGGCGGCGCCAAAACTTTGCGTTCTTTCGCGTCGCCCCGGACGTGTCTGCACTCTGCGCCGTGTCCATAGTTTGTCTCCCGAGGGGTTCTCTATGGCAGCCGTCACGCCTGCGTTGTCACGGGAGCAGGTGTGGGCGGTAATTCAGGCGGTGCGGGCCGCGGCGCAAACTTTTCACTCCAGCGAATCTTACCCGTCGCCTGCATCACTACAAACAGCGTCGTGATCGATCCGATCGCAATCGCCAGGCCGGTGAAACCTTTAAGAAAGAACGCGTAAGAAAATGCCACCAGATAAATAAACTGGGCCAGGGCGGCCTCACGCGTAGCGAACCGGGTGCCCACTACCAATCGCAAGTAGGAGATCACCAGGAAAATAGAGACGGCGGAGCAGATGGCGAACGCCAAATGGATCGAAACATGATCCACAAGATAAGCGAGCAGCAGATGAAACGAGAAGAACGAGGCCGCCAGAAAGAAGTAGTTCATCGGGTGCAGCTCAATGCCGCGCAACGTCGTGATGATCAGCATCAGAAAGAAAAAGAAGAACAGAGACACCGGCGCAAAAAAACTGATGCGGCCAGCCAGTGGGCCCGGTTGCAGCTTCTCAGGCATGGTCATCGCAATCTGATAACCCGAAACCAGGTTCTGGTAATTCCACTCCAGTTGCCAACCATCAGCGCTTTCGGTCTTCTTCGTTGGCGAGAGCGTATTGTCCGGAAAGTCGATATCCTTGAAATTGGTCTTCATGTTCAGCGCAAACTGCCGGACCTGCGCGACATCACCGGCAACCTGGGCGCCGTCGGATGTGGTTTTGGCCGCAAAGTTATAGCGCCAGTCGTTTAAGCCCTGTGACTTGTAGGCGACTTTCAGTAATGCAGCGCTTTTGGCTTTTACTACTACGGTCCCGCTCGCACTGTTTTTGCCGTTCGCCAAAGGCACCGCGACGCCGTCGATCGTGAAAATCAGGTCGTCGTAAATCGCTTGCGAGGTGGGAAAGTCGAGTTGAAATGTTACGTTCCGGTCCTTATCGCTGGTGTTGCCAAATGAATAGTCGCCGTCGAACCCGACC
>Ga0126383_10003222_pt1 | contig 10743 bp, 7 predicted proteins | sample PanSoiMetPlot_35_FD_96882 | JGI IMG/M metagenome (GOLD analysis project Ga0126383, IMG submission 96882) | Tropical forest soil microbial communities from Panama - MetaG Plot_35 | ecosystem: Environmental > Terrestrial > Soil > Tropical forest > Bulk soil | place: Panama | collected 2016-02-17
AACAACGCCGCCGCGAGCCACCTTGCCGACGAAGATCGCCCGCACTAGGCGCTCGTCCCTCGAACCCGTTGAGACAAACTTTCTGCCGGCAGAGAATCGTCTCAACACGCGGTGGCAATTGGCCACTGCCATCCAGAATCTAGGCACTTGCGCTGAGCGCACCGGGAGTGCCGGAACTTTTGCGCGCTGAATCTAGGGGCAGCTGAACGGCATCCGCGGTGTTTGCTCATTCCCGGTGTTTCGCGGGTCGTGTTGGTACTTCGGCCAGAGAGACATCGGGTCGATCCCCCTGCTGTCGGTGATGAAGCAAAAGAGATTCTGTTGAGTGTCTGCTGCGTAGAGGACGCCGGGGCGACCTGGATTGGCAACGTCGCCGGCCCGAGAGCAATCCAAGGCAAGGCTGAAATTAAACAGGCCGCCGCCGAAGCTACTGACACTCCATACCGAACCGAGGGTCAAGGGATCTCGAGCGGAAATGGCGTTCGACAGAGAGTCGCCAACGTAAATCACTGCGTCTTTCCCGATCGCGGGTGCCCCGCGGGACAGCCCTGCATTGGTCGTTTGGACCGTGGACCCGGAGCCAATGTTTCCAGCGGTCAAACGGGCTGGATTCTCTTCGGCCCACAGAACCACAGAACCGCTTGTCGCCGAAGGATTCCAGGCAATACCGCCGTCAAATACCCGGCCGATTACACCCCCAGCGCTGTAGGTGAAGACACCCCCATCACCTCCGCTCGCGGTCGTAGCGGCGCCGACAATCGTGCCACTTGCGATCGCCAATGCGGCGTTGTTGGCTCCAGCGTCTACCGGCCAGCCGGACCGTGTTTGCCAAGCGCCATTGAAGAGCAGGCTTTGAACGCGCAACGACGACAGCGCGAAATACGCGTTGTTCGAACTGTCAATTGCAATCGCTGCTGGTTCGAGCAACTGTCCGCCAGGAATCACGCTTCCTCCGTCGATGCAAGCCACCGCCGGCGGTGCCAGCGGCTGATAAGCCAACATCACTCCACCAGTGCCTGCGTTCACGGCCGCAAAGCAGGTTTCCAAGCCTCCAATCTTGGTCACGGCCAAGGATGCTCGGATCGACCCACCCGGAACCATGCAGCGATTGGCGAAGTCCTCGCCAGCATTACTGCTGAAGGCGCGGAGCGTTGTTGAGGTTGCATCGTTCATTGCCACGTAAACGGCTTCGATACCCCCGTCGAGCTCTCCGACAGAGAAGCTCGCCAGCATTGAACCGCCGTCTCTAGACCACTTGATGGTTCCGTCCGGGTTGATCGCGTAGGCGGTGCCCACAGGAGTGGGGGTGGAAGTACCCGTGCCGACGTAGACCGTACCGGCGGAACCGATCGCTGGGCTTGTCTGGATCGGCAGGCGGTCTGGAGTTTGGAATGCCCATTTCCAGCGCGTGCCGGTCACTCCACCATCTGTTCTCCCTACGTTGCCGGCCCTATCAGTCCCGACAACGCTGAGGCCAAAAGTGCCTCGGAATGCGTTCATATCGGGTTGTGACAGGTCCACTTGAGCGGTTGCACAGTATGGAAATCCACAGCCGGCATCGAGGACCACGGGCGGGCTTGCCGTGCGCGGTCCATTGACACCGGTGACCGTAAGACTTACCGAACCCGGGACTAGGTTAGCGTTTGTGGAGCTGATGCTCAGCGGTATGACCTGGTCCCTGCGCCAAGCCAGAGTACCAATGCCAGGGTCGGTGTAGTTGAGGTTACCCGCATCGGGGCCCATTGGCGGAGGGGGAACATTCAAAACGAAGGACGGTGGAATCGTGAGAATGGTGACCCGAACGGCGGGGCTGCTCAGACCAGCTGCCACGTATCGGGCAATGAGCTGATAAAGCCCATCACCCGTTGGCGCCAGTGCGCCCTGATAAAAATTGCCCGTAACATCGATGGGCAGCATGCCCGAAGCAGGGCCGCCGTCGGGGAGCGTGACCGCCAGATCGAGCGTCGGAGGGTCCTGCCTTGCAAACCCTGGGTTAACGATCAGCTGCGCGACCACGGGCGTTCCTCCATCGAGGAACACTCCATTCGCAGGTTGGGTGATCGAGATACCTGAGTACCGGTTCTGGCATTGCCCGCCCAGGCATTGTTGATGGCTTGGGCAGTTCGGCGTGCAAATGGTGCCGTTGACAGTGACCCGAATCGGGGCGCTGCTCAGGCTCGCGGCATCGTACCGGGCGATCAGTTGGTGAAGTCCGTCCTCGCCCGGAACATATGCCCCTTGATAGACGCCTCCCGACTGACTCTGGAGTTGACCCGTGGTGCTCCCGCCGTCGAAACTTACCAACAGCGACAAGGCGGAGGGATCTTGGCGTGGGAAGCCGGGCCTGGCGCTCAGCTGGGCAACAACGTTGGTACCTGAGGTGATCAAGGTGTTGTCGCTCGGCTGGGTGATCGCGATGCCGGTGTAGATGTTTTGACATTGCGTCGCCAAGCACAGCTGATACGCCGGGCACGCGGGCGCGCAGTCGTTGGTACCCCCATCGGGAATCGGCAGGCACAAGCTCGCGACCGGCGGATTGCAGAAGGTTCCCACGGGGCAAGTCGACCCACCGGCACAACTGGCGAATGCGCAGCGGTTCACGGTCAAGTCGCACGTGCCCTGCGGACAGTCAGAATCCTTGGTGCACTGCGAGACCTTATTCTCGCAGCCTCCGATGGCGATCGCCACCATCGCGGCGAGGCCACCAAAGAGGAAAACCAGGTTGTGCCTTTTCACTGAAACGCTCCTGACACCATCACCCCGCCCGGCACTGGCGCCACGCTCACTGCCATCTGCCCCTTGGGCCGCGTGATCTCCCAAATGAGCAGTCCGGCTCCGCCTGCCGTCAGGACCCCGCCAGCGATCAACAGAATATTGCCGGTTGTCCCCTGGCTCTGGGCCTGCGACTGAAGATCTTGCGCTTGCTTGATCTGGTTCGGAGTGAGGTACGCCCCGCTGCCGATGTTGTTGAAGTCCTTCCACGAGTTGGAAGACTTGACCTTGTAGTACGTGCCCACGCCCAACCCCACCACACCGGCGCTCACCAGGGCGACGCCCGTAGTCTTCTGCCAGCTCCATCCCTCCTCTGGTACGTAGCTCACCGTGGGCGCATCCGGCGCGGCAGCCTTCATCGGCGGTGGGGGTTCTGGGGGTAACGGCGGGGGACCAACTGCGATCGGCGGCGACGAGTTTGGCGGAGGAGTTGCCAGCGGTTTGTCGGTGGGTTTCTCTTGCGGCAGCGTGCCCACGACGACCGGAGGGACGTCGGGAACGCCCACTTTGAGATTGTTGGCGAGAAACTGGTGGATCCGCTTTCGGACTGCCTCACGCGGATTCTTTTTGGGCAGCTTTCCGTACTCATTCTCAGCAGACGCTCGGACATCGCCGGTGCTGCGCACCACTCGTCCCGAGAGACGAACGCGTGGGTAGAGATTCAAAGTGACGAACAGCGCCGAGGTCGATTTTGTTTGTCGTGCCAGGTCCGCCAGGCACTTGTTCAGATCCGACGATGAGACGCAGGTGCGGTGCGTCAGGGTATTCAGAAAGGCTTTGACGCTCGCCGAGCTGGCGAGGCTCTTTTGGAGGCGCGAGACCTCCTGCTGAAAAAGCTTTCGATACTCCAGCTCTTCGCGTTCAGTGACTTCTGGCACGACCATCGGGTGAACCGCCCATCGCTCCGAGGCGGCATAAGTCGTTCCAGGGAGCAGACCCGACAGCCCGACCAGCACCAGCCAAAGCGCGCGCCAATCGCCGCACCCCATCCCATGGGGACTAGGCGTCATAACTCTCCTCTCCATCACCTGGGCTTTCGCCATGCGAATCGCACCGGGGGTGGCTAAAAGCCGGCCCCGACCGAAAGTAGCCCTCCGGCGCGGCTCACTTCTACCGACAGTTGCATCCTGGGATATTCCTTTTTCGGAGCCAAGAAGTAAAAGGCCACCCCTGAGGCGATTGCGACCCCCGAGGCCACGAAGAGACCCGTCGCCCCGCTTCGGCGGTTGTCAATCGCGCGCACCAGCCTGGAAACATTGGGATCATCTACGAGGTTTCCATCGGGTTTTTCGTATCTCTTCAAGCGGTTGATGTCGGCTTTGTTCACCAGCAGCAGCACCAGCGCCGAGGTTGCCGCGGCCGCGCCGACGCCGAATGAAGCATAGCTGGTGATCCGCCAGAAATTGCCCGAGTCTGGGGCGGAGGTTACCTCGGCACTCGGAGGTGGCATCCAGGGCGGCGAATCGGGCTGGGTGGAATCGACGACCACGATAGCTCCGCGAGCCTGACCGGTGACCATGAAATCCGAGAGCTGTTCCAAGCTCTCCGACGCAAAAGCGGGGCCCTCGAACGGAAAGCCAGCCTCTCGAACTTTTCCTCCGCTCTGCGCGCTGACCAGCGAAGCCGTGAGCCAGCTCTGGCGACCGGCGCCGTCCTGCAGGCGGGCGACGACGGCGTGTTCGGCGCCCGCAAGAGTGGCCAGCCTGACGGCGCCCCGGACCCACGCCGGCTCGCCGGCTGCCTCAGAGAGGCAAAGGATCTCATCGAGATGGATTCTTCCTTCGAAATCCAAGTCAATGTGAACCGACTCCGGTTTCTCGAGGCGCATGGCGTGCGGACGCGACGTCGCGCCGTTCTTGGCGAGCATCAGTTGATAGGTTCCCGTGAGCAGCTCCAGGGCTAGGGGTGTCGCGCCCTCCCTAAGCCCATCGATGAAGACGTCAGCTCCAGAAGGATTGGACCGAATTTCGATCCGGACCTTCGCTGCATGCTGAACCCTCTCGCGAATTCGGTCGAAATCGCTGCGGACGCTTGGAGGATAGTAGTCTGGATCGAGCTGAAACTCCGGGACCAAGCGAAGGACCCGACTGAACGCCTCGATGGCGCGCTGGGCTTCTCCGCTTTGCCGCAGCACCAGCCCATACAGAAGATTCGCGCTGGACACCATTGCCCAGTGGTTGCGACCGGGCGGCATCCGGTGCAGTTCCCCGAGGGCATCCTCGAGTTTCGCTCGAGCTTTCAGATGATCTGACGCGTAGTAGTGGACCCGCGCCAAATCGAGCTGCGCCTGGATCTCCTCGACACCATGGGCGGGCGGTGCTCCGAATCTCTCAATGAGTTGTGGGTGCCCCAGCAGTTGATCGCCCAAACGATCTTCGAGCGAAGCCTGGAGAAGTCTTCCGCCGCTGAGCAGGTTCAAGTCGTCACACCTGCCGCTGGCGATCACGACGACGTTCGGCTCGCCGGCACTGGGCGTCGCGATAAACAGTCCAAGGCATAGGACGACGCTGGTACTCCCTCGCATGTCGAGTGGGTGAGCAAAATCCGTGCGCGCTGGTCACTCGCGTCGTCGCCTGGCACGCAATTTGGACCGCGCGGTTCGAGCTGCTCAATGCGGCACGACTATGGCGCCTCCGCCACTGTGAAAGGACTGTCTTATGAGCATCCGAAATGCGGGACCTGACTCGTTCGACTCACGAGACCGGTCGAAGTTGACGCTGAACCCAAAGATCCTGGTGTCGGCGATCGCGTTTGGGATCGGCGTGGCGACCCTCGTCCGCTGCGACAAGGTAGGCCGAAGCTGCAGCCAAAGCGTCGACTGCGGACCGAATGCCGTTTGCAAACCGGAAATCAATCTCTGCGTGTCCACCGTCGACGAAAGCTCCTTGCCGACCATCGCGACGCAGGGGCTGCGGGAAGGGATCGTCGGCGCTCCCTACGACGAATCGCTATCGGCCTCGGGTGGGGCCGGCGGCTATCGGTGGACCCTAGTCAACCCTCCGGTGGCCCTGGCGTGGCTTCAGTTGGACGCAAGCGGCGGAAGACTGACAGGAACTCCGCTGGCACCGCAGCAGCCTGCCCTCCCACTCACGGTCCAGGTCAGGGATTCCGCCTCGCGCGCGGCGGAAAGACTACTTTCGTTGTCGGTTCGAAACTGCATTGAGGGCGAATCGGTCGCCTGCGCGCTGGTGTTTCAGAGTGCTTGCTTCATGGGCGTGCAGAGTTGCCGAGGAGGAGTCCTGAGCGGCTGCGTCGTCGGTCAAGCCTCCTCGGATATCTCTCATTGCGGGGCGAATTGCTCATCCTGCGGCGGGAACGCGGATCGTTGTCGCGACGGAGTGTGTCGCTGTGGTTCAGCGGATTCGTGCTCCGGCGATGCCAGTACCTGCTGCCCTGCCGATGGCGGGGCGAGCTGCGTGGACACGCGTGGCGACCCCGACTTCTGCGGCAGGTGCGGAGTTACCTGCGACTCGGATCGTCCAAACGTGGTGCGAACCTGCGACGCGGGGACCTGCGACTATCCCTGCGCGCCCAACTGGGGCAGGTGTTTACCGGGTGCGCGCGGCTGCGAGACCGACCTTACGGACATCGAGCACTGTGGCTCCTGTGCCAATCGATGCCCGGTTCCCGACGGGGGATTTGCGCGCTGCGCGGCCGCAGTTTGCGTGCGCGGGTGCTCTCCGGGATCGCAGTTGTGTCCTCCAGAAACCTGCTTCCCGCTGGATGACCTCGACCATTGCGGTAGCTGTACCCAGCGGTGCCCAAGGCCCGACCATGGCTCGGCCACCTGTCGCAACGGCCAATGCGAGATGGCCTGCTCACCGGGGTACAATCTGTGCGGCCTGGCCTGCGTATCCAATGATGATCAGAACAACTGCGGCGCCTGCGGCCAAATCTGCGCAATTGAGGGGGGAACCGCGACCTGCAGCCAGGGAGTCTGCACTCGGCAATGCCCCGCCGGCTACAATGCGTGCCGGTTCGAAGCTGCTTGGCGGTGCGTCAGCAACAACGATCCTTCCCATTGCGGTCGCTGCGACCTGCAGTGCGATGACACGCAGCAGTGCCACGCCGGGAGGTGTGCCGATTGTCCAGTCTGCGGACGGTTTCCCTGCTGCGGCACCTGCGCCCGCGAGGAAGGCCAGTGGATCTGCAATTAGCGCCTGCTGGTGCTGAGGAGCGGCACTCGCAGCGGCCCGGTCGGTTGGAATTAGTCGCGCGCCAGGCGTGCGACCAGCTGCGCGAGTTTGGGAGTGGCCTTGGTCCTGGCTTCGGCGCCGGCGATGGCCTCCTTGAGAGCCTCGAGCTGATCGGCAATTGCGTCTGGACCGGTGCTTCCGGCGGAGCCCTTGGCGTCTACCGCGTTGGCCGCGGAGAGGTAGCGCAGATCGGCGGGCGTAATCCCCGTATCCTTCAGTTCTTCTGAGCCTACCTGGTGGAGCGATTTGCCCGTCGCGCGGGCGGCGCGAACCAGGGCGCCCACCGCGCGATACGCGGCTCGAAATGGCATGCCACGCATCACCAATCGCTCCGCGAGATCTGTCGCTTGCGTGAAGCCGTTTGCAAGTCCCTCGGAAAGCCGCGCCTCGCGAAAGCGTATCCCCTCGAAGCCGCGAGTCATTGCTACCAAGCATGCCGATGTCAACGTCGCGGCTTCGAGATAGCTGACCTTGTCTTCCTGGAGGTCTCGCATGTAGCCGACCGGAACGCCCTTGAGATTGGTAAGCAGTGCGGTGAGCGCGCCAACCGCACGAGCCGACTTGCCGCGTATCAGCTCGAAGAGGTCCGGGTTTCGCTTGTGCGGCATCATCGAGGACCCAAAGCTGATCCGGTCGTCCAGCTCAATCCAACCGAACTCTTCGGAAGAGAAGTCCACCAGGTCCTGGCCGATTCGGGACAGGTGAATCAGAGTGCGCGCTCCGGCGTAGACAAAGTCGAGCGCAAAATCGCGGTCGCCCACGGTATCCAAGCCGTTGGCGGTAATCCGGGAGAAGCCCAGCAACTCCGCGGTGCGCTCTCGTCGAATCGGCAGCGAGGTGCCGCTGACGGCGCCAACTCCCAGCGGAGATTCGTCGAGCCCGTTGAGGACCTGCGCGAACTGAGCCGCGTCCCTTGCCAGCATTTGGCCGTAAGCGCTCAGCAAATATGCCACCCTGGCTGGCTGCGCGCGTTGCCGATGGGTATAGACCGGCATCAAGAATTGTCCCTCGGGTCCTTCGGCCTTCGCGACCAACGCCTGTAACAGGCGGGCGATCTGCCTCAGAATTTCAGCGGCCCGTTCTCGTAAGTGCAGCCGGGCGTCGACTGCAATCTGATCGTTCCTCGAGCGTGCGGTGTGGAGTCGTTCCGCCGCTCCCCCAATGCGCCGACCGAGCTCCACCTCGATGGCCATGTGGATGTCCTCTTCGGGCGGCCATTGGATTTTTCCGGAGGAGGCGTCCTCGAAAATGCCTTTCAATCCCGCTCGGATCGCCAGCGCGTCCTCGGGCGGGATGATCTGGCATTCCTCAAGCATCCGGATATGTGCCAAGCTTCCGGCGATATCCGCTGCGTAAAGCGCCCGATCCAGGGGCAGCGACGTGGTGAATTCCAGGACCTCCGGGTCCAGCTCCCCGCGCCCGGTCGCCTCACTGCGCGCTACCGTCATCGCTCGGTAGTCCGCGCAACAGGGTGCGGTTGCTTGACGATCATCGCACGGGACAGGGTGGCGTTGAGCGGGTAGACACCCTGATGGAGGGCGTTGGTGAACTCGAAGAGGACCGACGTGTCCAGCGCCCCGGAGTAGGCCAAAGTCACCTTTTCACGTGCCATGAGCTTTTCACCTCTTGGAAAAGCCGCTGGTACGCTCTTACCACTCTCAGTGCTGGGCGGCGATGATGGAATGGGTGCTGCTCACGGACGCGCCCTAATGAATACGCGAACTTGGTCGTCCATCCCAAGACTGCGACGGCATCCAAATTTGAGTCGCCCATCCGAAGTAATGGCCATCGGTCTGGCATTCGAGGCATGTCGTCCCGTGGGCGAGTGTCCGTCGGACCGGATGCAACGCTGGATTCTTGTGCCGGCTCTGTGCCAGCCCGTCCGGCGGCACGAGCTCGTCAGGTTGTTTGCTCGACATCCCGCTTCCCGGCTGAGAGCATGGGTTGGATGGCCCGGGTCATCTCCCGACGGCTCCTTTTCGGGCTGATCCCAGCGCTGTATCTGCTGGCGTTTCCGTATCACCCGCCGTTGCGCTCGCCCAACGAGCTGTGCCGGTTGTGGCAGACGCGCGCCTTGGTGGAGTACCGATCGCTGGCCATCAACCAGGCGCTGCGCGACTACGGCTACGTCGGCGATTTATCCGTGAAGGACGGGCAGTACTTTCCCTCAAAGGCACCGTTGCTCTCCTTCGCCGCGGTGCCTGTGTATCTGATGCTGCGGCTCTGGGGGGGTGGGGGCCGCTACGCCGTGCCCGAGGTAGCCCTGGTGTTCTGGTCCAGGCTCTTCATCACCGTGCTTCCCACGCTTTTGATGCTGGTGTTCCTCCATCGCTTTCTGCGGGCGTATTTGTCGGACGCATGGGCGGACGTGATGGTCGCTACCTACGCTGTCGGGTCCCTTGCGTTGGGCTATTCGCTGCTCTTCATCAGCCATCAGCCCACCTCGGTGCTGTTGTTCTTTTGTTTCTATGCGCTCTGGCGTGCCGGTCGGGGTGCAACTGGGCGCGCCTATCTGGCCGCGGGAGCGCTGGCCGGCGCGGCGACCGCGTGCGAATACACCAGCGTCCTCACTCTGCTGCCGCTGGTCGTTTATGCAGCGCTCAACGTGGCTACCCAGTTTGGCGATCCCAAAGAGCGAGTTCGCGGCCTGGGTCGAGCCCTCGCGCTTGCAACCCTAGGAGCCGCTCCCTTTGTGATCGCGCTGATGATTTACCATCAGGCTTGCTTCGGCGGTCCGTTCGAGAGCGGATATCGATACTTGAACGACCCCGGTTACCAAGGTTGGCACGTGGGCGGTTTTCTTGGAATCGGGCTGCCGGATGCGCGCGCACTCATCCTCTCGGCGTTCTCGCCACTTCGCGGGTTGTTTGTCCTCTCCCCTTTCTTGCTCTTGGCGATTCCTGGCCTGCTGCTGATGTGGAAGCAATATCGGCGAGGCGATAAATCGCTGGGCCCGCTGTTTTGGCTGTCACTGTTGCAGCTCATCGCGCACGCGTATTTTACCTCCTCCTTCAGCTACGAGTCGTGGGGGTGGGCCACTGGACCGCGGCACATGACCCCGCTCATCCCATACCTGTTGCTTCCCGCGGGATGGGTGCTTCAGGAATGTGCCAACCGATCGTCTGCTGAAGCTCGACTGGGGCTGGTGGTCGGCCTTGGCCTCTGCGTGACGTCGATTCTGATGAACGGTGCAGTGGGGCTGGTGAACTACATTCCGGATACTCTCTCCTCCGCGTTTTTCGGGCTGGTTTGGCCGTTGTACCAGGCCGGTTATTTGCCGCCGACGTTGCTCGCTTTTGCAGGCCTCGCCAACCCGTGGTCCGGGGCGGTGGCGTTGCTTCTGCTCGTTGTAATTGCCGCGCTCACGTTGACAACGGGACTTGGCGCCGCTGAGAAGCAGACCGATGGCGGTTCGCATTCCCGATCGCGCGTTGCGTGGGAATATTTCGTCGCTTGTACGGTGGTGGTAATTCACTTTGGTCTGGTCCGAGCGGTCACCCGGAACGACGCCGCGGACAAGGCTGCGGTGCGGCACCTGGAATCCGTCTGGCTGGTTCCCCCCGGCAAGCCCGCCGACTTTTGGCCGCGCTCCTGATCTCAGGCTGACGTCGATCGTCGCGGCAGCGCGATTGGGGTACAACCACTTTGGAACTCACGAGTGGCGACCCTGGCGGTGGAGGTGCCCATCTTTGCCCTTGGAGTCATTGGCTACCTGCGTTGTACCCGTCCCCGCAATCGAGTCGGAACCATTGCACTTTGGCTGTTCGTGGTTTTC
>Ga0126383_10003224_pt1 | contig 10741 bp, 8 predicted proteins | sample PanSoiMetPlot_35_FD_96882 | JGI IMG/M metagenome (GOLD analysis project Ga0126383, IMG submission 96882) | Tropical forest soil microbial communities from Panama - MetaG Plot_35 | ecosystem: Environmental > Terrestrial > Soil > Tropical forest > Bulk soil | place: Panama | collected 2016-02-17
CGACGCCCTCTGCCACCTCAGAGCGGGCGCCCACGAAACAAGTGTCCTCGATGATGACCGGGCCAGCCTGCAGGGGCTCGAGCACGCCGCCAATACCAGCGCCACCGGAAATATGACAATTCTTGCCGATTTGCGCGCAAGAACCAACGGTTGCCCAAGTATCGATCATCGTGCCGCTGTCGACGTAAGCGCCGAGATTGACGAAGGACGGCATCAGCACGACACCGGGCGCAATGAAGGCCGAATGACGTACGACGCAGCCGGGCACAGCACGAAATCCTGCTTTGCGGAAGCGCGCGGCATTCCAGCCTTTGAACTTCGAATCGACCTTGTCCCACCATCCCGCCTTGCCGGGTCCACCTGGGATCACGCTCATGTCGTTGAGCCGAAACGAAAGCAGCACTGCTTTTTTCAGCCATTGATTAACCTGCCATTGGCCGTCGGCGCCTTGCTCGGCAACGCGCGCCTTGCCGGTGTCGAGCAGGTCGAGGGCGGAATTCACCGCCTTCCGTACCGAACCTTTGGTCTTCGGCCCGATCTTGTCGCGCCCTTCGAAGGCTTCATCGATAATGCTGGCAAGCTTGTCGTTGGCCATGGGCGCTCCGGATCGTTCGGCTGGGGTTTGTCAGGGGCGGAACAGGGGATGTCAAGCTGTGCTCGGCGGGCTAAGCTTTCCTTCGGGAGAAATGGCGCATGAATCGACAAATCCGACGTCTGACTTTGAGCCTGATCGTGCTGGCATTCAGCAGTGCACCGGCCTTCGCGCATCACCTCATGGGCGGGCGTACGCCTGCGACATTCGGCGAGGGCATCCTGTCCGGGCTGGGCCACCCGGTCATCGGATTAGACCATTTCGCCGCCGTCGTTGCGGTTGGCTGTCTCGCCGCGGCGCACCGGGCAGCGTATGCCCTCGTGATCGTATTTGTGCTGGCGATGATGGCGGGTGTCGCGCTCCATCTGCACGGCGCCACGGTGCCCGCGGCGGAAATCCTGGTCGCGCTTTCAGTCATTGTCCTTGGCGCGCTGATGCTTGGCGACCGGCAGATATCGGTCGCCGCCGCTCTCTTGTTGTTCGCGATAGTTGGCGCCGTTCACGGTTACGCACTCGGCGAATCGATTTATGGCGCCGAGACGACGCCACTCTATGCCTATCTGCTCGGCCTTGCGGTTGTCCAAATTGCAATTGCGGCGACCGCAACGACCGTTGCGCGTAGCCTTATGCAGCGACCGGGAGCCGATCTTTCCCCGCTTCGGCTGGTCGGAGCCGGCATCGCCGGTATCGGGCTTGCCGTGCTGATGCAGCAGGTGATTCCGGCCGCATAGTCACGGCCGCACGATCTGCTCAAGAAAACCCGTAAGGTTGTCGGTCAGATGATCGACGTAGGGTGCGTCGCGCCCTTCCATCTCCCACGCTTCGCGAAACACCTCGCGCTGCCCTTGCGGTACAACGAGCACGGTTGTCATTCCCAACGCGTGCGGCGTTTCCAGATTGCGAGCGAGATCCTCGAACATTGCAGCCTTTGTCGCATCAACGTCGTGGTGGGCAAGAAAACGCTGATAGACCTGGGGTAGCGGCTTGGGGTCGAGATCCGCGGCGGCAATATCGAACACATCGTCGAAGTGCTGATGGATCTTCAGTTTTTGCATGACCGCGTCGGCGTGCTTGCGTGTGCCGTTAGTGAGGATGAGCTTTCGGCCCGGAAGTTTTTCGAGCGCGGTGCCGAGCGCCGGGTTCGCCTCGAGCGGCGAGTGATCGATTTGGTGCACGAATTCGAGATAGTCGTCGGGCTTCATACCGTGCTCGATCATCATTCCACGCATGGTGGTCCCGTAGCGTCTGTAATAGTCCTTTTGCACGCGAAACGCGTCGTCCGCGGACACGTTCAAGAAATCGGAGACGTAGGCGCGGATGCGTTCGTCGACCTGCTGCCAGAGATTGAGGTGGTGCGGATAAAGCGTATTGTCGAGATCGAACACCCAGGTTTCGACATGGCCGAAACCGCGCGCCGCTCTACCCTTCGGTTTGCTCACTCTGGTTCCTTGAAGCGGATAGTCGTTGCCGGCTGCTTGCTGACATCGATGACCGCGAAACCGGCGGAATTCAGACCGCGGGCCGCGCAATCCTTGTGGTCGGCGAGTTCAAAACGGCCGTCGCGCGTGCAGAGCGCCACGCTACCGCCCCAAGCGATCGGCGCATCTCCGCGCTTAATGACGCGGCCACTGCTGTCGACAGCCTCCGCATAACTGTACAACCGGTGTGGGTCGCCGCGCAGATCGGGCCGCACGCACTGACCGGCGTCTACGCGATACCAACCTCGGGTTACGATCGCACCCATTTCGACGATGCCGAGGGAGGCCATCACCGCGTATTTTGTGTCGTTGCACCAGGAAAAGCCGATCCCTTCCGGGTTACGCGCAGCGTCGATCAGCGTATCGAAGAAATTCGCCGCCGTCGCACCATCGGATGCGAGCTTGCGATCGCTTAGGAATTTTGCGATGGCGGCCTGCGTCTTGGCGCCTGGCACGCCGTCAATCGGATAAGCGTCGTAGCCGGCGATCACCAACAGCCGCTGGATCCCGGCAAGCCGCGCCTGTACGTCGTCGTAGTCGGATTCTTCCGCCAGATTGACAACGGGCCCTTTCGGCGAGTCGGAGGGCTTGGCTGCGCTAAAGCGCGTCTGTTGACTGGTTGGGCAGCCCCGCGCGTCGGCTATATCGAAATCGCCATCGCGAACGCAGAAATCAGCCTGGCCATTCTGCGGCAATGGCGCGGTCCCATAGACCGAGGGAGTGCGCGCATGCAGATAGATCATATCGACGTCGAGTTGGTCATCGATGACCTGCCGACACTGACCGGGATCAAGGCGGAACCAGCCGCGGGTGGCGACATTGGCGCGTTTTTCGAGACCGATCGCCGTTTCCATCCGGAAACTGGTCCGGTTGCACAGCGTGAGTTCGGCCCGCGCCGACGTTGTGGTCAGCACGGCGATTGACGCGGCAATCGTGGAAATGAAACCGCGAATCATGCCGCCATGCTAGTCGGCATCAGACGTGTAGGGAATTGCTACTCCAGCCGCACATTCAGCGGTGCATCAATGTGCCGACACCATGGTCGGTCAGCAGCTCAAGCAGCACGGAATGGGGAACTTTGCCGTCTAGGATGACAACGCCCTCCACGCCCTGGTCGAGCGCGTAGATGCAAGTTTCGACCTTGGGAATCATGCCACCCGAAATGGTGCCATCGGCGATCAGCTTGCGCGCGTCGGCAACCGACAATTCCGCGATCAAGCTTTTGGATTTGTCGAGGACGCCGGGAACATCAGTCAGCAACAGCAGTCGCTTGGCCTTGAGCGCGCCCGCAATGGCGCCGGCAAACGTGTCGGCATTCACATTGAATGTGCCACCATTGCCCGAGGTCGCCACCGGCGCCAACACCGGGATCATTTCTCGCCCGATCACCTGGTTGAGCATCGTCAGGTCGACTTTATCCGGCTCGCCGACAAATCCGAGGTCGACGACTTTTTCGATGTTGGAATCGGGGTCGACCACAGTGCGACTGACCTTGCGCGCCTGCACCATGTTGCCGTCCTTGCCGCACAAGCCGATAGCTTTGCCGCCGGCGGCATTGATATAACCGACGATCTGTTTGTTGATCGATCCGGCCAACACCATCTCGACGATCTCAACGGTCTTTTCGTCGGTAATTCTTAGCCCGCCCGCAAATTCCGATTTGATTCCGAGCTTCTTGAGCATGGCTTCGATCTGGGGGCCGCCGCCGTGCACGACCACCGGATTGATCGCGGTCTGCTCAAGCAAGACGATGTCGCGGGCGAAATCGCGCGCCATCTGTTCCTGGCCCATGGCATGGCCGCCGTACTTCACCACGACGATCTCCTCGTCGTAGCGCTGCATGTGCGGCAGCGCCTCGACCAGAATGCGGGCCTGTGTCTGCGGGTCGATCTTGGGGGCTTTACTCATTGCGGGCGGTTCTAGCCGATGTAGCGGCCGTCCGACAATGCGTCATCGGTCTCTTTCCGCTAATAACCGGGCAATGGCCGCACGCAATTCAGGGATTCCGGTTCCGCTATGGGATGATGTGGCGAGCACCGTGGGAAAGGCCGCGGGCCGTGTTGCCAGCGTCGCTTCCACCTCCGCGACGCGGCTCCCCAGTTCGGACGGCTTGAGTTCGTCGCATTTGGTTAAGACAACTTGATGACTGACCGCAGCCTGACCCAGGGTATCGAGTGCCGGCTCATCGGTCGCTTTGAGGCCGTGGCGGGCGTCCACCAACACATAGACACGGGCAAGATTGCTGCGGCCCCGCAAAAACGCATCGATCAGCGACGTCCAAGCCTCGATCTTGGATTTTGCCGCGGCCGCGTAGCCATAGCCGGGCATGTCCACGACATTGAGACTGTGATTACCGGTGAAGAAAACAAGCTCCTGCGTGCGGCCCGGGGTGCGCGAGATGCGCGCGAGATTCTTGCGGCCGGTGAGCGCGTTAATCAGACTCGATTTACCGACATTGGATCGGCCGGCGAAGGCGATCTCCAGGCCGCGCATCGGCGGCAGCGACGCTGGCGTGCCGGCGGCAGCGACAAAGCGCCACTCGCCGGCGAAGAGGCGCCGGCCTGCCTCGATTTCAGCGCGGGTGAAATCGGTTGCGCTCATGAATGCTGCGCGCTCCATACTCCGTCATGGCCGAGCTAACTCGGCTTCCGATGTCTCAGCGGCCGCGCAACACTAAAGACGTGGATGCCCGGCACAAGGCTTGTGCTCGATGCGGCCGAAGGCCGGACCCGAGTGCCGGGCATGACGCAGAAATCAGGTGGGGTTTGAGCGCAGCTAAGACGCCTTTTTCTTCACGAACATCGCCTTGATGTTGTCGAACAATTCAATTTTGGCGCCATGCTTACGCATAATGACGCTTTGCTGCAGCACAGAAAGCGAGTTGTTCCACGCCCAGTAGATCACGAGCCCGGCCGGGAAATTTGCCAGCATGAAGGTGAAAATCAGCGGCATCCAGTTGAAGATCATTTGCTGCGTCGGATCGGGCGGCGCAGGATTAAGCTTCATCTGCACCCACATCGTCACGCCCATAATCAGCGGCCACGCGCCGAGGTGCAGGAAATGGCCGATGACCGGCACGATTGTCGGGTCAACCGGAATAAGACCAAACAGATTGAAGATGTTGGTTGGGTCCTGCGCCGAGAGATCATGGATCCAGCCAAAGAACGGCGCATGCCGCATTTCAATGGTGACGAACAACACTTTGTAGAGCGAGAAGAAGACTGGAATCTGGATCGCGATCGGCAGGCAGCCGGCCAGCGGATTGATTTTCTCTCTCTTGTAAAGCTCCATCAGCTCTTGCTGCTGCCGCGCTTTGTCGTCCGCGTAGCGCTCGCGAATCGCCGTCATCTGCGGTTGCACCGACTTCATCTTCGCCATCGAAGCGTAGGACTTGTTGGCCAACGGGAAGAAGGCGATTTTGATCAATACCGTCACGATCAAAATCGCGACCCCGAAATTCCCGACCAGCCGGTAGAGATAGTCGATGGCGATAAACAGCGGCTTGGTGATGAAGTAGAACCAGCCCCAATCAATCAGGAGGTCGAACCGATTGAGCTTGAGCTGTCTGTCGTAATCATTGACGACCGCCACTTCCTTTGCGCCGGCAAAGAGCCGTGCATTGGCTGAAGCGGTGGCACCCGGCGCGACGGTCTGTGCGTCGAGCAGATAGTCGGTCTGGAAAGTCCTCATCGTGCCAAGCATATCGGTGGAGAACCGCGCTTTTAGCCGCGCGGTCGTATCAGGCAGCAGGGTGGCGGCCCAATATTTGTCGGTGATGCCAAGCCATCCGTTGGTCACATCGAAATTGACGGCCTTTTTGTCCTCAATGGCCTTGTAAGTGTATTCCTGTAAACCGGCGTCGCCGAGCACACCGATCAGCCCTTCATGAAGAATATAATATCCGGCGGTCTGCGGCGTGCCGTGACGTGAAATCAATGCATACGGGTAGAGGACGATCGGGTTCGTGCCCTTGTTGGTGACCTCGTCCTTGAGCGTGAACAAATATTTGTCGTCAACGGCAATGGTGCGGCGGAATTCGAGTCCTTCGCCGTTATCGTAAGTCAGCGTTACAGGATGATTGACGCTGAGAGCACCAGAGCCCACCTGCGTCCAGACTGTCTCCGATGTCGGCAGCTTGGCGTTCGCACCAGCTGCGCCGGTCCAGCCGAATTCGGCGTAAAACGGATCGGGGGTTCCGGACGGCGAAAGCAGAATGATCGGGGGCGATTTGGGATCGACTGTTTCGCGAAATTTGAGCAACGCGAGGTCGTCGATGCGTCCGCCCTTGAGCGCAATCGAGCCTTGCACGCTTTCGGTCAATATCGGCACGCGCGGCGAATGCGCCAGTGCGGCGGCACGGTCGACCGGAGCGCCAGGTGCAGGGGCATTCGCCTGACCAGGAACCTGGGGCGACCCGGACTGCGCGGGCGACGGGGTCGGCTGGCCCGGCTGGGTCGGCGTCGGAACGTTCTGTTTCTGCTGCTGAGCCTGCAATTGTTCCTGCCGCACTTTTTCTTGCGGACCTGCGAAGAAATATTGCCAACCGAGCAGCACCAATGCTGACAGCACAATGGCGAGGATGGTGTTCTTATTGTCGGTCATCGAGATTCCATATTGTCGTTCCGTCTCGCATGTATGCGCCGCAACGCTCCTTCAAAATCCTGCGTCATCCGGACGAATGGCAGATTGAGTGCCGCACGCCGTCCGATCAGCACATAGTCATGTCCGGCGCGCAGTCGACCTGCGGCCGAGAGCCGAACAATTTCCCGCAACCGCCGGCGGACCCGATTACGCTCGACGGCATTTCCGACCTTCTTCGAGATCGTAAAGCCGAACCGTGCCGGACCTGTGTCACGGCGCTTGCGCACTTGCAGCACGAACGCCGCCGCTGGAGCCTTGAACCCGGTCGCCGCGGCCAGAAAGTCCGCCCGTTGCCTCAATCGTTCCATGGAAGCAGTGCGCGCGGCGTTATGCACCGCCGTCAGGCGGACAGCCGCTTGCGTCCGCGTCCCCGGCGCGCCGAAAGGACCTTACGTCCCCCCTTCGTCGCCATGCGCGCGCGGAAACCGTGACGGCGCTTGCGTACGAGCTTGCTCGGTTGATAGGTCCGCTTCACGTTCCGTTCTCCGCTGGTCGCGCCGTGGGAAAAATGAGGACGCCGTCCTCGAAAAACCACCAAAACCCGACTTATCTCGGGCCGGCACTCGATTTTGCGCGGCTTATAAGGGAGGGGCTCTGGCCCGTCAATGCGACTGCCTGCCCAAAGGCGTCCGCGCGAAAGATTATGTATCAGACGTACATATGTGGCGGATGTCAAAAAGCCTCACAACCCAGTGAGCCCTAGCCGTGACACGCGAGGGCTCGTGTATAAAGCGTCAATGTCCGCACGTTTGCCGCCCGATCAGCCGCATAGTCTCGCCCGGCGCCTGCTGCCGTTGACGGCCATCATCGTTCTCATGGGGGTCGGCTACTTCGCCGTTGCGCACGGTGCGATTTCGCTTGAATCGCTGGTGCATTACCGCTCCGCCATTGATGCTTTCGTTACCGATCACCGGGGTTGGGCGGTGCTTGCTTATATCGGCCTCTACATCGTCGCTGCTGCGCTGTCGCTCCCTGGCGCCGCAATCTTGACAGCCGTTGGCGGCTTTCTATTCGGCATTACGGTCGGAGCGGCGGCGGCCGTCATCGGCGCCACCCTGGGGGCCATGCTCATCTTCCTGGTCGCGCGGACGGCGCTGGGCGCGCCTCTGCTGCGGCGGGCGGGGCCGCGCGTCAATCGGCTCGCCGAGGGATTTCGCAACGATGCCTTCAATTACCTTCTGTTCCTCCGGCTGGTGCCGGCATTTCCCTTCTTTCTGGTCAACCTCGTGGCGGCATTCGCAGAGGTGCGGCTTGGGCCATTCATCGCCGCGACCGTGCTCGGCATTATCCCCGGAGCTGTGATCTACGCTTTGGCAGGTACCGGCCTCAACAGCGTGATCTCGGCGCAGGAAAACTCGTACCGGCAATGCATTGCTGCCCAAGGGACTGATTGCCACATGGTTTTTGGGCCGATGCAGGTCCTGACGCCGCAGCTGATTGCGGCGCTTATTGGCATCGGCCTTCTCGCACTGATGCCGGTTGCCGTGAAGTTCTGGCGCACGCGCTCGCATGCCGCCATGTGATGTCGCTATGATCGGCGTGGGCAGGCTGGAATCGGTATGGCGGAAAAACTCGCACCCGATATTTGCGTGATCGGCGCTGGACCGGGCGGGCTTTCGGTGGCGGCTGCTGCGGCCGCTTTTGGCGTCCCGACAGTGTTGATTGAACACAACAAGATGGGTGGCGATTGCCTCAACACCGGCTGCGTGCCTTCGAAAGCCCTGTTGGCGGCGGCCAAACGTGTCCACGCTGCACGCACCGCCGGCGCTTTTGGAATCGATGGGAAGAATGTCGGAGTTAATTTCGCCAAGGTGCATGATCATCTGCACGGCGTTATTGCTGCCGTAGCCCCGGCGGATTCGGCGCAGCGTTTCACTGGGTTAGGGGTTCGAGTGATATGGGGCCATGCGAAATTTCTCAATCGCAATACGATTGTTGTCGGCGATATCGAAGTCCGCGCGCGGCGGTTTGTTATCGCGACTGGGTCGACACCGGTGGTGCCGCCCATTCCCGGGTTGGACGGCGGCGCCTACCTGACCAACGAGACGATTTTTGATCTTAAGGAGCGGCCGCAGCATCTCATCATCATCGGCGCCGGGTCGGTGGGCCTCGAAATGGCGCAAGCGTTCCGCCGTTTGGGAAGTTCAGTGACAGTGCTTGAGGCCGCGCAGCCGCTCGCCGATGACGACCCAGAGTGTGTTGCTGTCGTCCTCGATACTCTCGAACGCGAGGGCGTTGTTATTCGCACCGGCGTGAATGTCATCGGCATCGCCCGCGCCGGCAGTGTGGTTACGGCGATGATCGAGTTGGCCGGCGCCGAACAAACTATTACCGGCAGCCACTTGCTCATTGCTGCCGGGCGGAGGCCGATGATCGATGGACTTGATCTCGATGCCGCAGGAATTCGCTGGGATAAATCCGGCATTATCGTGAACCGGAAGCTCAAAACCACCAATCGGCGAGTCTATGCGATTGGAGATTGCGTGGCCGGTCATCCACGGCTGACCCAGGCGGCCAATTATCACGCCGGTCTGGTGATCCGAAACGCTCTTTTCCGCCTTCCGGTTCGTGCGGATAGCGCGGCGGTTCCGTGGGCGATCTATACCGAACCGGAGCTTGCTCACGCGGGTTTGACCGAGGCTCAGGCGCGCGCGGGTCGCATGAAGATCCGCATTGCCCGGTGGCCCTATAACGACAATGACCGCGCACAGACCGAGCGAGATACGCGCGGGCACATCAAAGTCATTACGACGCAAAGAGGTAAGATAGTAGGTGCGACGATTGTCGGGGCGCAGGCCGGCGAATTGATAGCAATGTGGGCGCTCGCAATCGTTCAGGGCCTCAATATTCGCGCGTTAACCAATATTGTACTGCCGTATCCGACGTTGTCGGAGGTTGGAAAACGAGCCGCCATCGATTATTTCACCCCTGGTTTGACCGCTCCCTGGGTGCGGCGCATCATTGCCTGGATGCGAGTCTTTGGTTGAGGCGATTTTGGAAACAAGAAACGGATCCGGTAGCGATATAGGCGCGGAACCGCGGCCGACGCGAACGTGGCGCGTCGGTCTGTCGGGAAAATTGCTATTGCTGACCATCCTGTTTGTGATGGTGGCGGAAATTTTGATTTATGTGCCGTCGGTCGCAAACTTCCGATTGAATTGGCTGAATGATCGTCTCGCCGCTGCGCATACAGCAGCCCTCGTCCTCGACGCGGCACCCAGCGGGATGGTGCCGGAGAGCCTTGCCAAGCAAATTCTGCAGAGCATCGGTGCGCGTGCGGTGGCGATGAAGATGGGCAATCAGCGACGACTGCTTGCGGCGTCCGATATGCCGTCCGCGATCGCGCAAGACATCGACATGCGGCAGGTGTCCTGGTGGCACTCCATTGTCGACGCCTACGAAACGCTTTTCACCTGTAAACCAGGCGACGTGATACGGGTGGTGGGCGCGGCCCCAATGGGCGGCGATTTTCTTGAAATCATTCTCAATGAAGCGCCTCTGTGCAAGGCGATGTGGACGTTCTCGGTGAACATCCTGATGCTTTCACTGGCGATCTCCTGCATCACCGCCATGCTGGTGTTCTTTGCTCTGCATTATCTGTTGGTGCGCCCGATGTGGCGCATCACTGGCAACATGATCGCGTTCCGTGCCGATCCGGAAGATCCCTCGCGCATTATCGCAGAAAGCGGCAGGCAGGATGAAATCGGCGTCGCCGAAGAAGAGCTTGGCGCCATGCAGCGCGAGCTCGCCTCGATGCTGCATCAGCAGAGCCGCCTTGCAGCCCTGGGTCTCGCGGTCTCCAAAATCAATCACGATCTGCGCAACCTGTTGGCGTCGGCGCAGCTCTTTTCTGATCAGCTTTCGACCTCACCCGACCCGAAGGTGCAGCGCTTCGCACCCAAGTTGATGCGCGCGCTTGAGCGCGCCATCGCGTTTTGCCAATCGACGCTCTCATACGGCGCCGCGTCGGAGCCGCCGCCGGAACGGCGCAAGCTCCCGCTCGAACCGTTGATTGAAGAGGTGCACGAAG
>Ga0126383_10003225_pt1 | contig 10740 bp, 13 predicted proteins | sample PanSoiMetPlot_35_FD_96882 | JGI IMG/M metagenome (GOLD analysis project Ga0126383, IMG submission 96882) | Tropical forest soil microbial communities from Panama - MetaG Plot_35 | ecosystem: Environmental > Terrestrial > Soil > Tropical forest > Bulk soil | place: Panama | collected 2016-02-17
AATGGCCGGCTGCAGCAGCTGTTCCCGACCGCGGCTTTATTTTTCGTCGTTAAGCATAGCAAACTCTGCCTAAAGCGAAGCGATTACTGTTGGGGACGCTTTCAGGACTGGCTGATGGCCATTACTGATATTGCAATTCTACCCAGGCTGCGGACACACCTCGATGGTCGCCAGGCTCCGGCCGACCCAGATTCAGTGTGACCTCACGCCTCTCAAATTCGATGATTTGTCCCGGGTAGTGTCCGGTATGGCCTGACAGGGGTACTTTCACGGTGGGGGATTCGATGAGCCTGGCACTTGCGCCGACGGGGCGCCTTAAGGCACTCAGGGCCCATGGTAAGTCATGATCCGGCAGCGCCAACCCAGGCGCGAGACGCGTATGAGCGCAAGGCTTACGACAAGAGCCAGAATGCGCCACGCGGCGGTTCCATCACCACGGTTCTCGTGGTTGCGGCGGTCCTGATCGCGGCTGCCGGCGGTCTCATCTACGTGAACCGCGACTATGTCGAGATCTACGTCCTGATCCTGTTGGCCATTCTCGGGACGATCGGCGTGTTCGCACTTTTCGCCGCTGCAGCAGGTATCGTGAAATTTGCCGGCCGAGATCAGGGCAACCCACTGCTCAAGGCGGTCGTGGACAGCGCACTCGACGGCATCCTCGTAACCGATCATGCCGGACGGGTCTTTTACGCCAACGCCATTTACCTTGACCTCATCGGCGCAACCGACATGAACGACGTCAGGTCGATCGAGCGGGTCTTTATCGGCGATCCGGACGTCTCTGAGTCGATCTACCGCTTGCTGAAGGCGGCGCGGGAGGGACGCCGGCTGCAGGAGGAGGTTCGCATCGCAGGCGGTGCTGGAGAGGGCGGCCGCTGGCTTCGCATGCGCGTACGGCCGCTCGGCGAGACGCGGCGCGACGCGCGCATGACGGTGTGGTCGATCGCCGATGTTACGCGCGAGCGCGAGCGGCAAGAAAATGTGTTTCAGGAGCTTCAGCACGCAATCGACTATCTCGATCACGCGCCGGCCGGATTTTTTTCGATCGATGCCGCGGGCGACGTTGTATATCTGAACGCGACACTGGCGACTTGGCTCGATCACGATCTCGCCCAGGTCGGCGCAGGCTCATTGAAGCTTGGTGACATCGTTGCAGGAGAGGGTGCTGCGCTGCTGACCACACTGAACGCGGCGCCTGGAGAGGTCAGGACCGAGGTCTTCGATCTCGACCTCAAGACGCGGGGCGGCAAGCCGATACCCATGCGCTTGTTTCACAAAGTAGCGTTTGGTGCCGACGGTGCGCCGGGTGCTTCGCGCACGCTTGCCCTCAATCGGGCAAGGGGAGAAGGCAGCGATCCTCAGCGCGCTGCGGAAGTACGCTTCATGCGTTTCTTCCAGAACACGCCAATGGCAATTGCCACCGTCGATAAGGCTGGTCGGATTGGACGCAGCAATGCGCGGTTCGCCAAGACCTTCGAGGGACTCATCAAAAACGATGAGCGGTCTATTTTGTCGATCGTGGTCGAGCGCGACCGGCCCGTGCTCGAAGCGGCAATTCGAAAAGCCTCAGAGGGTCAAAGCGACATTGCTCCGGTTGAAGCCGCGCTGACCGGCAGTGCCGAACGCTGGGCAAATTTTTTCGTTCTGGCTGTCGAGGAGGAGGATCGCGACGACGAGGCTGCGATCGTTTACGCGCTGGAAACGACAGCGCAGCGTACGCTCGAGAATCGATTTCAACAGCAGCAGAAAATGGAGTCCGTCGGCCAACTTGCCGGCGGCATCGCGCACGACTTTAACAACGTGCTGTCCGCCATCATGATGGCGACCGATTTTCTGCTCAACGCGCACAAGCCAACCGATCCGTCCTTTAAGGACATCATGCAGATCAAGCAGAACGCCAATCGCGCCGCGGCACTTGTGCGACAATTGCTCGCGTTTTCGCGAAAGCAGACCTTGCGACCGCAAGTGCTCGATCTCGGCGAGACCTTGAGTGATCTCGGCATGCTTCTCAAGCGACTGATTGGCGAAAAGGTGACTTTGGACACCGTTCATGGCCGCGATTTGTGGCCGGTCAAGGTCGATATCTCACAATTCGAACAGGTCATCGTGAATCTTGCGGTCAACGCGCGCGATGCTATGCCCGATGGCGGCAAGCTTAATTTGCGTACGGCCAATATTACGGCCGAGGAATGTGGAAAATTCGCCTATAAAGGCATGCCCAAAGCCGACTATGTGCTCGTTGAAGTGAACGACACCGGCACCGGAATTCCACCGGACATTATTGAGAAGATCTTCGAACCTTTCTTCACCACAAAGGAAGTCGGCAAGGGTACCGGGCTCGGGCTGTCCACGGTCTACGGGATCGTCAAACAGACCGGCGGTTTTATCTACGCAGACTCCGAACCTAGCCATACCTCGTTTCGTATTTTTCTGCCGCGCCATATCCCTGGCGTTGACGAGATCTCACCCCCTATTCCGACGGCAGAGGCCCCCGCCAACATCGCGGAGGCCATCGCCGCCGCAGACCAGATGGCGCGCGCTGCCACAGCAGACCTGACCGGTCGGGGCACAATTCTATTGGTCGAAGACGAGGAAGGCTTGCGCGCCTTGAACGCGCGCGGGCTTTCATCCAGAGGCTACACCGTGCTGGAAGCAAGCAACGGCGTCGAGGCAATCGAAGCGTTCACAAGACACGGCCATGTTGATCTGGTGGTTTCGGACGTCGTGATGCCGGAAATGGATGGGCCAACGCTGCTCAAGGAATTGCGTCAGCGCGACCCGAATGTGAAAATTATTTTTGTCTCCGGCTACGCCGAGGAGGCCTTCAGCCGAAACCTGCCGAGCCAGGAGCAGTATGCATTCCTGGCCAAGCCCTTCACGCTGAAGCAGCTCGTTGCCGAAGTTAAGAAAACCTTGCTCCAGTAGCTGCGTCTATACGCGCCCAGTCAGCGCCAGAATCAGCACGACAATCAAAATGACGCCGACGAGTCCAGACGGGCCGTAACCCCAGCCCGAGTTGTAGCCCCAGCGGGGGAAAGCCCCGATCAGAGCCAGGATCAGCAAAATGACAAGAATCGTACCGAGCATGCTTGCGCCCTATAATTTTTTCCGCGGCCGGATGCCGCAATTGCAAGAATTCCAACGATCTCCCGGTCACTTTAGTTCCGAACGCATCGATCCGATCAACGCACTAGCGACACAGTTGGGCCAATTGCACTTTGTTGAAGATGGCCGAATGCAGCCGGCAGGGTAGGCCGCCGGCTGTGAAGGGCGGCGGCGCCTGGAAATACTCCCGCTCAAGCATCGCGCCAGAGGGGCCGCTGTTGATGTCGACATCGTTGCGGGTCGGTGGCGGATTCAGATCTTCCGACGGGCTCATTTTGCCGACTGGGACAGGCTTCGCGGTTGCGATCACCGTCATCAAAGCCAGGAACGTTGCCGTGAGGGCTAACCCTTTCATCATCGGCCTCCTTACTTTACGGCAAGGCAATCGCCGACCAGCCGGCTCGTTCCGCCAACGGTATGATATTCCCGTGATAACGGCGGGCGAGAAACTGCCGCGACTTTGTGGCGCGCGTCCGCCCCTTACAAATCGCCCCCCGCATACCTATTCTCCTGCGGCCATTGCCGGGAGGGCTACGATGATCCGACACCGCGTTGTCATTGCGATTGCTGCAATAGTGGCGGCCCTTGTGCTGGTTGCCGCCGATGCGAATGCCAGAGCGGGAGGTGGCTTCTCTGGTGGTAGTAGGGGCGCGAGGACTTTCTCCGCGCCACCCGCGACTCAAACCGCGCCCAATGCCGCCGCGCCAATGCAACGTACACTCACTCAGCCAGGCAAAACAGGGACAGTCGGACAGACGGCGACCCGACCCGGTTTGTTCGGCGGTGGTTTGCTCGGCGGTCTCGCTGCCGGTTTCCTCGGCGCCGGCCTGTTTGGCCTCTTGTTTGGACACGGGTTCTTCGGTGGCATGGCGGGCCTCGCTTCGGTGATTGGTCTGCTGTTGCAGATTGTTTTGGTTGTTGTCGTTGCACGCCTGCTGTTCGCCTGGTGGCAACGCCGCAATACGCCGGCTCTCGCTTACGCAAACCCCGAACCGGCGACCGGACATTCGTTCAGTGGCCTCGGCGGAATGTTCGGCGCGAATACGCCAGCCGGCCAAAAGATGACGATCGCAAAGTCCGATTACGACGACTTCGAGCGCTTGCTCGGTGAAGTACAAACGGCGTATTCAAACGAAGACATCGATGCACTGCGCGCGAAAGTAACACCGGAGATGCTGTCGTATTTCTCCGAACAACTCTCTGAAAATGCCAGCCGTGGTCTTGTCAACAAAGTTACCGACGTGAGGCTTGAGCAGGGTGACTTGGCGGAAGCGTGGCGCGAAGGCAATGCTGACTACGCCACGGTCGCCATGCGTTTTTCGCTAAACGACCGGATGATCGACCGCGCGAGCGGTCGTGATAAAGAAGCCAACGCCCCTGGCGAGGTGATGGAGCTCTGGACCTTTATGCGCGCGCGCGGAGGCGGCTGGTTGCTGTCGGCAATTCAGCAAACCTGATCTCGCGGCTCACCCAGCTGTGGGTTTTGTCTCCGCCATTGGCGCAATAGATAAAATTGTTCGTAGCGCACCGCCCCGAGATGCCACAGATCGGGTATGTGGCTCCCGTCGGATAACCCGTTAGAATGCACGCCAAAGCGGCATATATTAGAGAGACATTGTCATCACGAATTCATAAAGCATTATCTGACGCCGGCGCTGCCTTGGTGAGCCGTTGACGTTTCATCGAAATCCGTCTATGCCGCCGCCCGCAACCTCGTTTTCGGCGCCTAACTTGCTGCCGCGCTTCCCGGTTTCGGGCTACGCCTCAAGTGAACTCCCAAAAACTTGGCTTGTGACCGCCCACACGAATGATCGCGTGGGCGTTCAAAAGGAAGCTTGAAAGGAACTCTTGATGCCTGTCGGAACTGTGAAATTTTTCAATAGTCAGAAGGGCTACGGCTTCATTCAGCCGGACGATGGCTCGAAGGATGTGTTCGTGCACATTACGGCCGTGGAGCGTGCTGGTATGCGCTCTCTGAACGAGGGCCAGAAGGTCAGCTTCGAAATCGTGACCGAGCGTGGCAAGCAGGCCGCTGGAAATCTCCAGATGGTTTGACCCGCGATCGTTTGCCTTGAAGTCGAAGCCCGGCGGAAGCGCCGGGCTTTTTTGCATCCAATGCTTTTAAAGTAGCGCTTTTAAAGTGTTGCGTTGGAGGGCTCCTGGCGGAACACTGCGGTTGGTCATGGAGAAATCGATATGGATATCATTGCTTGCGGGTCTCGGCCGTCACGCCGGATGAGCGCGCCGAGTTTCACCGGAACCGTCTGGCAAGATCCCGTCATCCAAGCACCAGAACCCGCGCGAATTCGGTCGGCATGGGTTCGATTCGAGCCGGGCGCACGAACTGCTTGGCATCACCACCCGCTTGGTCAAACGCTTTTTATCACCTCTGGCGTAGGCTGGGTGCAAACCTGGGGAGGACCAGTGCGCGAAATTCGTGCGGGTGACACCGTTTGGATTCCGCCGGGCGAAAAGCATTGGCACGGAGCGACTGCCGATCATGGCATGGAACATATCGCCATGCAGGAAGCTGAGGGCGGTGAGCACGTGACTTGGTTGGAGCCGGTCACCGACGCGCAGTACTCCGGTAAAGGCGCAGGCTGATTTAGTCATCAAGCGCGCGTAATCAATGGAATAGGATCGGCGCTCGGGGGTTCTGTCACTCGCGATGGCGGGGCGTTGGGCCGCGCCAAGTTCGGAGGTTAGTGAACATGACAGTTCGTACTGGCGCCCCCTTGATGGCGTGTCTCACGCTGCTTCTTTTCGCTCCTGCGCACGCTCAGCAGGCGAATATGACGTTCTTCGTGACGAGTGTTGGCTCCGGCAAGGGGGCCGATCTTGGCGGTCTCAGCGGTGCTGACCGGCATTGCCAGCAACTTGCTAGCGCGGTGGGGGCGGGGTCAAAGACTTGGCATGCGTATTTGTCGACACAAGGTTCCGGTGCTGAAAATGCGCGGGACCGCATCGGCAAAGGTCCCTGGGTGAATGCCAAAGGCACGACTATTGCAAAAGACGTCGCCGAGCTTCACAGCAACAATAACAATCTCACCAAGCAGACTGCTTTGACGGAGAAGGGCGAGGTCAATAACGGCCGCGGCGATACTCCGAACCGGCACGACATTCTCACAGGTTCGCAGGCGGATGGGACGGCCTTCGCGGGCAATGAAGACCGCACTTGCAAGAATTGGACGAGCAGCACTCAAGGTGCGGCCATGCTTGGTCATGCCGACCGGGTAGGGTTGCGGGATGATGATGCGTCCAAATCGTGGAACTCGTCGCACCCCTCGCGTGGTCAGGACGGAGGGTGCTCGCAAGCTGATCTTCGCAGCACGGGCGGAGACGGATTGCTGTATTGTTTCGTAGTCAACTAGTTCGGCATACAAAATCCCAAGTCTGACGCCAGCGTCGACTAGGATGTCCGATCTCACTTATCGTTTTGGCGGAGGAGAGTTCGTAGTCATCGCCGACGACATCAATGCTGATGACGCCTTGACGCTGGCGCATCGGTTCCGGAAAGTCGGTTCGTCTCGTCCATAACGGCTAAAAACATCCCCTTGAACTGATTACCGGGCGCGCGCCAAGCTGCGTGCCCGGCATTTTCATTCAGGGTGATCCCATGCGTTACCAGCTCTTTTACTGGCCAGAGATTCAGGGGCGGGGCGAGTTTGTGCGGCTTGCGCTCGAGGACGCCGGAGTCGCCTACGATGATGTAGCACGCAAGTCCGGTGGCGTGAATCGCATGATGGCGATGATGGAGGGTACGCGCGAAAAACATCCACCATTCGCCCCACCCTTCCTGAAGGCGGGAAAACTGGTGATCGCCCAGGTCGCAAATATTCTCTCATACCTCGGGCCGCGCCTGAGGCTCGCTCCCCGCGATGAAGCGATCCGCCTCTGGCTGCATCAGTTGCAGCTTACCGTTGCCGATTTCGTGAAGGAAATTCACGACACGCATCATCCCGTCGGGTCCGGCCTTTACTACGAAGATCAGAAACCCGAGGCGAGGCGGTACACCGAGAACTTTCTCGACGAGCGGATACAGAAATATCTGGGCTATTTTGAATCCGTATTGAGGAAGAGTGGAGGACCTTATCTGGCCGGGCGCAAAGTTACGTATGTCGATCTCTCGGTTTTTCAACTGATCGAAGGGCTGCGCTATGCTTTCCCTCGCGCGATGAAAGACGTAGAGACGAAAATACCCGGACTTGTCGCTGTACGGGATAGAGTCGCGGAGCGTTCGGGCGTGAAGGCTTATCTCGCCTCTCCACGGCGGATCGCATTTAACGAGATGGGCATCTTCCGCCGCTACCCGGAACTGGATCTATAAAATCCGGGCGACTTATCCTCGGCCGGAAGGAGTTTTCCGCCGGCTGTTACCGACTTTGCCCGGATAAGTACGAAAGCAATCACGCAAGGTTCGAAGCCGTTGTTGATCCAGTTGTGAATCGTCCAGGACGCGTTTCCCACCCTTTCGTCAATCAACACTTTGGCGCGGCCCTGATCGTCATGACCTGTCACGATGCGGCGGATATTCAGGCTCATCTATTTATCTCCTGGTCGGCAGCGAGCGGCTTCCTGCTTGCTTGTGCCAGAGCAGGAACAGGCCGGAGCCGACCACAATTGCGGAGCCGGCAACCAATGTGAGCACATCGCTTTAGAAAACAAATCCAAGCGCAGCAGACCATGAAATAATAAAACGGACCGACGGCGGAAGGTGGCGCGAGCGATAAAGCGCGCGTCCACCAGTACTGTCCCACCGCATTGATGACGCCGTTACCTATCTTCGCCGAAGCGATAAACGGAAACACACCGGTCGCAATATGGAAGCGCCGCGCCGGTTGTGTCGGACGGCGCGGCGCAGGGGTGCGGCTTAGTTGAAGGGTAAGTCGCGCCTGAAAACTAGCCCGCACCAACGTGGCCGGAAACAACACCGCGACACCATTGCGGCGACATGACTAACAGGGTGTGAATACGTGCCCCGCTTGCAGCAGAACGATCACGATACATCGCACACATCTGCGGTCGGTGGTCTTTTGACCGCACAGCATTGATGCAGATCAATACAGCCGTCTGTGAAGCGGCCGCCGTATCGATTTATCGCAAACGCCCATTGCCGGATGCGCGTCGATCTCCGGCGCACGTTATCGAATGGTAATCGCGCCCAATGAGCTACCGGAAGATCCCCCTTTTGTTGGCCCCGACCTCTGAGGGGTTGGGGAACGGGGATGAGATCGGGGCCGCACTCTCTTGGGGATCGAGAGCGGCCCGACTGTAATGCTGCCGAAGTAACCAATCATCAATACTTTGCGACATGGTTAACGCAGCAGGCGGGAAACGACCTGAGCGCAAAGCGCCGCAACGGCGCAAGAGCAGTTTCAAGCCCGCGTCGGGCGGCCCATGCGTGGCAAGCGTAAACGCGAACGCGACAGTCATTTTGACGATGGCGTGATACCGACAGTGCAGCGGATTTGAAATCTAGCGGGCGCTCCGAGCGCGTCTGCGCATGCGCCGCTTTTTAGAGGCACGCGCTTCGCGCTGCTTACGCGCGCGTCGCCTGCGACAGCGGCTGCATTTGCAGTGTGAGCGGCCAATCACATACTTCAGGTAATCGTTTCCGTAATCGTAAGTGATTTCCTCGTGGGGTTTGATTTTGCGCAAGGCTCGAATGAAGACACGTCCGCCATAAGTGTATGTCTCGGCGTTCGGATTGCATGAGTGATTGGCGTAGCGCGCGATGTTGCTCCTAGGCGATCCGTCAATCGTGACCCGCTGGTTGATTTCGTAAAGATAGCGGTTGCCGCGGCGCTCGAGCCGAAGCGCTTCCTTGGCACCTATGCGGGGACCCCTGTATTCGGCGATATTTTCGCGCTTCCTGATCGGCCTAGCGGCAAACAGACCAAGGCCGGTGATGGAACGGCCAATACGGAACGATCGTCGGGGCATTGGGCAGTGGGCTACAGAAGGAAGGATGATGCGGATGACAGATGAAACGCCGCTCGTCAATCATTCGTTCGCCCTGCCGGCTTACGTATTTTCAGGCAGACAAAACCGCAAGCGACGGTTTGAAGCCATGAATTACAATTGCACTCGGCAGACTATCAAGCAATCAGCCGGCAAGAGTGAGCGCAGCTAAGGCAAAAATCGCGTAGCGTAGATTCCCTCGTGCCGCGAAAAAACAACGCCGCGCCAGCGAGCAGGGGCGACAGCGCGAGCTTGATGCTGTTGAGTCCTTGCGCAAAGCGTAGCGACGCTGTCTCATGATGATATTCCGTGAAGATATCTTGCACGCTGGAAAGGGCATCGAGCAGTTCGGTTGCCGCGATAAGGAGAAGGCTCACGCGCGCCCAACGATATGACGGTGGTGCGGCGGCCGCACTGTCTACAGGCGTCATTGCGCCCCCTTTGCCCGGCGGCCACTATACGTCAAAACTGTCGGTGTCGGGTGCGTTTCTCGCACTGGCAGCGGTTGGTAGCGAAGGAGATTCTGCATGGCGGGACTATCGATCGCCGAGCGCTGGCCCGAATTGCCTTATGCCGCTTGGAAGGATACGTGCGATACCTTGCATCTGTGGACTCAGGTCGTGGGCAAGATTCGCCTCACACTGACGCCATGGCTCAACCACTCATGGCACGTCGCGCTTTATGTGACGGCCCGTGGGCTGACGACCTCGCCGATACCCTGGCGCGACGGCGATTTCCAAATTGATTTTGATTTCATTGATCATGTGCTTTGGGTCAGGCTCAGCGAAGGACAGTTTCGTCAAGTGATGCTCAAGCCGATGAGCGTCGCAGAGTTCTATGAAGACGTGATGATTGCGCTTCGCGAACTTGGAATTGAGGCACCCATCAGTACGACGCCGTGCGAGATCACTGACTGTATTCCATTCGAACAGGACACCGTGCACGCGGCCTATGACGCCGACTATGCCAATCGCTTTTGGCGGGTGATCCTTGCGGCGCAGGAAATTTTTGCGCATTTCCGTACTGGTTTTCTCGGCAAAACGAGTCCTGTTCACTTCTTTTGGGGAAGCTTCGATCTCGCTGTGACGCGCTTTTCTGGACGTCCAGCACCGCGTCACCCGGGTGGGGTGCCCTATCTGTCGGATGCAGTCGCACAGGAGGCATATTCGCACGAGGTTTCGAGCGCCGGATTCTGGCCGGGCGGCGGTGGGCCTGTCGACTATGCGGCGTTCTACTCCTATGCATATCCCGCGCCCGATGGTTTCAGCGCGGCGAGCGTGAAGCCGCAAACCGCATTTTTCAGCAGGGATCTCGGCGAATTCCTTTTGCCCTATGACGCCGTGCGCACCGCAAGCGACCCCGATAGAGCTCTGATGGAGTTTCTGCAGAGCACCTACGACGCGGCAGCGAGCCTGGCAAAATGGGATCGAAAATCGCTGGAGTGCGGGTTGGGGGAGGTAGGCAGGCCGCGACGCGTCTAGGACGCTTCCAGATGGCTTTCCATTGGCGCGAAGCGGCGCTATGACCGCTAGCGAACCGGCCATTCTCCGGAGTTTTCCATGAACGCCCCCGCCAATGTCGTTCCGCCCTACAAACACACGCCGCTGTTCCCACTCGGCCCGGACAGGACACCATACCGGAAACTCGATATCGGCGGCGTCAGAGTCGAGAAAG
>Ga0126383_10003227_pt1 | contig 10739 bp, 9 predicted proteins | sample PanSoiMetPlot_35_FD_96882 | JGI IMG/M metagenome (GOLD analysis project Ga0126383, IMG submission 96882) | Tropical forest soil microbial communities from Panama - MetaG Plot_35 | ecosystem: Environmental > Terrestrial > Soil > Tropical forest > Bulk soil | place: Panama | collected 2016-02-17
GCACAAGGTTTTACTCGGAGCGGGCGTTCCCAACGACGGCTGGTAGTATTTCCCGCCGCTAGCTAAATTCCAATTTTCGTTTCCTGGCCCCGAATACATCCATCTGTAAGGAATCAACGAATGATTAAAGCCTTAGTTTTCAAACTCGGTGTGTTTGCTTCTGTGTTCGCGCTGATGGCCCTGGCCGCTACTGCGCAGTCGCCCAATACGGCGAGCATCATCGTGACCGTAGTTGATCAGAACGATGCGCTGGTGCGAGGGGCGAATATCTCGGTCACCAACACGGCCACGGGCGCCGTGCGCGAAGGCGTTTCGGGAGAAGACGGTATCGTCACGGTAGCCGGGCTTTCGCTCACGGGCGAATACAAGGTGAGCGTGACGATGTCAGGCTTCTCCGCGCAGGAAACCGGCGGTCTAAAGCTGCGCGCCAGCGAGACGGCCACTGTTAAAGTTAAACTGGTGGCCAGCGGAGTTCAGAATGAAGTTACCGTCTTTGGCACGACTGAAGGCGTGCGGACGAATCCGCAGATCGGCGTGCCTTTGGAAAGCAAGCAGATAGACGAAGTCCCGATCATCGGCCGTAAAGTAACCACGCTCCCTTTGCTCAATTCTGCTTTCCGGCAGGGGAAGGGAACCGGAGATCTCTTCGTCAATCAAACTTACTTCATTACCGGTGTGGGTTCGCGACGCGCGACGACCTACACGCTCGACGGCGCGAGCAACGATGAAGGTTGGGGCCGGCAAACTGCGATTACCACGCTGCCGATTGGCGCAATCCAGGAAATGCAGGTGCTGACCAATGCGTTCTCAGCCGAGTTCGGTTGGACTTCCGGGCCGGCGTTGAATGTGATTACCAAGTCGGGCACGAATGATCTGCACGGCCAGGGATTGTTCTTGATTCGTCCCGGCGGTTGGCAGGCAAAGACTTTCTCGACCGCCAACTACTGTCCGCCATCGATTTCAACTTGCGTAACGCCGTCCACTTTAAATGCGATCAATCCGGTCGATATCCCGGATGCGCTGGAACAAGTCTCGGGCAACGTCGGAGGCACGCTGAAAAAGGACAAGACCTTTTTCTTCGCGGCCACGGATTACACCCGGCAGAATCGCACCACATATCTCTCCGCCGCGCTGCCCTCCTTCGTGCTGCCGCCGAGCGGCAAGCTCGACTACACCGGGCACTACCGGCAGTTTCTTTTCGACGGCCGGGTCGATCACAAATTCACGCCGAACCAGACGCTGATGTACCGGCTTAATTACGATCGGTTCTATGACGACAATCCGCAGGACGCCGTTGGCGGTTCCAGTGCGCCGAGTGTCGCGCGCAAGTATTCGCGGGCCTCATGGAGCATGCAGGGAAATTTCACTTCAGTAGTGAACCCGCGTGTGCTGAATGAATTGCGCGTGGCTTATCTGCACGGTGATCCGGTCACCAGATGGGAGGCGCAGAATCTTTCAACCGTCTACACTCGGGCGGGCGCCGTCCCGTTCACCGTCGGTCAATCGCGTCTGTCTGACTTGTGGGGGCATCAGGTACAGATCTCCGACACGCTTTCCTGGTCGGCCGGCAAGCACTATTTCAGGTTTGGCGGCAGCGTTACGCGACACCGCTCGGGCGGTACGGGCAGCGAGCCCGGCACGGCCGTGCTGGGCACCTTCACCTTCAAAGCGGCCACAACTTTGCCTCTGGACCAACTGACGCTGAATGACGTACAGAATTATCAGCAGCCGATCAACTTCGGCGTCAGCAGCTACAACCTGGGCCAGTGGCTCCTGACGGGATTTGTCCAGGATGACTGGAAGATTCATTCGAACCTGACGTTGAATCTCGGGCTCCGCTATGACCGGCAGACCTTGACCGATGCGAACGCTAATTTCGCGCCGCGCATCGGTTTCGGTTGGCATCCGGGCGGCGACCCGCGCACGTCGATTCGCGGCGGCTACGGGATGTACTACACGCAGATTCAGTCCAATTTGATTGCGGGTTATCTGGTTAATGGGCTGGACGGATTGACCACCTATACGGCCACTCTCGGTCAGACCGGATTCCCGACTTGTCTAACTTGTGTGCCCGTCAATGTCGATCCGCATATTGTGCCTGCCTCCGAGTTGCCGGCGCGCGACATCACCATCCAGGCAGGCCGCCGTGATTTTTATCGGGCCCAGTTTGCCCGCTATGGACTGAATTTCGATCTGCTGCCGTTCTATCCGGACAAGCTGGACAATCCGCGCAGCCAGGTCTTCACCATCGGCGGTGAGCGCGAAGTTGCCAAGGGGATGTTCCTGGGCGCCGACTATGTGCATCAGCACCTGACCGGTATCAACCGCACCGTGGACTTGAATGCTCCCTCAGTTTTTGATCGCACTGCGCCGGGGCAGGTGAGGCAGGTGGCGCGCCCCGCCAATTGCGTGAATGTATTCACTGCACCATGCCTGCCGCTTGGTGGTTACGCGAACGAAACGCGGCCGATTCTTCCGGTAAATGGCGGCGTACGGCAGGTGAACGTGTTGATGAATCTCGGCGTGGCCGACTATAACGGTTTGCAGACCAGCTTTATTTATCGTGGCAGCAGCAAGATGTATGCGTCGGTCAGCTACACCTTGTCGAAGGCGACGAACACGTCTGAGCCCGACGGCAACGGCATCAATCCTAATCAGAGCATCATCTCGCGCCTGGGTGAAGAAGAGCGCGGGCCGAGCGTGGTCGATCAGCGCCATCGCGCGGTGATGATGTTCAACTATAGATTTCCCTGGCAGTTTACCGCCGGAACTCTGGCCATGCTCGCCTCGTCGCGGCCCTTCAATGCGACGACCGGAGTTGATAACAACGGCGACGGCGCGACCAACGATCGGCCGGTGATTAATGGCGTGGTAATTCCTAAGTCGTTCTTCCACGGTACGCCTACTTCCGAGGTTTCTTTCTTTGTCGAGAAGCGTCTGCTGCGAAACGAGCGCTACAACATTATCCTGCGCGTGGAAGGCTTCAACCTGTTCAATCACGCGAATATGCTGGGCCGGGGCCAGACGATCTATTCGACCGTGGTTGGCGGCGTCGACACCGCTACGCCGCGATCTGATTTCGGCGCGTTCACGACCGCATTTTCAAATACGGCCAACACCAACGCGCTCCCGGCCTTTGCGAATATCGATCCGCCGCGGATGTTTCAGTTGCAGGCGCGGTTTGTGTTCTGAGATGAATGAAACGGGGCCGTAGCCCGACCGTAAGGGAGGGCTAGGTCTGCCAGAATGAGCCCTCCCTGACGGTCGGGCTACTGCCCCGTTCGCATAACTGGCGAATCAATATGAAACGAATTCTCTTCATTGCGTTAACTAGCTTTGCGCTTATCACATCAGCCTGTTCGCGTTTTCACAACACCGCGACTGATTCCAAAGACGCGCGTTACGTCGTCATCTCGCCCATCTACAACGAGATCATCTGGGCGCTGGGAGCGCAGGACAAAGTCGTCGGCGTCGATCTTTCCACTACCTACCCACCCGAGGTGAAGAAGGTCCAGACGGTCGGTTATCACCGGGCCCTGAGCGCCGAAGGAATTCTCTCGCTGCATCCGACCGCCATCATTCACGACAACAACATTGGCCCGCCGCAGGTCGTCGAGCAACTGAAACAGCTGAATATTCCGATGAAGACGTTCACTGCGAAAAACGATTCCTTCGACGGCACCAAGGCGCTGATTCGCGAGATGGGCGCGTACTTTCATAAAGAACAGAAAGCGGAGGAACTCTGTAAGACCATAGACGAGCAGAAGGCGGCGTCAATCGCCAAGGTCAAGCAGTATTCCGATCATCCCAAGGTTGCGGTCATTCATTTCGGCCGCGCCTCAAACGTCTACATGGTGGTCGGGAAGGGCGGCGGCGGCGACGGCGGCGGGGTTAGTCAGATGATTGAACTCGCCGGCGGAGAAATGGCCGTCGAAAATAAAGGAATGCAGCGGATGGAGTCTCCCGAGATCATTGCGCAGGCAAATCCCGACGTCATTCTGCTTACCGATTTTGGTTATGACCGCCTGGGCTCGATGGATCAGATCAAGACGCTGCCCGGGGTGGCCACCTCAAATGCCGCCAAGAACGGCCGCATCTATCGAATCGAAGAAAACGTGTTAAATTACTTCGGCCCACGCTCTGGCGAGAATATCGAAAAGGTAGCCGCGGTAATCCATCAAAAGTGACGAAGCAGCACGGCACGCGTCGAGGACTCCTGATTGTCTTAGCGTTTGCGGCTCTCATCGTGCTGGCGGCCTCGATTCGTTTCGGGGCGATCGATTTTTCTCTCGCCGACATTGCTCACGCCCTGCTCTCGTTAATCCCCGGAAGACCTGAACCAACACTCGATCAGCGCATCTTTCTGGAGCTGCGACTGCCGCGCGCCATTCTCTGCCTGTTCGTGGGCGCGAGTCTGGGCGTCGGCGGCACGTTGATGCAGGCGCTGTTTCGCAATCCGATTGTCGAGCCGGGGTTGGTTGGCACTTCGAGCGGCGCGGCGTTTGGATCGGCGATGTTCTTTGTGCTCGGCGGCGTGCTGCATCTCAGCGCCAGTACCTGGACCCTGCCGATTGCCGCTTGCATCGGCGGCATAACTTCGACCTATCTGGTTTTCCTGCTGGCGAAATCACGCGAAGATGGCCGGGCCTCGATCGTCATGCTGCTGCTGACTGGTCTCGCGGTGAATGCGCTCTTCATGAGCGCGATTGGATTTCTCTCCTACATTGCGCGCGATCCGCAGGCGCGATCGATCACCTTCTGGAGTCTGGGCACTTTGTCCGGCGCGAATTGGAAATCGGCCGTGATTGTCGCGACTTCCACCACCGCCGGAACTCTGCTGGCGCTGCGGTTCGCCAAGCAACTGAACGCGTTGATGATTGGAGAGGAGGAAGCAACCTATCTCGGCGTAAACGTGAACCGGCTGAAATGGATCGTCCTGTCAGTCAACGTGGTCATCGTCGCGATTGCGACTGCTTTCACCGGGGTCATCAGCTTCGTTGGTTTAATTGTGCCGCATATCCTGCGGATGCTCGGCGGGGCTGACAACAGGTATCTGATTGTCGGGAGCGCCCTGCTGGGGGCGACGCTGCTGAGTCTCGCCGATTTAGTGGCGCGTTTGTCGCTGCGGCCGGCAGAGTTGCCGATTGGGATCGTCACGTCGGCAGTGGGCGTGCCGATCTTTATCACACTGTTAAGAAGGCGGCAGTATGTGTTTTAGTCGGGAGCCGAATCATTGTCTGATTGATTCATTGAGTCATTGATCCATTGATCCATTGATCCAATGAGTCAATGAGTCAATGAGTCAATGAATCAATTGTTGCCCTCCCTGACGGTCGGGCTTCTGACACGCCCCAATGCTTCAAGCCAGCAACGTCACCTTTCGCGTCGGCCAAAAGGAACTGCTCCGCGAGGTCACGCTCACCTTTGCTCCGGGCCAGCTTCATCTCATCATCGGCCCGAACGGCGCCGGCAAGTCCACGTTAATCAAAGTCCTCGCGCGGCTGTTGAGACCACAAACCGGCGTTATCGAATACGAAGGCGCCCAGATCGCGGACGCGAGCGAAGCCGAACTCGCGAAGCGTCGCGCAGTTCTCTCTCAAGCCGTCGAGGTCGCGTTTCCGCTTTCAGTTCGCGAAGTCGTGATGATGGGCCGGTATCCGCACTTCGGCGGCCGCCCCGGTCCGGCGGATGAAGAGATTGTCGATGAACTCATGAAATTTTTTGATGTGACTGAGTTCGCGGGGCGCGATTATCAAACCCTGAGCGGCGGTGAACGTCAGCGCGTCAACTTCGCGCGCGTCCTGGGACAGTTGTGGCGCGCGCCACATGAATCGCCGTCCAGCGACGGGCCGGCGCCCGCGCCGTGCCGATACTTATTACTGGACGAACCGCTGACGTTTCTGGACATTCGTCATCAGCTCGATTTCATGAAAAAGGTGCGCGTCTTTACTGAGGCGCCGGACGTGGTGACGGTGGGTGTCGTGCATGACCTGAACCTGGCGGCGCGGTTTGCGGATCAGATTGTGCTCTTGAATGAAGGCCGCGTGATCGCCACCGGGGCGCCGGCCGAGGTGTTGACTCAGCAAAATATTCGCAGCGTCTTTGCAGTCGAGCCGACATTCGTTTCCGCCAATCAATCAGGTGTCCACATCGTGTTCGATTGAAATCGGGAGTTGACTGATGCGTAACCGTCCCGTTTGCGCGCATCCGGGAAATGCGAGCGTGGACACTTGCGTTCCGTTCCGATCCCGCGATGATTTCGAATCAGGTCGCTCAGGGGATGGGCGGGCGATTGCGAATTGGGCGGCTGCATCTTAGAATGCCGCGACTCATCGGCCGTGTTTGTAATCTTCTTCGCTACGTTTGGAGCCGTTTTTCTCGCCGAAATTGTCGGCGACAAGCTGCTTTATACCACCGGCGTCCTGGCCGCGCGCTATCGCACTGTGCCCATAATGATCGGCATGGCGGCAGCGTTCATGGCGAAAATGGGCGTTGCCGTTTTGATTGGCGAAGCGATTTCGCGCCTGCCCCGGCTGCTGGTGGCCGGCATTACCGCGATCAGTTTTATCGGTGTGGCGATTGCGCTCTGGCGCAAGGATGATCAGTATCGCGCTGAGCGAGACAAGCACAAGGTGCACAAAGCCGCGATGATTTCGTTCGCGGCCATCTTTTTTTCCGAATGGGGCGATGTCGGGCAGGTGACTGCCGCGGCGATGACCGCCAAATATCACGTCGCCCTGGTGGTTTGGTTGGGCGCCGTCTCCGCGATGATCACCAAGGGATCACTGGCGGCCTTTCTGGGGACGGGCATCCGCCGTTGGATTCACAATCGGGTGTCGCCGGCGGTGGTGCGTTATGTCGGCGTAAGTTTGTTGTTGGTGCTGGGTTCGCTTTCAGTGATTGAAATTCTGATGACCTGATGATGTGGCCGCGGGTCAGCGCCAGCTGCGTCGGCAGATGATAGTGGTACATTTTGATGTTTCTTATCACACCGCGGCTTTAGCCCGGTGTGCCGAGCACCTAACGGGATCGGAGACCGTTTAAACGGTTTCCAGCCTCTAGCTCGGCCAACTCGCCGCGCTAAAGCGGCGGCGTGAATGAGAAGATTCGCGCAAACGAACCATTGCCGCTAATTAACTACTGATACATCGGGAACCCGAAATGTACCACTACCCGGCAGATCGATCAGTTGACTCGTTGCACGATCTTTATCCCATCTGCCGGCGCGGATGGTACTGACTCAATTTTCATGCCGCCATTTTCAGCTGAAGACCGGAAGAGCGCATTTCGTTTCATCGTGGCGTTGGGCTTCGTCAGCCTGTTCGCCGATATGACTTATGAGGGCGCCCACAGTGTCATAGGGCCGCTGCTCAAGGATCTGGGCGCGACGGCGTGGGAAGTCGGGATCATCGCCGGATTGGGTGAGATGATCGCGGCGAGCCTGCGTTATTTTTCCGGCAAGCTGGCCGATCGCACTCGCGCCTACTGGACCATCACGACCATCGGCTACTTCCTTAACCTGGTGGTGGTTCCCGGTCTGGCCTTTGCCGGAAGCTGGCAGGCAGCGGCGCTGCTGGTCGTAGCCGAACGAACCGGGAAGAGTCTGCGGGGCCCGGCGCGAGATGTTCTGCTTTCCGAAGCCACCGAAGTCGTGGGCCACGGATCGGGATTTGGAATACATGCCGCGATGGACCAGACGGGCGCCGTGCTCGGACCATTGTTCGTGGCGGCTTCGGTGGCGCGGACGCATCATTTTGGGCCCGCCTTTCTCTGGCTCGCTTTGCCGGCCGCCGGAGCGTTTGTTTCTTTACTGTTTGCTCGCTGGGCCAGATCGAGAAAGGGAGATCCGCCCACTGCGCCCAGCCGCAAGAACCTGCCCCAGGTGTTTTGGATCTATGTCGCCGCGGCCGGATTGCTGGCCCTGGGGTTCGTCGATTTTCCGCTACTCGCTTTTCACTTTCAGAAGAACTCTTTGACCAGACCTGAAGTGATTCCGCTGCTCTACGCCGGCGCGATGGGGGTCAATGGAATAACGGCGCTCATCTTTGGGAAGCTCTTTGATCGATATGGAATCCAGATCATCGCGTTCGGAATTGTCGTGTCCTTGCTGGCTTTGCCTTTTGGTTTCCTGGGCGGCGCGACCGGCGTCTATATCAGCGTGGCGTGTTGGGCCACGGGGCTGGGAGCGCAGGACGCGACCTTGCGCTCGGGAATTTCACAGGTGGTCTCGATGAATAAGCGCGGAACTGCATTTGGCTCCTTCAACGCCGCTTACGGCATCCTGTGGTTTTTGGGGAGCGTGACCATGGGCGTGCTTTACGGTTTCTCGCTAATCGGGCTGGTTGTGTTCGGCATCGTCGCGCAGTTGGCGGCGGCGGCTCTGTTTGTCTGGTTGCAGAAGCCCCTGGCGAATCGGAAAACGGCGGCTGGTTAGCAAAGCAGCTTCACGGCAAGTTCGAGAACTGAATGCACGCCGATCAGCACCGTGGAATTCCCGGCAGCGATAGAAGCGATCACCGCGCAGGTGGTCAGAGTTGCGAGCGGCAGCAGATGCGAGGCCGAGCTGCGCTGGTTCACTGCGCCATTAGCGGAAATTTCAATCAATCGGCGAATTCGCGATTTCACTCCCTGAGTTTCTTCCGCTCCGACGAGATAAGCGCCGAGCGGCACATCGGCACGCCCACCCGCGGGCACCATCTTGGCTATCGTCACCAGGGCTGAGGCCAGATTCAAGGCAGTGGCCGGACTGGTCTGCGCGGCGAATTCGTCAGCGGCGCTTTCGGCGGTTTCCGCCCACATGCGCTCGACCGATCGAGCGAATGGCACGAGCAACAACGTATCCCGGCAAACGCGCAGGAGTGTCCGTTTCAGGTTGTCGCGGGCCGCGAGATGGCCGGCTTCGTGCGCGATGGCCGCGGCCAACTCATCCCGGCTCAGCGACGAGAGCACGCTATCGGCGATGAATAAACGGGGCCGGAAGGTGCCGACGATGGCGATGATGGGAAATTGATGCGGAATCCGAAAGGCCGGCAATTCAATTCCCGCTATCTCGATTCGCTCTGCCTTCGCCAGCCAGTCCCGGCTTAATGCTGCGGTCGCTCGCCACGCCCGAATGGTTCGCCACAGGGCAAACCCAATACTCACCAGGGAAACGATCGCCAGGGCCGCCAGTTTCTTGCTGACGACTTCCGTGGTGGTGCGAGGCTCATAGTCGATGTATGAGGGAATTATGAACAGACAAACCGCAACCAGCGCCAGCGCCGGCGCGGCGAGTCGCAGGGTGAACAGCAACTCCGAACGCGTGCGAGCGGACAGCGACGCGACCAGCGGCGTCGCCAACTGCCAGGTGAATGCGGTGACGAGCGAAGCGGCGGCGTTGATTAGCAGCAGCGCCGCCAGCATCACAGAAATTCCCAACAACTCGTACATTGCTATTCGGTGGTACGCTTCAGTTCACGCTTCTTTTCTTTGATTAACCGCTCCAGCTCATCGAGCAGTTCCCGATCGTTCTCACTGACGGTCTCAACAATGCAGGCCAGGACCGGTCGCACACCCTCAGCGCCGCTGCCGAGCAGGCTGTCGATTACGTCTTCGCGAATGCCGAAATCAAACTCTTCAGGCGAGACGGCCGGTGAATACAAAAACGCGCGGCCGTCCTTACGCCGATCCAACAGCCGTTTCTTGTAAAGACGATCGAGCGTGGTCATGAGCGTCGTGTAGGCGATGCGCTCATCAAAGGCCAGGTAGACATCGCGCACGCTGACTTCACGCCGCTGCCACGTTTCATTCAGCACGGCGCGTTCGAGCTTTCCGAGCGCCAGCGAAGCTACTTCGTGGGGACGACGAAAACCACGAATCAGAAATCGAGGTGGTCTCATAGGTGGCTATTCTGTGAGCCGCGGCTGGTGAAGTCAATTCGAAAGCGCAGCTGGCGGGCTGAATTTCAAAATCCGAAGTTGACTGGATCGCAACCGTCACGGTTGCTCCGTATAAAGAGGATGCTTCGATCTAGTCGATTGTCCTTTCGAGGATTTCAATATTAGGGGCTTTGCCGTGCGCGCCTATTGCATGGGGCAGGCTTGAATCGCGCACAGTTGCCAACGGCCCTCGCGTTGACTGAACACGCTCATGATCTTGTATTGCCCGACAAGTTCCCGGCCGTGATAAAGCCAGGTCGCCGAATCGCGGGCCGTCAGGACGGCGGTAGAGCCGAAGATGCGAACGCTGGTCTGTTCGCGAACGATGTGCTCGATCTTCAACTCTCCTGAAGTGATGTCGGAAATAAACTGGACTTTGTCATCGCCCTCCAGCGGATAAGTGAAATAGAAATCGTCGGCCATGAGCCGGTCAAGGGCCGGCGCGTCGCGACGCACGATGGCCTTTACCCACTCGTCGTTGAGTTGGCGGATGTGTTGCTCGACCTCGATGGCCGAAGGGGACGATTGTGGCGTGGCAGACTCCATGAGCAAACCTGACCAAACAAGGAAACAATCGGCTTCTACGCCAAATTCAGTAGGTAGTCAACAATTAATTGCCGCCGGCAATGTCTCCTGAGGTGAACAGTGCGGGGCAGTATTACGACCGTAAGGAAAGGCTCGCAGAAGTCGTTTAAAGAAGAGCCCTTGTATCTTGCGCAAATGAAGCGCAAGTGTTTCAGTTTTGCCTTGGGTCGCACCCAAGACAAAGAGGAAGAGCAACCTGCCGGAGCCCTAAGCGCCATTGAGCCTGAGATCGGGAGA
>Ga0126383_10003228_pt1 | contig 10738 bp, 11 predicted proteins | sample PanSoiMetPlot_35_FD_96882 | JGI IMG/M metagenome (GOLD analysis project Ga0126383, IMG submission 96882) | Tropical forest soil microbial communities from Panama - MetaG Plot_35 | ecosystem: Environmental > Terrestrial > Soil > Tropical forest > Bulk soil | place: Panama | collected 2016-02-17
CCTGGCAGCGGCGTTCTCGGCGCTCGGGCGCCGTGTCGGCGTGCTCGATGCCGACATCTACGGGCACTCGATCCCGCAGATGCTCGGGATCCACCAGAAGCCGGTCCTGGTCGACAAGCTCATGATCCCGCCGGTCGCCCATGACCTGAAGCTGATGTCGATCGGCTTCTTCGTCGACGACAACAAGCCGCTCATGTGGCGCGGGCCGATGCTCCACCGCGCGCTCGAGCAGTTCCTGACCGACGTGCACTGGGGCGAGCTCGACGTGCTCGTCGTCGACATGCCGCCGGGGACGGGCGACGTCTCGATCTCGCTCGGCCAGCTCCTCCCGCGCGCAGAGGCGGTGATCGTGACGACACCGCAGCCGCTCGCGCAGGAGGTGGCCGCTCGCGCGGCGTTGATGGCCCAGAAGACCAACATGCGCCTGCTCGGCGTGGTCGAGAACATGAGCGGCGAGACCTTCGGCAGCGGCGGCGGCGACCGTCTGGCCGCCGAGCTGGGGATCCCATTGCTCGGGCGTGTCCCGCTCGATCCGCGCCTCCGTGAGTCGGGTGACGCGGGGGACCCGCTCGTCGACAGCGACCCCGGCGCCGAGCCGGCTCAGGCGATCACATCGCTGGCGGAGGCGATCGCCGCGACCAAGCGCGAAGAGGGCGTCGGCATCGTCAAGGCGCTTCCAGTCCTCAGCTAAGGCGGTCGCTTGCGACGCCGACGAGGAGAGGCCGTTCCGGCTTTGCCGGTGCGGCCGTGTAAGCGAAGGGCGCCTCGAGAGGCGCCCTTCGGTTCCAGCGGACCCCGGGGCTTGGTCTCGCCAGAGCCCCACTGAAACCAGACGGTAAGACGCTGCTGCGGCGGAATCGGCCGTGGTTCTCGGTAAGGATTTCGTAAAAGGCATGCGGACGCGAGAGACCCTAATGCTCCTGGTCGACAGCGCGTCACACCCGTGCGCCGGCAAAATCCCCGCACCCTCCGTGGTCGGCGCCGCCGAGTCGGAGCCCTAGTGCTGGAGGAAGTTCGGGAACGGCTCGCTCGGCTCGGCTTCTCGGGGGCTGACGCGGCGACGCTCGCCGAGCACTTCGTCGACGCCGAGGCTCGAGGCAAGCGGGGTCACGGGCTGTCGCGGGTCGACTGGCTCGAGACGCTCCCGGTGGAGATCGATCCGGGTGCACGGCCCAAGAGAGTGGCGCAGGCGCCCGGCTACGAGCGCTGGGACGGAAACGGCGCGCTCGGCTACCTGACCCTCGCGGCGGTCGTGGACGCCCAGCTGGCCTCGCCGCCCACCGAGGCCCGGCTCGTCGTCGCGCAGCGGTGCTTCCCGACCGGGATGCTCGGCTACTGGGCCCGGAAGCTCGCCGAAGGTGGGTTGGCGGCGGCGCTGACGGCTACGTCACCGGCCCGGCTCGCGCATCCCGAGGGCGGGCCGAAGCTCGCGGGGACGAACCCGCTCGCGATTGCGATTCCGAGCTCCGACGGGCGGCCGGTCGTGTCCGACGCCTCGATGGGCGCCGTTACCTACGGCGACGTGATCGCAGGCCTCGCGACAGAGGAGGACCTCGTCCCGTTCGGCGGCGAGAACGCGCACAAGTCCTTCGCCCTCGCGCTCGGCCTGCAGCTGCTCGTGGACTCGCTGGTCTCCGAGCCCGGCTACGGCGCGGTGCTGCTGGTTGCCCGTCCGGAGGCCGATCCGGTGCCGGCGCTACGAGCGCGCGCCGCCGGTTTCCGTCTGCCCGGTGATCGCTAGGAACTCTGGGTCGTCTATCACGGACGCGAAGTCCTGGTCCTCCGGTGCGTACTTGCGCACGACCTCCGGGTCGATCTCGGCCGCCCGGCGCAGGTTGGCCAGCGCCTCGTCGCGGTTGCCCAACCGGGCTTCGGCGCAGGCCAGGTTGTAGTAGCCCTGCCACGCATCCGGGTAGGTCGCGATCCCGGCCTCGAACTCTGCGCGTGCGCCCTCCTCGTCTCCTTGCGCGAGCAGCGACCCGCCCGCGAACGACCACTCCCAGCCGGAAGGCGCGAACACCTCGCCTGGCTTCGCTCCGATCCCGAGCACGGTCGTGCCCGGCTCCTCCGCGACGGCGCCGCGCAGCGTTCCCGGTGGGCAGTGGACGAGCGTGCCCGCTGGAGCATCGTGCTCCTGGCCGTCGAGCATGAATCGCGCCCGGCCGGAGACGACGACGTACAGCTCCTCGTGGCCGTTCTCCTCGCGGTGCTCCTCGACGACGCGCGGGCCGGCCTCGGCGGCCGTGTACGCGTTGACGCCGAAGGCCTGGATGTCGAAGTAGCGGCGGACGGGCCGCCACGTCAGGCCGCTCTGGCCTTCGATCGGGTAGCGGTCGAGATCGTCGATGCGGGCGATGCGTCCGCTCACGTCTGCCTCCTCAGCTCCTCGAGCACGACGGGATCGACGCGCTCGACTCCGTCAACGCGCTCCTCGAGGTTCTCGTTCCCCGCCCAGCGGAAGAAGGCCTCGTCGAGCTCGCCCTCATAGCCGAGCTTCGTCAACCGCCGGCCCAGCTCGGCCGAGAGCTCGTCATCGACCTCGAGCCAGCTCTCGGTGGGCGTCTTGCCGAAGATCGCCTGGTGCATGGCGTAGATGCGGCGCAGCTCTTCGAGTGGCCGGGGGTGGTCGTCGACGCGCAGGTCGACGATCTCGTCCGAGAGTCCGCCGTAGCCGCCGTCGCGCTCGACCACGAGCAGGGCGGCCGACTGCTGTCCGCGCCGGTCTCCACCCGCGGCCTGCGCGGCGTCGAGGCAGTCGAGCAGGCGCTCGGCCAGCGAGCCGGAGCGCGACTCGAACGTCTCGGCGATCGCGTCCACCGTCGCGGCCGACACGAGGATGTTTCCCTGGGCCGCGTAGCACTTCCCGGTTCTGCCGCCCGCCCACTCGAAGCACTCGGCGCCTGTGTAGCTCGCGGCCCCGCCTTCACGGTCGACGATCCCGAGCTGCCGGTGGTCCCGGCCGTCGTCGGCGGCGGTCAGGCGTTCGACGACCTCCTGCGCGCTCAGCCCGTCGCGCAGCAGCGCGAGCCCCTCGGGCCCGTAGCGTGGGTTCGCGTACGCCTGTGTTGCGATCGCGCCGGCACCGGGCTCGGCCCACGAGACGACTGCGCCCACGGCGAGAAACTTGGACTGGGTCGCGACGCCCCACTGGCCGGCGTCGGGATCGCAGGCGGCGATCGAGTACGTGGCGACGATCGGCCTAGCCATAGGTCAGTTCTGTGAGGTCGAGGTCGAGCAGCTCGCGCTTGCCCTGCGGGACCAGTACCGACGCGACCTCGGGCCGGGCGAGCGCGGCCTTCACCGTCTCGGCCGAGTCTGCTCGGACGACGACCGGACGGCCGGCTTCGTGTGCCGCCTTGAGCGCGCCCTCGTCCGAAACGTCGTCGAGCACGAGCGCGTCATCGAGCTCGAGCTCGCCCTCGACGGCGATCTCAGGGACGCGGCGACCGGTCGCTCCGAACCAGCGCTCTCTCAAACCGCGATCGTCTCGCCGGGCTCGAGGACGATCAGCTCCACTCCCGAAGCGCGCTCACGCAGCTCGTCCGGGGTGCCGGCCAGCAGCGGGAAGGTGCCGTAATGGCAGGGGATGCACCGCTCGGCGCCGAGCAGTTCGAGCGCGACTCCGGCCTCGCGCGGGTCCATCGTGAAGTAGCCGCCAATCGGAAGCACCGCGACGTCCGGGGAGTAGATCCGACCGATCAGCTCCATGTCGCCGAAGACGCAGGTGTCGCCGGCGAAGTAGATCGTCGTCCCGTTCCCGAAACCGAGAACGAGGCCCGCTGCCTCGCCCGTGTAGGCGCCGTCGTCGGCCCCCGTGGAGTGGAAGGCGTTCACGAGCGTGAACCGGACGCCGCCCGCCTCGATCGTCCCTCCCTTGTTGATGCCCGGCATCTCGCCGACCTCCGCTCCTTGCTGTCCGAGCCAGGTCTTCAGCTCGATGATCGCGACGATGTCCGGCTTGAACTTCCTGCTCAGCTGGACCGTGTCGCCGACGTGGTCGCCGTGCCCGTGGGTGATTGCGATCACGTCGATCCGCTCGGGCTCCTTCTCCGACTCCGGGCACTTGGGATTGCCTGACAGGAAGGGATCGACGTAGATGCGCTTGCCTTCCGGCGTGTCGAGCCGGAAGCTCGCGTGGCCCAGCCAGGTCACGGGTACGTCGGCCATTCGCGCTCCTTTCCGACGGGAGGCGGGAGCGTAACGAAGGGACATCCGGTCTGGCGGCGAAGCTGAGTGCATGGCTCGGGGGATTCCGGTCGCGCTCGTCGTCGCGGCCGCGGCGGCGGACGGGGCATCGATGCACGGGGTTGCGTTCTACGCGCTGCTGGCGGCGGTGCCTGCGTCGGCGGTCGCTGCGCTCGGTGCGTACGGGGAGGCGGTTGATCGCGAGGCCAGCCGGCTGCCCGCACTGCTTTGGGGCGTCGTGCTCGCGCTGACGGTCGTGGGTGCGGCAGTTCGCGCGCCGGTGCTCGCCGAAGGGAGCGTCCCCGCCCTTGGGCGCACCGCGGTGGTGGCGTGCCTGGCGATCTTCTGTGGCCAGGGCATCGCGGGCCTGATCGCCGAGCTGCGCCGGACCTAAGGTTCACGCGCGCACGCCCGCCCCTGGGTGGGTGGGGGTTTGGGACGGTACCCGCCAACCTGTTACGAGTGTGCGACGAAGACCTGCCGACTTCGTAACTTCTCGTCGCCGCGCGCCTAGAAGAGCACGTCTGCGGCCTGCTTGGCGGCTTCGATGAGCGGCTCCACCGCGAAGAACGAGCCGACCGTCACGACGAGCGCCGCCGTCACCCCGACCTGCAGCAACCGCTCAGGCGGAGGCGACCCGCCCGCCACCGGGGCCACCTGGGCCAGCTGTAGCTCCGCGCTGGGCCGCATGAACAGCGCCCGCACGATCCCGAGGTAGTAGTAGAGGCTCACCGCCGTCGCGGCCAGGCCGACGATCACGAGCCAGATCCAGCCGTGCTCGTACGCGGCCGCGAAGACGTAGAACTTGCCGACGAACCCGCCGGTGAACGGGAAGCCGGCGAACCCGAGCATGAACACCGAGAGCGAGACCCCGAGCAGCGGGCGCTCCCAGCCGAAGCCGGAGAGCCGCTCGACGGTCACCGGCTCGTTCAGCTCGCGCTCGCGAGCTGCGACCACCGCGAACGACCCGATCGACATCGCGGAGTATGGGATCAGGTAGTAGAGAAGCGCGCGTCCACCGAGCGCGTTGTTCGAGGCGATCGCGATCAGCATGAACCCCGCCTGGGAGATCGACGAGTACGCGAGCATCCGCTTCACGCCGGTTTGCACGAGCGCCGCGAGGTTCCCCACCGCGAGCGACGCGCAGGCCAGCACCGCGATCGCGATCGTCCACAGCCGCGCCTCCTGCGGGAACGCCGTCACGAGCACCCGCAGCGTCAGGACGAGCGCCGCCGTCTTGGTCGCGCCGGACATGAATGCGGTCACCGGGGTCGGCGCGCCCTCGTAGACGTCGGGCGTCCACATGTGGAACGGCGCCGCGGATGCCTTGAACCCGAGCCCGCCGATCATCAGTGCCAGCCCGGTGACGAGCAGGGCGTCGTGGCTGAGGTTCTGGGCGGAGACCGCGCTCGCGATCTCGCCGAAGCGCAGCGCGCCCGTTGCCCCGTAGACAAGCGCCGAGCCGAAGAGCAGCATCGCCGAGCCGAAGCCGCCGACGATCAGGTACTTGAGCCCGGCCTCCAGCGAGCCGACGAGCTCGACATCGATCGCGCAGAGAATGTAGAGGGCGATCGAGAACCACTCGAGCCCGAGGAAGAGCGTGATCAGCGAGCTCGCGCTGACCAGGAACGCCATCCCGGCGCCGGCCCATGCGAGCAGCGCGTAGTACTCGGCGATGTGGTCGTCGGGCATCGGCTCGGTCGCGGAGACCCAAACCGACAGGAAGCCGGAGCCGGCGATGATCATCGCCGCCAGCGCGAAGAGGCGGTCGCGCTGGATCGCGCCGCTGATCACCCCGTGACCGTCCGGCGAGAAGGCATAGAGGAGCGCGGCGGCCACGATCGCGGCCGCGAAGCCGAATGCGCAGACCGTCGCGCCGAACGGCCGGCGCGCGCGCCGCGGGACGAGCACCGCGCCGAGCAGCGAGATCCCACCGGCGCAGAGAAGCGCAAGCGAGGGTGAGAGCGCGAACCAGTCGACGTTCGGGGTGTGGATCACGGCAGCACCTGCCGCACGGCAGCCGACGGCGAGCTCACGAACGAGCGGTCGGTGATCGCGGCCGGCCACGCGGAGAGCACGAGGAGACACGCGACGAGCGGCACCAGGATGCCCAGCTCGGCCGGCCGCAGGTCGAGCGCAGCCTCGGACACCGACGCCCCCGGGCGCACGTGCAGCACCGCCGAGATCAGGCGGAGCATGTACATCGCCGCCAGCACGATCGCGACGGCGCCCACGACCGCCCAGCCCCAGCCGGTGAAGAAAACGCCCGAGAGGATCGCGAACTCACCCGCGAATGCCGTCGACCCGGGCACGGCAAGCGCGATGATCCCGGTCGTCATCAGGACGGTCGCGAGCGCCGGCCGGCCGCGCGCCATCCCGCCGAGCCGCGCCAGCTCGCCGGTTGCGGCGCGCCGCTCGATCCCTCCGGCCAGCAGGAAGAGCGTCGCCGAGATCAGCCCGTGGTTCACCATCTGGAGCACGGCGCCGTTCAGCCCGAGGTCGTTCACCGCGAAGATCCCGAACGTGATCAACCCGAGCTGCGCGAGGCTCGAGTAGGCGATGACGCCCCGCAGGTCGGGCGCGCGGAAGGCGAGCAGCGAGCCGTAGATCAGCCCGCAGCCGGCCAGAACGAGGATGGGAATCCGGAAGTCCGAGGTCGGCCCTGGGAACTTCGGGATCGCGATCCGGAGGAATCCGTACGCGGCCGCCTTCGAGACGATCCCGCTGAGCACCGCCGATACCTCCGCCGAGGATTCGCGATAGGCCTCCGGCAGCCAGGCGTGGAGCGGGAAGAGCGGCGCCTTGACCGCGAAGGCCGCCGCGAATCCCAGGAAGATCCAGTCGCTCCCGTTCGTCCCCGAGCCGATCATGTCGAAGGTTCCCTGCGAGAGCCCGAGCACGATGATCGAGGCCAGCATCAGGAGCGAGCCCGCCATCGTGTAGATGACGAACACGATGGTGGCCCGCAGCCGGCCCGCACCGCCCCATACCCCGATGAGCACGTAGAGCGGGATCAGCATCGCCTCCCAGAACACGTAGAAGAGGAGCAGGTCCTGGGCGGCGAACACGCCGACGAGCGCTCCCGTCAGGAGGAGCATCAGCCCGTAGTAGGCCCGGGGTCGATCGCGGCCCGCCCAGAAGGCGTAGGCGATCGCGGCTGCCATCACGACGACCGTCATCCCGACGAGCCAGAGGGAGAAGCCGAACAGGCCGACGTGATATGAGACGTGGAGGTCGGAGAACCAGCTCGTTTGCTGGTCGAGCTGCAGCCCTGGCTGCGAGAAGTCGAACTTCGAGACCGCGTCGATCCAGAGACCGACCTCCGCGAGCGCAACGAGCAGCGCCGTCGAGCCGACCGCGAACGGGTTCAGCGGAACGATCCAGATCAGCAGTGCTCCGCCGACCGGCAGCAGGATGAGGGCGGTTGTGAGCCAGTCCATCAGCGCACCACCACGAAGACGATCGTGATGACCGCGAGGCTCGCGGCGATCGCGAGCACGTAGGTGCGGACGAGTCCGGTCTGGATGCTGCGCGTCTCGAAGCCGAGCTCCCGCACGGCCGCCGCGAGCTCACGCAGCGATCCGAACACGAGCGGTCGCTCGACCCAGCGGTACAAGCCGGTCGCAAGGAAGACGGCCGGCCGGTAGAAGAGCGCGTCGTAGAGCTCGTCGAAGTAGAACTTGTGCTGGAGCAGCGGCAGCGTCCTCGGCGCTTCACCGCGGCGAGCGGCGTAGATCCACCAGGCGACACCGATTCCTGTGAGCGCGAGCGCGACTGCGATCACGCTCGTCGCGGCCTCCTGCAGGCCGGACGCGGTCACGAGCGGCGGCGCCACCGGGTCGAGCCAGTTCGAGATCGGTGTCCAGAAGTTGTAGACCTGGATCCACCCGGCGAAGGCCGCGAGCACCGTGAGAACGCCGACGGGAACGGCAAGCGAGACACCGACCACGTCCCGCTTGAGCGCGTGGAAGTGCTCCTGCACGAATGGCGACGGCTCGCCCCAGAAGGCCAGGAAGAGCATCCGGAAGGTATAGAGACCCGTGAGAAACACCCCGACCATCCCGGCCACCCAGAGGAGCTGGCCGTACCAGCCGTGCGCCAGGGCGGGAGCCAGTAGCGAGTCCTTTGAAAAGAACCCCGAGAACGGCGGGATCCCCGTGAGTGCCAGCGCCCCGACCAGGAAGGCCCAGTACGTCTTCGGCAGGTACTGCCGCAGCCCGCCCATCTTGCGCAGGTCCTGCTCGTCGGCGAGCGCGTGGATGACGATTCCGGCAGCCATGAAGAGCAGGGCCTTGAAGAAGGCGTGCGTCATCAGGTGGAACATCGCGTCGGCGTAGGCGCCGAGTCCGGCCGCCAGAAACATGTAGCCGATCTGCGACATCGTCGAGTAGGCGATCACGCGCTTGATGTCCGTCTGGACGAGCGCGATCAGCCCCGCCATGAGCAGCGTCGCCGCGCCGAGCCCGGCAGCGAGCTCCTGGACGTGGGGCGCCGCCTCGAAGAGCGCGTTCGTGCGGACGATGAGGTAGACGCCCGCGGTCACCATGGTCGCCGCGTGGATCAGGGCACTGACCGGGGTCGGGCCCTCCATCGCGTCCGGGAGCCACGTCTGGAGCGGCAGCTGGGCGGACTTCGCGACCGCGCCGCCGAGCAGGCCGAGCGCCACGAGGTTCGCCGCCCACGTGCCGAGCGATCCGGTCCGGGAGAAGACGACCTCGAAGTTCAGCGTGCCGTCACGCTGGATCAGGATGAAGAGCGCGAGCGCCATGGTCGCGTCGCCGATCGCGTTCATCACGAAGGCCTTCTTCGCGGCGGCGATCGCGGTCGGTCGCTCGTGCCAGAACCCGATCAGCAGGTAAGAGGAGAGCCCGACCAGGCCCCAGCCTGCGAGCAGCATCAGCAGGTTGCCGCCCTGGACGAGCAGCAGCATCGAGAAGACGAACAGCGCCATATACGCGAAGTAGCGGCGCTCCTCGTCGTCGCCGTCCATGTAGCCGATCGAGTACCAGACGATCAGGAACCCGACCCCGGCGACGATCAGCATCATGAACGTCGAGAGCGGGTCGACCAGGATGCGCAGGTCGAACTGGTACGGGCCCGCCGTCAACCAGTGCCACAGCGTCGAGTAGTGCTCGCGGTTGTCCGGTGGGTCGCCGAGGAGGAAGGCGAAGCTGACGACCGCCGCGACGAAGGAGACGAGGACCGAGGTCGTCGCGAGGTAGCCGGCCGCGCGGCGGCTCAGGCGGTTCCCGGCCAGCGTGATCGCGATCGCTGCGCCGAGCGGTGCGAACAGGCAGATCCAGGCGGCTGGGATCAACCGCGCAGGGTCCTGAGCTTGTCCACATCGAGATCGAGCCGGCGCCTGGCCATTGCGACGATCAACCCGAGCCCGACGACGACCTCCGAGGCGGCGACGGCCATCACGGCGAGCGCGAAGATCTGGCCGTCCTCATGGCCCTGTTGCCGCGCGAAAGCGATCAGCGCGAGGTTCGCGCCGTTGAGCATGATCTCGAGCGAGAGCAGCACGATCAGCGGGCTGCGCCGGATCAGCACCCCGAGCGCGCCGGTGCAGAACAGGAACGCTGCGACCGCCAGGTACCAAACGACGTCCGGGCCGTTCACCGGTCGACGCTCGGGTTGCGGGAATGGCTGCCGAGGATCACGCCGCCGACCGCGGCGACCAGGAGCACGATCGACGTGATCTCGAAGGCGAGCAGGTGGTCCGTCAGGAACAGGCGGCCGATCCGGGCCGGGCTCCCGAACGACGAGTCGATGTTGGCCTCGTGCGTGAGCCGGCCGCTGCTCTTCAGGCTGATCACGACGAGCACCTCGACGAGCAGCGCGCCCGAAGCGGCGCCCGCGGCAAACGCCTGCCAGCTCGGCCCGCCGGCCCACGGCGCATCGGCCCGGCCGCCGAGGTAGGCGATGACGAACAGGAACATCACCATCACGGCGCCCGCGTAGACGAGCACCTGCGCGGCCGCGACGAACTCTGCGCTCAGAAGCAGGTAGAGCGCGGCGAGCGAGGCGAGGTTCCCGATCAGCGACAGCGCCGAGAAGAACGGGTTGGAGAACGAGATCACGGCGATCCCGGAGCCCAGGCAGGCGCAGGCGGCGACGAACCAGACGACCCAGACCAGGACGTTGCCCGCGTCGGCCGCCAGGATCACGAGTACTCCTTGTAGTACGGGATCGGAGTGTCGAAGAGGTCGCGGTCGGCGACCGGCACCTTCTTGATCGGCTCCGCGAGCAGCATGTCCTTCGTGTAGATCAGGTCGTCGCGGGAGTACTCGGAGATCTCGAACTCGTTGCCGAGCGTGATCGCGTCGAACGGGCAGGCCAGCTCGCAGTAGCCGCAGAAGATGCAGCGGCTCATGTTGATCTCGTAGATCCGCGCGTACCGCTCGCCGGCCGAGACGCGGTTGTCCGGCGTGTTCTCGGCCGCGACGACCCGGATGCAGTCCGCCGGGCAGGCCGCCGCGCAGAGCGAGCAGCCGACGCACTTCTCGAGTCCGTTGGCGTGGCGGTGGAGCCGGTGCCGGCCCCGGAAGCG
>Ga0126383_10003229_pt1 | contig 10738 bp, 11 predicted proteins | sample PanSoiMetPlot_35_FD_96882 | JGI IMG/M metagenome (GOLD analysis project Ga0126383, IMG submission 96882) | Tropical forest soil microbial communities from Panama - MetaG Plot_35 | ecosystem: Environmental > Terrestrial > Soil > Tropical forest > Bulk soil | place: Panama | collected 2016-02-17
TCGCCAGGTCGAACCGCCGTCGTCGCTGCGCTGGAGGGCGCCGCTCGACATGCCAGCGAACAGGGCCCCGCTGGTTGGAGCAAATAGTTGTTTGATCGGACCCGTAATGGGCGTGCCCATCCAGTCCGGCGATCCGCCCTAGGAGGTGCTGCTATCGTCCTGCGCCCGAGCCACGGTGGCGTAAGCGGTGAGCAACAAGCTCACGCTCACCAGCCAGACGAGGCGCGCGGCCCGCTTCGTAGATACCATGAGACCGAAGCCACTATAGGCCAGGCCAGCGACCGGGTCTGCCCGCCATTCGGCGTTAAGGCAGCTCGGGCTACCTGCCCTCTTCGCGCCGAGAGAGATGATGCACACTGCAGGCGTGGCGTACCCCTTCATGTACTGGGTCGGGATGGACACCGATCCGCGGACCACGCCCGAGGCGCTAGCAGAGTTCAATCGCTTCTACAGCACGACCCACGTCAAGGAAGTGGTGGCCGCCCACCCCGGCTTCGTCTCGGCAAGCAGGTACGAGCTCCTCGACCCCGACCCGCGCGGAGGTGTGCACCATGGCCCGCGCTGGCTGGCGATCTACGGGATGGAGGGCGAGGAGGCAGCCCAACAATATTTAATGGACAATGAACGGCCCTGGCTGCATCGCCGCAAGTATTCTCCGTGGCCGTCGGCGCGCAGGCGCGCCAAAACCGTGTGGCGCATGCTCTGGCGGCAGATCTCCGTCCGCGGATCTACCGATCAGGCGCCGGAATCGATTTTCGTGGTCGGCATGAATGTGCCCGCCGATACCGACGCCGCGGGCCTGGCCGAGTTCAACACCTTTTACACCGAGACGCACGTGCCAGAGGTCATGGCCTACGCTGGCTATGCCCGCGGTTCGCGCGTGGAGCTGTACCGCGCGTTCGCGCATCCAGAGCCGGGTTGTCCGCGCTTCTGCGCCATCTACGAGGCCGACGCAGCCGCCACGCAGGCGCGGGAGGCGCGTCGCTCGGCGCGCGGGACGCTATCACGCGGTCCAACCGCGTGGGAGCAGCGCGACACGGTATGGCGTCTGGTGTACCGTCGTATCCCGCCGCCCGAGTAAGTCGCCGTCAGCAGCCCGCGCTCAACCCAATGCGTCGCGGATGAGGATGACGGCAAGCGCGGCAAACGCGAGCCACACGCAGATCATGAAGGCCGCGCCGGCTCTGCTCACCGGGCGCTCAGATGCCAGCTGAGCGCGCGCGCGGCAGTCAACCAGCACCGCCGGCGGCACCAGCTTGAGTGCGACCGCGACGCCCAGCGGCACGATGACCAGGTCGTCGAGAAAGCCCAGAACTGGGATGAAATCCGGGATCAGGTCGAATGGGCTCAGAGCGTAGGCGACCACCATCGCCGCGAGCGCGCGGGCGAACCATGGCGTGCGGCGATCGCGCGCGACGAAGTACAGCGCAAGCGCCTCGCGCTTGAGGCGCCTCGATTGCGCTCGAATGTGGCCGCGGACGCCCACTGTTGGTCCTGTCCCATATCTGACCACGCTGAGCGCCCATGCTGCTCGACGTCGCCCAGCGGGTCGATGGTCAGCCGCCGAAGCCCGACGTACGCGGACGAAAGCGGCAACACGCTCGCTGCCAGGAGCGACGCGCCGATCAGCCCAATAGCAAAGAGGGCTTGCGCGTAAGGCCCGGCGAGCGGCTCCAGCGCACGCGCGGCATCCGCTGCCGTATCGATTCGGATGCCCGCGGGATGCAGGGTCTGCGCATTGGTCACGATGAACAAGAACGCAACCAGGTCGGCAAAGATTGCGGAGATCACCACATCAGCACGGGTGAGCCGCAACTCCCGGGCCGTCACTCCCTTTTCGATGACCGTCGCCTGCGGAAAGAACTGCATGTACGACGTGAGTCCCGGACCGAGAGCAACCAGCACAGCCCAAACGCTTGCGCGGCGCAGGCGGAATTGGAGGCACGGCGCCAATGGGGCACCAGGGAGACGAAAGATGGAGGCAGCACGAATCGGGACCATGGCGAGAGCCTCATCGGGCTAAGCGCGCATGGCGACGGAGCCCTGGAAACCGTCAGCCCCCTGTCCGACACGGGAGGGGGCTGACGAGTCCCTCTAGAAACCGGGCCGAGCGGCTACCAGCGCGCTGCCCCGATCGACAGCACGACCAGCTCTCCCGCGCCGGTCAGCGAGACCGAGCGCGTATGGAAACTTGTGAAGCAAGCACCTGGGGGGTGAGACATCGGTCGGCTGAAAAACCGAGCCGAAGTATAGGCCTGAGGAAGCAGCCCACCAGAGCGCGGCGCCCCCCGGGCCCGACCTTTCATGACTTCTGCACGCGGGCGGTGTTGCGCTCCGCTGGTGGACTGTCTAGCGTCTTGACCTGACCGCTTGCGCGAGCGTCGCCGCGGTGCGCGATTCGTTGCCTGTTACGGGCCTGGAGTCCGGGCCCGCCGGGTGTGGTCATTCGTTCAAAAAGCATGCCGCTCCATAAAGTCGTACACTCACCATGTGACGACCAGCGACACCCACTCCACAAGCAGCGCAGATGCGGCCTCCTCCACCGGGCGCAAGCGCGCAGCTGGCGCACGGCGCAAGCTGAGTGCGGATCAAGAGCGCGAAGTTGCTCAGTTGTACGGCTCGAGTACGACCCCGGTTTCGCAGATCAGCTCCAGGTTCGGGATTTCCGAATCCTCGGTGTACCGCGTAGCGGAGCGACATGGCGTTCCACTCCGCGGCCGTACGCCGGGTGCCTCCGACGGTAAGGCAGCCGGAGCGACAGCCGCTACCACCACTGGCGCCACCGCTGCGCCAGGTCAACGTCCAGCGCGGACTCGTGCGCGCGCAGCGGGGGGTCGACGGCGCGCGAGCACACCAGCGGCAGCAGCCACACCCGCCGCTGCGGCGCCAACAGCAGCAGCGCCCACGCGGCGTCGGCGCGCTGCCGCGGCGGCACCGGCGAGCCGACGAGCTGCTCCAGCCGCGCCAGCTCGTGGTAGGCGCGCGGGGGCCCGTGCGGGTCGCGCAGCGCGGGCCAGCTCAGCAGGCACGGCCGGGGCACGCATCAGATACCAAGTGACGTTTATCGGAATGCGTGTGATTGAGGCGGTCAGTGTGCGTGACGCGTTGGCTCAGGCAGAGTCGTTCGGCGCGACCAACGTAACCAGCATCGTTCGCTCCGACTAGGCGAGGACGCCCAGGGCGCACCGCGACAAGTGCAACGAGGCGTACCGCGCGCCTCGTAAGGGCATGCCCGCGAGCCCACACGCTTCCGTACGCGCGCGTAGTGCGGCACTCGTGAGCCTCATGCAAATCATGACGAAGGGACGGTGTTGACATTCCGTTCTTCGTGATGACGGCAATTTGCCACACGTCGCCGCGAATCGCACTACTATGGTTCCAGAACATGGACAGCGGGGGCTCCCGACCATGGCTTTAGTAGCCGGGGCGCCAATTCCCATTTATCTCCGCTTCGCCTGTGGACACGCGGCGCTGGTTTCGCTGCCGCGCATCCGCGGCGAAACGGCTCGTGACCGCGGGCAGCGGATCGAGCAAGAGAAGGCCACCGCCCACACGCGGCCATGTGACTTCTGCCCACCGCTGCATACAGCTGTTCAACAGCACGAGGATGACGCCATGACCACCACCACCGATTCCGCCGTCTCTACAGCACCGTCCGGCCAAGCTGCCGCCCCGAAGCCACGTGCTTCGACTGGTCGCGGGCCGTCGCCATTGCGCAAGCTGACCGACGAGCAAGAGCTGGAGCTGACACGCCTCTACAGCGACACCAATACGCCCGTGCCCGAAATTGCCAAGCGCTTCAAAGTTGGCGAGTCATCGGTGTACAGGATCTCGCAACGCCACGGCGCGAAACTCCGCGGCCCCAGCGCGCCACGTGGCGGACGCCCGGCTCGGGCAGCCACCGCCAAAAAGGAGGCGCCACGCGCCCGAGCGACCCGAGGCAGAGTATCCGCTGGCCGCCCGACAGGGACTCGGCAACGCGCGAGGCAGGGTCGGGCGACAACCGCGAGGCAAGGCCGGGCGACAACCGCGAGGCAGGGCCGGGCGACTACAACACGAGCCACTGCCACGGCGACCGCTCGCCGATTCCGGGTCATCTTCAGGGGCGAGACAGTCGTCCAGGCCGCGAGCCTGCGCGACGCGCTCCGGCGCGCCCAGGTAGGCGGAGCGACCGAAATTATCAGCGTGACCCAGGTCGGCTAAAGCGCTCGCCGCCGCGAATTACATAGCGCCGGTCGAAGGTTCTCGCACGCCATCGACCGATGAGGTTTCGAGCGGATGCGGGTCTCAACTAAAGACGGAACGTCATGGCGCAATCGCGAGTCGATGGATCTTGTCGCCGGCGACAGTGAAGCGATAGCGCAGGTCGACCGTGCCGCCTAGGAAATTGCCTTCGAGCCGAACGCGCGCCACGTACCGTCCCTCAGCGACACGGTCAACACCCCGCACCTCGGTGGTGTACTCGTAGACCGCTGCGACGTTGTCCCGCCAGTCACGAATCTGCTCCGTGCCGCGTCTGATCTGCCCTTCATCAATCAGGACGCCATCATCGGCGAACAGGCCGACGATGGCGTCCAGGTCGCGGGCTGACTGGGCGGCAAAGTAGCGCGTAATAACGTCCGGGATCGCACCAGCATCGTCGCCCATGGACAAGGCCACTTTACTCCGGCATGTTGCCGCCCTGGGAACCCATCTCGAAGGGGCTGTAGACGCCCGAGTAGTTGAGCGTCATGCTCATGCCCATGCTGGCGTGGAGCAGCACGTGGCAGTGGATCATCCAGATGCCCGGGTTGTCGGCGACGAACGCCACATCCCACGCCTCGCGCGGTCCGACCAGGACTGAGTCGAGGCGCAACGGGCTGCCGGAGACCGGCTCGCCATTGCGCGCGACCACGGTGAAGACGTGCCCGTGGATGTGCATCGGATGAAACTCATCCGTGTTGTTGACGATGTGCAGCAGGACGTGCTCACCCTGGCTGACTTCCAGCGGCGGGACGTTTGGCGACGCCTGGCCATTGAGCGTGTGCACGAGCTCGACTCGACCGTCACGAACGCCAGGCTTCTTGTCCAGAATGATCGACGCCGAAGTAGCAAACGATTGCGAGTCCCCCGCGCCCGGTGCGCCGTAGTGAAGTGCATCGAACATCGGCGCGGATGCAGGATCGACTGCCGGGGGTACTGCACCGTCGCCAACGGTGACCACGTCAGATCGCAGAGACGGCGGCGACAGCCGCTCGAAGACATCCTGCACGAAGGTGGTGTCGCCCTGCAGCTCCGAGACGCGCAGATCGACGCGGTTGGTGGGCGGCATGGTGAACACAACGTCTGCGCGCTGGCCCATGCCCAGCGGGATGCGTGTAGTGTCCAGGAGTCCACCGCCCTGGAGATCGTGACCGTCGAGTGCAGCAACGGTCAACGGAGCGCCCGCGACTAGCGCGACCTCGGGGCCACCATCCATGCCGGGTGCCACCGCGTTGATGATTCGGACGCGCACGGTCTGGCCTGGACGAGCTTCAAGGTGCGTGTTCGAAACGCGCACGTGGCCCGGTGCTCCATGCAACACGACCGTGTAGTCGCAATCTTCGGTGGCCTGCACAGGTTCAACAATGAGCGCGCCAAACAGCCCGCGCTGCAGCTGCGCCTCCGTCTGCTGGTGGGAGTGGTACCAGTACGTACCCGCCTCGCGCGCGACGAACTCGTAGGTGAACGATTGGCCCGGCGGGACCGCGTCTTGAGTCAGGCCGGCCACTCCATCCATCGCATTCGGCAGTTGAAGGCAGTGCCAGTGCACCGTCGTCGACTCAGGCAGCTGATTGATCAGGGTGACTTGCACGCGGTCACCCTGCCGCACGCGGAGCTCGGGGCCTGGCACCATGCCGTTATAGGTCCAGGCAGTCGCGCCGTCGATCTGACTGACCTGCGCGACGAGCGTAAAGCGATCGAGGGGCTCACTGCCGGGCGGCTCGGTGAAGTCGGCCGCCGAAATGGCCGCCTGGCCAGGCATCCGCGGGGCGGCATTGACCGACACGGGCATGGACGTCATGGCACCCGCGATGGCCAGGGTGGTCAGCGCTGACGTGAATAGAGCCGAAGGTATCGTCGCGACGGCACGAAGCCAGGCGCGCCGCACCCGTCGGCGCGGCTGTCGCAGGCCAAACGCTGCGAACAGCAGCGCCGCGAGAGTTTCCAGGACGACACAGATGATGTCCGTCATGCCGATCGGCTCGGGAGTACCTGGTAGTGGGCCAAATGGCAGTCCGGAAGTCCGCGACACGAACCACAGCGCTACCAGCGCCGCGGAGCCAACTGCCATGAGCAACGCCAGCCCGCGCGTCGGACGCAGGAGCAACTCGACCGCGTAGATCACCTGCGCACAGGCAACGGCGAAGAAGAACACGCCAAATGGCGCATACTCGCGCAGATGCGGCGGAGCGACGACGAAGTGGATGGCAGCGGCGCCGAGCGTCAGCAACGCCGCGCTGTACAACAGCACGCTGGCATGGGTCGGCCGAGGTGCAAACATGCGTTGGAGGTCCATGCGGCCAAACGTACGGACGGAGGCAGGCCGCACACATCGACGGCCGGGCTGAACTCGCTACTCCGACAGACTGATCTCCACACATGAGTCATCCTCAAGACGTACGTCCCACGAATGACGACATCTGACGCGTCTGGGCGATAGAGTCCCAGTCGTGAATGGCGCGTGGCGTGCGATGGCACGCATTGACCCGCGAGTGGTGGACGGGCTGTTGGCAGTCGCGCTCGCGGCCGGCGCGATCACACAACTCGCGCTCGAAGGATCGCTGACACCGCAGACCGGGCTGTCGGTGCTGGGCTCGACGCTGCCGTTGGCGTGGCGTCGCCGTTACCCGCTGGGTGTCTATCTGACGCAGATCGCGTTCGACATCCTGGGCGCGCGTCAGCCGGTGACGATCAGCCTGCTCGCGACCTTCGTCGGGCTGTACTCGGTAGCGGTGTATTCGCGTTTCCGCTGGGCGCCCATCGCGATCCCGATCATCGGCGCGCTGCTTCTGGCGGCACTGGTACCCGAGTCGGCCCCGAGCGTGCCCTCCTGGGCACTCGAGCTGGTAGGTGGCCTCGCGATCTGGCTCGCCGGCAACGCGGTGCGACAGCACCGGGCACAGACCGACGCGCTCGCGGAGCGCGCGGAGCAGCTTGACCGCGAACGCGAGCTGGCTACGCAGCTGGCGCTGGCTGACGAGCGACAACGCATTGCGCGTGAGCTGCACGACGTCGTCGCGCACAGCGTGAGTGTGATGGTTGTCCAGGCCGGCGCGGCACGCACGTTACTGTCCAGGCAGCCTGAGCGGGCCGCCGAGGCGCTGCTGTCTGTGGAAGGCAGCGGACGCGAGGCGCTGACAGAGCTACGGCGGCTGCTCGGGCTGCTGACGGACACCTCGGCCGAGCCAGCGCTGGCGCCGCAGCCTGGCCTGGGCGAGCTGGATCGACTGGTCGAGCGTGTTGGTCGAGCTGGCCAGCCTATCGACGTCCGCATTGCGGGCACGCCGCGGCCATTGCCGCCGGGGCTGGACCTCACGGCGTATCGGATCTTGCAAGAGGCACTGACGAATGCCCTGAAGTACGCGCGCGGGGCGCCGACACAAGTGGTCGTCGAATTCGAGGACAGCGAGCTGCGCCTGTCCGTGGTGGACGGCGGCGCTAGCGATCGGACAGTGGTCGCGGGCGCCGGTCGCGGGCTGCTCGGGATGCAGGAGCGGGTCGCCGTCTACGGCGGAGAGCTCGAGGCGGGTGCGCGCAGCGAGGGCGGTTTTCGCGTGCAGGCGCGGCTGCCGCTGCAGCCGGCATGACGACGTTGAGGGTATTGATCGCCGACGATCAGGCGCTGGTGCGCGCGGGGTTCCGATTGATCCTCGAAGGAAACGACGAAATCGAGGTGGTCGGCGAGGCGGCGAATGGTGAGGAGGCAATCGCGGCGGCGACGGAGCTACTGCCCGACGTTGTGCTACTGGATGTGCGGATGCCGAAGCTGGACGGGCTCGAGGCCGCGCGACAGATACTCTCCCGTAACCCGGATGCTTGCCGGGTCATTATGCTGACGACGTTTGACCTCGACGAGTACGTGTACACCGCGCTGCACGTCGGCGCGAGTGGCTTTCTGCTGAAGGACGTCTCACCCGAACAGCTGATCGCTGCCGTGCGATTGGTCGCGGCGGGCGATGCGCTGCTGGCGCCCTCGATCACGCGGCGCCTGGTGGAGCGCTTCGCTCGACCGGCGCCCGCGGCAACCCCCGTTGCTACGGCGGAGCTGGCCTCGCTGACGCCGCGCGAACATGAGGTCTTCCTGTTGCTCGGGCGTGGGCTGAGCAACAGCGAGATGGCCGAGCAGCTGGTAGTCAGCGAGGCCACTGTCAAAACGCACGTTGCGCGCGTGCTGGACAAGCTCGACCTCCGGGACCGTGTGCAGGCGGTGGTACTGGCCTACGAAACGGGGCTTGTAAGCCGTGGCCGCTCGGTTGCACCGTGATGGGCGACGTGACTGCTGAGATGGCGCTGTCCGTTGGTGAGCTGGCGCGCTCCGCGCTGAGCGCTCAAGTCGCGGCATTGCTCGAGCACGAGCCAGGCGTTCGCGTCGGCGAGGACATCGAAGCAGTGCATCAGATGCGCGTGGCGACCCGGCGGCTGCGCGCGGCGCTCAGTCTGTTTGGCGACGTGGCGCCAGGTGACGCACAGGCACTTCGCGGCGAGCTCGGCTGGCTCGCTGACAGGCTCGGCGCGGTGCGCGACCTCGACGTGCAGCTTGCCGCGCTTGGCCAGGTCGCGGAGGAGCTGCCGGCAACACCCGAAGCGCTGAGCCCGGTGCGCGGCTGGTTCGAAGCTCGCCGCGCGACTGCTCGCGACGAGCTCATGGAGTGCCTGGATTCCGCGCGCTTTGCCGCTTTACTCAGCGAGATGGTCGCGAAGGCCCGCCTCGGCTCCCTGGCAGCGCTCGTCTCTGTCGAGGTCGAGGAGTGGCCTGAGGGTGCGCACGTGCTCGCGGTGGAAGCGTTGCCGGATCGCCTGCGCAGACGCTATCAGCGGTTTCGGAAAGCGACGCGAGCAATCGACAGCCATTCGCCGGCTCCCGTGCTGCATCGCGCGCGCATCCGCGCGAAGCAGCTGCGCTACAGCCTGGAGTTCTCCGCCCCTGTCTACGGCAAGCCGGCCCGCGCGCTGATTCGCTGCGCCACCGCGCTGCAGGATGTGCTCGGCGCAATCCAGGACGCGGTCGTCATGCACGACCACCTGCAGGCCATGAGCCTTGCCGGCCGCGAGCTGCCACCAGGCAGCATCTTTCTGGCGGGCCAGCTGGCGGAGCGATTCACCCAGCGCGCCCTGGCCGGGCGCGACGAGGTGCCGCGTGCTGTTCGGGGCTTGCGTCGAGCGCGCTGGACGCGACTAGCGCGGCACTTCGATTGCGCCGCGTCGGGCTGAGGACGCCGCGATACAGCCAGGCGCGGAATGAGCTCGAGCCCCACCCGACGGCAAGCTCAGACTCTGCAGACGCGGTCAGTGTTCACCGTTGCTGGTGTGCCGGAGACGCCATCGCGAAGAACGGCTGGGGTATGCCCGTTTCGGAGTAGCTCTTGAGGGCGCGAACGATCTGCGCCCAGAGGTAAGCCGTGCCCGCGACGTCGGCTTGTGACATGTGGTTGGGCCAGTTGGCATGTTGGAAGAGGACGTCGGTGGAACCTGCGTCCGTTTCGCGCAGGTCCCAGGTCACGCTCGTCCCCTTCCAGCGTGGGCCTGTCAGCAAATCGTTGAGTGGCGTCCACGCGACGCGTCGCCCATAGTCGAGCTCGTCGACGCGCACTTCCAGCTTCGAGCCGGTTGGAAAACCAAACGTGGCGATCGAGCCGACTTCTTGCTCAGCCTGGCTGTCGGTGGTCCAGAACGACGCCAGACCTTCGGACTGTGACAGAACGTGAAAGATCTTGCCGGGGGTGGCGGCGACGGTGGTCCTGAGTGCAATTGGAGCGGCCATGGTTAGAGCTCCTCCTTCACTCGGTGAGATCCACGCTGGCGCCGAAAGTGAGCGGTCTATGGCGTCGACGCGCAGGAGTTTACGCCTGGCGGCCGGCCGGCACTGGCACGCGTTGGACTCGAACTGGCTGTGCCTGGGGACGCTCGGCCGCTGGCTGGATGCGCCGTAGTGTCCAGACCAGGCACCACGCAAAGGCAACCATGACCAGCGCGGTGCGATACACATCGCCGAACGCGAATGCCGCAGCATCGGCCAGCAGCTGTGAGCTCGGCGTGCCCGCCGCGGCGCGGGACGCCTCTCCGATGTGAGCGGGCAGGCGCGTCTGCAGCAGCGTCGCGAACGATGCAATCGCCAGCGAGGCGACCACGTTCTGCAGCGCCTGCGTAAGCGAGGTGACGCGGCCAACCAGCTCTCCGGGAGCGCTGCTCAGGATGTGCGTGTTGAGCGCCATCATCATCGCGCCCATGCCGCCGCCGAGGAGGAACAGAGGCAACCGCAGGTCCTCGCCCGTGGTGCCGCCACTCAGGCGCGACAGCAGCCACATCGCGGCGGCCACCAGCGTCAAGCCGAACAGGACAGGCGGCCGCGCACCGACCCGATCGAACGCCCGGCCACTGAGCTGCATGAAGAGCGCCGAGGCGACTGCCTGCGGCAACGTGTACAGGCCAGTTTCGAACGCGCCGTAGCCGCGCACTTGCTGCAGGAACAGTGGCACCAGGAAGAAGGTGCCGAACA
>Ga0126383_10003230_pt1 | contig 10735 bp, 5 predicted proteins | sample PanSoiMetPlot_35_FD_96882 | JGI IMG/M metagenome (GOLD analysis project Ga0126383, IMG submission 96882) | Tropical forest soil microbial communities from Panama - MetaG Plot_35 | ecosystem: Environmental > Terrestrial > Soil > Tropical forest > Bulk soil | place: Panama | collected 2016-02-17
AAAGTGGAAAGCCGTGTAAATTGAAAAATTTAAGCACGGTTTGGAGGGGGGCGCACGCATGCACCCACGAGGTGTGACGGCGCCTACCCTACTCCGCCATTTGCACACGATGTCTTTAGCGGGTACAGTAGCTCAAAATATGCTCCACAAAGTATTATCCGGCGCCGATGCAAATCGCGTTATGTGTACGCTGCGGAAACTGGGCCGTCACTGCGCTCGGCACTGGGTACTCACCACCGGGTTGGCGGTTGAGGTTCACCGATTACAGCGAGGACGCAAAGCCTCCGTAAGGAAGTTAGGTGATATTGACTCCATTGCGGAAACATTCGACAGGGTTCCTGAAAGCCTCGCCGACGATTTCATGTTCCTCCACATTCATCCGTTCGATCTACCCGGCAAAACACTGCTACAGGCCGTTGACGCAGAAAGCGCGGTCCGCATTAACGTGTTCCGTGCATACGGCGCTATTCTCAACCGGAGTTCAGATCTGAGGGTAAAGGCCCAGCGGCGTTTTTCGGGATGATCGCCAACCTGGATGAAAACATCGGGCGGCTCGAAGCGTTTCTGCAATCTTCGGGTCTGCGCGACAATACCATCGTGATCTTCTTCAACGACAACGGCGGCACGGCGGGCGTCAGATTATTCAACGCCGGGATGCGCGGACAGAAAACATCGAATTATGAAGGCGGTCATCGCGCCGCGCTCTTTGTGCGCTGGCCGAATGGCAAGCTGCGCGCGCCCGCGAACGTGGAGACGCCGACGCAGGCGCAGGACCTGTTGCCGACGCTGATTGACCTGCTGAAATTGAAAAAGCCAGCCGCCGCCAAATTCGACGGGCAGAGCCTCGCCGGACTTTTGCGCGGTTCGTCACAGCCGTTCCCCGACCGCAAGTTCGTGGCGCAGTACGGGCAGACGCCCACCAAATGGGACGGCGCGGTGATCTGGGACAAATGGCGGCTGGTCAACGGCACTGAGTTGTACGACCTGAAAACCGACCCCGCGCAAGCCCACAACGTCGCGGCGGAGCAGCCCGAAATCTTTCGGCAAATGCGGCAACATTACGAGCAATGGTGGGCGGGTGTCGAGCCGCTCATCAAGGAGTTTTATCCGATCAGCATCGGCGCGCCGCAGGAGAATCCCGTCAGGCTGACGGCGGTGGATTGGGCGGACGTCTACTGCGACAACGTCGTCAATTGCGTGCGCCCCGGGCAGAACAAAAACGGCGTGTGGCATCTGCTGGTCGAACGGAGCGGCACGTATGAAATGGCCTTGCGCCGTTGGCCGAAAGAAGCCGACGCCGCCATCACGGCCGGCGTGCCGGAATACAGAAACGAGAATCGCACCTTGCCCGCCGGCGTGGCGCTGCCCATCGCCAAAGCGCGGCTGAAGATCGCCGAAATGGACGAGACTAAAGCTGTCGGCGCACAAGACAAAGAGATTATCTTCAACGTCGCGCTCAAAGCCGGGGATAAATTGCCGATGCAATCGTGGTTTTATGACGCGAATGGGCGCGAATTGTGCGGCGCTTATTATGCTTACGTGCGTAGGGAATGAGCATCAGACGAACTAAGCATTAACCATCGGGTCGCCTTGTCTGAGTATCATCATGAAGAGATTGATACTAACGGGAAAGTACCAGCGCCAAGGACGCAGCGTCGCGCGCCGTCGCGAGTGAGGACCAATGAGAAAACAATCGATCATTTCCCTGCTGATCATCTTCTGTGGCGTAGCTTCATCCGCCGGCCACTTCGGTCAGACTGCCATCGCGCAATCGCGCAAATCGAATATCATCCTCATTCTGACTGATGACCAGGGCTATGGCGACCTCGGGCGGCACGGCAACCCGATCTTGAAGACGCCCAACCTCGACCGGCTGCACGATGAGTCGGTGCGCTTCACCGATTTCCACGTCAGCCCGACCTGTGCGCCGACGCGCTCCGCATTGCTTTCGGGACGCCACGAATTCAAGAACGGCGTCACACATACGATCCTCGAACGCGAGCGCATGACATTGAAGACCACGACGCTGGCGCAGGCGCTGAAGACCGCCGGCTACACGACCGGCATCTTCGGCAAATGGCACCTGGGCGATGAGCCGGAACGCTGGCCCGCGCGGCGCGGCTTCGACGAGATGTTCATTCACGGCTGCGGTGGCATCGGCCAGACCTATCCGGGCACGTGCGGCGATGCGCCGGGCAATCGGTACTTCGACCCGGTCATCAACCACAACGGCACGTTCGAGAAGACCAGCGGCTACTGCACCGACGTCTTCTTCAACCAGGCCATGCGGTGGATCCAAACCGCCAAGGGCCGCCAGCCGTTCTTCGCAATGATTACACCCAACGCGCCGCACGCGCCGCTGGTCGTCGCTGAGCAGTACGAAAAGATGTACGCAGACAAAGCGCCTGCGGCGACGGCAAAGTTTTTCGGGATGATCGCCAACCTTGACGAGAACGTCGGCAAGCTGCTGGCGATGTTGAAAGAGGAAGGACTCGAACGAGAGACGCTCGTCATCTTTATGAACGATAACGGCGGTACCGGGGGCGTGCGCGTGTGGAACGCTGGGATGCGCGGGCAGAAGAACACGCCTTACCTCGGCGGCACGCGCGCCATGAGTTTCTGGCGCTGGCCCGGCACGCTCAAACCCGCGGCGGTGGACCGGCTGGCCGCGCACATTGACGTCTTCCCGACGCTGGCGGAACTGGCCGGCGCGCGGCTCTCGCCCGCCATGAGGGCGCAGGTCGAAGGCCGCAGCCTCGTGCCCTTGCTCCGGGATCCGCAGGCCGCCTGGGCGGATCGGCAGCTCTTCACGCACGTCGGGCGCTGGGCGAAAGGCTCCGACCCGAATGATTCCAAGTACGCGCAATGCAGCGTCCGCAATGCGCGCTGGCACCTAGTCAATAGCAGCCGTGAGGGGGTGAAGCGTTGGGAGCTTTATGATGTGAAGGCCGATCCCGGCGAAAAGACTGACCTTGCCGCGCAGCATCCCGATGTTGTGAAAGAGCTGGATGCCGCCTACGACAAATGGTGGGCTGAGGCGCTGCCGCTGCTCGAAAACGAGAACGCGACGCAGCCCGCGGTCAATCCGTACCACGAACTCTACTGGAAGCAGTATCGCGGCCCCGGCCCGAACAACGTGCCGCCGGGGACGAAGCCTGCGAACAGGTGAATCACCTGAAACAGGTCAGAGGAGTCGTTCATATCGTGAGCGACGCCCTGAAAGAATGAAAATCGCGGTGGCGCGCCTGCGTCAGCGCAGGCATCCTTCGCCGGGAGCCAGCCCGCGAGGTCGCGGGCGCGCCGTCGGCGCAACGCTTTCTCCTGAAATCTATCAAAGCGGCGATCAACTAGAAGGCAAGAATGAATGATCGAGAGATCACTCTTTACACGCCGAAAGAGACCGTGAGGATGATACTTGTCGGAAGGTTCAATGCCCGATTGGAACATATTTTATGGAACGGACGATGAGACGGCTTCAACCAATCTGTTTATCGGTGGCCATCACCTGGCCGCTCATGGTTGCGGGCGGCGCGCCGCACGGCCTCCAATCCGGCGCCCCGACCCGGCAGGCGGCAGGGCGGCCTAGGCCCAACGTGATCTTTATTCTGGCGGACGACCTCGGCTACGGCGACCTGGGCAGCTACGGCCAGACGAAGATCAAGACGCCGCACCTCGACCGCCTGGCCGCCGAGGGCATGCGCTTCACGCAGTTCTACGCGGGCTCGCCTGTCTGCGCCCCCTCGCGCTGCGTGCTGATGACCGGCAAACACGGCGGGCACGCCTACATCCGCGACAACCGGGAGGTGAAGCCGGAAGGGCAGTGGCCGCTCCCGGCCTCGGAGGTCACCATCGCCGAGTTGCTCAAGTCGCAGGGCTACACGACCGGCGCCTTCGGCAAGTGGGGGCTGGGATTCGTCGGGACCGAAGGCGACCCGAACCGGCAGGGCTTCGACCTCTTCTACGGCTACAACTGCCAGCGCGAGGCGCACAGCTACTACCCTGACCACCTCTGGCGCAACGATCAAAAGGTGGTGCTCGAACGCGACGACCGCGGGCTGACGGGCAAGCACTACTCGCACGACCTGATCGAGGCCGAAGCATTGCAGTTCATCCGCGACCACCGCGCCCGCCCGTTCTTCCTCTACGTGCCTTTCACCATCCCCCACCTGGCCTTGCAGGTCCCCGAGGATTCGCTCTCCGAGTACGTGGGCAAGTGGGACGACCCGCCGTATGACGGGAGCCGCGGCTACCTGCCGCACCCGCACCCGCGCGCGGCCTACGCGGCCATGGTCACGCGGATGGACCGCAGCGTCGGGCGGATACTGGCGCTCGTCAAAGAGTTCGGGCTGGACGACAACACGCTGGTGATCTTCACGAGCGACAACGGCGGGGCCTTCGGCACGGTGACGAAGGACTTCGAGTTCCTGCCGGGCCGGGCGGGCGGGACCGATTACGTCTTCTTCGGCTCGACGGGCAAGTTCCGCGCCTTCAAGGGCAGCGTCTACGAGGGCGGCATCCGCGTGCCGTTCATCGCGCGCTTCCCCGGAAGGATCAAGGCCGGGACGGTGAGCGACCTGCCCGCCGTCTTCTATGACGTGCTGCCCACGCTCTGCGACCTGGCAGGGACGGAGCCGCCGAAGGGCGCCGACGGCCTCAGCCTGTTACCCACGCTGCTCGGCCGCGGGCGGCAAAAGAAGCACGAGTTCCTGTTCTGGGACTTCAACGGCTACGGCGGGCAGCAGGCCGTGCGGCTGGGGGACTGGAAAGGGGTGCGGCGCAACCTGCACCGGGGGAACACCAGGATCGAACTCTACCACTTGGCGACTGACGTCGGCGAGCGGCGCGACGTGGCGGACAAACACCCCGACATCGTGCGGCGCATCGCCGCGGTCATGCTGCGCGAGCACACGCCGTCGGAAGTCTTCCCTGTTAAGGTCCTCGACGATCCTGGTCACCGGCCGGGCAGCGCCGGGCGCGGCGACGGACGAGTTTCTGGCTTCGCTCGGCTGCCGGCGCGGGAAGCCGACGAGGAGACTGGCGCTCGGCGGCGGCTACAGCGATGAAGTCAACGGTCAGGAAATTGGGAAGGGGAAAGCCGAAGGTGTGAGGCGAGCCGTGATGCGAATCGGTACCGCGAGCGGTAGCGATCGTGACTCTCGGGTCAGATTGATAGGCGTGGTCACGATCGCTACCGCTCGCGGCGCTGACCCGACGCGCCGGCTGGTCGGATGCCGCTTCCTAGAGAGAGGTGACCAGGATGGTGAGCTCAAATTCTATCCGCCTTCACGCGCGGCCCATTGCCCGCCTGATGCTACTGGCACTCATCCTCTGCGCGCCCGGCGCCCGGGATTCGCGTCAAGCGTCCGGCAAAACGGCCAGGCGCCCGAACATCCTCTTCATCTTCCCCGACCAGTGGCGGGCGCAGTCGCTCGGCTGCCTGGGCAACCCGGACGTGCGGACGCCGCACCTCGACCGGTTGGCCGCCGAAGGCATCCTCTTCCGGCAGACCTTCGCCAACACGCCCGTCTGTTGCCCGGCGCGGGCCAGCATCCTGACTGGCAAGTACCCCCACAAAAACGGAATGCTGGCCAACGACCTGCGCCTGCGCGAGTCGGAGACGACGCTGGCAGAGTTGCTCAGGCAGGCCGGGTACCGGACAGGCTTCATCGGCAAATGGCACCTCGACGGCGGCAAGCGCGAGCCGGGCTACGTCCCGCCGGGCGAGCGGCGGCAGGGCTTCGACTTCTGGGCGGCGAATGAGTGCTCACACGCCCACTTCAACAACAAGTATTTCCGCGACGGCCCCGCGCCGATCCTGCTCGGGAAGTTTGAGGCCGAAGGCTGGACCGACCTGGCGATGGAGTTCCTGCGCGGGCAGCAAGACAAAGACGATCAACCTTTCTTCCTGATGGTCGCGATGGGGCCGCCGCACGACCCCTACGGCGCCCCCGCAGAGTACATGCGAATCTATGACCCCAACAAAATACGGATGCGGCCCAACTGGGTGGAGGGTGTGAAGGGCGGCGGGCGCCAAGAGATCGCCGCTTACTACGCCGCCATCACCGCCATTGATGATCAGGTCGGCCGGCTGATGCAGGCGTTGCAGGAACTGAGCCTGGCCGATGACACGATTGTTCTCTTCACCTCGGATCACGGCGACATGCTCGGTTCGCACGGGCAGCGGCTCAAGCGCAAGCCGTGGGAAGAGTCCATCCGCGTGCCCGGCATCCTGCGCTACCCGCGGAGAGCGCCGGGCGGGCGCCAACTCGACACAATCCTGACGCACGTTGACCTCGCGCCGACGCTGCTCGGGCTATGCGGGGCGCAGGTCCCGGCGGCGATGCAAGGCCGCGACCTCTCCCGCCTGGTCCTCGGCCAGAAGCAGACGGAGCCGGATTCAGCCTTCTTCCAAATCTTCGTGCCGTATCAAGGCGACGGCACGCCGTGGCCGTGGCGCGGCGTGCGCACGCGCCGTTATATGTACGCGCGGACGGAGAAGGAACCTTGGGTGCTTTACGACCTGGAGCAAGACCCTGACGAGTTGAAGAATCTGGCCCAGGACCCGGCGGCCGCACCCGTCCGGGCTGAAATGGAGAAGAGGTTGGCCGGGTGGATGAGGCGCACAGGCGACGCGTGGAGCTTCAATTCGATGGAGATGGTCGAGGACAAAGGGCGGCTCTACAGTCACGAGGCATTCTACTCCATCGCGGACTACCTGAAGTGGGCCAAGGCGCACCCTGCGCTCGTGCCGCAGGACTAACCGCCCCGACATCTTTAGAAATAGAGCTTGACGCCGAGTTGGATCACGCGGGCGTCGAGCGCGCGGTTGTACTCGCCGAAGAAATCGCCGAGCGGCCGCCGGGCGTCGTCCACGCGCTGGCCGCGAATATTGTTCGAGATGATCACTCGGTCGTAGTTGTTCAGGATCGCTGTCCCGGTGGCGAAGGTCGTGTTGCCGCTGGCGTCCGTGCCGGTCGGGACGGCCGGGTTGGCGCTGATGTTGTAGCGGCCGAATTGCATGTGGTTGAAAACATTGAAGGCTTCGACGCGAACCCGCAGGTAGCGCCGCGCGTCTTTGCCCAGCGCGAAGTTCTTGAAGACCGATAGGTCGTGGTTGAGGAAACCCGGGTAGCACCGGGGAAGCTCTCGCCCGCTTGGGCATTTTGTTGCGCCTGATATTCGAGTGGTACAACCTGCGCCAGGAGCCGCACGGATTCAAGAACCTCGCCAGCAAGCCTGAGACGGCTGCGGCCGAGCGACAATTCAAGGCTGCTTTGCAAGAGTGGGTGATCCTTGAGCAGGACCTCCTGCCCTTGCTTGTACCGCCCGGAGGTGAATAATTGGCTGACACAGGCTCAGCTTTTTAGAACGGTTTGCATGTTCGTGTACGGATTAACCGATCGGTTCGGCCCACGATGGTGGCACAAGATGGCATCTTGTGCCACACAGGCAATTGCAAACTGCTCTAGGTTCTGGGGACACACACTGGAGGAACCCATGAAACGGAATCACGTGTCTGGCCTGTCCCGCCTGGCGTTGCTGGCCGCCCTCGCGCTGACCGGGGCACTGATGGTCAACGCTCAAACGGCCCAGCTCACCGGACGGATCACCGACCCCAGCGGAGCTGTGGTTCCTGGAGTCAAGATCGTCGTCACCAACGTGGAGAATAGCTCGCGGCGGGAGACGGTTTCGAACGATGAGGGGTACTACACGGTCCCGCTGCTCCAACCCGGCAATTACCAGGTCACGGCGCAGAAGGAGGGGTTCAAGCCCATCAATCAGTCGGGGCTTACCTTAGAGGTTCAGCAAGTCGCTCGCCTCGACTTCGCGCTTGAAATCGGCACGACCAGTGAAGAGGTGAGGATCACGAGCGCCGCCCCGCTGCTCGAGAGCGAGACCTCGTCCTTGGGCAAGGTGATCGACGAACAGCGCATCCAGAACCTGCCGCTGCTCGGCCGCAACCCCTACTCGCTCGTCGCGCTCGTGCCCGGCGCCCGGCCCGCCTCCGGGCTCAACGACCTGCCGGTCGATCAGATCAGCACCGCCTTCGTCTCGATCAACGGGGCGCGCGGCAACCAGAACGAGTACCTGCTCGACGGGGCGCCGAACGCGGCCGCCGCGCAGAATCAGCCGGTCATCTTCGCCAACCCCGACACGGTGCAGGAATTCAAAGTCGAGACCAACAGCTACAGCGCGCAGTACGGGCGGGCCGGCGGCGGCATCTTCAACATCGTGACCAAGTCGGGCACGAACGAACTCCACGGCGCCATCTACGACTACTTGCGCAACGACGCGCTCAACGCCAACAACTTCTTCTCCAACAGCGCGGGCATTCGCAAATCCCCGTTCCGCTTCAATCAATTCGGCGCCACGGTCGGCGGCCCCGTTGTTTTCCCCGGAAAAATCTTTGGTCCGGCGGGCTACGACGGGCGCCAGCGCAGCTTCTTCTTCGGCAGCTACGAGGGCGTGCGCTTCTCGCAAGGCGGGACCTACGTCGGGACGGCGCCGACGCTCTTGCAGCGCGAGGGCAACTTCTCGCAGACGCGGGATGCGCAAAGCCGGCTGATTCAAATCTTCGACCCGGCGACGACGCGGCGCAACCCCGTCAACCCGGCGCAATTCATCCGCGACCAGTTCCCAGGCAACGTCATCCCGCGCGAGCGCTGGAACCCGGTGGCCGTCGAATTGCTCAAATTCATCCCGCTCCCGAACGCCGCGGGCGACCCCGCCACCGGCGCGGGCAACTACGTCACGACCGCTGTCAACCGCATCCGCAAAGACACCTTCTCCGTACGGCTCGACCACCAACTGACCCCGGCGCAGCGCCTCAGCGGGCGCTACAACTTCGACAACACGCCGCTCAACCGCCCGAACGTCTACGGCAACCTCGCCTCGCCGACCTTCGGCCCGCAGGTCTTCAAGCGCCGGAACTTCGGCCTCGATTACACGGTCACCTTGAGCCCGGTGATGGTCGGCAATTTCCTCTTCAGCTTCACGCGGCTGGAGAATCACCGCGCGCCGCTCAGCTCCGGCTTCGACATCACGCAATTGGGCTTGCCCGCCGCGCTCAAGGGTCAACTGATCCCTGAGTCATTCCCCTCGATCATCGTCACCGGCATGGGCGGCTCGTCGAGCCTGACCAACACGGGGACGACGGGACTGCTTGGCGGCAACGACCTGATCGCTTTCGGCGACAACACCGCCTCGTGGGTCGGCTCCCTGACGCGCGCCTTCAGCCGCCACACGCTCAAGTTCGGGGGCGAAGCGCGACTGCTGCGGCCCAACTATCGGCAGTTCGGCGACCAGGCGATCCAGTTCACTTTCAACCAAACGTTCACGCAAGGGCCGAACCCGGCGGTGGCGAGCCCGACGGCGGGCCTTGGTTTCGCCTCGCTGCTGCTCGGCGTGGCGGGCGGCAGCTACTCGCGGGCCGCCGCACTCGCCATGCAGCACGTCTATTGGGGCGGCTTCGTGCAAGACGATTGGAAGTTGACCGACAAACTAACACTCAACCTCGGCTTGCGCTACGAGTATGAGTCGCCGCGCACGGAACGCTTCAACCAACTCACCAACTTCGACCCGCAACTCACTCCGCCCTTGCAGGCGCCGGGACTGAATCTCAAAGGGGCGCTCGCGTTCGTCGGCGTTGGGGGACGGTCGCGCGGGCAATGGGACCCGGACCGCAACAACTTTGCGCCGCGTGTCGGGCTTGCTTATCAGCTCACGCCGAAGACGGTCGTGCGCGCCGGCTTTGGAATTTTCTACGCCGCCTTGACCGGGGTCGGCGGCGCGTCGAGTGGCTTCGGCGTGTCAGGTTTCGAGGCGTCCACCTTGGTGGTGACGAGTCTCGACGGCGTGACGCCGGTCACTTTCCTCAACGACCCATATCCGACCGGCATCAACCGGCCGACCGGCAACAGCCTCGGCCCGGCGACGCTGCTCGGCCAAAACATCCGCTTCACCGACCGGAACATTCGGACTTCGTATTCGGAGCAGTGGAATCTCAACGTGCAGCGCGAACTGCCGGGGCAACTCCTGCTCGAGATCGGTTACGCAGGCAACCGCGGGCTCAAGCTGCAAAACGACCTGGAGTTGAATCAACTGCCGGACTCCGCCTTGGCGCTCGGCGATGCGTTGCGCGAGCAAGCGCCCAACCCCTTCTTCGGCCAGATCGCGACCGGCGCCTTGAGCGCCCGCACCGTCTCGCGGGCGCAACTGCTGCGGCCCTATCCGCAGTTCCTTTCGATCATCGCGACCAACTCGGCCTTCGCCGCATCGAGCTACCACGCGCTGGTGGTCTCGGCCAACCGACGCTTTAACCGGGGGCTGACGGTGACGGCCTCCTACACGTTCTCCAAGTTGATCGATCAGGCGACGGGCTCATTCTCCGGTGAGTCGCTCAGCAACGGCGGGTTTCAGAACTTCAACAACCTGCGCGCCGAGCGCTCGCTCTCCTCGCTTGACGCGCCGCACCGCTTCGTCATCAACGGCGTATATGCGCTGCCGGTCGGGACCGGGCGGCATTTCCACCCGGCGGGCCCACTCGGCGTGATCCTGGGCGGCTGGGAACTCTCTGGCATCGCCACTTTTCAGAGCGGCGGCCCGCTTGCGATCACGAGCGCCTCGAACACGAATTTCTCGCAGGGCGGTGTGCAGCGGCCGAATTTGAACGGGCAAGAGCTGCGCTTGCCGGAAGGCGAGCAGACGATTTCACGCTGGTTCAATACCGCGGGCT
>Ga0126383_10003232_pt1 | contig 10731 bp, 14 predicted proteins | sample PanSoiMetPlot_35_FD_96882 | JGI IMG/M metagenome (GOLD analysis project Ga0126383, IMG submission 96882) | Tropical forest soil microbial communities from Panama - MetaG Plot_35 | ecosystem: Environmental > Terrestrial > Soil > Tropical forest > Bulk soil | place: Panama | collected 2016-02-17
CGTACTTGGCGCCCTTGAACGCGATGTCGTCGCCGAACCATTTGGCCTGCTCATGGGCGTCCGAATGGCAGCCGACGTTCACCAGCAGCGCCGTGTAGTAGACGACGACGCGCTCACCGTCGTCGAGGCCGACGCGCTCGGCCAGCCGCAGCGCGATCAGGCACTGACGCAGGACGTGCTCCATCGGCTGCCCGAAGCCAAGGTCGACGCCCAGCGAAAGCGCCGCGACGAGTTCGGCCAGGCGCACCCGCGCGCCGCCGTCCGATCCCCCACCTGTCATCACCTGATGATATCCGTGATATGGCCGTTGACCAGGTACTTTTGCCGTAGGTTGGCCCGCCATGCCGCGTCCGGGCCGGCCCCTGGGCCCAGGCCCGTCCGCTGCCCGGACGCTCTCCGGGCGCGGCCGGTCAGCTGATGGGGACGGCGAAGTCGCAGTCGGGCTCGCTGCCCCCGGTGACCGGCGCGTTCGCGAGGAACGTCATCCTGACGCCCAGCCCGCTGGGCTGCGCACCGTGATCGCCGGCCCAGGCATGCAGCGACTCCGAGGCCAGCCGCCACTGGGCGGGGCCGATCTGCCCGCCGGGGCCGAGGCTGACGAACGCCTCGCGGTGCGCTGGCTCGGTGCGCGGCGTCAGTTCGGGGAACTGCGCGGCTAGTTCCCCGGCCCGGTCGCCGGGGACGGGCCGGCACCACTCGATGGGGCCGTCGCTGTCGTCGCTCACCTCGCCCCAGTAGATGCAGAAGACGGCCCCGGCCCGGCTACCGCGGCCGGGGCATCTCGCACACCCTGCTCGAGGGCGCCGTGGCCTACGCACGGTCCCAGGGCGCGCCGGCGGTCGAGGGTTACCCGGTGGACAACCAGGGCAAGCGGGTCGACCTGACGATGGCCTACGTGGGCACCCGCAAGCTCTTCGAGGACGCCGGCTTCACCAAGGCGGCCGACACCACCTCGGTCGCCGGTGGGTTCCCGCGCGTGGTGATGCGGCTGGACCTGCGCTGACCGGTAGGCGTGCGCAGCGGACCTCACGCACGTCCAGGCTGGCCGCCCGGCGGATGCTACTGGCCGAGGCGCCCGTCGATGCGCTCGCGGAGCAGGTCGGCGTGCCCGTTGTGGCGGGCGTACTCCTCGATCATGTGCACGAGCAGCTCGCGCAGCGAGACCTGCTCACCCTCGGAGTCGTGGCCGACGAAATCGAGGTCGTGGTCGCGCGTGAACTGCTCGGCGAACGCGATCTCCTCCCGCCACGCCGCCCATGCCTCCTCGGCCACCGCCGGGTCGGCGACCGCCCCGTTGAAGTCGGCATCGGGGTCGGCCTCGGTCTGGTAGCGCTTCGGCACGTCGTCCGCGGCGAACCGGCGGCGGAACCAGCTGCGCTCCACCTCGGCCATGTGCCGGACCAGGCCGAGCAGCGACATCGTGGACGGTTCCACGGAGCGGCGCGCCAACTGCTCGGCGTCGAGCCCGTCGCACTTCAGCTGCAGCGTCAGCCGCTGGCCGCGCAGAAACTCGTTCAGCGTCGTCCGCTCATCCCCCAACCGCGGGCCGCCGTCGCGCGGGTCGTCGGCGGGATCGAGGAACAAGTCCGCCCGATGTTGTGGTGTGGTCACGCCGACCGAGACTACTGGACAGCCCACCCCTGCCCAAGGAGCCCGATGCCGGCCGGCCGCCGGACGTGTCAGCCACCAGAATTGAGCAGGCGGTGGGATCTACCAGAACCTCAGGCGGAGGAGCCCCGCGCCGGATGTGTCGCAGAGGAGACCGTGTCGATGCAGTGCGAGCCGATGAGAGTCAGGGCCGGACCGCTGAGCGCCAGGAAGGGGAAGGCGACCACGACGGTGAGGGCGACCATGCCTGCCATCGCACGGGGACGGCTGAGCGGTGCGGATGCACGGAGGAGACGCCTGATGCGGGCCCCGGTAGCGGATCCGCCCGCACCAAGCGCCAACGGTGCGGCCAGAGCAGGCGCGCTCAGAGCCAGCAGCGCTTCGGCCGCCTTCAGCCGGGAGGTTGTCTTGGCGGCCTCGTCATCGGCCAGCAATTCGACCAGATGGGTGACCCGCTCGTGACCGTGCCGAAACGCCGGAACACGGGGAAATGCCGTAGCCAGGGACCCGGCAACCAGCACCAGCAGGTGATGGTGACCTCGCTGGTGAGCCCGCTCGTGCGCAAGGACCGCAGTGAGCTGCGCGTCGTCCAGGGCTTCGATGGCCGCGGTGGTCAGCACGATCGGCTGGCGGGCTCCGGGCAGGCTGTACGCGGCAGGCTCGCCGTAATCGACCACCACCGCACCCAGCCGCCGGTCCGCGCGGCCAACGGCCCGGAGCTGAGCGCAATGCCGCTGGCCGTCCCGCCTCGCGGTAACCAGCATCCGGACCGTGCACCAGCCCAGCCGGGCGGCCACGGCGAACGTCAGCACGGCCCCGGCGGCGGCCAGTGCCGCGCCGCCCGGGTGGGCATACCGTGCCCGCACGTCATGCGCGCAGGCGGCCAGCAGGTCGGCCAGGTGATAGCTGACCCCGGCAGTCGGCACCACCAGCGCCAGCCCACCCAGGATCACCGACGCGACGGCTGAGCTGCTCAGCGCGAGCCAGGCGGCGATCGCCAGCCGGGGCGCGCGATCGGTCCACCCCGCCCGCACCAGTCCTGGGGCCCCGATGGTGAGCAGCAGGAGGGTGTAGGCGAGCAGGCATACCGCCGCGATCACTGGCGCCCTCCAGCCCGCCGTGCCTGTTCCAGGGCCTCGCGCAACTGTTCCGCTTCGTCCGGGGCAATCCGTTCGGCAAAGCGGCGGAGCGTGGCGGCCCGGTCCGAGCTGGCAGCCAGCGCCTCACGCATCAAGCCAGCGGTGTAATCCTCCCGGGTGATCACGGCCCGGTACCGGTAGGCCCGGCCGTCCTTCTCCCGCACCAGCCAGCCCTTGCGGTAGAGGATGTCGACGACCGTAAGCACCGTGTTGTAGGCCCGCTCCGGGGTCAGCGTCTGCTGCACATCGCGCACCAGCAGGGGCCGTCCGGCAGACCAGATCCGGTCCATGATGGCAGCCTCCAGCTCGCCGAAACTCCGCACGCCGTCCTCCCTGCCGTCACAGACCTGTCTGGGGTCACCAGACTGGACTCCCCCCCGGGTGACCACGCGGACTCTGGCCGGACTCCCCGGCGCACGGACCTCCCGGTCCAAGGGATGCTACAGGCCGGCTGGCCACGCTGCGGGCGCTCCTTGCGGGCGCTCCTGGCGGCTGTACCACGCGAGCCACCCGGCGGGGCCTTCTGCGCCAGGGCTCAACCGCGGGAGCCGGCCCGGGAAGCGGCGACTGGTGAATACGGCCATGAGCGCCCTGCGCCCGGGCTCAAGTGCTATAACCTAACCACCTTAGGTAACCTAACGACCTTAGGTGAACGCGTCCTGCGCATGTGGGGAGTGGGTCCGGCGGTTCCTTTCTCTTGATCTGCAGATCTCCTGGAAGACCTGGTCCGGGGCAGTTCCAGGAAAGTACCGACCCTGCGCGCCAGGCGCAGGGACCGACATGCCGGACGCAGTGACCGACGAGCAGGGGACTGACCGAGGAGCAGCCGGTGGCCGCCGGCTGCCCGATTTATGACCAACGGGGGAGGTTCGCATGGCCGACAGCCGGATCGCCACGGTCCTGGCCGCCGACGACCGCTTCAGCCGGCCACTGGCCGCGACGGTCCGGTCGATCGTCTCCCAGCTGAGCCCCGGGCGCGGGCTGGACCTGTACCTGTGTGACATGGGGATCACCCCGCTGAACCGGGAAAAGATCGAGGCGGCCGCGGCCCACCCCCAGGTCCGGCTGCACTGGGTGGAGGGGCTCGGGGAGAAGGTCGAGCATCTTCCCGAGGCTGTGCCCGGCGTCACCCGGGCCGCCTACGCACGGCTGTTCATCCCCCACGTGCTGCCGCCCGGCATAGACCGGGCCCTGTACCTCGACTCCGACCTCATCGCCCGGCGCTGCGTCGGCGAGCTGTTCGACTCGCCGATCGGTGACTTCGCCGCCCTCGGCGTCGCCGACGCGGGCTCGCCCTACGTCTCCTCGCTCTACGGCGTGCCCCACTGGTCCCGGTACGGGCGCCGGGCCGACGATGTCAACTTCAATTCCGGCGTCCTGCTGCTGAATCTCACCGCCTGGCGGGAGGAGGACCTCACCGGCGCGGCCGTGGCGTACCTCACCGACGGGCGTCATCAGTTCCTGGTCGACCAGGAGGCCATCAACGCCGTCCTGCCCGGCCGGATCGGCCAGCTCGACCCGCGCTGGAACGTCCAGACCGAGCACTTCCAGCCGCAGCACCAAGGGATGCTGCCCTTGGACGAGGAGCAGCTCGTCGAGCTGATCAAGGATCCATGGATCGTGCATTTCACCACCGCGGTGAAGGCCTGGAGTTACGAGTGCACGCATCCGTTCCGCGACGAGTGGTTCGCCAATCTCGACCAGACCCCGTACCGGGGGTGGCGTCCTTCCCGCAACGCATACCTGGCCGGCCAGGCGCGCAGGCTCGGCCGGCGCGTCAAGGGCCGGCTGCGACCGGGGCAGGACTAGGGACGGTCAGGATCACCTGCGCTCGGCCAGGAACCGCGCGAGGTGCCCGATCACCTCACGCGCGTCGTCCTCGATACCGCAAATGAACGTGGACCTGCGCCGCCGCAGCACGGGCAGCCCCAGCGCGTACAGCCCCGGGCTGTTGACCACGCCGCCCTCGTGGTGCAGCTGGCCCTTGACGTCGACCACGGGCACGTCGAGCCACCGGTAGTCGGGCCGGAAACCCGTCGCCCACACGACCGCGCGGATCTCGCCGCTCCGCAGGTCAAGCTGCAGCCGGGCCGACTCAGGCACGCGGGTCGGCGCGAAGCGCTCGGGAGGGCCGGCCTCGGCCTCAAACCCGTCCGTCTTGGCCCACTCGTCGAACGTGTCCAGCAGGCGCTCCATCTTGAGGTCCGCGAGCGAGAACACGTTGCGCAACCCGCCGGAGAACAGCGCGCGGCCGTCACGCACCGCCGCCCAGCGGCCCACCAATTCGACGCCCATCGCGGTGAGCGCGTTGAGATCGAGCGTCGCCCGCTCCGGAGTCCCGACGAGCTGGGGCGAGGGCAGCCGCCGGGCCCGCGTGAGGTCCTCGACCTCGTCGTACCGCTGGTCCCACAGGCCCGACGCGTCCATCCACCACAGCACGTCGCGGCCGCGGTACGTGCGCGGCAGCCGCACGTGCTCCCCCACCGAGAGGGTCACCGGCCGGCCCGACCGCCTCAGCTCGGAGGCCAGCTGCACGCCGGTCGCCGAGGCGCCCACCACGAGCACGCCACCGTCGGGGAGCTGGGCCGGGCCGCGGTAGCCGAACGGCGTCACCTGCTCGACGGACGCCGGTACCGCGCCGCTGAACCGCGGCACCGACGGCTCATTGCAGGCGCCGCTCGCGATGACCACCGTCCGGGCGTGGATCTCGCCGCGGCTCGTGGTCACCTGGTACCCCTCGCCGGCCCGCCGCACGGACGTGATGTTCACGCCCGTCCGCACGGGGGCACGCGAGACCTTGGCGAAGCGCTCGATGAACTCGCTCACCTCGCCCGCCGTCATGTAGCCGTCTGGATCCGGGCCCTCGTAGCGAAGGCCCGGCAGGCGGCTCTGCCAGTTGGGCGTGAGCAGCCGCAGCGAGTCCCAGCGTTCGCGCCGCCAGGAGTTCGCCACCTCGCCGCGCTCGAGCACGACGTGATCGATCGACCGGTCGCCGAGGAAGTGGCTTGCGGCGAGGCCCGCATGCCCCGCGCCGATGACGACCGCGGTAATGCGCTCGATGGCTCGGCCCCTCAGGCGACCTCGACCGTGATGTTCGTGGGATTCGAGAGCGCGTCGAACACGGCGGAGCGCTTCTGGGACTGCGCGACCAGCGCCTCGATCTCCTGCTTTGACGCGTCCGCATCGATGGTGAACGTCACCTTGATGTCATCGAAGCCGTTGCGGACGTCGCTGTCGGCACCGAGGATCCCGCGGATGTCGTGCGCGCCCTCGACCGTCGACTCGACGGAGCGCAGCTGGATGCCGCGGTTCTCCGCGATGGACGCGATACCCCCGGTCAGGCAGCTCGCCAGCCCAACCAGGAGGTACTCGATCGGCGTGATGCCGTTGTCCTCCGCCGCGAAGACCTCGGGGTGGTCGGCTTCGAACGACCACTCGTCGTTGTGGCCCTGCTCCTCCCCCAGGCCGAAGAAGCTCTGGACCTTCATCGTGCTGTGGACGCCGCCCTGCCACTTGGCGGACGCGCGCCAGGTGAACTGAGCGGCCTCGGGCGCAGCCTTCAGCGCGTCGCGCGCCTCGAGCAGTGCCTGCACGTTGACTCCGTTGGTGACCTCAGTCATGCCGGGATACCCCCCTCTGGTCTTCCACCAATTTCCTATGGAGACGGTTGACAATATACTAGCCGGGCCTGGTTACCATAGCCCCTGAGGCCGGGCGGTCTCACCTCCCGGGCCGCAGACGCCGCCTGGCGCCATCGGGGAGTCCAGCCCGTGTTAGGCATCCCCGTTGCGGGCAGTACCAACTCGGACAACGGTTGACGAGCCAGCCGTCCGGTGTTGCGGGCTGCCGTCGGCCTCCTGGTTACTGCGTGCCGACCACCCGGTTCCCCGGATACCACTCGCGTCCTGGACGGAAGGTGAGCACGGGTGACCGATGGCAGCTCCTTTCTGACCGTCGGCGGCGTGCCGGTCGTGACGGCGCCCACGGAGATCGACGTCACTACCGCCGGCCAGATGCGCGCGATGCTCGCCGAATGGGCCGCCCGCGGGCACATCACGCTGGTGGTGGATATGACAGGCACGGAGTTCTGCGATTCGGCCGGGCTCAGCGTGCTGGTACGGGCGCACAAACAGGCCCTGGCCGAACGCGGCGAGCTGCGGGTGGTCCTGCCCGCCAGCGGCACTGTGGCCCGGCTTTTCAGCCTGACCGGCCTCGACCGCGTGATTCCCCATTTCGCCAGCCTGGAGCAGGCCCTGGCCCAGGCCGGACGGGCGGCACTGACCTACGGATCTGATACCGCGGAGGAGGGGGCACCCCACGTTCCAGCTCAGGACGGCCGATCACGCAGAGCTCATTTCCGTCCGGGTCACGCATGACGATGAGGTCTGCCCCAGCGGCTGGTTACATCGGCTGGATTCCGGCATCGGGGCCAGGGAGTTTTCCGGGAGGCGGGACTTGGGCGGGCTGGCCGCCGTCAGCATCGGCCGGCAACCCGGAACCGGCTGGGGCAGCGTCACCCGCCGCAGCGAGCAGGTCCAGGAGCGGGCCGACGCGCAGGCCTTCCTGGGCACTGTGCCGGAAAAAGCTGTCGGTGTTGACGGTGTAGTAGTTGCGACGGCCGATGCGGCCCCGGGCCAGGTAGCCCGCGGCCTCCAGGTCAGCCACGATGGCCTGGACGGTGCGCTCGGTCAGGCCCACGACGGCGCTGATGTCGCGCATCCGGGCCTGCGGGTTGCGGGCGATCTCCACCAGCACATGCCCATGCCCGGTCAGCAGCGTCCAGCTGCCGCCGGCCTCGTCCGGTGAACTCATCCCTCCGATCATAACCTCGCGAGAAGATCTTCGCGAGAAGTAACACACGAAATTTTTCTCGCGTATCTGTTGACATGCTTCCGGCAGGCGCCCATGCTGAGCGTGACGGCTGAGCCACCCTTGACGAGACAGGGGATGGCCACCCCTGAAGGTTCCTGACGGCACCGACTGTCGAGGCAGGTGAAGATGTCGGGCGGCTCACGTCGCATCCACGAGACCCCTGTACCCGGACCGCAGACCGCGGTGGTCGCGTTGCCTACCGAGATTGATGCCGCCAATATCGGCCTGGTCGAGGCCGCCATGGTCAGTGCGCTAGCGAGCAGGCCGGCGGTGCTGATCGCCGATGGTACCGAGACGGCCTTCTGCGACTCCTCCGGCGTCGGTGCGCTGATCGGCGCTCACCGCCAGGCAGCGGCCGCAGGGGCAGAGCTGCGGGTGGTGATAACCGGCTCCCCGGTGCGCCGGATCCTGGAGCTGATCGGCGCCGATCAGCTGCTCCTCGTTTACCCAAGCCTGTCCGACGCACAGGCGGATCGCTCATATGAGCCTGCATCACCATCAGCCGCAGATCCTGAAAGCCGGGAGATCGCATGAACCTTGTAGCCGACGAGCTGGCAGACGTGCTGCTTGTCGAGGACGACCCCGGCGACGCGCTGCTCATCGAGGAATCGTTTGGGCCGGCCGAGGTCAGCAACCGCCGCTGCCATGTTGCTTCCCACAGCGACCAGGCGCTGAGGTTCGTGCGCCGCACCGGCGAATTCGCCGACGCTCCCAGGCCCAAGCTGATCTTGCTGGACCTCAACCTCGGGCAGAGTCACGGCCTGGAGGTCCTGGCCGAACTCAAAGGCGACGACGACCTGCTGGCCATCCCTGTAGTCATCCTGTCGTCCTCACGCCACCCCACCGACATCGACCGCAGCTACGCCCTGCACGCCAACGGCTACATCGTCAAACCCGTCTGTCTCGATGACTTCGTCACAGCGATCAAGACGATAGATGCGTGTTTCCTCCGCCTCGTCGAGCCCTCACCAGCAACCAACCGCCAGCAGGACCCGCAGCACCCCGTCCTAGACACCTAGATGCGCCCGGACCCTCCAAGCTGCGCTGCCACCGCGGAAGGACCGAGCGACTCGGCATGATTGACCGGCGCCTGCACGCCCGGTTGCCCCGCCTGGGAGGTGGTGAGCACCACCAGGGATCGCCCGCAGCTCGGAGTCGGCCTCGAGCTCGCTGTCACGCCGTTTCTCCCGGGATCCGGCGGCCATGAGCGCTGACGCCCGCTGCTGGCATCGGGTTCACACCCGCCGCATCGTGCCCGGTGAAGAGGCCGGGTGCGTCCGGACCTTCCGGGGACGAGCCGCCGTCAGCGTCCCTGTCTTCCGCTGGCCGCCGACGCGGTCCCTCCGGACCATCCCGGCCCGCTGGCAAGTGCCCCGGGGTACGGCCACATCCGGAGCGCTGTTCAGGCTGTGATGGCGCAGCCGGCTCCAGACCGGCAGGACAAACCACCACGCGACAAACCAGGCCAGCGCCCCCGTCCCCAGGAACAGGCCGGGACCAGTGCCGAGGACCACGTCCAGGATCAGCACGAGTGCTGCGACGATGGCGAGCAGCAGCAGCATCAAGCCGGACAGCGCGAGCCGGTTGGCCGCCCGGACCAGGTGCTGCTTGAGCCGCCGGCGATAGACCATCCGGTGGTAGGCCGCCGGCGCGATCAGCAGCGCCGCCGAGCCGGCGCAGAGCATAAGGGTCAGCACATACAGGCCCCGCTGGAACCCCGTGATGGCGGCGAAACGCGCGGTGAAGGCGAGCGCGAGCAGGAACGCGAGCAGGATCTGCACCCCCGTCTGGGCCACCCGCACCTCCTGCAGAATCTCCCCGTAGGCCCGGTCGGCCCGCTGCAGCGGTGTTTCCCCGCGCGCGCCAGCATTCCACTCATCGTGATCATCGCGTCCCAGGCAGGTCGGGCAGCGCCCGTCCCTGTACCGCGCCGCAGTCCCTGCCACGTGAACCGGCAAGCGACCATGGGCTGGCCAGTTCTCGGCTGGGGCGTACACGATCTGACTGCCGGGCATGCGCTTCCCCGTTCCGTAGGGTTGTGGCTGACCCCACGGTGTGTGCACATGCGCGAGCCAGCCGTCGGCGCGGCTGGCTCGTCAACCACAGACTTCAATAACCGCTGCCCTCACGGCAGTGACACAAACACGCGGGCCAACAGACCCCCGGGCAAGGCCTCAGCAGCGGTACGAAAGAGCACTGGCCCGGCGGGCAAATGAGGAGTGGCCAGGTCTCTCGGAATGCTGCTGTCGAGGCTGGACAGGCTGCTCAATCCGGCGCGTGCCACTTGCCGGGTCACGTCGTGCGCACCGGCCGCTGGGCGCGCGGCTGGAGCTGGCCGCATCAGTCGAGGATGGTGACCGCGAGCGCTGCTGGGCAGCCGCGCTGCACCAGCTTCGCGACATCATGCCAGTCGACCCGATCTGCGACGGCCTCGGCCACAGGCCGTGCCAGGCCGAGACGGGCCAGCTGGCTCACCCGCCAGGCGTGCACGGCGCCCGCGCCGCGCGGATCGATATTCTCGCGTAACGCGGTCACCCCGGTGTTGCTGCTCATGCTTACCTCCCCTCATCCGTCCCGGTACCTGCTGGCGTGGCCGCAGTCCCTCATTCCCGCTGTCCTTCGTCGCGGGCTACGACGCCGCTACCCGCAGACCGCGCCGCCAATCGCCGCCTGACCGGCCCGAGCGGCGTAACGGCCATCATTTTGTTAGCCGATGAGGCTGCCGGGCAGAGCATGGCCCGCCGGCGAGTCTGGAACGGAGCGGAAACCATGGCGACGAGCAGGCAGACACAGGCGGCCAAGCGCAACGTGAAGAAGGCCCGGCACTAGGGATTGAGTGGGGATTCTGTGGACAAGGCAGGGCGTTCCCATCTCAGCCGGTGGCTGTCACGGGCAGACCGGCATGCGTCCAGGCCGCTCGCCGTGGTACTGGTCATCGCGGGCCGGGGTGTGGGTCGCGGTCCGCATCGTGGCCGGAATTCCCGCCCGGTAGGAGACCGTCTTCCAGACCCTGGTGGCCGCGGTCACCCTCGCGATGGTCTTTGTCATCCAGCACACCCAGGCCCGGCATCAGCGAGCGACGCGGCGCAAGCTCGATGAGATCCTTCTGGCC
>Ga0126383_10003233_pt1 | contig 10727 bp, 7 predicted proteins | sample PanSoiMetPlot_35_FD_96882 | JGI IMG/M metagenome (GOLD analysis project Ga0126383, IMG submission 96882) | Tropical forest soil microbial communities from Panama - MetaG Plot_35 | ecosystem: Environmental > Terrestrial > Soil > Tropical forest > Bulk soil | place: Panama | collected 2016-02-17
AGGGGAATCTTGTCATCGAGGCCAGACGAGAAAGATTTACCGGCCCGGACGGAATTACACGCGACTATACTTCAGCTCGGCTGAATACGGCAGATACGTTTACGCAACTATACGGGCGCTTTGCAGCGCGGATGCAATTGCCGATTGGGCAGGGACTGTGGCCTGCCTTTTGGACGCTCGGAGACAACATCACGTCCATGGGCTGGCCCACTTGTGGCGAAATGGACATCATGGAGAATATTGGCCGCGAGCCATCCACCAACCACGGCAGCCTACACGGACCAGGGTACTCCGGCGGAAGTGCCGTCACCGGAACGTATACGCTCCCCGATGGGCAGCGGTTTGCCGATGATTTTCATGTCTTCGCAATTGAATGGTCTCCGAAGCAGGTGGATTTCTTCGTTGACGATGTTTTGTATCAGACCAAAACTCCCGCCGATCTCCCCGCTGGACGTCGGTGGGTATTTGATCATCCTTTTTACATCATCATCAATGTTGCAGTGGGCGGCAATTTTCCGGGGCCGCCGGACGAAACCACGGAATTCCCGCAGTTGCTAATCGTGGATTACGTAAGAGTCTATGGAAGCCCTCCGGCTAAAAAGCTGATGAACGGCCGGATGTATTAATCACCCAGTGATGGCTGACAGCCGCGGCGCGCAACCCTCGGCGGTTTTCCGGCTCTTGCATTTGTGGAGTCATGGGTCATGAGCAACAAGTCACGACCCATGACTCGCGACTGGGTTACTGTCCCACGACGAACAGGTAGCCGTCGTTTTCCGTATAGAGCTTGCCGTCCGCTCCGATGGCGAGCGGCGTGTAAGCCGCGCCGATAGCAATTCTCAGGAATAACTTCGACTGAGGCGTGACGAACACCCCCGAATGGCCCTGCGGGATGGCGTACACGTTACCGTCCTCGCTGTTGGCATACACGGTCCCGTTCACGTCGACGGCCGGCGCATTGATGCACCATTCAAAGCCGTTCGGGTTATCCGGTTGGACGATGGTCGTGCTCTTGAATTGCCACTCGGGAACGAGGTTGGGGCTGAGCTGGGTGATGTAGAACGGGCCAGGCGGAGGCGCATCAGTGCCCGGACAGCAGTTCGCGTCGTAGTGATTGTCTTTGATCACGACAGAATAGGTGCCGCCATGCGGGTAGATGGCCGGCGTGGAGTCCCACCCGAAGTCAAATATGGCGATGAGCTGGCCGTTCGAGTCAAACCTCCACAAGTGGCCCCGGGCAAAGTTGTAGCGCGAGTACGAGCCATAGAGGACCGACCCGTCGGGCGCCACCGCCGGTGACGACGAGGATTGATCGACGACGCGGCCCGCCGGGGGCTCACCCGTCGCCGGATCGACGCCGTGGGCAGCACCAACGCGGCAGCCGATAAGACCGTTGTCGTCTGGGAGGATGACTCCGCAACCGTCCGCGAGATGCCCGCGCAGCGACGCGTGCCACTTCGGCGTCAGGTCGGGATTGACCGCCACGACATACGAATATCGGCTGCGCAAATGAGCGCGGCTGACCGAGTAGATGGTTCCATCCGGCGCGATCACCGGCGCAACGTTGAGCCCAACCCGCTGCGATCCACACGGCCCGACCGGCGCAGGGTGGGGCGGCGGCCAGGGAACATCCGTCGTGGTGTTGTATGTGGTGGTACAGGTCGTCGGCGCGCCAGTTACCAGATTCTGGTAGCTCACCCGCGACGTGCTGTCGTCGGCGCCTACCTTGACCAGCCATGAACCCCGAATGTCGGTTCCACTGGCGCCCCAAGGGTCGGTCGAGTCGAGCTTCAGGACGTTATAGTAAACGTTCCCCTGGTCATCCGCGCTGAGTGGTCCGGCCACGAAAGTCTGGGGATCCAGCGTACTGCCGAACGGGTTGATGCGCGAGGCGACCGAGCCGTCGCCCTGGTCGAGCTTGAAAATCGTCCCCCCGGCGCCCGGTACGTAAACAAAGCCGTTGGCCAGCACGGCGTGGAAGACGGGCTCCCAACCGCCTAATCCCAGGCGGTCCTGCTTGGAGCTCTGGCCATTGCCAGGACCGTTCGGCTCAGGCTTCCAGTCGGTCGCAAAATCCCACTTCTCGACCAGTGTCCCCCCTTCCCAGTGAAGCCGCTTTTCGTGCCAGGTTTGAGAATTCCAATGATCCGGGTCGCTGAACGGCCCGCTCTTGAATTCCATAAACACGTCATTCTGGTGCACCAGCGGTGCTTGATAGTGCGCCAGCAAATCGCCACCTGAAGCGTCTTGCTCGGCTGGCACATTTGGGTCGTACTGGAGACTCGCGAGCGCTTGATCGAGATTCTGACCTACTACGCTAACGAAACCCTGATGCTCTTGGTTCTGGCCCCATTGCGGCCAGTTGGTCGACGGCTGGGCAAACCCAGCCGAAGCGAATGTAATCATCAAAGCGATCCCAACGCTGGCAATGAAAGACAACACCTGCCGTATTTTGTGGTTCATGGAGCCCCCTTTGGGAATCCGGACCGCCCATCTACCAGTCCCTCCCAATTTCTCGCGGCAACGATGAGAGAGCGACGGATGGGCGCGAGGATGCCACCCGCCCCTAGAGCGCGCTGATTGCAGCGTGTCAATGACGCTCGGCTTCGACTTGTTCAGTCCACGTCGCTTGCGGGTCTGAAAATCTCCGGGGAGGTTATCCCTTAAACAATACGCGATGTCTCGCGCTCGATGTCCCCGACTGCCAAGAGAGCCGAGCGCCAATAGGAGACATCATGGCTCGTCCACGACCGCGTTACTAAGGCGTATAGGACTCGTTGGTGTCGACTGCGCCGTAGCCCTGCCGCGTGGCGCCGCCCGGAACGTAGAAGATTCCGCCGAGCGACGCGCCCCCGGTGCCGTGCCGCGGCGTGAGCATCGGTTCTAATGACTGCCAACTGTCTTTGCCCGGATCGTAAACTTCATTCTCGGCAAACACGCCGGTGGAAACGTTGGGATTCCCCTCGCCCCCGGCAACGAAAACGCGATTGTCGACAACCGCGCCAGCAGTTCCGGCTCTCGCAGTGAGCATCGGCGACTTAGCGCTCCACACGCCGACGACCGGGTCATATTCGTCGACGTTGCCGCGCAGAGCGCCATTGTTTCGGCCGCCGACTGCGTAAAACTTGTCGCCGACCGCACCCGCGATGAGGTGATCACGCGGCTCGCTCAGGCTGGGAAGCATTTCCCATGTATCGGTCTGCGTATCGTAGGCCGAAAAGTCTCCAACCGAGACGTTTTGTCGAAAGCCACCCGCGATATAGATTTTCGTTCCGATGGCAGCCGTTCCACCCGCGCCGCGCTCGGTCCCCAGTGGCATCGGCGTGAGCTGGGTCCACGAGTTCTTGCTCGGATCATACGAGTACGCGTCTCCGACGGCGGCGAACGAGCTCCCCACGAGCGCACCGAGAACATAGAGGCGACCCCCGACGGCGGCTGCATTGGTGTGATGGAGAGCACGAGGTAGCGGCGCGACTTCGCTCCAAGAATCCTTGCCCGGGTCGTACGCTTCGACCCTCGGCACGATCTCGAGGCTGCCGGTGAATCCACCTAGCACGTAGATGCGGCCCGCCAGAGCCACCACCGCGGTCTCTTGGCGCGGCCCCGCTGCGAGAGGCGCCAGCGCCGTCCAGCCTTTGCCGCGGCCGCAGGCCGCAAAGAGGAGCGAAAGGATCAGCACCGAGTTTCGCATCATGCGAACCATTTTGTAACCGCACCAGAGATATCCCCTCGGGCCCTCGCGTGCCATCCGGCGCTCGAAGGCCATTGGGCTCGGGGATCAAAACGCGGTGACGCCGGGTGTCACCAAGCATCTGGCAAACAGAAGCAACCCGGCTGCCCTGGGTCCGAGCAACAGCTCGAGGGATTGGCAGATCCGCTCCAAGAGTAGTAAGCATTTCTCGCTGCCACTTGACGCGGCAAGGAGAGGGGCTTCATGCGCGCACTTCTTGTTTTGTGTCTTACGGTGTTGATTTTTTCCGACGAGGTCTAACGCCGAGCTCGTTTGGGTAGATGCGAACGGCGGTATTGTTACGCCCGTGCTCGAGTGGGATTTTTCCTCGACCCCCTATATGGATGGCAACGGACTGATCTGGATCCTAGACCCTGATACAGCTATCGTTAAGAAACCTGGTCGCGTTGAGCGCCTCTTTTTGCAACCCGACTGCACAGGACCTGGCTACGTTGCGCCCGTGCAACCGCGATACGTTTTCATAATTCGTAATTTGCCGGGATGTTGGGTGCGTCGAGACGACACCCTAAGTCAATTTGTCACGTGACACAAACTGGACCGATGCGCCTTGTAGACAGCGTCCCCTTCGGGTCCTCGCCGCGATTTGGACTTCTTACTGAACGGTCCAGAGGATGCTCCCAATCACCGGCTCACCCACATTGACGCGTTGCGAGGCGAAAACTCCCCGTGGATCGTCCATATGCTCCACCACGCAACTGAAAAAGACGGAGTCGGCATTCCCGCAACTGCTAATCGTGGACTACGTAAGAATCTACGGAGCTGTTCGGGAGGCCGTTAGACAGGCGAAGTTGCGGTCGGAACGCGTCGCAGCAGGACGATGGCAATGATCGCGGTGATCAGCGCGACGATCGCGCAGGCGACGATGCCCGCCTCCATTGCCCGAGTGAATGCACCGCGCGCGGTGGAGCGCAATGCAGCGGCAATTGTGCTCGGCAGTCCCTCGGCCACCCCAAGCGCGCCGCCGAGCGTTCCGCGCGCCGCGTCGACTCCATCGGCTGAGAGACCTCCCGGTATCCCATCGGCCATCGATCGCCGATAGACCGCAGTCCCGATACTGCCGAGGATGGCGATTCCGAGCGCGCCGCCGAGCTCCGAGCTGGTTTCGGAGATCGCTGCCGCCGCTCCCGCCTTTTCGGGCGGCGCTGCACCGATGATCATATCGGTCGTCAACGTGAATGCCGGAGAGAAACCGATGGAGAAAATGATCGAGGCTGCAACAATCACGACGAGCGGTGGCGCATTGTCGACCTGCGTCAGCACGGCGAAGCCTACCGCTCCGACGACGAGACCGCTGGCGATCAGGAATGCCGGGCGAACCTGTCGCGCGACGAACGGAGTGAGCAGCGATCCGACGATGAACCCGGTGGTCCACGGCAGCGTCCACAGTCCCGCGCGCAGGGGCGACAGACCGAGCACGAGTTGCAGATATTGCGCGATGAACACATACGAGCCGAAGGCCACGAACGTCGCTAGCATGTAAGTCGCGAGTGATCCGCTGAATGCGGGCAGACGGAACAACTCAATATCGATGAGCGGATCGTCGAGTGTCTTCTGTCTGCGAATAAATGCGTATCCGACGATCCCCCCGGCGACGATGCTCAACGCCGCCACCCATCCCAATCCGTCCTGGGCGCTCTTCTTGAGCCCGTAGATGACGAGAAGCACCCCGGCCAGCGACATCGCGGCGCTGATCACATCCAGCCTCCCGGCGTTCGGATCGCGAAACTCCGGCAGCAGCACAGGACCCACGGCCAGCAGTAGGAGCATGACCGGCACGCTGATCAGAAATACCGAGCCCCACCAGAAATGCTCGAGCAGCACGCCGCCGATCAGAGGGCCGATCGCAGCGCCCGCAGAATAGCTGGTGATCCAATACGCAATGGCCACCCGGCGCTGCCGCGGGTCGAGAAACATGTTGCGGATAAGCGATAGCGTCGAGGGCGCGAGCGTTGCGCCCGCGAGTCCCAGCAGCGCGCGGGTGGCGATCAGCATCTCCGCGCTGCGCGAGAATGCCGCGAGCACGGATCCGACCGCGAAGGCCGCGGCGCCGATCAGCAGCAGCCTCCGGCGGCCAATCCGGTCGCCAAGTGTTCCCATCGTGATCAGCGATCCGGCCACCAGGAAGCCGTAGATATCGATGAGCCACAACAGCTGAGCGCTGCTGGGCCGGAGCGTCACGCTCAGCTTCGGCACCGCGAGGTTCAACACCGTGAGATCCATCGAGTACAGCAGACAAGGCAGGGCGATCACGGCAAGGCCGGTCCACTCGCGGCGTCCGGCCCTGGGCGCGATGTTGGTGTCGGTCATGGCGTCTGCAACACCTGCGGAAGCCCGAAGGCGTGGAACAGATCCGGCGCAAAGGTGACGATCTCCGTGATCATGCCCTCCTCGATCCGGAGCACGTCGAGAGTCATCGCACGATACACCGAGTCGCCCTTCGCGAGCAGATAGTTGGCGACGGCAGGCTGTCGGTTCGCGCGCGTAACCGCGCAGCGGATCCGGCCAAAATCTTCCGAACCGAAACCTCCCTCAGCCCAGAAGCGGATCATCGGCTCCCGACCGACAAGCACCCTTGGATCGGGCGGCATCCTAAAGATCGCATCGTCGCGAATGATGGAGGCGAATGCAGAGAGATCAGGAGTCTCGGTGGCCTCGATGTACTTGCGCAGCAGCTCGCGTTCGGCCGCGGTAGCCTCGACTCCGGCAGGCCATTCCGCCCTGCGTGCAGGGAGGTGCGCCTGAAGTGTCGCACGTGCCCGCTGCAGCGCGCTGTTCGCCGCGGCCACGCTGACCTCGAGAAGCTCGGCTGTCTCTTTTGCCGACCACCCCAGCACATCGCGCAAAAGGAGCGCGGCGCGCTGTTGCGGCGTCAGGAGCTGGATCAAGGTGAGGAACGCCAGCTCGATCGTCTCCTTCGTCAAAACGACCGCATCCGGTCCGAGCAACGCGTCCGGGATTGGTTGAAGCCAGGTCACTTCGGCAAGGGCTTTTGGATCGCGGCTCGAATCGTCGTTCGCTATCCCGGCGAGCTCCGCCCTTCGCCGGTCGCGCGCGATCACATCGAGACTTGTGTTCGTTGCGATCCGATACAGCCACGCGCGAAGCGAAGCATCTCCTTTGAAGCTCTCTCGGTACTGCCACGCGCGGGTGAACGTCTCTTGCACGGCATCTTCGGCATCGTGGAGCGAGCCCAGCATGCGATAGCAGTGGACCAGCAGCTCGCCCCTGTGTTGTTTTGCGAGGGAGTTGAAGGCGGACTCGTCTCCCGCCCGAACGGCCGCAGCGGCTGCCGCGGTCTCGTCCGACTCCGTCATTCCCTGGCGTTCCGTCATGGCTGACTCCTTTTTCGTAGAACTAACAACTAAGACAGGACGAGAACGCAAAACTCATCGCGCGCTTTAGCGGCAGAGCAGTTCCTCCGCTCGTTGTCCCGGCCTCCACGCGCCTAGAGTTCGGCGATCGCGATTCGCTCGCGGATTACGTCTGAGACATTGGCACGCGGGTTCGCGTAGAGGCGACGCCACTCGGCCGAGCCCGTGTCTTCGACAACATGAAGACCAGCGAGCGAAAGGCGCTCCGCTGCTGTCGCCCGCGTCATCTCCCCGCGGAATGGTTCGCCGAAGAAGCGGACCATCATGCGGATATCGAAAATCCGAGGCGGCGTCGTCTCCGGCTCGACGTATGTCATGGCCAAGCGACTGCCAGGCGCCGATCGCGCGGCGAGGGCCCGCATCGTTGCGACTTGCGCTTCGGGCGTCAGATATGGCGTCACGCCTTCCCACAGCCAGAACGTACGTTGGTCGCTTGTGTGGCCGGCAGCAGCCAGCGCGGCACCGAGATCGTCACGCTCGAAGTCGACGGGCACGTAGATATGGCGCATTGCCTTCGAGGAGAGCGAGCGCGCACGCTCCCGCTTCACGGCTTGCGTCGAGGGATGGTCGACTTCGAAGAGGCTCGAGTCCGAAATGTCATCGAGTCGAAAGGCGCGACCGTCGAGGCCCGCGCCGAGAATAACAAGTTGACGTGTGCCGGCGGCATGAGCGGCGTGCCACGCGTCGTCGAAGAACCGGGTTCGTAACGCGACAAGGTCCATCCGTCCGCGGGCCTTCTCGAGCATGCGCTGTCGCCCGTCGGGCCGCCGCGCCATGGAACGCAGCGTACGTCGATACATCCAGCGCCAAGGAGCGCCCAGGAACACAAGCGCCGTCGGATCGCTAAAGTCACGCACTTCGGTTAGACCCTCATGCGAAAGCGCTCGCATCAGGGTCACTAGACTCGAGGTGCTGCTGGGCTGTCCTCTACGCACGCTGCTTAGAAGCCTACGGCGGGAAGGATGAAGGCAATGTTGCTCCAGCCGCGGCCGTACAATACAGATCGGGAAATCGTGGGGCATCGGTGAAGCTCTCTGTCTGGTTCGAAGAACTGAAGCGCCGGCGCGTTTTCCGCGTATTGGTGGCCTACGCTATCGCTGCCTTCGCCATTCTCCAGGTGATCGAGCCGGTAATGCACGGGCTCGCGCTTCCAGAATGGCTGCTCAAAGTGGTGGTGATCGGCCTCGGCCTCGGCCTGCCCGTCGCGCTTCTGCTCGCCTGGGCCTACGACATCGGTCCGCGCGGCATCGAACGCACGCCGTCGCCCGCGGGCGCTGATCCAAAACCGAGCGCCCGCGCCTACCGCGCCCTCGTGCTCACTGCCCTCGGGCTGCTGCTCGCCTCCCCGGCTGTCCTCTACTACCTCGTGGCGCGCGGGCCCTCGCAAGGCGGTGTGGTCGCCTCTTCCCCAGGCGGCACAACGGGGGCGTCCGTCGCCGTCCTTCCCTTCGTCAACATGAGCGACGACGCCGCAAACGAGTACTTCTCGGATGGACTCTCGGAGGAGATCTTAAACGCCCTCGCCCACATTCCCGGCCTGCGGGTGCCGGCGCGGACGTCTTCCTTCGCCTTCAAGGGCCAGGCGCAGGACGTAGCAAAAATCGGCGCTGCGCTTCGCGTGGCCAATATCCTCGAGGGCAGCGTACGCAAGGCTGGAGGCAAGATCCGCATCTCGGCGCAGCTGGTGAGCGCGTCCGACGGCTACCACGTCTGGTCGCGGACGTACGAGCGCAGCCTCTCGGACGTGTTCGCCATCCAGGACGAGATTTCGTCGGACATCGCCGCTGCGCTCAAGGTGCAGCTCGTGCCCACCGCTGTCGCCGCCACGACGCAGGCCGGCGCCACCACCAATCCCGAAGCGTACGAGGCCTACCTCCTGGGCAGGCACGCGCTCAACCAGCGAAGCCGCGCTTCGATCGAAGCCGCGATCGCGAGCTTCCGCAAGGCGACGGCCCTCGACCCCGGCTTCGCGGCGGCCTGGGCTGACCAGGCAGTCGCAACGCTGCTGTTGGGGCGCACGAGCGACACCTATGGCGAGCTGCCGATGAAGGAGGCAATCGCCAGGGCGAGGCCCGCGCTTCAGAAGGCGCAATCGCTGGCACCCGAGCGGGCAGAGGTGCTCGCGGCGAGCGGCTTCGCGGAGTCCTGCGCGGGGAACCTGCGGCGGGCGATCGAGCTCTACGACCGATCGCTGGCCATCAACCCGAGCAACGGCGAGCTGCGCAACTGGCGCGCACTCGCGCTGGGCGCCCTGGGTCGCTACGACCAACTGTTGGCGGCCGCCGCCGAGGCGGTGAAGGTCGATCCGCTCTCCAAGATCGCGCTGTACAACTACGCGCCGAAGCTGCAGGCCTTCGGACGAACTTCCGAGATCGACGCAGTGGTGGAGCGGCTGCGTGCGCTCGACGAGGGCTGGGGCGAGTGGGTCCTCGGCACGCTGGCACAGGACCGTGGCGACCGTCCTGAAGCGGTGCGCCACTACCTGCAGGCCGTGCGGCTGGGGCGAGACAAGGCTGCATCGGCTCTGGCGACCGTCTTTGCGGAGCTCGGCCTGCGCGAGGAAGCGCTGCGCGCGGGAGGGGCGGGGAACGTCCGAGTGCTTTCCACACTCGGCGACCGCGCAGGCGCCCTGCAAGGAGCGCGGAGCGCCGCCGCCACCGACCCGGATAACCTCGAGGCTGCAGCGTTGCTCTTCTGGGCAGTCTACGCCGCTGGCCGGGCCACTGAGGCAGCAACATTGGCTTCCCGACTGTGGGAGCGGAGTGAGATCATCGGCGGTCGCTTTGATCTCCTCCTGTTTATGGCAGACGCCGCGCGCGCTGCCGGGCAAGGCGACCAAGCGGCTCGGTATCGGAACCGGTCCCAAGATCTGATCGAGCTGGCACGGCGCTCGGGGCTGGCGGCCGATCGCGTCGATGGCCAGCGGGCGATGCTGGCGCTTTACGATGGTCGCGACCACGAGGCGGTGGCGCTACTGATGGCAAGCCTGGCGACCTTCGCTGGACCCCGGTCCAACCTGGACCTACCCATTACCAAGCGCCTGGCGCCTCGATCCGACTTCCAGACCGCACTCCGTGCACTCGACGCAACTCTGAGCGATCAGCGACTTCGGGTGGTGCGAATGCTCTGCGGCCCGGACCGCGTCTCACCCAGCTGGCAGCCGGCTCCCGAGACCTGCACGCGCCTGACTTTGGCGCCCTGACGAGCTCGTCCAGTGTCCACGGACGGCGCTTCACGATGGTGCCATCGTACCCGACCGCCCAGATATCGCTCGCCCCACTCCCCAGACGCTGCTGAGACCCCTCGTCACGCTGCTTGAGACGCCCGTCCAGCGTGGCTGACGTGTCTGCGAAAGTGTCGGCCCGCTTTGTCAAACGGCGGCGCCGGTGAAACGTTTTCGGCCGCCGCGTCATGTCGAGCATGAGATCCAGATCGCGCCGCGGCACTCTTGCTCTTTCCGTCATCGCCATCGCTGTTTTCACCGGGGCGAGCATTCCTGGCTCGGCGTTCGGGTATGGCGAAACACAGTGGGTGCCGGGCACCCTGACCGCGGTACCCTCCGGCTGGGTGGTCATCGCCCGATCCGGCAGCCAGTATCAGATAAT
>Ga0126383_10003234_pt1 | contig 10727 bp, 8 predicted proteins | sample PanSoiMetPlot_35_FD_96882 | JGI IMG/M metagenome (GOLD analysis project Ga0126383, IMG submission 96882) | Tropical forest soil microbial communities from Panama - MetaG Plot_35 | ecosystem: Environmental > Terrestrial > Soil > Tropical forest > Bulk soil | place: Panama | collected 2016-02-17
TCCTCGCCGACGTGGAACGATTCTTCACTCTGGAACTGGAATCCTCTTTCAGTCAGATCGATAACCTTACAGGGCACTGTCGTAGCACCCCGTTGGATCTGGCCTGTCCGCTCAATGGCAACTCGAAACAGTTCTCGCTTCTGGACCATCGTTCGGCTCACCTTTCGTCAAGCTAGCGGAATGCGCGCTCCTTCGATGCCGCAGCCTGCTGTCGACGTTCTAGCTCCCTCGCAAGTATAGCAGTTGGCGAGGGACTGGCCGGATCACCCCCTCGAAGCAAGAGCAGAGGCAGTCCGCTTCTTGTGTGGCGTGCTCGTTGGTCGAGCAGAGCAATTTTGCGGGAGACGAAAGAGACAGGAAGCGCCTGTGTATATTTCGCCTTTACAATCGCGTGGGTACCGAGGGCTCGTTGACTAAGCAACATAAGCGGCGTATCGTTTTGCTTACCCCTTGAAAAGGGAGGATTAGCATGTCACTCATGTGCTCCTTCGCGGTCTGCAAGGCACAACAAGGGATGTGCGGACACGAGAAGGCGATGTTGAGCGTCGCCGTACTCGCAGCCATCGGCCTCGGTGCCTATTTTTTGATCGGCTGACCGGAAGTATCTGAACAAGCCAGCATTCACACAGCCACATGGTGGGGGGAGGGGGTGTTTGTGCAATTCTTTCCTACAGCTCGAGCCACCTCCTAACCAGCGAGGGTTTCGCGGACCTTTCGGAGCAGATCTGTGGAGTTGAACGGCTTCGGAATGAATGCAAGGCGCTGTCCCCTCACCGACTCAAGGTTTTCATTGGCATATCCTGACATATAAAGAACTTTGACCGAGGGCATCAGCGCGTCGATGCGCTTGGCCAGTTGGGGACCCGTCATCCGCGGCATCATGACATCGGTCAGAACTAATTGTGGGTACGTGGTTCCCTTGCCGAGGAGGCTAAGCGCCTCGATCCCGTCTGCCGCCTCTTGAACCTCATATCCGGATCGTCGCAACATATCCCTGACAGCCACTCTCACATCTTCATCATCCTCGACCAGCAAGATAGTCCCCCCGCCGGCTATTGTCTCCGGCTGAGGAACGGGACCACGATACGTTTGAGCCTGGCCGGCCTGGGGAAGGCAGATTCGAAAAACAGACCCGAAGCCAAGCTGACTCGAAACCTCGACGAAGCCGCCGCCCTGTCGAACGATCCCGTACAGACTAGCAAGCCCCAACCCCCTCCCCCTGTGGAATTGCTCTCTAACGAAAAATGGTTCGAAGAGATGCGCCTGCATTTCGGGGTCGATACCACGTCCCGTGTCGTATACTGCCAGTTCCGCATAGATGCCGGGTCTGACCGCCTGCTCCTGTGCCAGAGCGGCTGTGACGCTCCTCAGCGAGGTTGAAATCTTGAGCTGCCCGCCACCTGGCATTGCGTCACGCGCATTGGTCACCACGTGCCGAATGATCTCCTCGATCTGCTGACGAGCCATTACCACCGAGCCTCCATCAGCAGCCAAGGCAACGGTCAACTGGATCGTGTCGCCGATTAATTGCCGGATCATGGGTTCCATCTCGGTGAGGATCCCCTCTAGATCGAGAACCATCGGTTCCACCACCTGATGGTGACTGAATACGACCAGATTGTGCATCAACCCTGCTGCTCGTTGGACCGCATCCTGAATCTGCTTAACAGGAGCGTCAACAGGTTGTCGGTCTTCCACATGACGACATACTTGCTCACTGGCCCCACTAATGACGGTCAACAGATTTGTGAGGTCGTGAGCTATTCCACCGGCCAAACGACTCAATGCTTCCATCTTCTCAGTCCTGTGCGCCGTGTCTTCCAGACGCTTGCGCTCGGTAATATCCGTGATCGTCTCGATGACATGGGTACGACCGTCGGCCGTCAGGGCCTTGGACCATTGGACGAGAACCCATTGATTATTGGGAAGCGCCACCTCATTCATCGTCATTTTGCCCGTGCTGACCGCCTCAGGCATCCTGCAAAAAGCGCAGGGTGTTGGACACCCGGCGATTTTCTCGTGACAGGTTTGGCCGGAGATATCCCCGAACTTGTTGAGGCCTGTCTCGTTTTGAAACTGAACCCTGTAGGTCGGAGGATCGATCACGGAAATGATGACCGGCTGAGCGTTTAATAGTTCCTGCGGATCATAGGAAGAGCGAAACTGATCAGCAGGTTGTCCCATTAAGATCTCCAAACCCGAGCGTCTCTTAACAACCCTACACACAAGTAGACGCCGACTCTCAGAGCCACATCGCATGTCCACCAGCATAGACCATGCCCAGCGAGATCGGCTCGAGCAGGATCACACTCTCTTTCACAATATCGAGGGGTTATGAGGCTCCAGCAATCCCTTAGCGTCCCTAAATTCCTTGCGCAACTGAATCAAAGTAGATCTAAGGAGAATTGAATCTGATACTTTCGTTTCCTCAGCATTCGGTGGGGATGCCGGTCATCCTGTGAGGTCTCGCCGCCATTTCGCATGGCGGACAACCGACTCCGCCGCCTCCTCCCTCAGTGGGTTCTCTGTTATAATCCCGCCGCTGCTGGCTTGCTGCTGCTTCCTTATTCCCTAGCGAGGTGTGCCACGTGACTTCTTCCTCTCATCACGATCCTCAACTCGCACAGAGGTTGGTCCTCGATGAACGGTTCGATCTGTCGCTCTACAAAGCCCTTCGTGGCGTGACGCAACCTGACGTCCATGGGACGCTGGATGAATTGATCAAGATTGAAACGTCCCACCTGGCGTTCTGGCAGAAATTCTTTGGTCTTCAGTTTGAGACCTTGGACCTTGGTCGGCAAATTAAGCTGGCTGTGATCATGCTGGTCTGCCGCCTGTTTGGTTCAACCGCTGTCCACCTCGTACTCGAAGCCATCGAAGTTCACGGGGTGCGGAAGTACCTAGCGCTTTGGCGCGAGTACCAAGGCCAACCGCTTGGCGAGGCGCTGCGCGGCATTCTGATGGACGAGTTCAAACATGAGGATGTGCTCGTGACTGAACTCACGAAGCGCAAAATCAATGCTGAGAATATTCGGAACATCTTTCTGGGATTGAACGACGGGTTGGTCGAAATTCTTGGGGCTGTGAGCGGGTTTTTCGGCGCGTTCGGGAGCCCGACGATGGTCTTAATCGCCGCCTCGACGACGGCGGTCGCCGGTGCCCTCTCAATGGCCGCTGGCGCGTTTTTGGCCTTGAACTCTGAGAAGGAAGTGAAGACGACGGAGATTGCCAAGAAAGTATTCCTCGGCGAGGAATCAGAGATGAGCCCGATGGAGGAATCACCCTTGGGCTCAGCACTCGTGGTGGGTGCTGCCTACATCACCGGCGCACTCGTCCCGGTGCTGCCGGTCTTGTTCGGCGCCAAGGACGCAATCTTCTCTGTCCTGACCGGTGGCCTGATGGTGATCGTCGTTTCCACCATTCTGTCATTCCTCTCAGGCATGGATATTAAGCGCCGGATCGCGCTGAATCTCATCATCATCGCCATGGCCGTAAGCGTGACGTACGCCATCGGCTCAGCGGCAAAGAATCTGTGGGGGATCGCGGTGTAGAGGTTGAGGAGTCCAGGCGACGCCCGATCGCGTTACCGGCCCAATGCCTTCTTAACTGCGTGCCCGATCTCGGCAGGATTCTTCACGACCTTCACGCCGGCCGCTTCGAGGATTTTCATCTTCTCAGCCGCAGTGCCTTTGCCACCGGAAATAATGGCGCCGGCGTGGCCCATACGGCGGCCGGGAGGTGCGGTGATCCCGGCTATGAAGCTGATGACCGGCTTCTTCACGTTTGTTTTAATGAACTCGGCCGCCTTTTCCTCTGCATCTCCACCAATTTCACCGATCATCACGATCGCCTGTGTTTCAGGATCCTTCTCGAACAATGGCAGCACATCGACAAACCCGGTCCCGTTAACAGGATCGCCACCGATGCCGACACATGTTGTTTCGCCGAGGCCTTGCGTAGAAAGCTGATGCACCGCTTCGTACGTGAGGGTGCCACTGCGGGACACCACACCGACGATCCCCTTCTTATGAATAAACCCGGGCATGATGCCGATCTTCGCTTCATCGACCGTGATCACTCCGGGACAGTTGGGACCAATCAGACGGACATCGCGCGTTCGAAGTGCGCGCTTCACTTTTACCATGTCATTGACCGGGATACCCTCAGTTATACAAATAATCAATTTGATCCCAGCGTCCGCCGCTTCCAGGATTGCATCTGCGCAAAACGGCGGCGGCACAAAGATCAACGAGGTATCGCACTGAGACTTCTTGACCGCATCACGGACCGTGTTGAAGACGGGAACCCCCTCGACTTCTTGACCAGCCTTCCCCGGCGTGACACCCGCCACGACCTTCGTTCCGTAAGCCTTACATTGGGTCGCGTGGAACGAGCCTTCCTTCCCCGTAATCCCTTGCACCACCACTCGAGTGTTCTTATTGACGAGAATGCTCACGATAGCCTCTTCCTTCCTCCTTCCCCCAACCAAGACGGGGAAGACTTAGTCTCTAATTCCGTTGTGCGAGGGACACAGGGTCGAGCCTCCACTGGGCGCATCGAAGGATCACCGTTCTCTCATGCGCGTTCTACGAGCTCAGGGGTTTAGCTCTGTCCCTCTAATCTTCTTATGTCGCCTTCCCCGTCAGCTTCACAATCTTTTGGGCTGCCTCCCACAGATCATTTGCCACTTCCAACTTCAGCTCGGACTGCTGCAGCAACGTTCTCCCCTCTTCCGCGTTCGTCCCTTGCAAGCGGATCACAAGGGGCACGTTGATCTTTACCTCCTTGGCCGCTTCAATCACACCGTTCGCGATACGCTCACAGCGGACGATTCCGCCGAAAATGTTGATGAAGATGCCTTTGACGTTCGGGTCCTTCAGTAGAATTCGGAACCCGGCTGCCACCGTTTCCTTCGTGGCCCCCCCACCGACGTCCAAGAAATTCGCCGGTTCGCTGCCCGCCAGCTTAATCACATCCATGGTCGCCATGGCCAGGCCAGCCCCGTTGACCATACAGCCGATGTTGCCGTCGAGCTTGACGTAGTTCAGGTTGTTCTCGCTCGCTTCAATCTCTAACGGCTCTTCCTCGTTCAGATCGCGCATCTGCTGCACATCTTGGTGTTTGAAAACACCGCTGTCATCGAAGGAGACCTTCCCATCCAGCGCCACGATGGTTTTCTCTTTCGTAATAATGAGCGGATTGATCTCGACCAGCGCGCAATTCTTTTCCATGAACAGGCGATAGAGATTGCCAAGCATCTGAATGAACGGATTCACGACGGCAGGCTCGATGGTATTAAGACCAAGCGCGAACGCAATATTGCGCCCGTTGTACCCCTGGAAGCCGACGGCAGGATCGATCGGCTCCTTGATGATCTTCTCCGGCGTCTTCTCCGCAACCTCTTCGATTTCCATCCCGCCTTCCGTGCTGGCGATAAATACGGGCCAACCTGAATCGCGATCCACAAGGATACTAAGATACAGCTCCTTGGCGATGTTGGCCCCTTCTTCGACAAGCAGCCGGCGGACCACTCTTCCCTTGGGGCCAGTCTGGTGCGTCACCAGCGTCTTACCGAGCAGCTCTTTCGCAAAACCGGGAACCGCCGCCTTCTCTTTTGTGATCTTCACTCCGCCGGCTTTGCCGCGCCCACCTGCATGGATCTGCGCCTTCACGACAAACACCGGGCTGTTCAGTTCAGCAGTCCAAGCTTCTGCTTCCTGTGGCGTCTTGACTTCACGACCACGCGGAACCGGTACACCAAACTGTGCAAATAATTCTTTGGCCTGAAATTCATGTACATTCATCTTTTTTCTCCCGCCTTCACTTTCTCATTCTGCTTTCACAGGGACGATTGGGTTGGGTTCTGCTGCGCGTGTCCAACGAGCACAGTCTTATCGCACCCGTTGCGCGAGGAAGGAACCCACCCTATTGTGCCTCACTCTTTTTTCGCATAGGCCGGCAGCACCATCGGAGAGATGACCGAAGAAGACCCCCCGTGCTTCTTTGCTTCGGCTTGAAACCTGCTCAGATGCTCGAGCGTGAGCTTGCCTTGTCTCATCGAACCCACGCGTTGAGCCGCGGTCGTTCCGGAGCGCTTCCCGAAGACCATCAAGTCCAGTAACGAATTGCCCATTAATCGGTTCCGTCCATGTAAACCGCCTGACGCCTCACCAGCTACGAAGAGATTCCTCGTCTCGGATTCCCCGTTGTTATCAATTTTCACTCCGCCGTTTTGATAATGCAGGGTCGGATAGATCAACACGGGGTCTTTCGAGATGTCGATGCCGAATCGCTCGAACTGCGTCACCATGGCGGGGAAATGTTTTTTCAGCGTGCCGGACCCGTGCTCTACATCCAGCAGCGGCGTATCCAGCCAAACGCCGACGCGCCCGGACATCGTGCGGATACCCCGGCCCTCTTCACACTCGCGTATAATCGATGACGAGACCACATCGCGCGTATCCAACTCGTTCACAAACCGATCCCCTTTGGCATTCACCAGATGACCACCTTCTGAACGAATGCCCTCTGTCACCAAGGCACCGATCAACTGCTCCGGATACACAGCCCCTGACGGGTGATACTGGAATGTATCGATGTGAATGAGCTTAGCCCCTATACGATAGGCCATGGCCAGCCCGTCACCTGTAGCGCCGTAGTGATTGCTGGTCGGAAAGCCCTGGATGTGGAGTCGGCCAATCCCGCCTGTCGCGAGGATGACGGCCTTCGCCGCGACGACGATGGTCCGCTTGTTATCGAGGTCTCGCAAGACTACGCCTGTGCAGGAACCATTTCCGTCACTGAGCAGTTCAACGGCTGCACAAAACTCCAGCAGTTGAATCTTCTGATTCAATACCTCATCTTTCAGGACCCGCATGATCTCAAGGCCGGTGTAGTCCGACGCGGTAATAAGCCGTGGCTTTGAACTGCCACCACCTTTCTTCACATGCAGATTGCCGTCTCCATCGCGATCGAAAATCACACCCAGGCTCAGCAGCCACTTTGCGATCGACGGTCCTTCCTCCACCATCGTCTTGAGTAAGGTGTGGTCATTCTTCATGTGACCGCCCTTGAGCGTGTCGAGGAAGTGGGTCACCGGCGAGTCTTCGGCCGTGACAGCAATCTGCATCCCACCTTGAGCCATGACAGTGTTGGAATCGCCCAAGCGGAGCTTCGTGGCAAGAATCACCTTGGCCCCTACCGAATGCGCGTGCAGTGCGGCGGCACAGCCTGCGCCGCCGCCACCGACCACGAGCACATCGGTCGAGTACTGTGGCGTGAGATCCAGATCAGCGGGAATCGGGCTCTCGCCTTCGAGCAGCGCAGCCAGTTCACGCACAGTCATCTCGCCGGCATTTGGACCAAACTTGAGGGGCCGGTAGGCCGCTTCACGAAAGTCGGGATGGAATTTTTTAATGAGCTGATCGCGGTCGGCTGGAGAAAACTTGGGAATCGTCTGCCTGCGCCGTGCATCGCGGGTCTTGTGAACTATGTCTTGGAGTTTATGGATGTCCATGGCGATGCTCTCAGCCGTCAGTGATCAGCTGTCAGGGCGGAATCAATTTCTCTCACTTTTCTTCGATCCGCCTTCGCTCATAGCTGATAGCTGATTGCTGACAGCGATTTTCATTTCAACTGCGCGCACAATTTGGTCAGTTCCGCATCGTTCATTTTCAAGATGTGGCTCCAGTCATCGTTGAACTTCCCCGCCTCGATCTCTTTGATTCGCTGGTCGAGCTGGATCGGTTTGTCGGCAAAATGAGCGCCCTGCGCGCGGCTTACATAGAGAGCTACGAAGTTCGGCGCGATATCCGCGATACAGACCGGCGTGCAGAGGCCGCACATGACGCAGTCCATGAACATTTCGGACACGCTTTTAAAGTCTCCAAAGACAGCTTTCCAGACTCCTTCGCGTACATCGATCTTTTGCGGACAGGCTTCCGTGCAGGCGTTGCAATTCCGACAGAGCGGCGCTTCCGGGTACAAATTGAACAAGTCTTGTTTGGGGTCTTGGAGCGTCTGAATATCATAAGTCGCTTTACGAGCAGGAAAGGGCGGGACCATCGAGAACGACATCCCGTCTTCGACGGCCGTCTGACAGGCCAGGCACGTTTTGACTTTGGGATCGTCTTTCGTTCTATAGTAAGTCGCGCAGGCGCCACAGAACCCGCCCAGACAACCAGCGCCCCGCACAACCTCGTGGCCGGTGTACCACAGCGCCTTGATGACGGTGATCCCCTCCGGCACTTCGAACTTCTTGCCGTAGATCTCAACCGTGACCATCCGAGGTTTGAGCACCTCTGGCTGATCAATCACATTGGTGTCTTCTTGTGGCATGTGAATCACGCAAAGGACCAGAGGCACGGGGCCATCGGCTAGAGGACCAAGGATCGCCACCCCCAGCCTTTTGCCACGTCGCCGTTCTTTTAGGCAATCGCGGCCACGATCGCATTTAAGGTCTGGCTTGGACGCATTGCCTTCGATACCTTGTCGTCATTGGGGTGATAGTACCCACCGATGTCAACCGGTTTCCCCTGGGCGCCGAGCAATTCGGTGGAAATCTTCGCTTCATTGTCCGCAAGATCCTTCGCGATTTTGGCGAAGCGCGCCGCCAGGTTCTGATCCTGAGTCTGCGCAGCCAAGGCCTGCGCCCAATATAGCGCCAGATAAAAATGGCTGCCGCGATTGTCGATCTCACCAACCTTACGGGCTGGGGACTTGTTGCTCTCCAGGAACTTCGCATTGGCCTGATCGAGCGCGTCCGCCAGAATCTTTGCGACCTGATTGTTCGACGCCTTCGCCAAGTGTTCCAACGACGCGGCCAACGCGAGGAATTCACCCAGGGAATCCCAGCGGAGGTAGCCCTCGTGCTGGAACTGCTGCACATGTTTCGGTGCGGATCCGCCCGCACCTGTCTCGAACAGGCCGCCGCCGTTCAGAAGAGGCACAATTGAGAGCATCTTGGCGCTGGTTCCGATTTCGAGAATTGGGAACAGATCCGTGAGGTAGTCGCGCAGCACGTTGCCCGTCACAGAGATGGTGTCCTTGCCATCCTTCATCCGCTCCAGCGAGAAACGCGTCGCTTCTGCCGGAGCCATGATCCGCATGTCGAGGCCCTTTGTATCGTGCTTCGGCAGATACTGGTTGATCTTCTTGATCAACTCGGCATCGTGCGCACGGGTCTTGTCCAACCAGAAGATGGTGGGGGCTCCGGTAGCCTTCGCGCGATTGACAGCCAGCTTGACCCAATCTTGAATCGGCGCATCCTTCACCTGGCACATGCGCCAGATATCGCCTTCTTCGACCTTGTGCTCCAGCAATGTTTTTCCAGTCGCATCAACCACACGAATCGTACCGTTGCCCGGCGCCTTAAAGGTCTTATCGTGCGAGCCATATTCTTCCGCCGCCTGCGCCATCAGGCCGACGTTAGGCACACTTCCCATGGTGCGGGGATCGAAGGCACCGTGCTTCTTACAGAATTCGACGACTTCATGATAGACCGGGGCGTAGCTGGCATCGGGGATGACGCACTTGGTATCCGCCAGCTTCCCGTCCGGACCCCACATTTTCCCCGAGTCACGAATGACCGGCGGCATAGAGGCGTCGATGATGATGTCGCTCGGCACGTGAAGGTTGGTGATGCCCTTGTCGGAATTCACCATCGCCATCGGGGGACGCTTCTGATACACGGCTTGGAGGTCCGCTTCGATAGCCTTGCGCTGATCGTCCGGCAAGGATTTGATCTTGAGGTACAAATCGCCGAGCCCGTTGTCCGGATCGACGCCGAGTTTTTGAAACGTGGCCGCGTGCTTCTCGAACACGTCCTTGTAGTAAACCGACACGGCATGACCGAAGATCTTGGGGTCCGAGACCTTCATCATGGTTGCTTTCATGTGGAGCGAGAACAACACGCCCTGCTTCTTGGCATCCTCAATCTGCTCTTCGAGGAACTGGCGTAAGGCGCGCTTGCTCATGAAGGTGGCGTCGATGACTTCACCGGCTTGCAGCGCGACCCTGGGCTTGAGCACCGTGGTCTTGCCGTCCTGGCCGACGAACTCGATCCGTGCGTCGGTGGCGGCACCCATCGTCATGGACTTCTCGTTGGACCGGAAGTCCCCCCCCTTCATTTTGGCCACGTGGGTCTTGGAATCCGGGCTCCAGGCTCCCATCTTGTGCGGGTGCTTTCTGGCATAGGCCTTCACAGAGAGGGGTGCGCGGCGATCGGAATTGCCCTCGCGCAAGACCGGGTTGACGGCACTGCCTTTGACCTTGTCATAGCGAGTCTTGATTTCCTTCTCTTTGTCGTCTTTCGGGTCTTCGGGATATGCGGGAAGCTCGTAGCCCTGACTCTGCAGTTCCTTAATCGCCGCCTTTAACTGCGGGACAGAGGCGCTGATGTTCGGCAGTTTGATGATGTTGGCGTCCGCCGTCTTGGCAAGTTCGCCCAACTCAGCCAGCGCGTCCGATTGCTTCTGTTGCGGCGTTAGATATTCGGGGAAGACCGCGAGGATGCGCCCCGCCAGCGAGATGTCCCGCAATTCGACGGACACGCCCGCCGCCTTGGTAAAGGCGTTGATGATTGGAAGAAATGAGTAGGTCGCCAACATCGGCGCTTCATCGGTCTTTGTATAGATAATTTTGGAGGCTTTGGTCGTCATGGTTGTTTTCCTCTTTCCGCATCGTGTCAGTTCAGCGCGTTCAACGCTGAACCTGCCTTGAACCACGCA
>Ga0126383_10003235_pt1 | contig 10726 bp, 7 predicted proteins | sample PanSoiMetPlot_35_FD_96882 | JGI IMG/M metagenome (GOLD analysis project Ga0126383, IMG submission 96882) | Tropical forest soil microbial communities from Panama - MetaG Plot_35 | ecosystem: Environmental > Terrestrial > Soil > Tropical forest > Bulk soil | place: Panama | collected 2016-02-17
GGGGCGACTCGACCGAGCCGAGCTCGAGGCTGAGGTGGAGCGGATCGGGAACTTTCTCGGCGCAGACCCGGCCCTGCGGCTGGGTAGGCTGGACGCGTGAGCCGCAGCGCGCACGTCCTCCAACTGGGACAAATCCCCTATCTCGAAGCGTGGGAGCTGCAGCGCTCGGTCGCGGCCGCCGTCTCCTCCGGGGAGGCTCCCGACACGGTGCTGCTGCTCGAACATCCGCCGGTCGTCACGCTGGGCCGCAGAACCGAGGCCGGCGAGCTCCACATTCCGGAGGGTGCCGAGGTCGACATCGTGGAGACCGACCGCGGCGGGAAGTCGACCTACCACGGGCCCGGGCAGCTCGTCTGCTACCCGATCTTCGACCTCACGCGGCACGGACAGGACGTGAAGCGCTACTGCCGCGACCTCGAGGAGGCGCTGATCCGGACGATGCGGCCGCTCGGGGTCGAGGCAACGCGAATCGAAGGCCTCACGGGGATCTGGTTGTCGCCGCCCCCGCGGAAGATCGCGTCGATCGGGATCCATGTCTCGAAGTGGGTGACGACCCACGGCTACGCGCTGAACGTCGACCTCGACCCGGCGCCGTTCACGCAGTGGATCACCGCCTGTGGGCTCGAGGACGCGGCGTTCACCACGATCGGCAGCGAGCTCGGCCGGCCCGTCAGCGTCGACGAGGTTCGGCCGCACGCAGTCGCCGCGCTCGAAGACGTCTTCGAGCTTCGGCTCGTGGAGCGAGCTCCCGCGGCGCTGTCCGCGTGAGCACCCGCCGGCTCGAAGCGTTCGCGGACGGCGTCTTCGCGATTGCCGCCACCCTCCTGATCCTCAACGTCGACGCGCAGGTTGGCGAAGGCTCGGGCGACATCGGCAAGCGGCTGCTCGAGATCTGGCCCTCGTACGTCGCCTACGCCGTCAGCTTCGTGACGATCGGAATCATCTGGTCGAACCACAACACGGTCATGGCACAGCTCGACAAGGTCGACCGCGCGTTCCTGATGCTGAACATCTTCCTGCTCATGTGCGTCGCGTTCCTGCCGTTCCCGACGCGCCTCGTCGCCGAGCATCTGCGCGACCGCCACGACCTCGAGCCGGCAGCGTTCGCCTACGGCGCGACGATGACGGTGATGGCCCTCTGCTACATGACGCTCTGGCTCTACGCGTCGCGCGGCGGCCGGCTGCTCCGGGACGACTACGACCCGCGCACCGTGAGCGGGATCACGCGCAGCTACCTACCCGGCGTGCCGCTCTACCTGACGGCGACGCTGCTAGCGTTCGCTAGCCCGCTCGTGAGCGTCGCGATCTTCGGCGGGATCGCGCTCTTCTACGTCGTCGAGAGCTCGATCTTCGGCGGCGCGACGACCGAGCCCATCTCGTAGCCCTCGAGCGGCGCGATCAGCGCGCCCACGACGCACGGGTCGAACCGCGTCCCGATCGACGACGTCTACCTCGATCAGTGGAAGTGCACCTAACCGGAACGGCGTAGCCCGTACGTAGACTCACGGCCATGCAGAGCTCGTTGCCCGTGGCCGAGCGGCCTCGCCGCCCGGAGTGGATGAAGGTTCGCGCGCCGAGCGCGGACTCGCGCTACTTCGACGTGCGCAAGCTGATCCACGGCGCGAGCCTGAACACCATTTGCGAGGAAGCGCGGTGCCCGAACATCGCCGAGTGCTGGGGGCGCGGGACGGCGACCTTCCAGATCCTCGGCGAGACCTGCACGCGCGCCTGCCGCTACTGCTACGTGCACTCCGGGAAGCCCGACGGGCCGCCGGACCCGCTCGAGCCGCTGCGGCTGGCGGCGACCGCGGCGAAGATGGATCTCCGCCACGTCGTCGTCACCTCGGTCGACCGCGACGACCTCGAGGACAAGGGCGCCGCCCACTACGCGGCGACGATCCGCGCGCTCAAACACAAGGTTCCGGAGGCTTCGGTCGAGGTGCTGACGCCCGACTTCCTGGGCTACGAGGAGGAGGCGCTTCGGGTCGTCCTCGCCGAGCGGCCCGACGTTTTCAACCATAACATCGAGACCGTGCGCCGCCTGCACGCGCGGATGCGGGGCGCGAAGGCCTCGTACGACAAGGCGCTCTGGCTCCTGCGCCGGGCAAAGGAGCTCGCGGACTACCCGGTGCTGACGAAGTCAGGGATCATCGTCGGGCTCGGCGAGACCAACGACGAGGTCGTCGAGACGATGCGTGACCTCCGCGAGAGCGGCGTCGATGTGGTCACGATCGGCCAGTACCTGCAGCCGAGCTCGAAGCACGCGCAGATCGACCGCTGGGTGCATCCGGACGAGTTCCGCTGGTTCCGGGAGCAGGGCGAGGCGCTCGGCTTCGGCTCGGTCTTCTCCGGGCCGCTCGTCCGGAGCTCATACCGCGCCGACGAGCAGCGTCACGCTGCCGCGACGGGCCGCGGCGCAGTCGCCTACTAGCGGATCTTCGTGTCGATCACGAAGTCGAGGCGGCGGGTGCTGCCGCGCTTCACGCTCACCTGCCGAGGCCGAACGGGCGCGCCGGTCACCGTCACGGAGTAGCGGCCGGGCGGGATCGCGACCCCGTAGCTTCCGTCCTTGCGAGTCTTGATCCGGAAGACGTCGCCGCCCTTCTGGAAACCGAGGGACACACCGGGAGCAGGCCTCGTGCACGACTGCCCCTTGACGCAGAACGGCGTCGTCGGCCCCCGCAAGACCCTCCCTCGAAGCGCCCCGAGGTTTCCTGCCGGATGGCCCGCGCCGCCGCACGAGCTCAGGAGCGGGACGGCGGCCAGCGCAGCCAGTCGTCTCATTCCCGGATCGTAGAAAAGGAAGAGGGCCGCCCGAAGGCGGCCCTCTTCAGCCCTTGATGCTGAGTCGCGGGCTAACCGAGATTCATCTTCCAGATGCCCTGCGAATGCGTGGCCGCGTACAGGATCCGCTTGCAGGGGCCGCCGCCCGTGCAGACGGGATCGCGGTTCGATGGCTGGATCGCGAGGTGCATGATCTCGTAGCGAGGCATGCCCCGCGTGACGTGCCACTGCGCACCGTCGTTCGTCCCCTGGAGGACGCCGAAGTCGGTGCCGACGTACAGCGTGTGCGTCGCGTCGTCCCGAACGACGTCGCTGACCGGAAGGTCACCGTCGCCGAACGGCGTGTCGAACGCCTGAGCGCCCGCCTCGACGTTGAGGTTCGTGAACGTCCCGTTCTCGAGCACGCTGAACACATGGCCCGGCGTGGCCGGAGTGACGGCGTTGTAGCCCGAGTAGCTGATCCACGCATGGCCCGGGTTGTCCGGGTCGATGTAGATGCCGCTCGGGAACCTCGTCGGCGAGTTGCCCGACGTCGAGCTGTCGATGCGCGTCCAGATGGTGGTCGCCGGATCGGACGCATCCGCGTTGTGCGACACGAAGATGCGGCCCGCGGAGGTGGCCACCCACATCGTGCCGTGGTCGGCCCCGTCTCGCGCCATCCACGAGATCGAGCCGCCGCCCCGGTCAGCGCCGTAGAACGTCCCGGTCAGGTCGCCGGACGTGTTGGCACCGGGTGCGCCGAGCACCTGGAAGTCACCGCACGCCGGGTTGTTGGCCGACACGACGAACTCCTGGCAGGTCGCCTCGTAGCCGGCGATGTCCGGAACCGTCTGCTGCGGCACCGAGACGTGGCCGGCGCCGAAGGCCCAGCTCCGCCAGACGTGGATCCCGCCCTCGTACAGCGGGTGCGTGCCGGGCACCGGGTTCGGGTCGCCGATCTGCGGCCAGTAGAACGCGAAGGGCTCAGCCTGCGCTCTGATGTTTCCGGTCACGATGACCCAGCGCTCCGGGTCGCCGTTGCGGAAGTTGGCGTCGGCGGCACCGCTGGTGAACTCGTTCGCCCGGAAGGTCGGCTCCGACGCGTCGTAGACCGCGTTCCCGCCGTCACCGTAGATGACCTGGGTGAACACGTTCTTGGAGTCGCCGATGTTCGACCAGGTGCCGTTGTCCTGGGTTCCGCCCATCACCTCGCGCCAGTTCGCGGGGTTGATGGCCACGTTGATGAACTGCAGCGTGCTGCTCAGCTTCTTGTCGATGTGGTCCAGCTGGACCGGGATCCGCGACAAGAGCCGCCGGCAGGCTGCGTAGCTGCCCGAGGCCGGAGGCAGCGGGTGTCCGCCGTTCCGGAACGGGCTGTCGCAGTCGTTCGAGGCGTCCGTGAACGCCCCGCTCGTGCGGATCATGCCGCCGTCCGAGCCCTCGAAGATCTGGGTCGGATTGCCCGGGTTGACGGCGATCACGTGCTGGTCGGGATGGATCCCGCCCCACGCGTGGAGGCAGCCGTTCGGGAAGTACGGCGCGTACGCGCACCACGTCGCAGCGCGCTCCGTGTGGTCGTACGACAGGTCGGTGAACGTGCGGCTGTTCGCGGTCCCGTCAGGATCGCCCGCGGTCGTCGAGTAGAGCACCTCGCGGCCGTTCGAGCGGCCGTTGCCGCACCCGACGCCCTTCGTGTCGCACGGCTGCTCGCCGTACTCGTTCGAGCCGATCACGTACACCGTGTCCGGCATCCCGGCGGGGGTGTAGATGTCCTCGTCGTACCAGCACTGGCCGGTGCAGAAGTCGTCCGTCGCGAAGTACGGACTGATCGTCATCTTCGACGTCAGGTTCTGCCAGCCGTTGTAGGTCTGCGGGTAGACCGTCGCGCCCGGCGGAGGTGTCGCTCCCGCCGCCTGCGACGCCAGTAGCGCAGCCGCGGACTGGTTGCCGTTGTCCGTCCGCCAGAAGTTCGAGGCGTTCGGCCCGGAGATGCCGCCGCCGTTGGCGGTGCCGTCGGTCAGGTAGATCCGCGTATGCCCGTTCTTGACCGTCAGCGCGAACATCGTGCGGTCGGTGCCACCGCCCGGGAACTGCGGTGCGAAGACCCGCTGGAAGTTCGTCGAAGCAGCCCCGGAATCGCGTCGCCACAGGCCCTGGTCGAACGCTGATGCGTAGACCGTGCCCGGATCGAGCGGGTCGAGGCCGACCTTCGTGACGCCGAACGACGCCGACGAGTTGCCGTTCCAGACCTCGGTGAAGTGCGCGCCACCGTCGAACGACTCGTACAGACCCGGGGCGTTCGCGCCCGGCTCGAGCCGCGTCGTGCCGCCGTTCCCGATCACGTGCGAGAGGCCGCGGACGGCCAACGCCGAGCCGACGTAGATGTGGTTCCGATCCGTCGGGTCGACCACGATCGAGCTGATACCGCGGCCCAGGAAGGAATCCTGGCCGGGGTTCACGCAGGTGTACGTGGCGTTGTTGACACAGGCATCGCCGAGCTTGTGCCAGCTCTGGCCGCCGTTGGTCGACTTGTAGATGCCGACGCCGGCCTCGCAGCCGGACGAACAGCGGTTCGACTCGCCCGTGCCGAGATACAGCGTGTCCTGACCGTCGTTGCCATGCCCGTGATGGCCGCCCGGAACAAGCGTGAGCGCGCCGACCGAGTTCTGGTTGAGGTCGTTCGGGCTCAGCTGCTGCCAGACGGGGTCCGGTGCGAGTGCGTTTGCGGTCGTCCAGACCCCGCCGCCCGAGACGCCGGCCCAAAGCCGGCACCGCTGCGCGGTGCAGTCCGGATCGGGGATGAGCGCCGTGACCCGGCTCGCGGTCGTGTTCTCCGCTCCGGAGAACGAGGTGATGCCGGGCTGGACACTGTCGGTTCGGGGCCCAAAGAGCTTCCACTCGTCTTGGCTCCAGAGCAGGTGGCGCGACCCCTGCCGCTTGAGCGCGCGCGCGTCTGCGCGGGCGATCTTGTTGAAGGTCGCTTTCGCCCGCCTCGAGACAGACAGCGGGATCGTGTTCGCCGGATAGGCACGTGCAGCCTGGAGGTAGGCCTCGTAGCTGTTGGGCCCGAGGCCCGGCTCTTCGGCCGCACTCTCACTCTGGGCGGACTTTCCGGTGAAGACCGCGCCCGAGCCCGACGATCCCCTGGTCAGCATGACCAAGGAAAGTGCGAGCGCCGCGGCGAGCAGAACCATCCCCGCCAGGACGCTTGGGCGTGCTCTCGTCATTTTCTCCCCTCTCCCTTTGCCGCTGGTTTGCGGGGCGCTCTCGTACGCCGGCCCCTTCGATTCGTTCTTGGCCCACCGGGCCTGTGCCGCCTTGCGTGCGCTCTCGACTCGCTCTTCCTTCGTCATCTTGGCGGCGCGTGCCTTTCCCCCCTTCAAGCCGCCGCGACGACCCAACTCGACCGCGAGCGGGTCCTTTTTGTCCTCGGAGTTGCTGGAGCGCTCTGGCATAGACCGGAGGTAACCGCGGGTTTATATGACGTCCTACATCACCCTGTCAAGCCGGGACCGCGTGCGAAAGCGGTCTCGGACGATGCGTGAGCGGTCTGGAAACGGCTTGGGTTAGGGGCCGACGGCGGCGGCCGCGTCCACCAGGCCCGCGCCGTACGCATCCGCGAACGGCAGCGGGTCGGCCTGGTCGATGTGGCAATAGCCGGCCGGGCACGGCACTCCAGAGAGCGAGGGCGCGAGGTTGAACGGGTCGTTCGGGCCCATGAAGTTCACCGGGCTCTGGTTCGCGGTCGACCGCAGGCGCGCGAGCAGCGCGTCCGGCCGGCCGACCAGGTTGTGCCGCGCCGAGAGCGTCAGCGCCGCGACTCCGACCGCGTTCGGCGAGGCCATCGAGGTGCCCTGGAGCCAGCCGAAGCCCTGGCCGGCGAGCTTGAAGCAGGCCGAGTTGAACAGGGCGCCCAAGACGGGGTCGGTGCAGATGAGGCCCTTCTCGTCGAGCGCCCCGAACGAGCCCCAGCCGCCGTAGAGGATGTCGCCGTCGCCGCCGTCGTAGAGCGGAATCTCGTAGCGTCGCGCGCCGCCGGGAGCGGCAAGGTCGACGCGGGAGCCGTAGTTCGAGTAGTACGCGAGCTGGTCGCGTGCGCCGACGTGGGCCTGCCAGCGCAGCGGAACCCAGTCCGGCGCCTGGCCGATCGCGTTCGCGGTGGACGAGACCATCGTCACGCCCGGGATGCCGGCCGGCACCTCGAGCAGCCCGCGCAGGTCGAAGGGCTCGAGCGGCGCGCCGGGAGTGACGGAGGCGATGCCGTCGCGGCCGAGCGAGACGCGGCCGACGCCTTCCAGCGGGCGCCCGCCCACGGTCATGTCCACGCGGTCGATCCGGACGTGCTCGTTGCCGGCGGCCGCGAAGACCGCGATTCCGCGGGAGCGGCAGTAGGAGACCGCGTCGGCAAAGAGGTCGTACACCTGGGCGTCGACCGGGTCGGACGGGTTGAGGTAGCCCTCGATCGACATGTTCACGAGGGCGACGTCGTTCGAGGAGCAGGCGCTGACGAGGCCGGACAGGATCCAGCTCGCAAGCCCCCCGAAGCCGGCGGCGAGAACCTTGTAGGAGGCGATGCGCACCCCGGGCGCCACGCCGTTGGAGGCGAAGCCGTTCACGGCGCCGGCGATGCGGCTCGCGACCCAGGTGCCGTGGCCCTCGAAGTCCCCGTCGTGGCAGTCGCGCAAGCCCGAGTGGTCGATGTAGCCGAGCCCGAAGAGCGCGCGCAGGTCGGAGCAGGGAATGAAGTTGCCGCCGAGGTGCCGGTCGAGGACGCTGTGCAGCTCGCGGTGCTCGGCATCCACGCCGGTGTCGAGGACCGCGACGACGATGCTCCGGTCGCCGTGCGTCGTGCGCCAGGCGCCGGGCACCTGCATCCGGTTGTCGTCCCACTGGAGGATGCCCTCGGGGTTCGTGACGCCGAGGAACGAAGGAAGGTCATGCCAGGGATCCGGGAACGAGCCGCCCGTCCGCCCCTCGCCGTCAGGGGCGCGTCCGCCGCCGTTCTGGTCGACGTCGCCTCGGTCGCTGACGAGGAACGCGTCGTGGAACGCGGCGGCAACCGCCGGGTTCTGCCGGATCCGCTGCGCGAAGCCGTCCTCGCTCGAGGCGGCCGCCAGCGTGCCGATCTGGCTGAGGTCGTCGACGACGACACCGCCGGCCGAGCTGACCGCCGAGCGCATCTGCGCCGGGGGCGTTCCCGGCACGAAGCGGACCATGGTGATCCCGAACGGGTTCGAGGCCGACGCCGATCCCGCGAACAGCAGCGCACCAAAGATCGCCGCAAGGAGAAGGCCGCGCCGCTTGACCATGAGGACGGTTTCGGCATGGCCGCGGGACTCCTCCATAACTCGTTCAGGGAGCGGAAAGGGCCGCCTCCCGGCGGCCCTTTCGCGCAGCGTCTGCGTGTCGGGCTACTTCCTGCCGATCCGGCCGTGGCCGTGGTGGCCCTGGCCGTTGGGCAGGCCGGTCTTGGTCGTGAAGACGTCCTCGTCGTGCACGACGCCGTTCAGCGGGAACGGGTTCGTGTTCCGCGTGTCGGACCAGATCGGGTGCGCCTCGTTGCCGTGGTTGACGGTGAGGCCGCTGTAGTCGCCGTTGAAGCCGCTCTGGATTCCGTCCGGCGGCGGGAAGACCGGCGAGACCACCCGGAAGTTGTACGGGGTGCTGTCGCCGACGCCGCCCGCGAGGGCGTAGTCCGAGTCCTCCTCGCCGACGCCAGGCTGGACACCGGGCGTCCACGGGGTGCAGTCCGGCGGGCTGAGCAAGAAGAGGCAGCCCACGGATGGGTCGTTTTCACCCGGAACGCGCCCCGTGCGGTAGTAGCTGACGCCATTCCGGTCGGCGTGCCTGTTGCCTTGGCCGTTCTGCGGGCTCTGGTCGGTGGCTGCGAAGTAGTGGTCGAGCCCGCGGTCCGGGTTGACCGTCCCGGCCTCGTGCCAGGTGACTCCGCCGTCCGTCGACTGCGAGAGCTGGATGTCGAACTCGCCGTTGCGGTAGTCCTGCCAGACCGTGTAGACGTGGTTGTTCTGGGTGTTGTCCTTGGTGATCCGCGGGAAGTCGTTCGTGCGGATGAAGGCGCCCGGGATGCACTCCTCGGGGCCGCGGCCGAAGTTGCACTGCGGCTCGCCGACGACCACGTCGTCGCCGACCTTGGCAGGCGTGTCGCAGTTGAAGTGGGCGGTACCGGCCGAGGACGAGCCCGTCGGGTGGCAGTGGACGCCGAGGATCTGCGCGTTCGGATTGCCCGCAGCCGTGTTCCCGTTGCTGAAGACGACCTGCAGGTCGCCGTTCGGCAGCGCCACGGAGTACGAGCCCTGGTCGAAGTTGCAGTCGTTCGGCGCGCCGCCGTTGAAGAAGTCGCCGAAAAAGCAGAGGCTCGGGTTGTTGCCGCTGATCTTCTCCGGGGTCGACCACGTCAGGCCCCCGTCTGTCGACATCGAGCCGAAGATCGGCGACTCGCAGAAGTTCTCGTCGCCGTTCGGCGGATGACCGCAGTTAGGGCTGAATCTGAAGACGGTCCAGGTCACGTACACGTTGCCCGCGTTCGGGCTCGAGCGGTAGCGGTCGGCCGAGGTCATGTTCTTGTCGTGAACGATCTCGACGGTGTTGTCCTCGACGACCATGAACTGCTTCGAGGGCGGGCTCGGGACGTTGTAGTAGAAGGAACCCTTCGCCTCGGCGGGCGATTCCGTCGCAAACAGCCCGGCGGCGAAGCTCGCCACGTCGAAGACGACGCAGCTGAAGTAGGACCGTCCGAACGCGTCCACCGCGGGAGCGGGGTCGCTCGCGGCGTCGTACGTGTGGAACGTCCCAGGCGAGCCCTCGATCGTGTTGTTGTTCGGATTGCCCGCGTTGGGGCCCATGAACTCCGGCGCGTTCAGCCGCTGGCGGAACGGCGGGAGCATGTCGCCCCAGCTCGACCCGTTGTTAGTCGACCAGTCGATGCCGCACTGGTTGAAGCCGACGCGGCTGTCGTTCTGGCCCGCGACCAGATTGTTCGGGTCGCGCGGGTTGTAGGTGATGTCCTCCTCGGCCTGGCGGCGGAAGCTGCAGTCCTGGTTGACCCGGACGTTGCCGTTCGTGTTGCGGTTGCCGCAGCCGAGCGTTCCGCGGGTGCCGTCTCCGTGGGCGGGATTCTGGATCTCGGCGTCCGAGCCGGCCCGCTCGTCACGGAAGTCGACGGGCTTGATCGCGCCGTACACCGCGGCGAGCACTCCCGCCGAGAAGAACGGCAGCTTGCGTTGGACCGTGACCGTCCGTCCTTGGCGGTGCACACGGACCGGAATGCTCGGCGCGTGCATCTTTCCGAGCGCCGCTTGCACGAGGGCGCTGCGATGGTGAACCGGCCGCGCGAGTTTCGAACCCGATGCGATCCCGCCGAAGAGCAGGGATCCCGTCAGGCCCGCTACGAGCGCAGCAAGCACGTAACGCTTCACTCTTTCCCCCTTTCCTCCTGGATGTCGCTCCGTAGATCGCCGAAAGGCAATCCGTCTAAACGGACATTAGCCGTGCGGTTTTGCCATGCGACGATAGTCGAGCGCCTGGTCGAGCGTCTGATCGTCGACGCCTGCTTCCCGCGCGACCTCGCGGAGCGGCCGGCCCGAGCTCGCCGCCGCCTTGACGATCTCTGTCGCCTTGTCATAGCCGATGAACGGGTTGAGCGCGGTCGCCGCCGAGAGCGTGAGCTCCGCGTAGTGTTCTGCGACCTCGCGGTTTGCCTCGATCCCGTCGACGCACTTCTCCGCGAAGAGCCGAGACGCGCTTGCGAGCAGCTTCACCGAATCGAGGATGTTGCGTGCGAGCAGCGGTACGAAGACGTTGAGCTCGAAGTGCCCCTGCATGCCGCCGACCGTGATCGCGGCGTCGTTGCCGATCACCTGCGCGGCGACCTGGGTCACGACCTCCGGCATGACGGGGTTCACCTTGCCGGGCATGATCGAGCTGCCCTTCTGGAGCTCGGGCA
>Ga0126383_10003237_pt1 | contig 10725 bp, 10 predicted proteins | sample PanSoiMetPlot_35_FD_96882 | JGI IMG/M metagenome (GOLD analysis project Ga0126383, IMG submission 96882) | Tropical forest soil microbial communities from Panama - MetaG Plot_35 | ecosystem: Environmental > Terrestrial > Soil > Tropical forest > Bulk soil | place: Panama | collected 2016-02-17
CCGGAAGCGCCGTGAATGATGACGGCCTCACCCTTCCTCACGCGCAGCGTGTCGTCAATTCCCTGGAGCGCGGTGAGTCCAGTGGTCGGGATCGCGCCGGCCTGTTTCATGTCGAGCCGCGTGGGTATATGCGCGACCCTTTCCGAAACTACGGCGACGTACTCGGCATAAAAGCCCCCCTTTCTGAACGGGTTTTCGAAGCTGTAGGAGTAGACCAGGTCCCCAACCTTAAACCGGTGGACGCGCGATCCCACCACGGCGACGGCGCCGGCGCCGTCAACGCCGAGCACGAGCGGAAAGCGCGGCCGGCCGGCCGGGTACCATCCCTCACGTACGTCGGCGTCCCAAGGCCCGACTCCGACAGTGTCCAGCGCGATGAGCACTTCGTTCTGATCAAGGATTGGTACCGGCAGATGGTGGAGCGTCAATACCTCAGGTCCGCCGAACCGATCAATCGCCGCGGCGCGCATGTTTTTTGGAATGTTGCTCATTCTGATCTCCTTTCAACTCAACCTATAGCACTGGAAGCGTAGGGGGAGGAGGACCGAGCGGGAAAGCCCTGTCGATCCGCGTAATTTCGGCCTCAGTCAGCCGAAGGTCCCCGGCCCATGCGTTCTCGGTAGTGTGGTCGGGGCGCGAGGCCTTGGGGATTGTAAAGAGGGAGGGACGCCGCACCAGGAACCGGAGCGCGACCTGGCGCGGGGTCGCGTTGTGCGCCTCGGCGATTTCTTGCAACACGCGGCCTTCGGGCGTGTCCGGGTCGGGAAAGCTGCCGTGACCGAACGGGGCGTAACCGACCACTGCGACGCCGTGATCCTCGCACCACGGCAGCACCGCATGCTCGATCGCGCGCTCTTGCAGATGGTAGAGGACCTGATTGCAGACGAGACCGCCTTCGCTAGTGAATTCCCAGGCTTTTTCGAGGTCGGGCGCGTCGAAGTTGCTCACACCCCATGAAAGAATCTTCCCCGAGGCTTGAAGCTGCTCGAAGCCGGCGATCGTGTCCTCCAATGGATACTGGCCGCGCCAGTGCAATAGGTAACAGTCCAGCCAGTCGGTATTGAGGCGGGACAGCGAGCGCTCGCAGGCCTCGATGGTCCCGGCGCGAGAGGCGTTCTCGGGAAGGACCTTGGAGACCAGAAAGACCTCACCGCGCCGCCCGGCGATCGCCTCGCCGACGATCTCTTCGGCGTCGCCGTACATCTCCGCGGTGTCTATGTGGTTCATGCCGAGATCAATGCCCCGGCGTAGCGCAGCGATCGCTAAGGCGCGGTCGCCGGCATCGATGTACCAGGTCCCTTGACCGATCACCTGGACCTGGTAGTCGGTGGAATCGAACTGACGCACTTCCATATCTCACCTCCGCGAGTCAGATTCATTTACTTTGCGAACCGGCGATCTCGTCAGGGCGATGATCGCCCCCCTTCTTCCGGCTCGCGCTCGTCCGTCTCCCTTTGGACACTCACGCCGTTTGTCGCGACTGCCGCCGCGCCTTGCCGAACAGGGCGATCATCTCGCGATTGAAGGCCGGAATGTCGTCAGGCTTGCGGCTCGTAACAAGGTTGCCGTCAACAACCACTTCCTGATCCACCCACTCACCGCCGGCGTTGCGAACGTCGGTCTTGAGCGAAGGCCACGATGCGATACGCCGCCCGCGCGCCGCGCCGGGCTCGATGACCATCCAGGGGCCGTGGCAGATCGACGCCACGGGCTTGCCGGCGTCGAAGAACGCCTTCACAAACTCGACCGCCTTCGGCTGCATCCGGAGCTTATCGGGATTGATGACGCCGCCCGGCAGCAACAGCGCGTCGTAATCGTCAGGGCGGGCTTTGTCGAGGTGCACGTCGACCGGAAACTCTTCCCCCCAATCCGTGAAGACCCAGCTGCGGACCTCTTTATTTCTGGGTGACACGATGTGGGTTACAGCGCCAGCTTGGTCGAGGGCCCTCCGCGGGTCGACCATCTCGACTTGCTCGAAACCGTCTTCGATCAGGATCGCGACTTTCAGTCCTTTGAGATTTTCATTTGCCATGTTTTTCTCTCCTCCAAAAAACTTGTGAATGTGTGTGGCTCGCAAGCGAAGCTCGGGTAATCGCCCCTCTATCGAAACTCCGCACGCGAGTCGTATACGCCCGCAGGGGGTCGTTATGGGTCCTTACCTATACTTGCCATAACGCGTTCTCCCTTCCTTCTTCGCTATCAAACGGCGAGATTTATTTAAAGGCTGCGGCGCCCGCCTCGGCCACGTCCTGATTCCGCAGTGTGACCATGAAAATCTCCTTCAATGATTCGGCGAATGCCGACTTAGCCAATCTGTGTCAGACATCCCCAACATTATCGATAGAGCAAGCGGGGCGCCGCGAGCGCATGAACAGACGGCGCGACGGAAGCGCGCTAAAGATTTGAACCTAGTCGCTCGCGCGAACACCTTGTGGGGCAAGTTTGCTTAGCTCTCTCCGCAAAATTGACTCCGCGGCCAGACTTCAGTGGTTGAAACTTTGCATTGGAAGGTTTGTGAGCGGCGAGGATATTTTGATTGCGTGAATCTCTTCAGTCGGTCCGTGAAGTGCCCTTGACGATCAATACCGAGCACGGCGCGTCCTTCATCACACGTCCGGCTGCGCCGCCTACAACGATTTGTTCGAGCGCCGTCGCGCCCTTCGCTCCGAGCACGATCAGGTCGGCCGACCAGTCGCGAGCGTGATTCAAGATCTCGACGAATGCCCGTCCCGCAGTAACCTCAAGGGTGAGCGGGACGCCTTCCAGAGTCGAAGCCGAAGACGCGACTAGCGATTCCAGGGAGGCCGTCGCCTCTTCTTCGAGCTTGACCGCCATCTCGCCCGCTTCATTGATCCCGATCAGGTCAGGGACGATGGGAATAGTATTTTCCATCTCGCTATCGGGCATGCCCGGTGGCCGACGAGAAGTCCGCCGGCCACACCGACATGAAGCGCGTCACCTTCCGCAAGCGATAGGGGCGACAGCTTCGCCCCTATCGCGGCGTCCGTGGATCAACGGCTCGGCTCCATGTGAGGCGCGCCTCCTATCGGGTAGCCCTGTTGGCGTATGCTGCGCAGTTGGAACGCCAGAATGAGCATAAAGACGCCGAAGGCTATCGCGAAAGCCCCGATCGCCCATACCAGCGACAGCGCGCCGAGCATCGGGAAAATGGCGATGAGTAGCCCGAAGACGATCGAGAGGATCCCCAACAACACCATGAGCCATTCACCTTCGATCTCCCGGCGCAATCTGATGGCCGTGACGATCTCGAGCACGCCAGTGACAATCGCCCAGGCCGCAATCACGTAGACCAGGCCGAACGCCGTCAGGCCAGGCCAAAGGAAAGTGAAAGTTCCGACCGCAATCCCGACTATCCCTTCCGCCAACAGCATCCACCAACGCTCCTCCCTGCCGGCTCTCTGCGCCGCGGCAATTATGGCAAAGACGCCGTCCACCATAGCATAGGCGCCGAACAAGAAGGTCAGCGCCAGCAGTGTGATCCCCGGCCAGAGGAAGGCCAGTATACCGAATATGATCGCCGCTAAACCACGGAGCGCCATCGCCCACCAGTTTCGTGTCAGTACATCTAACATTGTTGTCCTCCTTCAATAATGTTACCTAAACCTGAGCGCTCAGCTAGTTTAATTCGTGATCAACTGACGGCGCGTCTGGCTTCCGGGCGTGAGCGCCATGCGCCCGCGCCCGGAAGCGCATCAGTAGATCACCTCTTTCCGGAGCCGCCTGACGCGGTTTGCGCTTGTTGGCCGGCGGTCTGAGCCGCTTGAGCGGCGCCGGCCTCAGTCTGCCCGCTGATCGGGAGGTTGCGAGGCTGGCGTCGCGCCTCGGCCATCGGGATCATGATCTCCAGCACACCGTTGTTGATCCGAGCCTGCGCCTGGTCTACATTCACGCCTTCGGGCAAGGGGATCAGCCGGTGGAAATGCCCGTAGACGATTTCCGACCGGTAGACGCCTCTGCGTTTCTCTTCATGCTCGCGCGTCCGATCTCCCTCGATGACCAGGCCGTCGTCGGTGAGCTGAATCCTAACGTCATCCGGCTCCATGCCGGGCAACTCGGCGCGCACGACGAGATTATTGTCGCGCTCGAAGACCTCCACGGACGGCGCCCACATCTCGATTTCGCCGGCGCCGGATTCGGGGCCGCGCGCGAGACCGAAGTCTTCGAAAACGCGGTCCATCTCATCCGTAAAGCGCCGCATCAATTCAAACGGACTAAAGCTGAGCGCGGCGCCCGGGCCAAGGGCGAACATTGATGGCGCGGATAATCCGCGGCGAGTCATCCTACCGCCCCGCTGGCCTTGCTCTCTAGCCTGCATCGCGCCCGATTGTTGACCGGACTGTTGAGTGGATTGCCTTTGTTGTCCGCCCTGCTGTCCGGCCTGCTGACCGGTAGATTGCTGAGTTCTCTTCTCATTCATATCTGCCATAAATATACCTCTCCTTCTATTTCGATAAGACTTATTGATAACTATCATCGCGCTACACGAACGCGCGCCGGGCGCAGCAACTCCTCACCCCAGCGATAGCCGCGGCTCACCTCATCGAGCACGGCGCCTGGCTCTTGTTCGTCACTCTCTACAGATCCCACCGCTTCGTGCAGCGCCGGATCAAAAGGCTGGCCCACGCTCTTGAAGGGAATCACGCCCTGCGATTCGAGCAGTCCGGCCAAGCGCTGGTAAATCGCGCTCAGCCCTACAGAGACGGACGCCGGCGCCTCGTCCATGTGTTCGAGCGCGCGCTCGAAGTCATCCAGGACATCGAGCAGCGAAAGAATTATTTCGCGCTTGCCCGCCTGGGCGACACTCGCGCGCTCACGCTCAACGCGCCGGCGGTAGTTATCGAAGTCGGCCACGTTGCGCAGGTAGATTTCATGCTCGCGGCGCAACTCTTCCTTGAGTCGCGCGGTCTCGGCTTGAAGCTGTTCGCGCCCCTCCTTCCGCTCGCCCTCGGCCCGCTCGGCGGCCGGCTCAGCGTTTGTTTGCGCTTTGCCAGCCTGTGCGGCCCTATCATGGTTCGGCTTTGTGTCATTCATGGCGCTCTCTCCTCTCTGTTCGCACAGAATTCATTCTGTGGCGATCAGACATAACTGAAGCCGCAAGGCGCGCGCCGCCCGTTACTTGGTCTCCTTGAATTCGGCGTCAATCACTTCATCGCCTTCTCCCGCGCCTTCCGGTCTCGGCCCGCCGCCACGGGTTTGAGTCCCGCCGGTTTGAGGCCCGGCGCCGCCCGCCGCAGCCTGGGTATAGGCCGCCGAGGACAGCCCGTACGCGAGTTGCTGCAGGTCGCTCGCGAGTTGGCGCAGCCTGGCGACGTCGGAAGAGTTGTCCTTGACCAATTGGCGAATTTCCGAGATCAATTGCTCGGCCCGCGCCTTATCGTTAGCCGGCGCGCGGTCGCCCAATTCCTGGAGCTGGCGCTCGACCTGGTAAGCGATCGCGTCGGCGTGATTGCGCGCCTCGACTTCTTCACGTCGCCGCCGATCCTCGTCGGCATGCTGCTGCGCGTCCGCCACCATGCGGTCGATCTCCTCTTTCGCGAGTTGCGTCGAGCCGCTGACGGTGATCCGCTGCTCCTTGCCCGTCTCCTTGTCACGCGCGGTGACTGTCAGGATGCCGTTCGCGTCAATGTCGAAAGCGACTTCGATCTGCGGCAAGCCGCGCGGCGCGGGCCGGATCCCTTCGAGCCGGAAGTGGCCGAGCGTGCGGTTGTCACGCGCGAGATCGCGCTCGCCTTGCAGCACGTGGACGTCCACCGCCGTCTGACTGTCTTCCGCCGTCGAGAAGGTTTCCGCTTTGCGCGCCGGAATGGTCGTGTTGCGTTCGATCAGCTTGGTCATCACGCCGCCCAGTGTTTCGACGCCCATTGAGAGAGGCGTCACGTCAAGCAGCACCACGTCTTTCACTTCCCCGGCGAGCACACCGGCCTGAATCGCCGCGCCGACCGCGACCACTTCATCCGGGTTGACCGACTGGTTCGGCTCTTTGCCTCCGGTCATGCGACGGACGAGCGCTTGCACCGCCGGCATACGGGTTGCGCCGCCGACCAGGATCACTTCGTCAATATCGCGTTCGGTGAGTTTGGCGTCCGAGAGCGCCTGCTTGACCGGCCCCGTGCATCGCTCAACCAAATCCACCGTCAGTTGTTCGAACTTCGCTCGCGTGAGTTTATATTCGAGGTGCTTCGGCCCGCTGGCGTCGGCCGTGATGAAGGGCAGGCTGACGTTCGTTTCAATCACGCTCGACAACTCGATCTTGGCCTTCTCCGCGGCTTCGGTCAGTCGCTGCAGCGCCTGACGATCCTTTCTCAAATCAATGCCCTGGTCGCGCAGGAACTCTTCGGCCAGCCAATTCACGACCCGCTTGTCGAAATCATCTCCGCCCAGGTGCGTGTCGCCCGAGGTCGCCTTGACCTCAAAGACGCCTTCGCCGACTTCCAAAATGGAAACGTCGAAGGTGCCGCCGCCCAGATCGAAGACGAGGATCGTTTCGTTCGCCTTCTTCTCCAGACCGTAAGCCAGCGCGGCGGCCGTCGGCTCGTTGATGATGCGCAGCACGTTGAGTCCCGCGATCGTGCCCGCGTCCTTGGTGGCCTGCCGCTGCGCGTCATTGAAGTAGGCCGGAACCGTGATGACCGCGTCTTTGACTTTCTCGCCCAAATACTTCGCGGCGTCCCCCGCGAGCTTGCGCAAAACCTGGGCGGAGACTTCTTCCGGGGCGATCAGTTTGCCCTGAATATCAAAGCGCACGGCGTCGTTCGGGCCGGCGACCACTTTATATGGAACGTTCTTGATCTCCTCCTGAACTTCGGAATAGCGGCGGCCAATGAAGCGCTTGGCCGAGTAGATGGTATTTTCCGGATTGAGCACGGCCTGGCGCTTGGCAATCATGCCAACCAGGATCTCGCCCGTCTTAGTGTAAGCCACGACGGAAGGAGTGACGCGGGCGCCTTCAGTGTTGACGATCACAGTCGGCTTTCCGCCCTCCATAACGGCGACGGCGGAATTGGTTGTGCCGAGATCAATACCTACTGCTTTTGCCATAACCTACCTCCTTTATCATTTGTCATTTGTCATTTGTCGAGCGGCGCACCGGTCAATGACAAATGTCAAATGGATCGCGCGCTACTCTCGGGCGATTTCATCAATGTAGCGCCGGCCCCACAACCCTCGCCTGGCTCGCAAGACCTAATGATTCGAAAGTCATTAGCCCACCGGCGGGCGAGACGTCAGGCTCGCTTCTCGGTATCTCAAGCGGTATGCCACAGCGCTCTTTCCTTACGGCGCACTATCGTTCCAATTGTGACGCCGCCGCCTCCCGCGGTTTGCCATCTTGGTCGACGCGAATAATCGAGCGAACTGGGGCAAGCTTGCCCTCGCGTTTCCGCCAAGCTGTCACAAGCGCGGAAAGTGGGGGCCGATAAATCAAAAGATTTGCGCCTTTCATCTCTGGAACTCCCCTTGCCATGAATCTAGATTGATACCAACTTGATACCAATTCGACACAGGCACGCTTTTACGAGAGCCGATCTATGAAGGAGGTGAGAAAGATATGATTCAACTACAACCGTTGCATGACCGCGTGGTCATCAGGCGTATCGAGGAGACGGAAAAAACGCGCAGCGGCCTTTTCATTCCTGACACGGCGAAAGAGAAGCCGCAACAGGGCGAGGTGATCGCCGTCGGCGACGGACAGATCATCGAAAGCGGGAAGCGTATTCCTCTCGATCTGAAAGTCGGAGACCACGCGCTCTTCGGAAAGTATGCGGGCACGGATGTGATCATCGGCGATGAGGAGTATTTGATTATGCGTGAGAACGAGATTTTCGCCCGGGTCGGGAAGGTCGATAAGGCGAAAACCGCCAAGAAATAGCTTGAAGGAGGTGAAGGCAAATGGCCAAGCAGATTGTTTTAGGTGAAGAGTCGCGCCAGGCCATCCAGCATGGCGTCAACGCCCTGGCCAACACGGTCAAGGTGACGCTCGGGCCTAAGGGACGCAACGTAGTGCTCGATAAGAAATTCGGCTCTCCCGTCATCACCAAAGACGGCGTAACCGTAGCCAAGGAGATCGAGCTCGAGGACAGGCTCGAAAACGCGGGGGCGCAAATGGTGCGCGAGGTCGCGGCGAAGACTTCCGACGTCGCGGGCGACGGCACTACTACCGCCACTGTCATGGCGCAAGCGATCTTCCGCGAAGGGCTGCGGCTGGTCGCGGCGGGCATCAATCCCATGGCCATTAAGCGCGGGATTGATCAAGCGACGTCGGCCGTCGTGGAAGATCTGAAGAAGCTCGCCAAGCCGGTCAAAGGCGATGACATCGCCAAGGTCGGCGCGGTCTCGGCCAACGGCGACCGCGCTGTCGGCGAACTGATCGCGCAGGCTATGTCGAAAGTCGGCAAGGACGGCGTGATCACGGTCGAGGAGTCACGGACCATGGAAACCGAGCTGGAGATCGTCGAAGGCATGCAGTTCGACCGCGGTTACCTGTCGCCTTACTTCGTGACCGACCCCGAGCGCATGGAGTGCGTGATCGAGGGCAGTATGATACTGATCCACGAGAGAAAGATCAGCGCGCTGAAGGACCTGTTGCCGCTCCTCGAGCAACTGGCCAAGCAGGGCAAACCGCTGCTGATCATCGCCGAGGACGTCGAAGGCGAAGCGCTCGCCGCGCTCGTGGTCAATAAGCTGCGCGGCACGTTGCGGGTCTGCGCAGTCAAGGCCCCGGGGTTCGGCGATCGCCGGAAAGCGATGCTCGAAGACATCGCGATCCTGACCGGCGGCAAGGCCATCACCGAGGACCTGGGGATCAGTCTCGCAAATATAAGGATGGAAGACCTGGGGCGCGCCAAGAAGGTGGTGGTGGATAAGGACTCCACGACCATCGTCGAAGGCGCGGGCAGGAAATCCGACATCGATGCCCGAGTGCGGCAGTTGCGTTCGCAAATCGAGGAGGCGACTTCGGACTACGACCGCGAGAAGCTGCAGGAGCGGCTGGCGAAGCTGGTCGGCGGCGTGGCGGTGATCAAGGTCGGCGCCCCGACCGAGACCGAGCTGAAGGAGAAGAAGGCGCGCGTCGAAGACGCGATGCACGCTACCAAAGCCGCGGTCGAAGAGGGGATTGTTCCCGGAGGCGGAGTGGCGTTCATCCGGGCGCGGAAGGGGATCGACACACTTAAGTTTGAGGACAAGGACGAGCAGGCGGGCGCCAACATCATCCATCGCGCGCTCGAAGAACCGTTGCGCCAGATCGCGCAGAACGCCGGTTACGAAGGCTCGATCGTGGCCGAGAAGGTGAAGGAGAATAGCAACCCGAACTTCGGCTTCAACGCCGAGAGCGAAATCTTTGAAGACCTCTTCAAAGCCGGAGTGATAGACCCGCTCAAGGTGGCGCGGACGGCGTTGCAGAACGCGGTCTCGATTTCCGGGCTGATGCTCACCACCGAGGCGGTCGTCTCCGAAAAGCCGGAGAAGCAGGCCGCGCCGCTGCCGCCGCATGAGATGATGTACTGAGTGTACGAACAGCGGCCACGTGTACTGAGCGTAGGAACCGCAGGCGCCGTGTTTCTCCGCTCGGGTTATTAAGTGAGTTATGGCGCTGGTCGTTCTGATCACGCCAATTTTGATCTCAGCGCTGGTGGTCAAAGTGGGAACCGTCGCGCTGACCATGACGGGACTGGATCGGCGCAAAGCGGCATTCCAGGCGCACTCGGCTTTCACTAACACCGGCTGGACGACGCGTGAGACCGAGCTGATTATGGCGCATGACCAGCGCCGCCGCATCGTCGGAGCGATGATGGCGCCTAGCTATGCCGGGTTCGCTTCGGTTATTGCCTCGCTGATCGCATCGCTTGGCCAGCGTGGTGTGATTGGAATCTTTAGGAGCCTCGCCATCCTGACAGTCGCCATATCGCATCGGCCGGGATCACTGGATAAATTCCCCCTCTCGCGCAGGCTCATGACCAGCGCAGAAGAAGGCTTCCATCTTCCGCTCCCTCGACCGAGGATCCGAAACCCATGTTGATTCGAGCAAGCCTCTCTGTCAGCCACTCGGCATCGCGAGGCGTCGCACGGTTCAGTCTCATCTTTCGGATCTGCATCGGCGTCATACGGAGCTGGACCAAATCGCCGCCGGCAGGATTGATCGTCGCGAAGTACATGAGAACGAGGTCGGCCCTGTACTGTTCGTACCCGTGAATTCCCTCGTAGTCGTTGATAAAGTCCCCGCAGCCATAGAGGATGAGCCGGTTCCGATAGACCTCGATCGGACGAGGATGATGCGACGAGTGACCGTGGACAATGTCGACGCCGCTGTCGATAAGCCGGTGCGCAAACCGGATGTGCTCGCGCGAAACTTCGTATCCCCAATTGCCGCCCCAATGGATCGAGGCAATCGTGACGTCCTGGCTCCGCTTGATTTCCCAGACGCTCTCCTCGATGGCCGCGGCCGTTTCATCCGAAAGATCGAATAGGAAGTTGACTCCGGCAAGGTCCTGGTCCGCGGCCCAACTCGGAGGGATACCGCTTGTTTCTGTACCGAGGCCATGGACGACGACTCTGAAGTCGGCCGCAAGATCGACTACGGCAGGCTGGCGCGCCTCCGCGAGAGTTCGGCCAGCGCCGGTAATCCGCAGATCGGCCTGATGGAGCGTCTCCAGCGTCTCGAAGAGCCCGGAATAGCCGTAATCGAGCACGTGATTGTTCGCGAGGACG
>Ga0126383_10003238_pt1 | contig 10725 bp, 12 predicted proteins | sample PanSoiMetPlot_35_FD_96882 | JGI IMG/M metagenome (GOLD analysis project Ga0126383, IMG submission 96882) | Tropical forest soil microbial communities from Panama - MetaG Plot_35 | ecosystem: Environmental > Terrestrial > Soil > Tropical forest > Bulk soil | place: Panama | collected 2016-02-17
CCGTCTGGCCGCCGTGCGTGCTGGCGCTGGCCTTGTCCGTCTACGCCATCGTCGTCGACCTGATCTCAATGCCACCGAACGGAAACGCCCCGACTCAGGGGTACTTAGGCCCATTGAGCTTCGTCAAGGACGCCGGGCTGATCGTCGTCGGCGTCGCGGCCATCGTCGTTCTGTACGCTGCGGCAGATTGCCAGGCGAGCCGACGGGCCTGCGCTCTGGCCGGGTGGGTTATCGCCGTGCTGGCCTACGGATGGGCCGTCGTGATGACGTTCCTGTCCGTTCTTCCCTCGGTGTAACAGACCAGCGTCTGGCCTCCGGATTCCGGCCGCAGTCGCGATGCGGCACTATGAGCACGGCCAGGCACCTTGCATCGGGGCCGTGTCTTCAGAGGGGAGCGACACAGCGATGACCGGCCCGGAGCGGGTGGTAATAGTCGGAGCCGGGCTGGCCGGGCTGCGCACGGCCGAGGAATTGCGCGCCCGTGGCTACGCCGGGGCACTGACGCTCATCGGAGCCGAGACGCGCCCGCCCTACGACCGGCCGCCGCTGTCGAAGAAGGTAATGACCGGCGAGCTCGACGACACCGGGCTACGGCCCGACCTGGACTCGCTGGGGATCGATCTGCGCCTCGCCGAGACGGCAGTACAGCTCGGCGATGACGTGCTGCGCACTGACGCAGCCTCCTACCCCTGGGACGCCCTCGTGCTGGCGACCGGGGCGAATCCCGTGACGCTGCCCGGAGACGGCGAGCAGCTCGTGCTGCGGACGGCTGATGACGCGCTCGCGCTCCGCGAGCGGCTGACACCGGGCACCCGGCTCGCCATCGTGGGGGCCGGCTGGATCGGTGCCGAGCTCGCGACTGCAGCGGCGGGCCGCGGCTGCCAGGTCACCGTCGTCGAGGCCGGACAGGCGCCGTTGGCCGCGGCTATCGGCGTCGAGATCGGCACCCAGACCGTCCCCTGGTATGCCGAGGCCGGCATCGACCTGCGGCTGCGCACACCGGTCGGGGCGATAGAGCAGGGCGGGATCGCCCTGGCTGACGGCTGCTGGCAGCCCGCCGATGTCGTCGTCACGGCGGTCGGCGTGCGCCCGGCCGTCGGCTGGCTCGACGGGTCTGGCGTGGCCGTCGACAACGGTGTCGTGGTCGACGCGAGCCTGAAGTCGTCCGTGCCCGGCGTCTACGCCGTCGGGGACTGCGCGTCGTTCTGGTCTGGCCGGTACCAGCGGCAGCTCCGGGTTGAGCACTGGGACGTCGCGCTGCACTCGCCAGAGGTAGCGGCCGCGAACATCGCGGGCGGCCGCGAGAACTACGACCCCGTTCCGTACTTCTGGTCTGAGCAGTTCGGACGGATGGTGCAATACGTGGGCTGGCACGGTGGCGCCGACCAGATCGTGTGGCGCGGCACGCCGACCGCCGCGAAGTGGGCGGTGTGCTGGCTAGCAGCCGGCAGGATGGTCGCCGCCCTGACCGTCGGCCTGCCGAGGGATCTGCTCCAGGCGCGCAGGCTCATCGCGGCGGGCGGAGCAGTTGACGCGACCGCACTCGCCGACCCGGCCGTCGCGATCCGGGACTGCGCCAGTGAATAGGCACCGTGCCGGACTTGGCGGGGATGAGATGTTTTGGCGGGGCCTCGGCGTGGGAAGCTGCTGACGTGGCACAGATAGACCCCCCGACCGACGACATCGTCGGTGACTGGCTGAGTATTTCCGAGGTGGCTGACCGGCTTGGCCTGCCAGTGAGCAGGGTCAAGCAGCTGCTGCGCGACCGCAAACTGCTCGCGGTGCAGCGCCCGACCGGCCAGGTCGCCGTGCCGGCCGCATTTCTCGACGGCGCTCAGGTGATCCACGGCCTGGGCGGCACGCTGACCCTGCTGTTCGACTGCGGGTTCTCCGACGCCGAGGCGCTGAGCTGGCTGTTCACAGCCGACGAGACCTTGCCCGGCACTCCGGTGCAGGCACTCGCCGAGCACCGGCGCACCGAGGTGAACAGGCGGGCGCAGGCGCTAGCCTTCTGAGCTGTGCCTGCCCGATCGGCTGTCCTGCGCGAGCAGCTCGCCAGCGCCCGGTTGTACCTGTGCACCGATGCCAGGGAACGGCAGGGTGACCTGGCGCAGTTCCTCGACGACGTGCTGGGCTCCGGCGTGGACATCGTCCAGCTCCGGCAGAAGGGGCTCGAGGCTGCGCAGGAGCTGCGGTACCTGGAGGTGCTCAGGGCGGCCTGCACACGGCACGGCACGCTGCTGGCCGTCAACGACCGGGCCGACATCGCCTACGCCTGCGGAGCCGACGTGCTCCACCTCGGCCAGGACGATCTGTCACCGGGTGTCGCCCGCGAGCTGATCGGACCAGAGCCGGTCATCGGCCTGTCGTCGCACGCCGAGGAGGAAACGGCGGCTGCCGCCGCCGAGCCGGCGGCCGACTACTACTGCGCCGGGCCGGTGTGGCCGACTCCGACCAAGCCGGGCAGGCCCGCGCCTGGCCTGGACCTGCTCCGCTTCGCGGCGGGGCTCGGCGGCTCGCGCCCGTGGTTTGCCATCGGCGGCATCGACGAATCAAACCTGGACGAGGTGCTGGCGGCCGGCGCCAGCCGGATCGTCGTGGTCCGGGTTCTCACCGAAGCGGCGGAGCCTGGCGCCGTGGCTGCCCGGCTGGCAGCCCGGCTGGGCGCAAGCGCTGGCTGAGCCTCACCGCACCGGACGGCGGCCTCGGCAGCCACACCCGGCCCGTCCTACCTGCCGTGGGCCTTGTCTGCCGTCAGCAGAGCGGCGCGTCGTGACGATGTCGTGCCGTTAACGTCGATGGCACACGCCATCGGGAGGCAGGCGATGCCGGCGACGAAAGCGCGCTACGACGGCCATGCCGACTGGTACGACGACTGGAACCAGCCGCATGTCGCGGCTAACGCTGCAAAGATCGTCCGGCTACTCGGGCCGGGCCAGGGACCGTGCCTCGACGTGGGCTGCGGTGGTGGCGGCTACCTGGACGCGCTGGCCGCCGCCGGCTGGACCGTGGTTGGTCTCGACCGATCGGCTGATCAGCTGCGGCACGCCCGGCACCATTCCCCGCACGTCATCCACGGTGACGCGGCGGCACTGCCGTTTCGCGACGGGTGCTTCGGCGCTGTGGCGGCCATCTGGATCTCGACCGATGTCGACGACTTCACCGCGGTGCTCGCGGAGGCGGCGCGTGTCTTGCGGCCGGGCGGCTCGTTCGTGTTCTACGGCGCTCACCCCTGCTTCAACGGTCCGCACGTCGAATGGATGGACGACGGTGGGGTCCGGGCTCATCCGGGTTACCGGCGGCCCGGCTGGCATCAGGAGTCGCCGTGGTGGGGGATCTACGTACGCCGGCGTGTGGGTATGCGCCATCACCCGCTAGCCGAATTGCTGACCGGATTCATCCGCGCGAGCCTGCTGATCGAGCAGGTCGCCGAGCACGGTGAGCGCGCTATCCCGACCATCCTGGCGATCCGGGCCCGCAAGACCGGATAACTCAGCCCGGTCGGTGACGACGTCCGCGAGGGTAGTGAGGGCCGCCCTGGCCTCGATTGCGATCGGCGCGCCATCGAGGGCGGCGACGCTCTCCTTGCGGTAGGCGGCGATGAGGTCCTCGCACTCGGCGAGCGCTCCGGTCTCGGTCACGACGGCCCTGACCGCAGCGACGGCTTCGCCGGTCAGATCGCCCGCACCAAGATGCCGGTCGAGTATCGCCGCCTGGCGCGGGCTGGACCGCTGCCTGGCGACGGCCATCAGCACGGTGCGCTTGCCCTCGGAGACGTCGCCGCCGACGGGCTTGCCGGTCCTGGCCGGGTCGCCGAAGACCCCTAGCACGTCGTCGCGGAGCTGGAAGGCGATGCCGAGGGGGGCGCCGTAGCGCGCAAGCGCACTCATCACCGCGGCTGGCTCCGGGGCTGCCGAGCCCGCCGTCGCCAGTCTGGCGCCAAGCTCGAGCGGCCGCTCCGTCGTGTACTTGGCGGTCTTGTAGGTGATGACCCGGAGGGCATCGGCGACCGATGTGCTGGCGTTCACCTGGCTGAGCAGGTCCAGAAACTGGCCGGCCCCGAGCTCGGTCTGCAGCGTCGCCCAGACCGACGCGCCTCGGTGCAGCACGGCAGGGGACAGGCCGCCGCTCGCGTAAAGCTCGTTCGCCCAGGCCAGCAGCAGGTCGCCGACGAGGATGGCGGCGCCCGCGCCGAACTGCTCAGCCGACCCGGACCTGCCCGCTTCGGCGTGCCAGCTCGCGAAGCGCCGGTGTACCGCGGGCAGGCCACGCCGGGTGTCACTTGCATCGATCACGTCGTCGTGCACCAGGGCGCTGGCCTGCAGGAGCTCCAGGGCGGCAGCAGTAGCGAGAATCTCTGGGCAATCCTCACCGCCCGCTGATCGCCAGCCCCAGTAGCAGAAGGCTGGCCGTAGCCGCTTACCGGCCGCGAGCAGGCTCTCGATCGCGGCCGCGCACGGTTCGAGGTCGTCTCCGATGCCGCGCAGGACCGCCCGCTGCCCGGCCAGGAACGACGTCAGGGCTTCGCTGACGCCGAGGCGGATCTGCTCGAGGCGGGCTGGATCAGGCGCCGCCGGGCCTATTGCCACTTTGTGCACACTAGTCCCCGCAGGAACAGCCCCGCGGGGCGAGCCAGGTGGGAGCGGCCGGTAGCCTACTGCGCATGCCTGTTGGTCCTGCCCCGGCGATCCGGGACCTGCTGGCCGCGGGCCAGCAGTCGTTCTCATTCGAGTTCATGCCTCCCAAGACCGAGGCCGACGAGCAGAAGCTCTGGCTCGCAATCCGCCAGCTGGAGCCGCTGCGGCCAACATTCGTGTCGGTGACCTACGGGGCTGGCGGCTCTACCAGGGACCGCACGGTCCGGGTCACAGGCCGAATCGCCGCGGAGACGACGCTGACTCCAGTCGGCCACCTGACGGCCGTCAATCACTCCATTGCCGAGCTGCGGCACGTGATCGGCTCCTACGCCGACGTAGGCGTCCGGAACATGCTGGCGCTCCGCGGGGATCCGCCAGGCGACCCGGGCGGGGAGTGGGTTCCGCATCCGCAGGGCTTGCGGCACGCCGAGGAACTTGTCCGTCTCATCCGCAGCTCGGGGGACTTCTCCGTGGGCGTCGCAGCGTTTCCCGAGGGTCACCTCAGGTCGCTGAGCTGGGAATCTGACGTCGAGTTCTTCGTCGCCAAGGTCCGGGCGGGCGCGGACTTCGCAATCACGCAGATGTTCTTCCATCCCGAGGACTACCTGCGGCTGCGGGACGCGGTCGCGGGGCGCGGCTGCGACGTGCCGATCATCCCCGGCATCATGCCGATCATCAGTGTGCCCGGCATCGAGCGGGCGGTCCTGCTGTCGGGCTGCCGCTTCCCGTCCGACCTCGCTGACGACCTGCGGGCGCACGCCGACGACAAGTCCGCCGTGCGCAAGATCGGCGTCGAGTTCGCCGCGAGCATGTGCGAGACGCTGCTGGCCGAGGGCGTGCCGGGACTGCACTTCTACACCCTGAATGGGTCGCGGGCCACCCGCGAGATCTACCAGGTGCTCGGGCTGGGCCCGGCCGCGGGCTAGCCCCTGGCGTCCCCGGCCGGTGCGCCCTGGCCGACGAGCGGAAGCTCGGCGCCCATCACCGCATAAGGCGGGCCGCCACCGGGGAAGACGAAGTCGGTCAGCAGGTCAACAAACCCGAGGCTTCGGTAGAGCCGCCGCGCTGGTGTCGCTGCGTCGCGAGTCGACAGCACCGCAGTGCGCTCGGTCCGGCGGGCCGTCAGCGTCATCATCATCCGGCGGCCGATCCCGCGGGCCTGATACTCCGGGTGGACATGTACCTCGGCGATCTCGAGAACGTCATCGAGCCAGGTGCCGGCTGTGCTCAGGCCGGTGGCCCCCGATATCCCCGCTCGCACGACGTCGTGCCACCACTGGCCAGGCAGACCTCGGAAGCCATAGCTGAACGCGACCACCCGGCCTGACGAGCCCGCGGTGACCGCGAGGGCCCGGAAGTCCGGGCTGCCAGAGTGCCGTCCCATGATCGCCCGCCGGGACGGCAGTTCTGCCGGACCGGCGCCCATCGCAGCCGCGTAGATGGCGAGGCAGTCATCGATCACCGCCAGGAAACCGGACCGGTTGAGCTCGGCGATGGCAATGGCCTCCTGCACCCGCACAGCCTAGCGGCGGCGAGCCGGCCGTCGTGTGGCAGCGGCGGCACCAGTTTTGTCAGACCCTCCCTGTAAGTTCGAACGCAGCTGGTAGGAGTAGACAGCTGAGCGAATATATGTTCGAATAGATCCGTGCGGCGATGCGCCGGGACATCTTCCCGGCTGGTTGCTCGGGCCGGGTGAGGTGTGGGGAAGCGCCCCGCCCGGCCGCGCACAGCGCGAGGGAGTAGCGATGAGCTCGATTACTGAGGTCAGGCCGGAGCAGCGGGTCCGGCAGTGCCGGCTTGCTCCGTCGGCTGTAGCCCTGGTGGAGTCGGCACGTCACGGCCTCGCGGGCGCGCAGGCCGAGCCGACGCCAGCTGCTCGCTACGTCGGGGCGCACCTGGCCGCACTCCGGGCGGCAGCGGCAGTCGTCGCGGCGCGGGCCGAGCCGCCGGGCAGCCGCCGGCGGCGGCCGCAGAGCGTCTGGGAGTTGCTGCCGAAGGTCGAGCCCACGCTGCGCGAGTGGGCAGCGTTCTTCGCGGCTAGTGCCGCTAAGCGCGCCGCCGCGGAGGCAGGGCTGCCACGTGCAGTCAGCGCCCGGGAGGCCGATGAGCTGCTGCGCGACGCCGGGACGTTCGTGACGCTCGCCGAAGGCGCCCTCGGCATACCAGGCCGCCAGGAATTGCTGCCGCTGGCGACAGCCGGCTGAGCGGCCGGGACCGCTGGAGCTTAGAAGGATTCGATCGCGCTGCGCGCGTCGGAGTCGAGGATCCCCCAGCTGATCAGCTCTTCCGTCAGGTCCGCCGGGGACTTGTCGTAGATGACGGCCAGCGAGCGCAGGTCCTCCGAGCGAATCGACAGCACCCGGCCGTTGTAGTCCCCGCGCTGGCTCTGGATGGTGGCCACGTACCGCGCCAGCGGGCCGGCCTTGTCCTTGGGCAGCGTCGCCATGCGCTCAAGGTCGATCACAAGCTTCGGGGCGGGAGCAAGTACGGCGGGCAGCACGTCGCCGGGCAGCAGCTCCGAAACCGGCACGCCGTAGAACTCGGCCAGCTCGGCAAGCTTCTGAACGGTCACGGACCGGTCGCCGCGCTCATAAGACCCGACCACGACAGCCTTCCAGCGACCCCGGGACTTCTCCTCGACGCCGTGCAGCGAAAGCCCCTGCTGGGTGCGAATGGCGCGCAGTCTCGCGCCGAGGGTCTTGGCGTAATCAGATGCCATCGTTACGGTCCCTTGGCCTGTCGTAGCTGAAAGTAACGGTTACGGACAGTGACGGTAGAGCCGCCGGAGCGCAGGGTCAAGCCGATTGGCAAAAACCGGATGAACCCGCGCGCCTCACCGCATCCCCCTCAGGTTCGGCGGATCGGCCGCGGCCCCCGAGCGGACACACCGAAAAACCCGTCTCTGTCGGCGATTGAACGCTCTACAGGCACCAACGCCCACCGATCAGAAAACAGCCCGAAAGATAGCATACTGTGATTTAAATCACCACTCGCTCGGCCCGATGGCTGATCACGATTCGTGATCGGGCCCTTCGCAGACCGGCTGTGGCGGCGCTCTGCCCGGGGTAGGGCACCACGTGCGGCGCCGGCGCGGTGGCAGCTTTGCCGCCCGAGCCTGCTGATACGGTGGGGCGGACAGACGTCCTTTAAGCCCCGTCCGGTGAGGCGGGAAAGGAGGTCCTTTGTGACGCACGCACTCGGTCAGCACCGGCCGTCGCCGCTGGTTGATGGCAAGGTCGTGCTCGAGGCCAGCGAGATCGCCCGAGCCCTGACCAGGATTGCGCACGAGATCCTCGAGCGCACCGACGGAGCCGGCGACGTGGTCCTGCTGGGCGTTCCGACCAGGGGAGTCCCGCTCGCCCAGCGGCTCGCTGCCAGGCTCGCCCAGGTCGAGGGGCGTCCCGCGCCAGCTGGCTCGCTGGACGTCACCATGTACCGAGACGACCTGCGGCTGCGTCCGGCCAGGGCGCTCGGACACACCGATGTTCCGGCTTCTGGAATCGACGGCAAGGTGGTCGTGCTCGTCGACGACGTGCTCTACTCCGGCCGGACCGTGCGGGCAGCCCTGGACGCGCTCAGCGACCTTGGCCGGCCCCGCACCGTCCAGCTTGCGGTCCTAGTCGACCGCGGCCACCGCGAGCTGCCGATTAGGGCTGACTACGTGGGCAAGAATCTGCCGACAAGCCAGCGCGAGGTAGTCCAGGTGCAGCTGACGGAGACGGACGGCCAGGACGCGGTCGTGCTGGGACAGGCGGCAGCCCGGTGAACCGGCACCTGATCTCCGCGGCGGACCTGAGCCGCGACGACGCGCTCCTCATTCTCGACACGGCAGAGGAACTCGCCCAGGCAGCCGACCGGCCGATCAGAAAGCTCCCGACGCTGCGCGGCCGGACCGTCGTCAACCTGTTCTTCGAGGATTCCACCCGGACGCGGATCTCCTTCGAGGCGGCTGCCAAGCGGCTGTCCGCCGACGTGATCAACTTCTCGGCGAAGGGGTCAAGCGTCGCCAAGGGCGAGAGCCTCAAAGACACCGCGCTGACGCTCGAGGCGATGGGCGCCGACGCCGTCGTGATCCGGCACCAGGCGTCCGGCGCGCCGCACCGGCTGGCCGGCTGGGTGCGGGGCAGCGTGATCAACGCCGGGGACGGTACGCACGAGCACCCGACTCAGGCGCTGCTCGATGCCTTCACCATGCGGCGCCGGCTCGGCCACCTCGAGGGGCTGCGGGTCGTGATCGTCGGCGACGTGCTGCACAGCCGCGTGGCCCGGTCGAACGTCCTGCTGCTCCGCACGCTCGGTGCTGATGTCACGCTCGTCGCGCCCCCGACGCTGCTGCCGGTCGCGGTGTCCAGCTGGCCGTGTGAGGTCAGCTACGACTTGTCCGGGTCGCTGCCGAAGACCGACGTGGTGATGATGCTCCGGGTCCAGGCAGAACGCATGAACGCCGCGTACTTCCCGACGGTGCGCGAGTACAGCCGCCGGTACGGGCTGGACGCCGCGCGGCTCGCGCTGCTGCCCGAGCACGCCATCGTGATGCACCCGGGTCCGATGAACCGTGGCGTCGAGATCGCCGCCGAGGTCGCCGACTCGCCCCGGTCGACGATTGTCGAGCAGGTGGCGAACGGGGTAAGTGTCCGCATGGCGGTCCTCTATCTGCTCCTCGGCAACGCCATGACGGTGCCGGCCAGCGCGGCGGAACTAGCGGAGGTCGCCAGATGACCGGCGCGGCGCGCCAGAGCTGGCTCATCAGGGGGGCCAGGCCGCTCGCCGGACCCGCCACGGATCTGCTGGTTACCGACGGCGTCATAGCCGAGACGGGGTCCGGGCTCAGCGCCCCCGGCGCCCAGCTGCTGGACGCCACCGGGCTCACCGCGCTGCCGGGCCTGGTCGACCTGCACACCCACCTGCGCGAGCCGGGCCGCGAGGACGCCGAGACCGTGGCGACCGGAACCGCCGCAGCGGCGCTCGGCGGGTACACGGCGGTCCACGCGATGGCCAACACCGACCCCGTCACCGACACCGCCGGCGTGGCCGAGCAGGTCTGGCGGCTGGGCCGCGAGGCGGGTCACTGTGACGTGCAGCCCGTCGGCGCGGTCACCGCGGGCCTGCAGGGCAGCCGGCTGGCCGAGCTCGGGGCGATGGCCGATTCGGCAGCGCGGGTCCGGGTCTTTTCCGACGACGGCCGGTGCGTGTCGGACGCCGTGCTCATGCGCCGGGCGCTGGAATACGTGAAGGCCTTCAACGGCGTGATCGCCCAGCATGCCCAGGAGCCGCGGCTGACCGAGGGCGCGCAGGTCAACGAGGGCGAAGTGTCCGGCGTCATCGGCCTGGCGGGCTGGCCGGCGGTCGCCGAGGAGGCGATCATCGCCAGGGACTGCCTGCTGGCCGCCCACGTCGGGTCGGCGCTGCATGTCTGCCACGTCTCGACGGCCGGCTCGGTGGAAATCATCCGGTGGGCCAAGTCCAAGGGCTGGCGGGTCACGGCCGAGGTGACGCCGCATCACCTGCTGCTGACCGACGCGCTCGCCGCCAGCTACGACCCGGTCTACAAGGTGAACCCGCCGCTGCGCACCCAGGCCGATGTCGACGCGCTGCGCGCCGCACTGGCGGACGGCACGATTGACTGCGTCGCCACCGACCACGCCCCGCACCCGGCCGAGGACAAGGACGCTGAGTGGCAGGCCGCCGCGTTCGGGATGACCGGCCTGGAAACCGCGCTACGGGTCGTTCACGCGGCCATGGTCGAGACCGGCCACCTGGACTGGGCCGGCGTCGCCGATCGGATGTCCGCCCGCCCGGCCGCGATCGGCCGCCTCGAGAGGCACGGTCGCGCGATAGCTCAGGGCTCGCCGGCCAACATCGTGCTGTACGACCCCGCTGCGCGCAGTGTCGTGGATCCGGCGCTGCACGCCTCCCTCAGCCGGAATACCCCGTTCGCCGGGATGGAGCTGCCGGGCCAGGTCGTCGCCACCTTCCTGCGCGGGGAGCCGACCGTGCTCGACGGAAAGCTGGCCCGGTGAGCGGCCGCCCGGCCCTGCTGGTCCTTGAGGACGGCACCACCTTCCACGGCACCAGCTTCGGCGCCGAC
>Ga0126383_10003239_pt1 | contig 10724 bp, 13 predicted proteins | sample PanSoiMetPlot_35_FD_96882 | JGI IMG/M metagenome (GOLD analysis project Ga0126383, IMG submission 96882) | Tropical forest soil microbial communities from Panama - MetaG Plot_35 | ecosystem: Environmental > Terrestrial > Soil > Tropical forest > Bulk soil | place: Panama | collected 2016-02-17
AGCGGACATGCTACTCCTCAACGAGACTTCGTTCCAGTTCGTAAAACGGCCATCGAGCACCGGAGAGCGTTAACAAGGGGCCACTTCCGTCAGGTAACTGAAATGTTGGCGATCGAGCTCAATGACCAGCGGTCACAACGTGTAATTGCCTGGTAACAACAGTTAGTTCCGAACAGCGGCGTAAACAGTAAAGGCGCTTCACGGTCAGCAGCTTTCGAGCTTTAAATCTGGAATGCCACGAGTCCGCATCGGTACGAGATTCCCGGAAGCGCTGACATTCAACGTAAGCGTTCGTTTACGGCCGCATTGACAAATGAGTTTGGGTCGCAATGGTCAGACGAACAGGGGATATTTATTTCTGGGGGAAGTATTGCTGGCTGAGCGGGTTGACCTCGTCAGTGCGGATGCCTTCGTGAAGGGCTTTCGCGATCGCCAGGTCCAGGCGAGTGAGCAACTCAGTCACAGGCTCTTCCTTCCGGCGAAGCAGCATGGCCAAAGTCTGACGGCCATCATGGGCAACCGCCACGCAACCGATCGGGGATAAATTGCGGATCGTAATCTGGCCATATTTCAGGAGCTCGTCGATGGAAGGCAGGGTGTGGTCTAGGCTGCGGCTTTGAGGGTGCACGATCGGCTTGGGGCGAGATTCCACGGCAGCAACTCCTCGATGCGACAAATGGGATGATCGGCTATGCGCGTGAGCACATCCCGCAGATAGCTTTCCGGATCGAGCCCATTCAGTTTAGCCGATCCGATCAGGCTATAGAGGATGGCCGCCCGCTCTCCTCCGGCATCGGAACCGGCGAACAAATAATTCTTACGACCCAGAGTGACGGCGCGCAAGGCACGTTCGGCCGCGTTGTTGTCGATCTCCAAGCCGCCGTTGTCGCAGTACCGAGTCAACGCCGGCCACAGCTTGAGCGCATAACGGATCGCCCTCCTCGTGACCGACTTGCGAGAAAGCGTCGTCAGTGAGGCTTCAAACCAGTCGTGCAGCGATTGGAGCAAAGGGCGTGCTCGTGTTTGTCGAACCTGGCGTCGTTCGTCCGGTGGGCGTCCACGGATTTCTTCCTCGATCGCATACAAAGCCGCGATCCGCTCCAAAGCTTCCCGAGCCAAAGGCGAAGCGTGGGCTTGTTCAAGGTCATAGAACTTGCGGCGAACGTGGGCCTTATCTCGAGCACCAGATAGGGCCCAGTATCTGGAGTAGAAGATTATCTGGGGTATTCAGCTAAACTCCTGGAAAAACGCCGTGATCGTGGAAACTCTCTCCAGATAATTTTCAAGCGATCTTGGTGATAGCTCATCTAAGAAACCATGTACCCTACCAGTCTTGTGAAGCGAGATGTGCTCACTACATTCTGAAATATGCAGGTCTCGCGAAAGACCTCATCGGCGATGGTGCCCTCCCAAAGCTTCTGGCCTTTCTCGAGTCAGTTTGTCCTGCGTGTATTATCCAGAGTAGAAAGCTCCGGTTCCTGCGTTGACTGGGGAATCACAGCATTACTTCAAGATAATTGTCTACTCCAGATACTGGGCCCAGCAAGCCACTTCCTGAATCCGGTCCTCTTTATAGAGTTCATCGAAGCCGGCGTAGGCGTCGGCCTGCAATGCACCGCGAAACTTCTGCAGATGCCGTAGCGGGTGTTCCCCTCCGCGGTCGGGCGAGTAAGCAAACCATACCGCCGGAGCCGCTGTATCGGCCGCGGGTCGGTCGTCGCGAACGTAGGTCCACAATCGCCCCGTCTTGGTCCTTCCTTGACCCGGCGCCAAAACCGGTACACGCGTGTCATCCGCATGCAGCTTGCTGGCTGCCATCACATAGCGCCGCACCGCTTCTGCCAGCGGCTCCAGCAACTTACTGCATCCCTCGACCCAGTCCGTCAGCGTCGATCGTTCCAGTTCCACTCCTTGACGCTCATAGATTTCGCATTGCCGATAAAGTGGCAGATGGTCCGCATACTTGGAGACCAACACATGGGCCAGCAAACCCGGTCCCGCCCTTCCCCGCGCAATCGGCCGGCTCGGGGCGGCCGCTTGCACGATCCGTTCGCAGCGTCGGCAGCTCATTTTGGGGCGTACATGACGAATTACCCGAAAGCATTCCGGCAAGTATTCCAACATCTCCGATACATCTTCCGCCAGCTTCCGCAACTCTCCGCCGCAATCCGGACACCTCGAGTGTTGCGTTTCGTGCGTTTGGGTTTGGCGGGGCAGATGCGCCGGCAGCGGGTGGCGTGCCGATTTTACTTTCGCAGTCGGCGAAGAAGATTCTGCGCAATCCCTCTCGGTGCGCGGCGCTTGCTGGGCAGCTTGCGCCAGTTGCAGATCTTCCAATCGCAGCTCCAGCTGTTCGATCTGCCGCTCGAGTTTCTCGGACTTGCGTCCGAACTGCATCCGCCGCAGTTGGCTGAGCAGCAGTTTCAGGGTTTCGATCTCACTCTCCCGCTGCAGCAACTGCTCCTCCCGTTGCCGCAATTGCTGGTGCGTGGCCATCCGTTCCTGGTGTTCGGCCAACAGCAGTCGTTGCAGAGCTTCTCGGTCTAACGTGTTTAGATCCGGAAGCGTCGGCGCCAACATGGACAGCAGTATGCCATGAGCTCACGCTACGCCCAATATGTGGTCGCACAAAAATCTGTGTAAATCCACCAACGTATCTACACCGCTAACTGCGGATCCCACGTGCGTTGGGGCCGTCGCCAATCAATTCCTTCTAACAACATCGATAACTGCGCCCGCGTGAGAGAAACCACTCCTTCCGAAGCTTGTGGCCAGACGAACCTCCCCCTCTCCAAACGCTTGCTAAATAGACATAGCCCGTCGCCATCAAACCAAATCAATTTCACTAGATCGCCTCTGCGCCCTCGGAAGATGAACACTTGGCCTGACATCGGGCTCTTCTCTAACTTGGTTTGTACCAGTGCACTGAGCCCCGTGAAACCGCGGCGCAGATCGGTCACACCCGCGGCAATCCAAATCTGCGTGTTGGTGGGTGGCCCGATCATCGCCCCAGGCACTCCAACACCACGCGCACCAACCCAGGATCCGCACTCCCTTCCACGCGCACTTGCACATCCCGTAGCTGGATGTAAATCGTGCCCACAGAGCTGTGGTCGTCAGGTGTAATTGGCAGTGGCGTATCCTCTGTGGCCACGCGTACGGGCAACAGTTTGTTCTCACCCCGGCCACCCAGCTGCCCCGCTCGATACAGTCGGCGCCAGTTGAATACCAGATTGGTGTTGACTCCGTGCGCTCGCGCAATTCGCGCAACCGATGCTCCTTCGGAGAACGTCTCCTCCACAATCCGCCGCTTCTGCTCCAACCCTAAATAGCGTCGCTTAGGTGGAACCGGTTGAGTGTATGTGTCCATCATGCTCCAAGTGGACACTACTCTTCATGTCCACATTGCGAGCATGCCCACACTTCACACTCTTGTCGAGACGGCCACCGGCGGACGCTTACAATGTAAGAGGAAGTTACCTACGTTGTTGCAAGAGGCGTTGGGACACCACCGGCCTTGTTCATCAGTTAGCGATTGGCGCAGCCGCGTAACCGAGGGCAATCTTGCTCTAATTACTTCCGGCGGGAAAAATCGAGAAACAGGTTAGCGGAACTCGATTCGGTCACTGCCGTCACAACAAACCCCTCTTAGAGTCACCGACTGAACGGCTCGCAGTGACAGCTCAGATATTGCTTTGCTAAACCCGCATGCCGTTTGTTGCCTGGAGATATGCACTGACGAGCATGTTCTTCAGAAAATTCTCTAGGAGATAAACAGTTAAGTTCAAGTAATCGTGATACACGTCACGACAATAGCGAAGCATTTTGCCAAAAGGGTGCGGGCCAATCTTCGGGCAGTTGGTCCTATAATATCGGAGATCTTGGCCGTGATCGCGCATGTAGCGGGCCACCTCTGGCCGATCCTACCGGTCTGTCCGTCCCAGATGTCGTTCTTTGACCCTGAGGAGCAAATTTGATACAAAGCTCCAAAATGAGAGACAAATCAGGACCGCTCTCGGAAGTGAACTCGAATCCCTTACTTGTTGCCCTACTGCTTGCACTTGCCTGCATGTCGACTAATGCCCTGGCGCAGCAACGAAATGCGCCCGATTCCGAACTGATCGCCAAGCGGAATGCAATCGAGAAGCAACTCGAATCCATCGCCATTATCGAGCGTAAAGTTATGGTGCCCATGCATGATGGAAAGCGAATGGCAGCCGATATCTACCGCCCAAAAGACACGTCCAAAAAGTACCCGATTATCTTCGTGCGTACTCCCTACAACTTCAACTTTTGGGATGTGCGAAACGGAGTCCCGCGCGATCTGACCAACGAGCTTGAGGCCGTAAACCGCGGCTATGCCTATGTCGAGATGAACGAACGAGGCCACTTCTTCTCCGAAGGCGAATACGACATCCTCGGACCACCGCGGACCGATGGTTTCGACGCCATCTCCTGGATGGCATCGCAGCCATGGTCGAACGGTAATGTCGGCACGATTGGCTGCTCCTCAACAGCCGAGTGGCAACTTGGTGTAGCCGCCCTTGGGAATCCAGCATTTGCCGCCATGATCCCGCAAGGATTCGGAGCCGGTGTAGGCCGCGTGCGTCCTTATTTCGAGCAGGGAAATTGGTATCGGGGCGGAGCCGTCCAAATGCTGTTTATCGCATGGCTCTATGGCGAGCAGAACCAGGTCCGGCCATTGTTCCCGCCTGGCACCTCTCAGGAGGATCTGATCTCCGCCTCCAAGGCCTTCGATCTTGCGCAGCAGTTACCGGCCGTTGATTGGTCGCAAGCACTTCGTCATCTCCCGGAGGAGGACATCATTGAAGCTGTTGGTGGGCCGCACGGAATCTTCGCCGACCCTATGCCGGTTGCCACCGGCGGCGCCATGATCAAGCGAACTCCGAATGATCCAGCCTGGTATCGAGGAGGATTATGGCACGATGATATGCCCATCAATGTTCCCGGATTCTGGTTCATGTCTTGGTATGACGTGTCGATCGGGCCGAATCTGGCTGCCTATAACTACGCGCGGAAGACCGCCAAGCCGGAGATCGCGAATCAACAGTACGCAGTTATCGCACCCACTCTTCACTGCGGGTATAAACGCGCAACAGAAGATACTGTCGTTGGCGAGCGCCATCTTGGTGACGCGCGGCTTGATTACGACGCGCTCACTTACGGGTGGTTTAACCACTTTCTAAAGGGTGAAGACAACCACATCCTCGAAAAGACACCCAAGGTGCGGTATTACACGATGGGCCTCAACAAATGGCAGACTTCTGACACATGGCCACCTGCCGGCGCACAGCCCATGACACTATTTCTTTCGAGCCAGGGCAAAGCCAACAGCTTATATGGCGATGGCTCGTTGATATCTTCTCAACCTGACTCCGACAAGCCGGACACTTTTACCTACGATCCGGAAAATCCCGTACCATCTTATGGCGGGAACGTTTGCTGCACTGGGAATGCAGTGACTGGAGGCGCCTTTGACCAGCACAACCTGGAGGCACGCCAGGACATTCTGGTCTACACTTCTGCCCCCCTCAAAGAAGGGATTGAGGTAAGCGGAGCGATTGAACCGGCTTTCTACGTATCTTCAGACGTTAAGGATACGGATGTAACGATCAAGGTCATCGATGTCTTGCCGGATGGCACCGCCTACAACTTGGACGAAACCATCCAGCGTCTTCGGTATCGCAAAGGATACGAGAAGCCTCCCGTTTGGATGGAACCAGGCGAGATCTACAAAGTGGTTCCACAACCGATGACCACTAGCAACTATTTCGCCGCCAGCCACCGTATTCGGATTGAAGTTTCGAGCAGCAACTTCCCTCGTTTCGATCGAAACATGAATACTGGGGGCAACAATTACGATGAGGTAAAGGGCGTAATAGCGCACAACTCGGTGCATCACTCACGTCAATATCCGTCAAGCATTACTCTAACGGTTGTTAAGCCGCCGGCGGCAGTCACGACAGCTGGCCTGTTTCAAACGGTCGGACACTGAACCACTAAAAGCAGCACTTTCGAGCTCTCAACCAGCTTTTCAAGCGCTCGAAATTCGTGTATTCCGCCTGCGGCCTCATACAATGCCGAGTTTGGATAGTGCAGTTTCCGTTAGCGGTGTTTCACGTGTGAACTGCTGCACGATGACAGTCGCACGAACTCTGGTTGAGCTGCTATCGAGTGCTCGCATGGAGTTTCTCGAATGCCGCGCTCTTGCGAGCAGATGCAGTGAATACTCCTCCCACGAGACGGTCACTGTCGGGATTTACCGCCGGAAGAAGATTCCGTCGACCTGTAGCAACCTTCCGTTATTCTTGTCGGCAAATCCGGGGACCAAAGACCAGAGTTCAAATCCCCGATCTCGAATCTCGCATATCATCGTTTCAAATAGGTGTTCACCTTCGTATAAAGGAATGAGAGAGAGCTCTACCTGCAGTCCCGCAATTCGGTCCAGCAAGCGTCCTGCTCCCCGCAACACCTCGAATTCCATTCCCTGAGTATCGCTCTTAAGAAACACGTGGTCGTCCTCAGAGAGATACTCGTCCGCGACAGTGTCAAGTCTTCGCAGCTCTACAGTCTCAGTCCGAATGTACGTTGATTTCGGTTCAGCCACGCGGTGGGTTGGTAACATCGGGAGGATGGAACTGGAAACACTGTTGGCGGAGACGTTGATCTTTGCCTTGCCATCCGACCCGCCGATTGCAAGTCTCGGGGCTACGGTCCACCGACGATCGCGCATCGCGCGCTGTTGCAACTCGCAATGAGCGGCACGGGATGCTTCGAAGGAAATGATCCTGCCCCGGAAACCTGCATCACGCAAGCCCTCGGCAAACTGCCCCACATTAGCTCCAATGTCAATGACAGTGTTTATATCGTGAGCTTTGAGTTGAACGACCAGTTGTATCCATCTCGACTCCGTGAGATTTAAGCGTCTCACATCACACCCTAGCCTCCACAGGGATCGACGTATAAGCCGTTTTATCGAAGCCATTAGGGTATGTTTTGTCCCCCGCCCCCCTCAGGAAAGGAGGTTCTGAGTGATTAACCGGCCAAACCTCGCTGGACAAAGGTCAAGGAGAGTTTTAAGGAGCCGGTGCATTCTATCATCAGCCTTGGCTAGCGTCGCAAACACTGTCACCGAGCGGAACCTTGCCGGGAACACAAGTCGGATGCTTTCCCCGACGGTGTAGCAGCAGAGGTTCTGCCCTATGAGAGCATCTCTTCTAGCTTCCACAATTTACGTTCCCGAATTCTGTTCAAGCAGTTGCTTGATCTTATTTTCAAACTCCTCTTTATTAACCATGCCTGGGTGCGACTCGGCGACCTTTCCACTGCGGTCAATGAGCAGGGTCATGGGAAGAGAAGGAAGTCCTCCATATTCGTTTGCGATGTCTTGGGTGCCAATCACAATCGGATAGTTGATCTTGTGTTTTTGGAGGAATGGCTTGACCGATTTCCAGCCATCGTCGTCCATGGATACGCCAATCGTCGCTAGTCCTTTCTTAGCATATTTGGTTTCGAATTCCATGTACCAAGGAATCTCAACTTTGCAGCCTCCGCACCACGTGGCCCAGAAGTCGAGAAGAACCACTTTCCCTTTCAACTCCGATAATTTGATGGGAGAACCAGTGGAATCTATCAGGGTGAAATCAGGTGCGCGCTGTCCTACGTGCGGAGCAGTTTGCGAGGCAAGGTAAGGGCAAATAGCAAGCAAAACGGCAACGATGCGAAGCAACATCCAAATGACCTCCTATCCACAGATCTGCACCCGACTCATGGTACCTCGAACCCAAATAAAGTCCAGTCTTGGATCGCTGCTTTCGTCGCAGTACCCAATCTTTCTCTGTTTTCTTTTCAAGCCTGGCCGAGGGAACCCATCTCGCCGCGTAGCAACGCAAAACTAGGTGGATAACAACTCGGCACGGCCCGGTAATCATTGACCAATGGCGTGGTCGGTGTAGGCCGCCGCAGCAGCATCTGAATTGGCGATGGTAATGCGTCCAAAGCGCCGGAGGGCAATATTACAGAGACGTTTTCCCTCCGGCCATTGCGGATCCCACAGCGGGTTGTACTCGTACGCATATCCGTGTGGCCATCGATTGACAGTGATGGCTTCCCTATCTCGGGCAGGATCAAAACCGGCAGCCGCTTCCCAAGCGGACCAGTTGGTCCGAGTGTTTCGTTCAAAGGTCACAAAAGGGGTGGCTAGCAATTCATAATGGTTCGCGACGCCCTGCTCTTCTCTCGCCGGACAGACCTGGTTGGCGGAAGTGCGCCGCACGCACACCAAAATAAGCTCATTCGGGGTGTGCAATATTTGCAATCGAGCTGGAGCAGCCAAGGCGTGCAACTAGAGCTGAGTCGGCTTCCACGCAAATCATTCTTCTAGTTGCTCAACAGGGGCGGTGGCCAAAAGTGTACGAGACCTGGGCGCGATATGCGGTAGGTAGATCGGTGATGCACAACCTTAACCGAAAATAACAACTCTAAGAGGGGAGGAGGTTTGTCTATGCTGAAGAAAAGATCGAGTCGCCCCAGATACGGCAAGGCCGCAGGAAGAAGAGTCGCTATCGCAATGCGCCGGAAGAAACGTGGCAGCCTTAGGTCAGGAAAGGGCGGCAAGGGAGGCAAGGTGAAGAGCCGCAAGCAAGCGATTGCAATTGGTCTCTCGGAAGCACGCAAGGAAGGAGCCAAGGTTCCCAAGAAAAAAGCAGCGTAACGGAATGAGCTGACTGTTTAAAGCAAGCAGTGTCCTACAATTACGTCCGTGGGACGCAGATGAGATGTCGCCACAGCTCTCGGGCCACCATGACCGTTAGCCGGGTACTCCCATGTACTCTATAATCAGTCTGCTTGTCAGTCGGCAGCACAGAGCGAGAGGAATTTATCTCTTCCGTGCCCCGCTCGTGTTGAGCTCTGTCGGTGGGCGTTTTCCATCTTTGCTCCGACCCTCGAAATTCTGAGAAGCGAACTTTGCTGGAATCACAAGTCTCCGAAGATCGCCAATTGGTTTTGCCCGCCTACATAGACTCTTCCATTGATAACCGTGGGCACGGCGAATCGTACCGCTGGTCCGAACGCGTCGCGGTTGCCGTTTGCTTGAGCAGTGTTGTAGAGCTCGTTTCCGACATCATTTGCATCGTAGGCATGCAGAATCCCGTTTCCGCCTCCAGTACTGCACTCGATCGCCCACAGGACTCCATTGTGGGTACCATTGGCTGAGACCACAGCCTGAGCTCCCCGATTGCCAAAGTAGTTGGCGCTTAGTTCTATCGGCAGTGTCGAGAGCAGTCCATTGCTCAAGGCGAACTGGCGAATGTTATCGTTTTGGCCAATATAGTACACGCTTCCGTTGAAGTAAGTGGCCGTGCTGAAATTATCGTCCGTCACATTGTTGCCGATCGCGCCCGGCAGATATTGAACGATTTGGCTATTGTCGCTGGCGCTGTAATGACCGAGCCTATCCAAATTGACCAGGTAAATATCGCCAGTCTTGCTCGCGGCCGTTCCCAGTCTGGTCCCGGGTATAAGCAAGAGACCGGACGCTCCGAGATCGTTGTCTTGGGATGCAAGGGTTTGCTGGTTGAAAGGCGTGAAGTAGTCGGCAACAGTGAACGCGGAACCGTTGAAGGTGAGCCGCAGAATAGAGTCGCCAGCATTTTGACCTCCCAATGCCAGGTCAAAATCACCATTAGCGGTGTTTACATAGATATTGCCCTTAGAATCTGCGGAAAGGCCACAACCGCTCTGCCAAATCGCGGCGCCCTGGCCATTTGGACTGGCGTTCCAGGCACCAAGCATTTGTAGAGTGGAGCCTTTGTAAGCCATTACCCAGCCGTGGTAGGGACCACTGTCCCCATGAGAACCAAATGCAACGTTTACCACCCATTCAGCAACAATAACCCTGAACGCTGGAGTTCAATCATGGGCTGGAAAGGCACGTTACCGTGGCCATCATTGCCGGCACCTGTACCCTGAACAGTGGCTTGGATTTGTACACGACCACCAAATTTTTCCTGGCCAGTGACAAGGTCGAGCGCATGTAAACGCTGCACATAATTGCCGCTCTCTTTCGTCAGAACGACAAAATACATGGTGTTACTGAAAGGATCAATAACCGGCGTCCCAGTGAGCCCAATTTCTGGATAGACGGTGCTACCCACATCCGCTTGAGGAACGGTGCTGACCCCAGAAGATGGATCGATGAAGATGCGTTGCCACAGTGGAGTGGAGGATTTGCCGTCCGCATCGAAGGCCGTGCACGCTGTCGTGCTCCGTGGCAACGAACACGACGTTAGGCGTGCCCCCCCGCGATGGGCAGGTTGGGCACATAGAGTGGCTGTGTGTAGATGACGCCATCCACTGGGTAGGAAGCGATCCTTCCGAAAGAAGAGACATTAACATTAGACGGCGTAAGGCCCTTTTCCTCAAGGTTCTGCCCAGTGCGAGCCGGGTCGTATCGTTCGGTTAGCACGGCAGCAGCCGGCTGGGGAGGGAGAGTAGAGTTGACTGTTACCGATGCATTCGCACTCTTAGTAGGATCAGCAACGCTGGTGACAGTGACTGTGTGATTGCCGGCAGTGGCGGGGCAACATAGAGTCCGGTGCTGGATATTGTGCCGATGGAAGCATTTCCGCCGGCATTCCCATCGACCGCCCAAGTGATATTCGTATTGGTGGCACCGTTGATTGCAGCCTGGAATTGTTGAT
>Ga0126383_10003240_pt1 | contig 10721 bp, 14 predicted proteins | sample PanSoiMetPlot_35_FD_96882 | JGI IMG/M metagenome (GOLD analysis project Ga0126383, IMG submission 96882) | Tropical forest soil microbial communities from Panama - MetaG Plot_35 | ecosystem: Environmental > Terrestrial > Soil > Tropical forest > Bulk soil | place: Panama | collected 2016-02-17
AATTCGGGCGGCGGCAGCAGCGCGTACCAGCGATCGTCGCCGTAGAGTGGAAGGCCGCGTTCACGTGCGAAAGCCAATGCGAGCCCGAGCGGCTGCTGTAGCTGACCCGTGAGCAGCCCTGTGCCGCTATTGAGCAAGCCATGCGAATGCAGGCTCTGGCCAGTTCCCAGATCTGAATTCGTGACCAGCGCAGTTGCGTACCCGTCGCGAGTCAACTGGTCGAGTAGCACGAGCCCCTGAATACCGCCGCCAACGATCAGCACGTCGAGTTCGACCATTTACGCCTCCCGAACTCGTCCGTTTGCCGCGCCTGATCGCTGCAACGCGCGGAGTACGCGCGCAACGAGATCGGGCCGGATCGCGCCCGGGTCGGCTCGCCACTGCAGCGTTAGCGCGATGGCGACCCCGGCTACCTCCTCAGCCTCTACGTCCTCGGTGGCATACGGCCCGGCGATGGGCGCGAGCTGTGCGCGGAACTGCCGGTACAAAGCCGCCATGCGATCGGGCACCGGCGGATTGCGCAGCGCGTAGAGCCAGAACTCGATCTGTAGCAGGCACCAGATCTCCTCGAGATCGCCCAGGCGACGCGGCGGGCTGGCGACGTTGCCCTCGGTTTGCTCGTTCGCCTGCGCCTCGAGTTGTCGATAGAGCTCGGCCGGCGGCTGGAGGCACGTTTCGACGACCCCCAGAGAGAGCTCGTCTTTCGAGGCGAAGTTGGAGTACACGGCGCCTTTGGTGAGCTCGGCCTCGTCAGCGATTTCATCGACGCTGGCGCCATGAAAGCCGCGACGCGCAAACACGCGCGCCGCGGCCGCGATCAGCCGATCGCGGGTGCGGGCCTGGCTTTCCGCGTGGGTGAGGCGCGCCATTCAGCCGTTGTGGTGAGCCGGCGTGCGCAACGCCCAGACCAGCGCGACGACGATCGCGACGAGCACCAGGATCCCGACCAGGCTGACACCGGTGCCCCTGCCGGCCATTGGCACGGCTGTGGCGTGACGCATGCCGCCGCTCATCATGCCGCCGGCCATCATACCCGCCATCGTCAGCCAACCCAGCAGCAGCAGCGCAAGGACGGCCGCGCCTGGAACCAGCACCACGATCACCAAACTTCTCATGACTTTGTCTTGCATCAGTTCACTCCTTCTACGACTCGGACCGAGCGACGCCGAAAATGAGCGGCGACGAGAACGTGGCCAGCAGCCCGCTTCCAGAAGGGCTCAGGCGTGTCGTCGTCCTGCTTGACCGCTGGCGTCAGCGGCTCGATGCCGCGCTGCCGAAGTTCCGCCGCGACTCGGGAGCACGTGACGGGACCGACCAGAGGACTATGGACAAGGACGAAGGCGAACACGCGGTATCTCGCCACTGACGCACGCAGAGGGCTGGCCGACCCCAGCGGAGGGGCCCGGCGGGTGGCAGCTCGTTCGGGGCCTTCGCTCGTCGCGACGCGCCGCCTTTGAGTCACCTCCAGAGCGGCGTGATCGGCAACTAGCCCGTCTGGACTTTCTGACCCGCCCCGTGGCACAAGAACCTTAAGACGTGCGGAGTGAAGACGTGCGGAGTGGCGAGGACATCAGCCAGACCGATGAAGCACTCGTGGAGGCGCTGCGCGCCGGGGACGAGCCTACGTTTACGGCCCTCGTGGAGGGCTACCGACGGCAGTTGCAGGTGCATTGCTACCGCATGGTGGGATCGTTCGATGAATCCGAAGACCTGGTCCAGGAGACGCTGCTGCGCGCGTGGCGGGGTCGCGTCAGCTTCGAGGGACGTTCGCTGCTACGGACATGGCTGTACCGCATCGCCACCAATGTTTGCCTGAATGCGCTCGAGCGCTCGCCGCGGCGCGTCATGCCACAAGATGTCGCACCGCCGGTGACCGCCACGACGGATGCGTCTGAAGCGCGATCGCAGCCGGCCTGGGCGCCCGAGATCGCCTGGCTCCAGCCGTACCCGGACGCACTTCTCGAGCCGATCGCGCCTACAGAAGCACAGCCCGAAGCGATGGCCGTCTCCCGAGAAACGATCGAGCTGGTTTTCCTGGCCGCCCTTCAGCATCTGCCGCCCAAACAGCGGGCGATCCTGATCCTGCGCGACGTGCTGGAGTGGTCCGCACGGGAGACTGCGACACTTCTCGAAACTAGCGTGGCATCCGTGAACAGTGCCCATCAGCGCGCTCGGGCAACGATGCGCGGCTCCCTAGCAGACGACCGCGTTGGCACACCGCCAGCGGTCTCACCAACCGAGCAGGAGTTGGCCGCGCTGCAAACCTTCATGGAGGCGTGGGAGCAGGCCGACACTGGCAAGATGACCGCGCTGCTGCGCGAAGACGCCCGCTGGGCCATGCCACCGGCTCCGCTGTGGTTCGACGGGCGCGCAGCTATCGTCCGCCTCTACGACCTCTTCCCCATCGACTGGCAGGGTCGGAGCTATCGCATGGTGGCCACCGCCGCTAATCGGCAGCCCGCGGCGGCCGCCTACCTCCGAGCAGCGGGCGAGTCGACATACCAGTTGACAGCGCTCCACGTCCTGCGAATCGACGGCAGCGAAATCGCCGAGGTCACGACGTTCGGCCCCGAGCTCTGTCGCGCCTTCGGCCTCGCGCCCACGCTCTAGTCTGCGCCTCTTCTCAAGGAGATAGCGCCGGCGCGCCGGGCGCGGACCGATGAGTTTTTCGCTGGCTCGGGTCTGAGTAGGCATGCAAAAGGTACTTTCGAAAGACGGGACCGCCATCGCGTTCGACCGTTTCGGAGAAGGCCAGCCGCTGATCCTGGTCGTTGGCGCGTTCAACGATCGATCGACGGGCACGCCACTGGCGCAGTCGCTGGCCTCGCAATTCACCGTGTACACGTACGACCGCCGCGGGCGCGGCGACAGTGGCGACACGCCACCGTATGCGATCGAGCGTGAGATCGAAGACCTCGAGGCGCTGATCGCTCAAGCCGGCGGCAGCGCGGCGGTGTTCGGCTACTCGTCCGGCGCGTTGCTCGCGCTGAAAGCGGCAGCCAAGGGACTACCGATCACCAGACTTGTGCTGTACGACCCTCCCTACGCGGTCAATGGTCACGCTCCTCAGGCGGTGGATCACGCCGGGCAGCTCGCCGAGCTGGTCGCCGCTGGTCGGCGGGGTGATGCCGTCGAGTACTTCCAGTCGCGGATCGTCGGTATTCCCGAGGAAGTCGTTGCCCAGCTGCGGCGCGCGCCGTTCCGGCCAGCCCTGGAAGCCATCGCGCACACGCTGGTGTACGACGCGACCATCCTGGGCGACATGTCGCTGCCCACCGACCTGCTACGGAGCGTCACGACGCCGACGCTGGTCATCGCCGGTGGCACGAACCCGTTCATGACCGCCGCGGCGAACGCAGTCGCCGCTACCTTGCCCAATGCCGACGCGCGGATCCTCGAAGGGCAGACCCACGATATCGATCCCTCGGTGCTCAGCCCCGTCCTGAAAGGATTCCTGTCATGATCACACAGACGCTTCCGCTCAGCCTGGCCTGCCTCGTTTACGCGAAGCGGTCGCTCGAGACCGGGAGGAGGCGCTTCTCTGCCTACGCCGTCGCCGCTGGCCGCCTTCGCACTCGCAGGCTGGCCCGGCACCGAAGGCGCCTCGCTTTGCCACTTCGCTGCGTCGGTAATCGTCTGGACGTGGACGGTTGTGGTCGCGCTCCGTCTACCGTAGGCCTGAAGGTCGCATGGCCGGCTGAGCGATCGGTGCGACCTCCTCGCTATGCACCCCGTCTACCGCCTGCACCGTGTCAACTCGCGTGACATCATTGAAGAACGGGCGCAGCTGGGACTCCGGGATGCCGACCGTGATGACGGTCTGGGCATCTACATGGCTAGGTTTCCAGTACCAGAACGTCACATGCGGACTGAGCGCCTCCGGCAAGTTGAACCTGGGTCCATACATGTATCGCCCCAGCTGAGCGGCGCGTCGCGACTCTTGCGCACCGCTCCCCACGTACAAGGCAGCACCGATGACGGCCGACGATGCAGCTTGACCAGCCAGCCGCGAGCGCGCCAGGTGGGCCCCAGCGCTGAGCACCTCGAGCTTGCGTCGCGCGATATCTCGCGCCATCGTCAGCATGCCGCAGTTCGTGCACGGATACAGGCGCTCGGCCGGCACGTACTGCTGCGCGGCGGCGCGGTTTCGGTGGACATCGCCGGCCGGCGCACCCGAGAAATACACGTCGACGTGGGCTTCAAGCACGCCATCGTCGTTCGCATCCTCTCGCTGAGGCAACTCTTGGCTGGATGAGCCGAGCTGCCCGCGGGACGACTCAACGGCCGTCAGCTACGACATCGTGACGGCATCATTACGTAATCTCGCCGAGCAGCGGTTCGCGGCACCCACACGCCATCTTGACAATGAGTGGCCAGTCATTCATACTCAGGAGTGGAAAGGGCGGGAGGTGCACCTCATGAAGACCGAACTCTCTGCGGCGACCCTGACGCATGAATCGCTCGACGGCGCTGGGGCCGCTGACCGCGATGTGCCGTACGTATTCGGAAGAGCGCCACGGGCGCTGGCACCGTTCCCATGGTCAACACACCAGTTTGCGCGACTGCTGGTTCTGCGCAGCCGCGTGCGGGCCGGCCTGATCTCCGGCGATTCGCGGGGCTAGGTTGGGTCCATGTCGCCGCGTACGGCCGTCCAATTTGCCCAAATGCGCGATGAGCGGCGGGATGAGATCCTGCGTGCGGCGCTGCACGTGTTCGCCCGGCGCGGGCTCGAGGCCACCAGGATCGCCGACATCGCCGAAGCTGCCCAGATGAGCCACGGGCTGATCTACCGCTATTTTCCGAGCAAGGAGGCCGCGTTCATTGCGCTGGTCGAGAGGGCAGTCCGCGGTGCGTTGGAAGTCACAGAGCAAGCGCTTGCAGGTGAGGCACCACCCGGCGAGCGGCTGAGCCGCCTCGTGCAGACGATGCTCGATGGGATCAGGACCGAGCCGGAGTATCCGCTGATCATCGTGCACGCGTACGCCGCGGGCGGCATGCCCGCCGAAGCAGGGAGCTTGCTCGAAAGCTACGGTGCACGGACCCACCGCAATGTGGCCCGCCTGATCCGCCAGGCGCAGGCCGCGGGACAGGTTCGGCCAGGCGACGTCGACGAGCTGGCAACGCTGCTGCTGGCCACCATCCAGGGGCTGGCGGTGGATCGCCTGGAGACACACACCCGCCGCCGGCGTTTTCCGCGCGCGCAAACCGTCATCCAGTTGCTGAGCCCCTGAAGTCCAATCGCCCGTCCGCCTGATGAGCATGGCGCCACTCCTGACCAGGAGGTTTGAATGATAGGTCAGTCAAAGAGATCGGCAGTTCATCCCATCGGGCTGCGGCGGGATACCGCCTATCGCGCGCCGAGACGACGGCAGCGGCGGGCGACCCACCGGACACCTCACCTGCGCGTCACCATCCAACGCCGTTTTTATTTAAAGTGAGGATTTGAATAATGAGTCAGTCAACAGTTGTGCGCTCCACGTTTCAGAGCGACCCACAGACGACCGGCCGCGCAAACAGCGGGCACCCCACCGCGGTGGCCAGTCGAACAGTCACACCAGCCGCTGCCACCTTCACCCTTGCGGCTCAAGCCGGTTTGCTGGCTGGACCGTTCCTGTCGATGGTCGATTCGAACATTGTCAACGTCGCCATCCCTGACATTGCGCGGGAGCTGCAAACCCAGCTGGCCACGGCCCAATGGGTGGTCAGCGGCTATTTGTTGGCGCTGGCTGCCATGCTCGCGGCAAGCGCATTCCTGGCCAAACGATTCGGTACCCGCCGTGTCTATCTGGCAAGCCTGTTGGGCTTCACCGTCACGTCCGGAGTCTGCGCTCTGGCACCGAATATCCAGGTTTTGATTGCCTTGCGTGCGCTACAGGGCGCCACTGGAGCGCCGCTCGTGCCGCTGGCCATGAGCATGCTGCTCGGTGGGGGCTCCGACCGCAGAATGCCTCCGTCGGCCGGTATTGTGCTGTTCCTGGCGCCGGCCCTCGGACCGACCCTCGGCGGGTTGCTCATCCCTGTTGCCGGCTGGCCGGCGATCTTTCTGGTCAACGTACCCGTTGGCATCGTTGGCTTTCTGAGTATGCGGCGCGTGGCGCCGCGGGCCTCCGACAAGGCTGATCCCAGCGTCCACTTCGATCCAGTTGGTCTGCTGCTGCTGGCGCTGGGCCTGACGCTCGCCCTGTACGGCGCCGCGCAAGCGCCAGTCGTCGGCTGGATGGCCACCGCCGCTTGGCCGTTCTGGGCAGCTGGAGCGGTTTTGATTGGCGTCTACATTCCCTGGAGCTTTCGCCGCTCGCACCCGGCGGTCGATCTACGGCTGTTGCGGCAATCTCAGACTGCTCTTGCAGTTGAGCTGTCGAGCCTGGCGTCGGTGGTGATGTTCGTCATGCTGTTCCTGATCCCCGTCTTCCTGGAGAGCGTGCAGGGCATGTCGCCGCTGCAGGCCGGCTTGGCACTGCTGCCTCAGGGGCTGGTCACCGGACTGGGCACGGTGCTGGGCGAAAAGTTGCCCGCGCAATATGGCGTGCGCCGCGGCGTCACGGCGGGCATGGCGATCCTGTGTCTCTCGACCGCGGCGCTGCTGCTGGTTCGCGCCGATTCACCCGGCTGGTTGATCGCCGCGATTCTGAGCGGTCGTGGACTGGCGCTCGGTCTCACCATCCAGCCGTTGCTGCATGCCATGCTTGGTGGACTCAGCCCGGCGCAAATGGCGGACGCGACCGCACTGTTCAACGTGGCGCAGCGGCTGGGCGGATCAATTGGAATTTCACTACTGTCAACCTTCTTCCAGATCCGCGAGCGCGTTCACGTCGAACGCGTCCTTCAGGATCTCGGCTTACCGCCAGGTGTTATTGATTCGGGTCAAGGCAGCCCGGCATCCTCCGGGATGGCGGCTCTTCCGGCCCCAGTCCAACAAGCACTGGCCCAGGCGGCGACCGCCGGCTTCCATGATGTGATCGGTCTCCTGGTGGTGCTTGCGGCATTCGGAACTGTCGGAGCGTTCCTGCTGAGAAACCGTGACATGGTGCAGCAGCGCGTATCGACTCGCACAACATCCTCCGCATAACCAGCGACCGAGTGTGGTGTGAGCCGGCGTACTCCCACTGTGGTATCTCGCACATACAACCCACGGATGACGACAGCAAAGATTCGGCGGCCCATGCTGAGGTGCGTCATATCGATGGAGCAAGCTGAATGACCACCAAGACACCACCAATTCCCCACATCTTTCGAATACAGCGCTACTGCGTGGCGGCATGCACCGTTGTCGGAGTCGTAGCGATCATCGTTTCGGCGTTGACGAACCCTCCATACTTCGGCACCGAGCCGGGCATCCGCTCCGCAATCGCCACCAACGCGTCGGATAGCGACCTGATGGATCTGACACACCTCGTTGCGCTGTTGATCGCCGCCTATCTGCTGCCGGTCGGCTTCGTCGCGATGGCATGGCTGGCCAATCCGCGGGCTCCGTATCTGGCCAGCGTTGGGCTAGGCGTGACTCTGCTCGGCTTCCTGCCGCTCGCTCTGTACGTTGGCCAGGACTCGGTTTTCTATGACATCGCCCGCTGGGGCAGCGACCCGCGGCACGTGGACCTCGCCGAGCGTTGGAACGCCGATGGGGTCATGTCGTTCTACGGCATCGTCTTCGGAGTCGGTTCAGTGTTTGGTCCGGCTTTGCTAGGGCTGGCGCTGTGGCGCTCGCGAGCCGTTCCGCTTTGGGCCGCGCTGTGCGTCACCCTCAGCCGGCTTCCAGTGCTGATGTTCGCTCTCGTCCCATATCGGGTGGAAACCGCGATTGTGATCGCCGGCACTCTCCTTCTGCTCATAGGGAGTCTCGCGGTGGCGGCTGCTGTAGCTCGCTCGCCAGAACCCAAAGAGGGTTAGCACATGTTGACTTCACGCAAGTTTCGATTCGGAGTGACCCTCGAGGACGTGGCCTCAGTTGATCTTGGCGCCCAGGTTGCCGAGGCCGAGATTGCTACGCGATGGGCCGAGCGAGCTCGTCGCGCGCAGGAACTCGGCTACGCCACGCTGCTGGTGCCGGACCATCTCGGTGCTCAACTTGCACCGATAGCGGCGCTCATGGCCGCAGCCGCGGCAACCCACACCATCCGTCTTGGCTCCCTGGTGTTCAACAACGACTTCAAGCATCCAGTCGTGCTGGCCAAGGAAGTGGCTACCCTGGATGTGCTCACGGGTGGGCGGATCGAGCTTGGTCTCGGTGCCGGCTGGCTCCGCAACGAGTACGAACGCGCTGGACTGGCGTTCAACCCGCCGGCCGTACGCATCGACCGTATGGCTGAAGGTCTGACGATCATGAAGGGGCTCTTCGCAGCGGGCCCCTTTTCGTTCAGCGGACGGTATTACCACGTTGAGGGGCTGGATGCCCAGCCGAAGCCGCTGCAACAACCGCATCCACCAGTGCTGATAGGTGGTGGCGGACAGCGCGTCCTGTCCCTCGCGGCGCAACATGCTGATATCGTGGGCATCAATGTCCAGTTTCGATCGGGAGAGCTCGATCGATCAGTTGGCGGAAACGTCACCGCGGATTCCACTGAGCAGAAGGTAGGTTGGATTCGCGCTGCGGCAGGACCGCGCTTCAGCAGCCTGGAGTTGAGCATGGTGATGTTCGCGGTGATCCTGACTGAGCACCGCGACGAGGCAGCCCGGATGGTTGCCAGCCGCTTCGGCATCACCCAAGAACACGCGTTGACTGGTCCGCACTTCCTGCTCGGCACCACCGAACAAATTGTGGAGGAGCTACTGCTGCGCCGCGACCGATATGGTATTTCGTATGTCGTTGTTCACGAAGACGCTCTCATCCCATTCGCACCGGTTGTGGAACGGCTGGCGGACTCGTGACGTCGCGACGCCTCGACGCCTCGACGATCTGCATGCGACTACAGTTGCTCACACTAGGCTCATTTCTGGAACGAGTCACGCAGCATAGCCGGGCGAGTCGCGCCTGCGGATCAGCAGGCACCAACGAACACCTACTGCTGGGTGTCGCCGGCGATCAGCGCATTCCGAATACGGCTGCGCAAGATGAGCAGCCGCGCAAATTGGAGCGTTGAGAACGGGAACGGCGTCACTGCACTTGGCCTTCTTCCGAATGCGTAGGGCACGTCGTGGTCGGCGGCACCGGTAGCGTCGAGGGATTCAAGCACCTGTGTGCAGGCCGTGAGTGTGGACTCCATGCGGCAAGCATTGCGCAGTTGACCCTGCCTTGTCGTCCCACGTGCGTGGTGTTGTGCATGTCACACCCACGCCGTAGCTGACGAGGCTCAATACATCCGGAGTTTGAGCCCGTGCAGTCCCAGGCCGCACCACAAACAGGCAGCGCCGAGCCCTCGAGGACCGAGGTGCACCCTCAAGTACGCCATGTGACGTACGCCCGCCCTCAACTCTGGTGGTATCCGCAAGTGCCGCATGCGCCCGCTGTCGCAAGTCATAGAGTCGCCTCCAGGCAGACGACGCAAGACGAATGGCGTGCCACGCTGATGACGTTCGGCTTCTGGCCAACTCATTCAGAAAAGGGAGGTGCTCACAGATGGCGCTTTCTCTGGCACGCTCTCGAGCGCGGACTTTCGCGCGCATTCCGAGTCGCTGGCTCCTGGTAGGCCTCGCGGCGACGGTGGTCCTGGGGAGCTCGTACGCGTTGACCGCTGGTCCGCTAGGACGTGGTCAGCAACCACCGGTGTATCAGGCCGCGCCAGTGACTCAGGGAACCCTCCAGGTCACGGTCGGCGCCACCGGACCCATCACCAACCCCCAGAGCGTACCCCTTTCCTTTAAGAGCTCCGGAAAGCTCGCCCAGCTCGACGTCAGGGTCGGGCAGACGGTGACGGCGGGCCAGGTCCTGGCGCGACTGGACACGGCCGACTTGCAAGCCCAGCTCGCGCAAGCGCAGGCGACGCTCGACTCACAGATGGCGAGCGAAGCCAAGACCGCGGCAGGCCTCTCACCAGAGCAGGTGGCGGTCGCGAACGCGCAAATTGCCGCGTCCCAGACCACGCTGGATGGCTCGCGCCAGAGTCTGGCGGTGACCCAAACGAGTGCTGATTCGGCCGTCGCCGCCGCGCAGGCAGATGTTCAAACCGCCCGGACCACGCTCGCCGCAGACCAGCAGGCACTGGCCGATGCCCAGAGCCAGATGGACGCGACGCTCGAGTCAGATACTACGGCAGTCAACAACGCGCGCCAGGCATACGCCGACCAGCTGCGGACGTTCCATGCCAACTGGGATCAACTCCAGGCGGGGCTGGATCAGGATCGCGTCGCGGTTCAGAACGCGCAAAAGAGCCTGGATGATGCCAGAGTGGCGCTCGGCGCAGCCCAAAAACAGACAGACGATGCCAACCAGCTGGATGCAGTTGCGGTCCAGAACGCGCAAGACACACTTGCCAATGCGCAGACGAATCTGGACGCTACGCAGCAGCAGATCGCCGTGGCTTCGCAAGCGGATCAGGTCGCGGTGCGCAATGCGCAGCGAAACCTGGCTGATACGCAAACCGCACTATCGAATGCACAGAACGTTGCGTCAGCTAGCAACAACGTAGCCGCCAAGCAGGTGCACCAGGCGCAATCCGGCCCGACGTCAACCGGGGCAGCCGTTGACACCAGCAAAGCGCAGCGCGACCTGACTGCAGCGCAAGGAGCGCAGTCGCTGGACAACGCACACGCCCAGGTCACACAGGCGCAGAATGCGCTGAACACCG
>Ga0126383_10003241_pt1 | contig 10717 bp, 7 predicted proteins | sample PanSoiMetPlot_35_FD_96882 | JGI IMG/M metagenome (GOLD analysis project Ga0126383, IMG submission 96882) | Tropical forest soil microbial communities from Panama - MetaG Plot_35 | ecosystem: Environmental > Terrestrial > Soil > Tropical forest > Bulk soil | place: Panama | collected 2016-02-17
CATGCCGCCCAGCATTGTGGCCGGCGATTTTACCGGCAATGCCGCGCCGAGCATCGGCGTGGAGACGGGCACCATCTGCGGCGGCTCCGCTTGCGGGCAGGCGGAGATGAACATCTTCACCAACAATGGCGCGGGCGGTTTTACCTTCAAACAGACATTCGCCACCTCCAGCAATGAAGGCCCTGACGCCTGGGTGGCTGCCGATCTGAATAATGACCGCAAAATCGATCTGATCCGTTTCAGCGGAAATATCCGGACTGGCGGCGTCCAGACATGGCTGAATAACGGAAGCGGCTTCTTTACCACGGTTTCCAATTCTGTTGCGGGCATGGAAGCCGCGTTCATCGATATGCGCGACATCAACCTGGAGGGCCGGCACGACCTTACCAGCAATGACGGCGGTCTGGGCTTCGGCGCCGCGATCATGGCGCTCAATTCCAATGGAACGGTAAATTGTGCGCCACCGCTTTCGGGCGCGATCCACGCCAAGCTCTGCACTCCGGGCGCCACCACCAGTTCGACCACATTTACCGTGAGGGCTTCAGGGAACTCGCCGGTAGGAATCCAGCGGCTGGAGTTGTGGGTGGATGGCACTAAGCGGGCGCAGATCCTGAACGATCAACTGCTTACGACCCTTACTTTGTCTAAGGGCACACACCAGATAACCATCGTTGCAGTGGACCGGTACATCGGGATTTCCAAAACCACACGCACGGTGACAGTGCAGTAAGTCTAGGCGGGTAGAGACCGGCGAGAGCCGGTCTCTGCTGCGCGACGTCGATGCTCTTATGTCCCTGTCTTGTCCCCAGCGGCGTGCGTCTGCGGCGCGATCGTTTTCACCTTGATCGGCTTGGCCGGGATGCCGGCTGCGATCGTAAACGGATCAATGTCCTTGGTTGCCACGCCCATCGATCCCACCAGGCCGTGTTCGTGCACGCGAACGCCGCTCATTACGGTTGCGTGATAGGTAATGCGGGCGCGCGGGCCAATCTCCGTGTGCCGGTTGGTTACGATCATGCCATCGTTCAAGTCGTGGTCATGGGAATATATGTTGGCGTAATCGGAGACCGAACTGCCCTGGTGGATTGTGATTCCACCCCGATCATCCAGCAGCACATACTTATGGATCGTGCAGTTATCTTCGATTGTCAGGTTATAGCCGTAAGAAACTTCGACTCCATGGAAAATTTTTACGTTCTTGCCGATGTGCTTGAGCACGTGCTTTGCAATCATGGCACGCATGCGAAACCCAAGCCAGTGGTCGAGTCCAATGGGCGAGCGATCAAACATCATCCAGAACCAGATCAGCGGTTTGCGCTCGGCGTACTTCTGTGCGTCTACGTCGCCGTAGTACTCAGGCTCCAGGGACGCGTTGCGCGGATCAAAGCTGTGCACCAGTGCCTGCTCGGCTAACGAAGCGCTCGGTTTCGGATCGGCGTAAGGCCGCCCCAGATAGAGTTCATGCAGCGTGTCACGGATGACCAGACAACGATGCTCGATATTCTTGTTGGCAAACTGCTCATCGAGCTTCTGGATCCACTCCAGAAACGCCTTTTCAGCCTGCGGCAACGGCTGAATATTGCGGTATTCGTAACGCGGCATGTAACGCCCTCTCGGTAACTCAAATATAAGGAAGAGATAATCATATAACGGCGGGCTGATTGTCCCGGTCGCCCGTTACTCTTCGATAAGGATTCGATTTCAACAAAGGCCTCCTGGGTGCGGCTTTTTTCGGGGACCATTTTGAATTTGTAAATCCGTGTTATCCGTGTCCCATCCGTGGTGAGATTTGCTTTTTTGTTCAAAAGCACGCTTTGGGCTGAGAAGTCTTGCCCACCCATGCAGGTATACAAACCCCAAGCCAATCTGAGAATGGCATAGCGGTTACCACAGTACTCTTGGCGTATCAGGGGTTTGCCGATATAAAGATAGCCTTCCGGGATTACGTTTGACTGCATTTTGAGGACGGGCAAGATGATGTGCAGGTTTGTATGGTGGCCCAGGATGGTCGCGAAAGCGGGTCTTCTCGGTCTTTTTATCGTGTTTTCGCTTGCGGTGCAGGCACAGGATGACGGCTTCAAGGCCGTTCCAATCCTGACCGGCTCCACCGCCTATTTCACCCGAGTCACAGCCGGCCAATACCAGGATGCTCCATCGGTGAGCCCATTGCTGTTGCTGCCACTGGGCGACAAGTGGCTGGTTGAGGCCAAGGGCTCTTATTCCGACACGTTCAGCAAGAACGCCCAGGGTGATTACAGCGGCACAATTTCTTACGGCATGGCATACGGCCAGATCGACTATATCGCCAATCGTTACATGACATTGGTAGCAGGCCGCTTTACCACGCCCTTCAACATTTATGGCGAGCGGCTGGCACCCAACTGGGTCCGAGCCCTGCAAACCGGTCCGCTGACTTCGCCCGTTACCAGCGGTTCCGCGCTGGGCGGCATGGTGCGTGGCGGTTTTCCCACATCGGACAGCCTCAACCTGACTTACGCACTCTATTTTTCTTCAAATAATACTCACCACCTGCTGGCGACAGACCGTTCCACAGGCGGGCGTATTGGCTTCTTCCTGCCGCATCAGAGACTGGAAATTGGGGCGTCATTTCAGCAAGTGCTGCAAGCGGACAGGCCGCATTCTTCCGGGATCTTTTTTGAGTGGCAATCAGATCGGGCGCCTGTGACAGTGCGCTCGGAGTATGCGCGTTCGTCCGGGACAAAGGGAAGTGGATACTGGATTGAATCCGTTTACCGACTCAGCCAGATTTCCGCGTTGCGGCGTCTGGAGCTGGTGGGCCGCGGAGAACAGTTCTTTGCCGCCTCCAATCTTTCCGCCGCCACCATAAAAAAGCTGGGCGCGCTGGGCAAAGACACCAACGAAGCCGATTTCGGTATGAACTATTACCTGCGCAGCGACGTACGCGCTTCCGCCAGCTATGGGCGGCAGTTTGTCCTGGGCAAAAACGCCAATCTCTGGACGATCGGCATGACCTATCGCTTTGTGATGCCGATGCTGCCGCAAGGAGGCGCGCAATGAAGATGAGATTTGTGTTAGCGGCATTTCTTGTAGCCGGCGCCATGTCACTGGCAATGGCGTCCAGCGCCGGCAATGGCGGCAGCAAGGACGCGCCGAAAGATACGGCGGCCGCGGCGGCTCCGGCGGGCCAGTCTGATAGCCAGGCTGCCCAGAAGGAAAACATGCATCTTGAGGGCGAAAGACGCTTCCGCTCCAACTGCGCGCGCTGCCATGCCGCTCCACCCAAGTTTCCGGCGCGAATGATGGCCACCATTGTGCGCCACATGCGCGTGCGCGCCGCCATCACTGACCAGGACATGCATTTGATCCTGTACTACATGACGGAGTAGCCATGGCGAACTCACGGACAATCCGGAATGGATTTTTGACTCTCGCAGCTTTTGCTATCTTCGCTGCCGCATCTTTGCCCGCATTCGGACAGGGGCGCGTGATTGAAGTGCTGGCCGATAAAGACAGCCAATTCAAGATCGCCGGAATGGGCCATGCGGAAATCACTGTCAAGGCCGGAGAGCCGGTCCTGCTGCGTGTGATCGCGCGCAAAGGCAAGACCTGGAACCGCGATGGCACGGTCCATGGGTTTACCCTGCTGCGCGCCAAGGACCATCACAAGGTAAGCGGCTGGGACCTGGAACTTAAGGTGGGTCCGCAGGAGTTTTCCCTGATCGCGCCGACTGAACCGGGGGAATACGAAGTTTTGTGTACCGTTATTTGCAGTGAGGACCACGAAGGGATGCGGATGAAGTTTGTGGTTTTGCCGTAACGTTTTTGCTGCAATAGTGAACGCACGCGCCGAGGTTGCAGTTGGACCAAGAATCTACAACGGAGAAATTTATGAAGAAATCGAACATTCATGCGCGTGCGGCATTTTTGCTGGTTGCGCTCGCACTTTTTGTGTCTTACTCATTTTCCAAGGACAAGCCCAAGGACAGCAGCACGGTGGTCCTGCACGGCGCCGTGATGGATAGCCAGTGCGCGTTCAACGTGCACTCTGACGCGCACTCGCATGACTGGATGACCAAGCGCGGCATCCAGGGCGCTACCGACGAAGAAAGCTGCACCCAGCACTGCGTAAAAGACATGGGCGGCAGCTACGTGCTGGTGTCAAAAAAAGACGTCTACAAACTTGATGACCAGGTGAAAGCGGAGCAATACGCCGGCAAAAAAGTTAAAGTCAGCGGGACCATGGATGCGAACACTCACATACTCCATATCTTTGAAATGGAAGAAGACAAATAGCCGGTCGCGATTTCGATTAAGACTGGACTAATTGTCAAAAGAACACCTCCAGCGCCGAGCTTTCCGTTGCTGGTCTTCATCTTGAGTCTTGCCGCAAACACCAGGTCTTTTGTTCCAAACCTCTGGCTTGGGCCCAGTGGGTTGAGTTGTTCTGACTCTGAAAGGGCACAGCTCTTGGCGGCGTTTGATAGTCTCTAAGACTAAGCGCCGCACAGGGCTGCCGAGGGATTAACCCTGCAAAATCACTGGGGCGCACGAGCTTAATAGCGCACTGTAGATGATTTTGTAGCTGTCAACAGCCTTCACAGTTCAAACAGATCTCATTCCGGGGCTTTAAGATCCGGCGTACTAACGGCTCTACGGAATGCAGAGGGAACAATCCCCATCGTAACATCCGCTTCTAGGATCAAAGGTGCACCTCGTGGAATATCCAGTGGAAAATCCACCCGAGACGTTGTCGTATTCCTCTTGGCTCAACTCGCGAGCGCCCCAACGACCGAGAACCCGACTATCTTTATTATCAAGCATCAGATACTCCTTTGTGAGATATCAAACTAAATAATCGCGGCCCGTTTCTCTTCAATTTATACAAGGCAGTTACACCAAACTCAACCTGTTTTGTGGGTGGCCAAACCCCAGGGCGCGATTTCCAGTAAGTTTCGGATATGAAGCTTGGGTTAGCGCGCCAATGGCCCTGAGCGGGCTTGGGTTCAGTGAAGGGACGAAATGAATGGCCCTGTAGAAACTGGACCACGCCCCGGCATCTCGATAACCAATTGATTTGAAGTTCGTCAGAGAAGAAGCAGGTGCGGGCTTTCACCTCCTTTGAGGCATGCGCCGCGTCGGCGCAAGTGAAAACCACTCTCTTACTTCAAAGAGATAAATCTTGATTTGAGGCCTTTGTAGATGGCTCTTGTGACGAGACGACAGTTTTTGAAAACCGCCATGCTTGTGAGTGCTTCGGCTGTCTGGGCAAAGCACTTCCCAGCAGGCTCAACCGTGTCATGGCATGAACGGCGAGACCTCTTCCCGGAGGGAGTCGCGTCGGGAGACCCAAACAGCAACAGCGTCCTCTTGTGGACGCGCAGGGCACCCGAGGGCCAACCACAAGCATCGCACCTGATGCTGGAGGTAGCGGAAGACAAGGATTTTCATCGGGTAGTGGCAAAGCAGAGCGTCCCAATCTCAGCCGATGCCGATTGGACCTGCCGGGTCCTGGTGGGAGGGCTAAAGCCTGCCCGGATCTATTGGTATCGTTTCACAGACAGTGATGGAAATGGCAGTCGAATTGGCAGGACACGCACTGCACCGGACGATCATGATCCGCGGCCAGTTCGTTTTGCGTTTGTAAGCTGTCAAAACGCAAACCTCGGTGCGCAAAATGCGTACCGAAGAATGATTTATGAGGACGAACGCGCTCCTGAGGCCGAAAAGCTAGGTTTTGTCCTGCATCTTGGCGACTTCATTTATGAGCTGGTGTGGTACCCCGAAGACCGCAAGACCTACTATGCCCGTCAAGTACGTGACATAGTCCGTTATCCGCACGGCGAAAAAATATCTGACTTTCACATCCCCACCACGGTGGAAGATTATCGTGCCATCTATAAGGCGTATCTGCACGATCCTGAGCTGCAAGACGCGCGTGCACATTTTCCGTTTGTGCCCATGTGGGACAACCACGAGTTCAGCTGGCAGGGATGGCAGAGTTTCCAAAAGTTTGGACCGAAAACTTTTCCGGCCCAGACGCGAAAAGTGGCAGCCATGCAGGCGTTCTTTGAGTATCAGCCGGCGCGGATGATCAAGTCCAGCGGCCCTTCGCTGGCCACCTTCGGGCCACCCAAGGTAGTGGATGCGCCGATCACAAAATTTGACGAGCACGGCCTGGGTCAGGAACCGAACAATCTGGCTGCACTCGGAAGTCTGAGGGGCCATCGCAGTTTGCGGTGGGGCAAACATCTGGACCTGATCATTACGGACGAGCGCGGCTATCGAACAGAAGATCCGTTCGGTCGTCCTGAAACGGACGGTCTGGACGACAAGGACTTCCAGCTTTTCACCGCACAGGAAGTGATCGAGATTCTGGATGGCGGCCGCGGATACAACAACGGAAAACCTCCCCAAACCATACGCTTTGGAGACAAAGAGATCCCCAACTTCCGCAAAGACGAGCCTCCGCAAAGCATTTTAGGCGCGGAGCAAAAAGCCTGGTTCCTTGAACAGCTCAGGAACTCAAAGGCAACGTGGAAAATCTGGGGAAGCACTACCGGAACCCTGGAGGAGCGGGTTGATCCCCAGAACCTGCCCGACGGACTGGCGGCCAAAAAGTGGCCGGGAGAGGGCTACGCACTCACGTTGGCCGGCGATGTTTCGACTGCCTTCCTGGAAAAAGGCGAGATTTATGATTTCGTCCGGGAGCATGGCATTACGGGCTTTGCCACCGTGGCAGGCGACCTTCATTCCTTTTGGGCCGGCCTTTCTGCCAAGTCCCTGCCACCCAAGAAGTTTGAACCGGTAGGCCTGGCTTTTGTCACCGGCTCCATTTCAGCCCCGGGAGGATGGGAAGCCAATCAATATCGCTTCCCAAAGGACGAACCGCTTCGCCCCCTTTGGGTTGGACAGGGCCCTCAGGACCACGAGCCCCAGCCTATGATCAACATGCTTTGGCGGTATGGCGTGCGGTCCTGCCTGGAATATGTGAAGTCGGGCGACATCACCAAGGCGAGGGAACAATCCAATCCGCAGTTGGCTCCTCATCTTTCATTTGTCGATGCGGGCGGGCACGGGTATGCCGTGGTGCGCGTGAGCAAAGATGACATGGAGACTGAATTTGTCTGCATCGAGCGCCCTGTCAATCGAAGCGATCAACCGAACGGCGGTCCGCTGAATTATCGCGTCAAATTCCATGCGCCACTATGGCGTAAGGGCGAGGCACCAAAGCTGGAGACCAAAGTTGTCGAAGGTGATCCAAAGTTTTCCGTGTGAGATTGGACACGGCTGTTGCTTCTGCTTCAAGCCCCACCGCTTTCTACGCGGCAACGGTATCGTTACCGGAAACGGCGACTGGCACTTCAGTTTTGTCGGTACTGAGGAGCGGCCAGCCGCGACGGAGGACGTACTCCAGCCATGCGCCGGCGAATTGCGACGTAATCACCGCGGTGAGCACCAGAGTGGTATAGAACATCGCGTTGATGATTCCGGCGTCATAAGCGACGCTGGCCAACACAATGCCCGGACCGCCGCGCGCGTTGGTGGTGAGCGCCAGATTGATCAGATCAAGCTTGCGGAAGCCCGCAAGGCGTCCCGCCAGGGAGACGGAGATGATCTTGATAACGCACGATCCAACCAGGAAGAGCAGGAGCAGTTTCCAGGAGAACGACTTCACGAGATCGAGCTTCAGACCGACAATGGCGAAATACACGGGAATGAAGAATGCGAATGAGACTTTTCCGATCGCGTCGAGCGCGTCAGCAAAGAGGCGCCGCTTCTTGTGAATGACGGCGAAGGCAGCGAGGAACGCGGCGAATACCAGATTCACCTGAAGCGCTCCGGCAAGGACGCAGTAGGCAAACAAAACCGCAAGCGCATAACCGACAGGGGACTGCTGGACCAGAAAATTGTATTTCGATTTGTTGATTCTTTTCACGGCCCGGGGCAGAAGCGTGAGACCGAGGACGAAGAATGCGATGGTGGCGATGAGGTGGTATGCCATCTGGCCGGGATGCAGCATGGCAGTGCCCGCAACGGCGGTGGCGACAGCCAGGGCCGCCCACAGCACGATGTCTTCAAGCACGGCAACGCCCAGCACCAGCCGGGCAAAGCGCGTGTGCAGGATTTTGAGATCAGCAAAAATCTTGGAGATTACCGGCACCGATGTGACGGCAACGCCGACCGCAAGAATAATGACCAGCGAGAGCTTGTTTCCCTTGGGGCCTGCGATAGCCGGGCCGACGAGCATGGGGCCAAGCACCAGACCGAGAACGAAGGGAATTCCTGTCCCGACAATTGCCAGCCAGCTTACTTCCTTTCTTTCCTCACGCGTGAACAACTGCTTGGTCTCAGCGCCAGACATGAACATGAGAAGCAGCAGACCCATCCAGTAAACAAAGTTGAGAATGGACCCGTGATGCTTTGCCAACTCCGGAAACGACGTTGCTCCGAAATGCAGACGTCCTAATACTGCGGGGCCGAGAACAATGCCAGCCAGAATTTCGCCGATCACCTTGGGCTGGCGCATTTTTACAAACAGGTAGCCCAGGACCTGGGCGAGTCCTACGAGGAGTAAGAGAAGGAAGAGAACGCTGGTGAGGTCAGAGTTGGACATAAAGGAAGAGATGCAGCAAAGCTGCTCACCGTTGTAATCGCTGGAGCACCTGGCCTGAACCAGACTCCGGCCCTTATTGAACCTGTTGAAATCTGTTGTTCTAACCGATTGATATTGAACCCGTTGCGAGTCATCCCTTGAACGCTGTTGCGATCTATTGGAGGCGGAGGCTTTCGCAGTTGCGCAACTGCCGCTGTACTCGCGTCAGAATTGGCGTCGTGCGCGGGCACAGGTTTTCGCAGTTCGCGAACGCGAACTGGATCACGACGATTCTGTCTTTGATCAGATCGTCATAAAACCGCTTTTTGCTGGTTGTCTTGGGTACGTTCGGAAAGTGGTTGCGCGCCTGACCTACTCCGCGCGCAATGCTTCCATTGCGTTGACCCGTGCAGCGCGAGCTGCGGGGACAGCGGAAGCGACGATCGCAACGATCATCAGTACCGCAGCCGAAACGATGATGGGCAAAGCGCCCGGCATCTTCAGGTCCGGGAAATATCTGGCGCCTACGCGCGCCATAGCAAAACCCAGTGCCGCGCCCACGACGACACCCAGGGAGGCCATCATCGCGCCCTGTGCGATCACCCCCTGAAGCAGCTGCCGAGGCTGCGATCCTAGCGCCAGCCGGATGCCGAACTCGCGCGTGCGTGCGCTGACCGAGAACGCCAGCACTCCGGCAACGCCGACCACCGCAATCGCCAGCGCGACCACGGCGAACACGCCGAATACAACCGAGTTCAGGCGGTCGGGCGTGAGCACTTCGGTGCGGACATCTTTGAGCGTGGCGGCATGCTCCACGGGCTGATCAGTGGAGAGTTCGCGGATGATGTGCGTGGCCGGCGCGATCAGAGCGTAAGGATCACCGCTGGTGTGAATGAACAGATCGGCGCCAAACATGGGACCATCCTCAAACGTGTTGTAAACCGTGAGCGTAGGCCGGGCCACGACGTGCTCGTCATCGATATCGGCGGTAACGCCAATAATGCGGTGTGGCCCTTTAACACGCGCTTTTTCCGGGCCATCGCCGGAAATGAACTCCAGGACAGGATCGCTCCAGTAAATGTAGTGGCCAACGGCATCGCCCTTGGGGAACATGGTGTGGGCGAGCGTTTGGCTCACGATGACGACGGGGTCCGATTTTTTCGTATCGCGAGCGTCAAAATCACGTCCGTCAAGGATAGGAACGCCCAGGGAGGCGAAGAATCCCGGCGAGATGGTGCGCCACCGCGCACGCGGGTCTTCGATACCCGGTTGATGGGGATGGCCATCGCCGGCAAACTGCAAGCCAAAACTCTGGCCGTCACGCCACGGAACCACATTGCCGAAGGCAGTTGAATTTACGCCAGGAAGTGCGTTGATGCGTCGCATCGATTCCTTGTAGAACTCGATGACTTGTTCCTCCGATTTTCCATAGGACATGGGCGGAACGCTGATGGAGAGAACGCGTTCTGTGTCCAGGCCGGTCTGCGCCCGGCGCAACTCGATCAAGGTTGAAACCAGGCTGCTGGCTCCGGCGAGAAGCACGAAGGAGAGAGCGATCTGCGTGACCGCGAAGATTTGCTGGCGCCGTCTGGTACTGCCAGTCATGCGCGCGCCGCCGGTAGCCAGGCTGAGCCCCTGGGTGTTATCACCCGAAGGAAGCCTCGGCACAAAGGCCAACACCACAGACGCCACGATCGCCAGCCCCGCGCCGACCCACAGCATGCTGGAATCGATGGTCAAATCCAGGGCGCGCACAGAGAAGCGCGTGGCATAGCGCGCCAGAACTGAGACCAGAGGCTTTGCGCTCAATACGCCCAGGGCCGCGCCTGCTCCGCAGACGATCAGGCTTTCCGCCAGCAGCATGCGGCGGAGCGCGCCGTGGCTTGCGCCCAGCGCCGTGCGGATGGCCAGTTCGCTTTCCCGCTGGACAGTCCGCGCCAGGATGAGGTTGGCAACATTGCAGCACGCGATGATGAACAGCAGGCCTGAAGCCGCCAGCAGCACCAGTAGAACGGTCCTGGCGCCGGAGGTGACTTCATCGCGAAAGGGCTTGACCCCGATCTGGAAATTCGCCTGTTTCGTATAGGTTTCCGGATAATGCTGGATCATGGCCGAGTACGCGGTGCGCAGCTCAGAGCGCGC
>Ga0126383_10003243_pt1 | contig 10716 bp, 9 predicted proteins | sample PanSoiMetPlot_35_FD_96882 | JGI IMG/M metagenome (GOLD analysis project Ga0126383, IMG submission 96882) | Tropical forest soil microbial communities from Panama - MetaG Plot_35 | ecosystem: Environmental > Terrestrial > Soil > Tropical forest > Bulk soil | place: Panama | collected 2016-02-17
AGATCCGGCTCGAATGGAAAGTAGAATATCGTACTCGACGGCCTGGTATTGGTATGACCAATCTCCTGGTACTTTAGACGGGAATCTCCCATCAGCTGCTCGTTCAAAAAGTCCGGCTGTTCTACTTGGGCGTTCCTCGCTTCAAAGGCGGCTAGCCTTTCAGATAATAATTTCCATCTTACAGAGAATGGGTCGCCGGCCCACTTTCTTAAATTATAGATGAATGTGGAACTCATCTTTTTTTATCCGTCTGTCTAGACACTCTGCTGATATATGGCGTGCGATATTGTATAGTAATCATTATCAAGGACGTGAACCGCCTGATCGGCGGGATTATAGACGGTACGGTATAGCATAATTCCAGCCGTAAAATCATCGAACGTTCCGCTTTCACTTATCGTCGCCGAAGGAATGCTCGGAGAAAAGAATCCTCCGAATCTCATGATGGTGCCAGCGGCGAGACTAAATCCTTCGGCCCCAAATTGTACCCGCGCGTTCTCAAATTGCAGCTCGCTATCCGAGGAAGATACGGGGATAGTGCCGGTGCCGCTTGCGATAGTGACGTAGACGCCGCTGCCGGTGAATAACTGAGTGTTCATTCCTAGCGAGTTCGTGACGAACTCGGCAATCCTAAGCATGCCGTCGTTTACGACTTTGTTGCCGGATTTTCCGACATGCAATGGCTCAAAATCTTTATCCGTCGTCTGGTCATTGTAGACACGCTCTAGCTTTTTGTCGAAGGCGTTTGCGAGCACGATGCACCTTTTGTCTCTAGCCTGTTTTAGCACGTCGACAAGCCTGAAGAACATTCTTGTGTTCTCTATATCCGATATGTCCCATGTGGCTAGGTACTCGACGCCTTCGTACCTTGTCATGTCCGGCTTGTCCCGTAGATCAAGGCCAAGAGGCCCCGCCGCCCTCTTCCTCCTCCTTCTTTGTTGTTATGATGATGCCGTCGCCTGAGTCTGGGAGGAAAATCATCTTGTAGAATCAAAGACGACTTGTATGACGCTCGCCAAAATGAATTGAGAACTAAATTAAATCAAAAATTAAATCAGATTAGATAGATTAAATCAGAACGCATCGGCTAGGTAATCGTGATATGTAAATGGAGATATTTCTGCACGTCTGCACTCCGAATTAGAGTCAAAGACGTATCTCACTTGTTGTATCTGCGCATCTGAAGTAATGCCGGCCGACTGATTCTCTATCGTGACCTGGTCGCCGGGCAGGAATATGTAGCCATTAGGAATAGTTACGGCCGACAATGTGAATCTTCTAAGCGGCTTGGCGGTGTTCTGGATCACGGCGGCTCCATACGATTGCAGGGTGATGGGATCGGTTATCCAATCCGCAGTTATCATCCCTTCGACCCTGCCGTATTTTTCGATGGATGCCGTGTCCTTCACTACTGATAGACTTCTTACTACAGAAAAGAATGAATGCGAGTAGACTGGACCTTCTGCGTTTATATTCCATCCTCCTAGGTCGGCTTTGTTGGGATCCGTCCTGTCTTCTGTGATTGGATCCATCGTCACGGACCTGTAGGCGCTTGGTTGTCTGCCTTCTGTCTCAAAGTCGTTGTCATGATGCCAGAGAATGGTATCCTGCTCGGAGGATCCTTTCGCATAGAATATCAGCCAGTAATTTTGATTCACCTGAACATCATGCGTCGAGAACTTTGTGTTAAAGTCAAAAACGGCGGTAGGTGTCTGCGGTATAGAGGAAAGAGGAATCCTCAGATCCATCAGCTTTATCCCTCCAGGAGAGCTTGTGACGGGCTGGCCAGCGATGTTAGACGGCCCTGTCGTCGTAGAATCTGCTACTACTGCGCCCTCTACGAATCTCCTTGCAGACTTGCCGCCCTCGCCTACGCGACTGAAAGTTACACAAAGATTTCTTAGTCGCGATGCCATCGGCTGAATTCTCTGTGCGATGTCTTTTTGAAATAGCGAGGTATACCCGACATTCCCGGTAGACGACACGTCTGGCTGCATGACGCCGCCCTTGAGGATAAAGACATTCGCAAAGCCGTCGGCCTGTTCCATGCTGTCCTCGTAGTTGACGGGGCCGACGCAGTACGATATGCGGTTCGCTAAATCAAGATCGTCTGATACATCGGTTATTATTATGCCGCTGTGCCTCATAGTCGGATATCTCAGAAATATATCGTCGTTCAAGATGCCCCAGTCTGCGCCGCTGTAGTCGGCTATCTTGCTTAGGACCTGGCTGGCTTCGACATGGGATTCCGTTATGGCCGGGATGAACGGGTTGACGAGGCTGCTTATTCCATCCTCCGTAAAGCCGCCTTGCTGCAATAAAGTTGGAGGCTTCTTTAGCGTCAGGATGTTGACGTCTTCGAATATTGATTTGAAAAGACGATAGGCGAGCATGCTGCTGTCGTTGACATTGGGCGTAAAGTCTCCAAGCTGATCGCGCTGCGCCATCTTCTGGACGTCGACGATTCTTTCGTTGGTTATTACCTGCGAGCCATAGCCGCGCATGGCGTAGCGAAGATTGTTGGCTGCGTCCAAGAAGACGGCGAACTTTCTGCAATAGAAGGTATTGAGCGGGAACATTGCATTCTCGCTTTTGCCTATCGCGACCTTTACCTTGCAGCCCAAATTTATCAGGCTTCTATCTATCACGCCGTCGCTATCTTCTATTCCCATGTCGAACGTGCCGGCTTGACCAAGAGCCAGCTCTACGGTAAGATTTGTAATATTTATCGAAGGCTGGGGCGTTTCATGCGCGTTATAATCATAGAATGTTGTAGAACCATCCTTGCTTTGTATCTGGATGCGCGGCTTCAGGGGCAGGATGTAGGAAGGGTCCGCGGTTGTTAGAGGCGAGTAGTACGATGACTGACTCAATTAACTAAGTGTACGCTCCGACATTCTCAAAGATGTGTCTTCTTACTAAGCGGCCTATCTCTTTTCCGTCCATAGTGATTATCTGGTCCTTGGCTGCAATCTGGGTAAGCAGCGCTATTATTCTGTCGAGTTGTGCGCTCGTCTCGTATCCGACCGGTCCTCTGGCGACGGGCACTCCTATGACAGACGTGGTGGTTGTGGCCGGAGGAGCGGCTGCTGTTTCTTCCAGAGAGCGGGGGAACGGGGCAGGAGCGGGAACGGGCTGCACTATTACCCTACGAATAATCGTTAATGTGGTTGTATGTGATGTTGGCACGGAGTTTATGAGGCTTTTCGCTTGAGCAACCGCGGATGCGAGGTTAGAGACGTTGCCAAGAAATACGGTCGTATGTGATGTCGGGATGGATAGTATTGCGGCTTTCAGCGCGTTGATTTGGCTGATCATCTGTCCCGTCGTGCTTCTGACTGTCGAAAGCATCGCGTTGAATGCCGTGGCTACTACCCTTTGCGCGTTAGTGACGCCTGCTTCAAGCGAGTTGATGAGTCCGGTCCTGACGAATGCCTGGATCGTTGCGGTCATTGCTTTAGCGCTTTGGTCTATTACCGCGAACATCGACTTGAAGCCGGACTGTACGACCGCTACAGCCGCAGTAACCCCTTTTTGCAAGCTGTCTATCAGCCCTGTCCGTACAAACTGCTGTATCAGGGCCGTCATCTGTTTTGTGTAGCCTGCGACATCAGTCTGCATCGTCCTGAAGGCGGTGTTCACCGCCACGGCTGCGTTCTGCACGCCCTTCCCCAACGAGTTCACCAACGCGGCCGTGACGAACGTGTGAATGAAATCGTTGAGCATCTTTAGGTAACCGGCAGCGTCGTTTACGGCTTGCTTGAATCTGACGTTGAAGATCTGGGCCACGCCGCTAAGCGCAACGCCCCATATATCGACTGCTCCTTTAGCTAGTATCGCCTGGGCCTTGAATGAGTCAAGCGCGACGGCAAACGCGCCGACGGGCCCTGCCGCTCCGGCAGCTGCGGCCCCTACGCCCTTAACACCGCCGCCTAACGTGCCAAGTATACCGTTAAGTGATGCTGCGGGTACGCCCATTGCGTCCATCTGTCTTTTCATGTCGCCTAGAGCGTTGTTGAACGCGACAGATCCTATGGGTTGGCTTGTTATTGTTCGAATATCATCGAATATCTTCTGCCAGCCTGCCGTAATTTGGCCCCCGCCTTTCTGTATGGTGTTCGTAAGTGAAGCAATAAGGCTCTCACCGGCCCTGGCCACGTCTGGATTCCGTGCATATATTAGCGCAGCCAAACTTCCTAGTCCTGCGTCCAGACGTTTCTTCGCAAGTTCAAAGGACGTGCTAACCGAGAGCGCAAACTTGCCCTCTCTATCAAATTTGAAATCACCCAGAGTTTTCTCCATATCTTTGACCGCCTTGCTAAAGGCCTTGTGGCCTTTGTCCATCGCATCGGCTAACTTGCTGCCTGCCGCTTCGCCTAATTTGAAGAACCAATCGTAGGTCGCTTGCAGCTGCTTTTGTAATTCCTGTAGCGCCTCTTTACTGCCTGCCATAGCCTTGGTTGCCAGCTCAAAGTTCTTTGGCGATCTTTCTAGAGCGCCATTAAAAATGTCGAGCTTACCTACGGTCTCAGTCAGCATGGTGTTGTATGCATTCTGTTCGCCTACGGTCTGAGCAGTCTTTGCAATGAGATCTGTGTACTTTAGCGCTCCGTCTGCTAGGCCCTTGTTATAATTATCCTGATATAACGTGCCGTCTTGTAGAGCCTGATTATATCTTGCGACCTGGCCCCATTCGTCGGCCGTATCGACCTTCAGCTTAAGCAGGAGCTCACTAGCCTTCTGGTACCCGGCGTTGGCGGCGTCTTGCAATTCTGTCCCATGCGCTATCATGTTGGCTAGGTCCGCATTCTTTTTCGCCGCCTCCGCTACCTTGTTACCGTAGTCGCTTGTCAATGCAGCCGCCTTTTGCAGAGAAGCGCCGTGTTTATCGACGGCGGCGGTAGTCGTCCCGAGTGCACTATTCACGCCTAATAATTTTGAGATCCATGCTGCGCCGCCCTGGACGTTGTCCCATACGTATTTCACAATGGCCTGAAGGGCAGGGCCTAGCTTACCGGTAAACAGCGCCTGCACATTATTCCAATGCGAATAATATTCTACCGACTTAGCGATATCTTCGGCTACCGTTACATTTTGTTGTTTAAGGAATGAATCGAATGTATGGCCGGCCGCGGCCACGTTTTGGTATGTTCCGATTAGCGGTATGAAACTCTGGTTGAAATTCGTTACGTCTATCTGGGCTAATTTTATTGTATTTATTCCCGCAAAATGGGCTTTTATTTGATCGGCACTCTGAGTACCAGATCCCGCTAGCGAATCAAAGCTTTTTTGCATGCCGACAATCTGGTCTTGAAGACCCTTGAATGGCGCACCTGCCGCGCCAGGTAGTATAGCAAATGCTCCTACGAGTTTGGCTAATCCACCAAGTACCGTGTCGACGACTGGCTGGAACGCCTTTGCCAGAGTGCTAACGGTAGAATTCCATGCTAGTTGTAGGCCAAGCATAAAATTATTCCAAGCGCCTATGACCGGATTGATTACGTCTGTGACAAAGAAGTTGTAAATTTGTTTGACTGTATTCTCTAGTTGCTGTACAAATGTTGCGGCGCCGCTTATGATAGCGTTGAAAGTCTTGGCAAAAGAATCATGGACTGTGACCCATACGTTGTTGATAATTGCTCCCCATTGGCTCATGCTGTTTGCAAATAGCACAAACTGATTCCATAGTCCGATTAGTCCGTTAGCGATGGCGTCTATCCCTACGGATATGACCGTGACGGTACTACGAAATGCATCACCCATTCCAAATGTGTTCGTTTCAATAAGCGCGAATAGTCCTATGATTATTCCTACTGGAATAGCTATCTCCAGAAAGCTTGAACTTAATAGGAAGGCTCCAAGCGCTGCCAGTCTCATGGATGCGCCGGCTCTCAACGATGCCGCAGATGCCGCATTCTGTCCTATCGCTGCCGCGTCTGCGGATGCCCCTAATCTCACCTCTGATGCAGCCGTTAGGTCAGCCGCAGCTGTCGTACCGGCCAATTTTCCACCAAGTACCGAAAGAGTAGAGCCCATTTGCGCGAACGAGCCACCAACGGTAATCAGCTGAATTCCCAGGCTCATCCAAGCTTCTCTTTGGCGGTCCTGTGTGACCGTTAGCCTCTCTTGGGCTATGCCTAGCGCCTCTGATTTATTATGTAGATTTGATAGTGCTTCTTGCGCCTGACGGCTATCGGGACCGAACTTTGCGACTGCCTTACTGTATGCATCTTGGGCCTTTTGTACCTGTAATGTAGAAGTGTTGACCCTTAATTGTGCCCTATCGACTGCGACCTGCGCGGCTTCAAGCGAAAAGAAGCCTGTCACTAATCCGGCGACCGAGCCAGCAGTACTTGCCATAAAGCCCCCCATCAGACCGATTTTTTGGCCCAGACTAACACTTGAGCCCTCGGTCTTTTGCATATTGCCTTGTAAAGGGACTAGCACGTTGTTAGCGTTAAGTCCGCCCTGTGCAACCTGACCAAACGATCCGCTTAAGGGACTTAGTGATCCTTGCAGCCCCTTTGCTTGTGTACCTGCTCCCGCAAGCGCTCCGCTTAACGGTGTTAGTGCACTACCTGTATTTTTAGCGGCTGTAGACGATTGGTTAGCACTAGAGCTAAAGGCATTGAAACCACCTTGAGTCTGCTGTGCAGCCGAATTCGTGGCGGTAAACTGTTGTTGTAATTGTTGTAATGGTGCGGTCGCTCCAGTAGTGTTGACGACCGCGTTCCATTGGATAGTTTGAGTAGGGGCCGACAAGCTGATGAACTAAACTAGATTAGCATATTATTCGCTATAAGCTGGGTAATCTGTGGAACGAATTCGTAAATAACAGAAAAGAAGAATTCCCTTGGAGCCATTTTGTACGTGCCGAACTCCACATAAATAGAGTAGGGAGCCTCTGAAACTATAGTAAATGCTTGATTATTTGCCTCTTGTTGCAGGACAACGTGGTCCCTTAAAAATCCAGTTCTGACAGGAGCCTTGGCCTGAATAGCGCTCACCATTTGATGTCCTATCGTCTGAAGCACCTCGGCCGGATAAGTATTAAGTTTGTTACTAATCTGCTGACACTTTGCTATGGCTTCGTCTAAGCCTGTCACAGTAAAGCTAGCAGAGACAGACAAGCCTGCCTATCTACCTCGGGGGGAGGAAAAAGCTGCTCTGGCTTCTTGTTCGCTTGCGGATTTTTTCATTGCCTCGTTCCAAAGCCTCGAAAAAGCAATTAATGAATTAAGGTCTTCTGGATACTTCTCGCCTTCTGGATCTACTTCCCACGGCTTTATTCCGAATGTTTTTGCCAGGATGAATCTGTCATATTCTTCGCGTTCTGTCTGGGTCACCGGACTATGACCGTACATGATAAGGTTGTGGAGGTTTCTACTTAATTTGGGAGCCCGTGTAATGTTCGGAAGTTACAGGCATCGCATACCTTCTTGACTTCCTCGAAGTCCGCGTCTTCGAATTCTTCCTTTGTCATCCCTAAATAATGTTGGGCGCATTTGATGTAAATTTCAAACTGCAGGTCTGACGCTCTTTCTATGTCGCCTGAATTTTGAGCCTTGGTGAATTGTGCTCTGATCTTTTCAAGCTCGGCGTAGTCCCTGGCTTTTATTTTCTTCCTAGTATAGCTCTTCGTGCTGCCGTTCACCTCGATATCGAACTGATCTCGCGGGGCATAGCTTCTTAGTGTCTTGATATAATTGTCGTTTACCTGTCCCATAAATGCGTCCCATTCTTTGCCCCTCGTCGTCGCGTCTAGAATCTGAGAGGGCGGAACTATCGGATTGGCCGCCGCAGCAACTGGCGCCGGCTTTATTACCTCGTCAAACTCCTTGCTTGCTTCTTTTTCTTTAGGAGGGGAGGAACTAATTGAGGACCACGCTCGTACATTGACCTGCGAAGGAAGCCTTTTTAATGTTTGCAGACGTTGCCGAATCGACCGAACTATATTTGTTCAGCTGAAGATTGGTCATCGTTAGGGTCGTAGGGGCCGTAGTGTCAAGGGTGTAGACGGCCGATCTTGCGGTTAGCGATTTAACATCTGCAAGTGTGACGGTGTCCTGCACATACATGTCCATATCTATCGTTATAGTTCTAAGCGTCGGCTCGATGAATTTTGTGAGAGTTTCGCCGATGGGCTGCACAGTATCAAGCCCTGTCGATACGGACATTTTGAATCTAGACAAGTCATACCCCAGCGCGTTTATCTTGAATGGCTGAGAACCACCGTTGACGTTGGACCAAGGCGCCGTGTTGATAACGCCTGCAAAGGTCGGCGTCGTCAAGCCGTGCGATGTCGATGGTGTAGTAATGTTTTTGCATTTCAGCGTTTGGGTCACCATGATAGGGCCGCCCTCGGTTATCTCGATGTCTATTGTGTTGGTCCTTGATCCCTGGAACAGAACATAGTTCTCGGTGGTGTTGATATCTTGGGACATAAGAAGTGACAACGATTTGCCGACGGTACCGGTGCCCGCAGCGACGTTTACTCCATACTTCATCATTGTGGAATCAACAGGCATGTACTTGCATTGGACCTCGTAGGCTTCGCCGAACTTGACATCACGGTAGGGATCCCTTGATCCTAGCTGCCTGTAAACCGTCTCAGGTATCGTCACGTTGGTAGTAACATCTGCGACTACTCCTGCGGCTAAAAATGTAGGACTTGCAGGAGTTGTGGCAAAGGTCGTTTCTTCGACATACTGCAGAATTTTTCGGACATAGTATTCACCAGTTGGAACATAAGTTGACAACTTTGATTATCTCTCTCTCTCTGAAAAAATACTTCCCTTCAGTTCGAAATTGAGAACTATGAAACGAGCTGTCTTTTCTCAGTTCCTTCTTCAAAGTAGCCGCTGGCGTAATATTCTATAACGATAGGGAGTCGCTGCGAAGGACGCTGACAAGCCTCTGTCAAGGCGACATAGACGTAATTTTCGCACTAGACGGCAGATTCCCAAACTATCCACTTGAAGAGGGCTGCGAGGACTTAAGCACCGACGGGTCACGGGAAATGATAAAGAGAAATTTCCAGGAAAAGACAATAATAGTTGACGCCCCGCTTCCCGAGTTCCAAAAGAGGCAGAAGTATCTGGAGCTATGCGGCCAATATGATTGCAACTTGCTGCTCATCATAGACTCTGACGAGTACGTCGTGGATGGTTTATCTTACTGGGAGTATTTCAGGCGGGAATGCTATGATAAGATAATAATCGACTCAAAGGAAGAGCATAATATCTTCAATATCAAGATGTTTCAGAACATTAGCGTCGCCGGTGGTCATAAACTGGACCTTTGGATAGGCAGGCCCCGGCTCTGGTACAAGCCCGCCGAAGTAAGGTACGGCCGCGGCAGGCATTATGAATTCATAGACTCAAACGGGGACCTACAGACAGGGGGGGACGGGAGCCCCACGATAAATTCTATCAAATTAAAGCATGACGACGAGCTTAGAACAAGGCAGCACATGACCGGCAGAAACATCTATCAAACGTGGCTAATAGACTACGAAGCCAGTATGCAGATCTCCGAGCTCAACGACCAGCTTGCAAACCTAGAGAGAATGAAAGCATCTATGAATTGCTAGATATATTCGGTCAATACGCCACGCTGATAGGGCAGCTTCTGAGCGTCATAGCGATTGTTACGCTATTGATTCAGCTCGGCAAGTGGTGGATAACAAAACGCGGCTCTCGAACCAGCGAAACTAGAGTTTATTTCGTGCTCCTGCTCATTGCAATCATCGCTACAAATATCTTTTCGATGTTGAGATCGCTAAACGAGATAGATCAGCTGCAAAGCATCGATGCGCTCAACATCAAACTAAACGTACAGCAGCTCAAAAGTCAAAACTTGACGTTGCAGAATCAGCAACTCATCAATGAAGTACTGAATGCAACTAAGAGCCTGACGACAGAAAAAAACCGCTACGTGCCGACTAATTGACGAGGTTAAGGACGAGGCTAAGTAGAAGTATCGATCTTCCAATAATGTATCCTAACTCTCATCATTGAATGCCACAGGGTTGTGACCGCGTTGGTCAATATCTCATCGTTTATCTGTACTATCTGCATCTGGCTATTCCTTTTTCCCGGGGTAGTGATGTTCACGAACCGATCTGTATAGGCGTCGGTAAATCCGGTGGTTATTCCTCCCAGGAGCGTATCTCTATTTTGCGATATTATGCGCTGCAGCTCCCTGACTATATTGCCCCTTTCTAGCGGCTCCTCTGGTACGTTGCGCTTAACAAAGATGTGAACCATGACGTAATCGTCATAGGATCTGTATCTCCATCCTAGCGTCTGCGCCGCGATGGGTGTATCTGATTCTCGGAAGTGTATCTGGTAGCTGCCGTAGCCATCATACCAATCTTGCAAGAATCTTATCTGGCTCGCAGCTGGATTGGATTCGGTCCACTTGCTGACGACGAAGTTCATTAGCGTCGTAGATATCGGTTCGGTAAGGTCAGTCGGGCTGCCGGCTACTATCCAGGTTGCTGACATTTTATTTATCTATTTACTATGGAGGGGAAACGTCGACCTTCCAGTAGTGTATCCTTACCCTTATGATCGAATGCCAGACATTTGTTACAGCGCTAGAGAGCACTTCATCGTTTACCTGTACTATCTGCATCAGGCTATTTCTTTTGACGCCTCCAAGCAATAACTGGTTCTTATTCTGTGATATTATACGCTGGATCTCCCTTACGAT